>Ga0179593_1695047_pt1 | contig 14630 bp, 21 predicted proteins | sample CZODoug2_1_08_16_FD_185931 | JGI IMG/M metagenome (GOLD analysis project Ga0179593, IMG submission 185931) | Vadose zone soil fungal communities from Angelo Coast Range Reserve, California, USA - CZODoug2_1_08_16fungal (PacBio error correction) | ecosystem: Environmental > Terrestrial > Soil >...
GAGGGGTCTGGCGTACTATCTGGGAAATAACCGACTTTGGGAATGTCACCCTGACATGTTCGACTGCTACAGAAAAATTAATAAGGGGACAGGTCAGGGAGACCAAAATCCCTCACTTTCAATGTCATGGAGCTGAGTCCCCCGAGAAAGAAAAAGGCTCGTCAAGGTCTGAGTTCCTAGGGGGAGAACTGAACATACAAACTCGGCCCGGCAGCTTTGCCGTGAGGAAGGTGTTCGAAAAAGAAACATTATTTAGGGGAGTAAGGGAGATTTGGGTGGAGGAGGACAAAACAAGAGCATCCATTCTAAAGAGGAAAACCGACAAAGTAGACCTATTTTGACTCCGAAAAGTGAGAATAAGCGAAGTCAAGAAAGGGGAAACAACCGCAAGAGGGCCCCGAAAAGGACCCAAAGGGTCAAGGGCGAAACTTCTGGCAACAAAGGGGGGGGGCCTCTTCAACTTTGAAAACAGGCTGACGAGGGACACAATAGGGGGGGACAACAGTTTGACATAACCCGACTTTTTCAAAAAAGGGAGGGCCTGCTCGAAAACGAAAAGGAGTAAAAAAAATCTAATGGAAAAAATTTGATATGTATCTCCAAGAAAGATCGCCTAAAGAGAGGCCCGCTAGGCAATTCCTAAGGTGGGGGGGTTTGAGAAACAGCGGTAGTGACGGAGAAAAAAAAGACCTGAAAAAAAAACTACGAATTTGCTCTCCCAAGAAGAGACGACGAATGCGCACCGACATAAAACAATAAGGACGAAAACGAGTGGGGCTCAGGGATGCAAGCCAGAAAAGTCTAGTCTGGTACAGTCCATCTGAAAAAACGAAGTAACCCGGACGAGATAATTCCAACGAGAAAGGAAAAAAGGAAAAGAGAGAAAGAAAAAGGGTCGAATAAGACGCGAAGGGCCGAAACCCGTTTCAAACCAGAAAAAAGTTCGAGACTTAGTGGGGGGGGGCGGGGGCCCGAAGTTTTGGGGGGAAGAAGCGTAGGTAGGGGTTGTCACCGGCCAGAACTTGGGGATTCGAAAAAAGTTTACTAAAGGGGAAAAAGGGGGCCCGCTGCTTAAAGTTGAAAGGGGAAGAATGGAGAGAGGGGAACAGGAAGGAAGGTTCCGGAACAAAAAACAGGGGATCCAAAGAAAGGGTCAATTCGCGCAAAAGAAAAATAGAGGAGAACATAGATCAATAATTGAGAGGGGGAGCTCAGTCGAGAGGAGAGTTTTAAAAAAGGATAAAAAGGTACTAAGCAGGAACGCAGCAAGACCTTGGGGGTCCACTAAAGGGAAGGCAAGCACCTCCTTGGTGAGAACAAGAGACTAAACTGGGGGTATGTCTTCGGGGGTACAAAACTGGCAAACAAGAACATTAAGTCAGAAGAGGCCGGGGAGATTCTCACACTCCCTGAAACGGGAAAAAACATGAGAAGGGCTCCGGATTCCATTGAGAAAAAAGACCGACCACACTTCCCTCTGGAAAGGGGGAAAAAGGGGATTAGAAAGGAAGGCTCGGGCGGGGGGGAAGTAGGCCTGGTTTCTTACTAAGCTTTAAGTTGAAGAGGGAAGGGAGTCAGAAAAAAGAGGAAAACTCCCTGAAGGGGCAGATAACGCACAGTTAAAAAGGGAAAATAGGGGTGGGGGAAAGGGGAAAGTCAAGTGACTCGATGACCCAAGGAAACCTTTCGATTTACCAACCATTAACAGACCGTCATCCTACATCCATGTTGCAACAGAAGGGACGGAGAGAACAGGAAAACCTGGGGGGAATATTGTACCTTTCTAAAATTGGGAGCTGGGGCCCCCGGCAGCAAGTGGACCCGTGTGCTGAACCCCCGGATGAATGTGAAAGCACACAGAGAAAATCTGCGCGAGACCTTGGAAGAGGGTCCAGAGCACGTAAAAAAGATCAAAAAAAAAACAAAAAAAAAGCTGCACTCAAAAAGAAGAATCCCGGGGAGAGAGTCAGAAGCTCTTAAAAGGAGCATACAACACCCAAGGGGGAAAATAGAGTATTCAAAAATACTGGATGACAAATCTCATTGTGATGCAGGTATTTGGGAGGGAAAAAGCCCTTGGGAGGGAGAAAAGTAAGGAGTGCATAACCTAAGAAAATCTCATTCTCGGATCTTGTCTGGTTGGGAAAAAGAAGCTCGGGAGGGTTGGGGAAAGTGTACAAAAAAAAAGGGAAAAAGGGAAGAAAGGGGCCGTCGAGTTCGAAAGCAGGAGCTTCTCAAGAAAAAGGGCTTTGGGGAAAACGGAGAAAGTGTTAAAAAGAACTCTAAAAGATCCGTCTGCAGGGGGGGGGAAAGGCATGGAGGTCCCGTCAAAAGAAATTGGGAAGGGAGATAAGGAATAGAAAATCGCCGGAAGGAGTCTAGGAAGAGTCAGAAGTCTGGTGTGGCAAACTCTTACGAAGAAACTCAGTTAAAAGAAAATGCTAGAAGGGGTGCGGAAGATAAGGTCTTGGGCCGACACCAGTCAGGAAGGGAGGGAAGGTTGGTGAATTAGGGTCTAATTCAGGAAGAAGCGTAGACACCGGGGGATCAAAGTCTTGGGGAAAAAATGGAAAGTAGGAGGGGTCCTCGTATTCGAAACCCTGATAGGAGGGACTTTAGAAGAACAATGGAGAGGACTTGGTCGGCCGCTCAAGGCGCATTAACAGGAAGCAGCTCAAACTCCAAGCGTAAGAAAGGATTTTTCGAACAATTCAGGGGGAAGGGGGAATCGGAAGAGGGGCTAAAGGGTGTCGCGAAGAAAAAGTTTAACATTAAACGTCTCCAAACGGCTTCCAAATCTGGGGAGAGGACCCGAAAGGAACCCAGCGCACATCCCAAATAACCGGGGAACATGAAAAAAAAATGCTGTGAGTCGTTCCACCCAAAAAAAATTAAAGGAAGGACCTCCTTTTCAACTTCAGGGAAAAAAAAGGATCGAGCTATGGAACGGTTGTCTGGGGAGGAAGTGAGAACCGTAGGTGTTTTCTTGAATGGGAGTTAAAAGGCTTGATAGGGTTGTTGGAAAGAAAGACAATTTGAAAAGGCGGTGGTGAGAAAAGTCAGTACGAACTACAGACAAGTTTAAGCAATCTTACGTTGGCAGCTTTCAGGGGAGATGTCGGAGAGGGAGGGGGGAAAAAGGGGGACGGGTGCGGGGGGAGAAAGAGGAGTCGAAGAAGGGACAGGGGGAAGATCCTCGTAAGGCAGTAGGTGGAACGGGGGGGGGATTAGGTGCGGGAAGAGCAAGAGCCGGGAGAGATCGAAGGAAGCACTGGGAAGGAAGAAAAGATCATTGGGGGGGGTTCGAAAATAAAAAAAAAGGCAAAGGGATTTTAGGGAGGTCCAGAATAAAAAAATGGAGCGTGACCCAAAACAGCTCGTTGTGGGGGGTTTAGGGAGAGTTTCTCTAAACATGGAACTACCGCAGGGTCAAAAGGATAAAGGCTATTGTTATGGTGTAAGCCGAAAGGGGGAATCAGGGAAATCAAGGGAAAACGAATGAGTGCTTGGGGGGGAACGACCAAGGGAAGAATTGAGAGGGGAGGTATGGGGAGAATTTCGTCCTTCTTGAAATGCCCTAACCTTTTCGGGACTAAAAAGGAAAATAAAAAAAGGTAGGGTTCGGGGTTAACCAAACCTCCCTCTCTGAATCCGAAACAGGACTGTGTCTTCGTTGAGAATTAAGTACCGGGTTTGAGCTCTCACCACAACAACTTCTTTAGGAGGGGGAAACTTGGAAAGGGGGCCTCGAAAGGAAGAGAGGCCTGAATGGAAAAATTCAAAAAGGGCGAGACGCGAAAAAAAAGAAAGAAGGGTCAATTCTTGGCCTTTCACCAAAAATCGGGAGAATCGTATTCGGGGATAAAAAAAGTCCCGGGAAGTGGTCACAGAGTCCGCATGAAGAAAAAAAGCGACAAAACGCTACGTGCAATCTGGGAAAGTTTCGAGTTGGGGGCCAAAGGCGAGAAAGCTCAAAAAGAGAACCTCGACCGGGGGTCTGAAGGAAGGAAAAAAGGCCCGTCCCAAGGAGCATGAAAGAAAAGAGGGGCAGTGGAGGGCCTGTACCCCTGCTCTTGCTCTCGAACACTCCCGCGCAAAAGGTCTAAAAAAAGCAGAAATTCTGGAACAAAGAAGGTTACTGGTTTCTCTTCAGTGGGGGGGTCCAGAAAGGAAAAAAAAAAGCGGCCGATTTTGCGAAAAAAAAACCCCATGAGGAATCGCGAAGTCAAGAGAAAAGCGTGGGTTGAAGGGAAGACATCCAGAGGAGGTAAGCCGAATCACATAACTCAGTCAGCGGCGTCGAAAGGATCGGAAAGGAAGGAGTCCCCGACATTTACCTCGCCTTTACCAGGGGGGACCATCAGAAGGAATAACTGAGAGAAAATCGTAGAAAGTCCAGGAATGAAGCCCTGGGGGAGACCTCGGAAACAAAACTCCTTCGAGCAAAAGCCTCTGGAAGTTTGGAGAGGGGTTATAATAGAAACCTTCCTTAGGGGTCAGGTTGTGGGGCGACTGGGGGCCTTCATTTACCGAAGAGGAAAGGGGGAGGGGCCTGCCCCGAGTTCTGGGGGGTACAGCTGAGGGAAGAAAAGGCCGTGTCACCGTTGAAACGAGAAAAGTTTGCAAAAGGAAAAACAAGAGGAAAGGACCCATAACTTGAAGTCGGCTCGTAGAAAGAGAAAGAAGTGAGGGGTCCAGGCATGAAGTGCGAGGGAAGGAAAAGGTCGTACAGCTAAAGTCGTTTTTAGAATGGGGGCTATGACAGAGTGCCAAAAATACTTAGGTCAACGGGGAACCCTCGGCTACCGGGGCGACAGGGGTAAAGTAATTCCCGAGTGAAACGAAGGAAAGGGACTCTGAAGGGAGAAACTACCACAATAAAACCTAACCAAAATTTTAACAGGCCGATAGAACAGTAATCGGGCAGGGGAACTACGGAGACTTCAATCTCATACCCTAAAGCAGGACAAGCGCAAGTGAAAAAAAAGAACTAGAAGGAGAATTGAAAAAAGGAAACCAGCTACGAAGAAAGTGACCGAAAAAAAAAAACCAAAAACCACCTACAGGGCGGAGGCTGGCGAGAAAGAAGGGCAATTCAGGGTGTACATCAGAAGCGTAATCAGCGGGTCAAAAAAAGAGCCAGGAGCGATGCGCCGAACCGAGCCATGGACAGCAACAAGTGCCAGGAGAAAAGGTCCTGGTAACCCGCTAAAGGTCTCATAATGTAAAAAATCAACAAAAAAAATAGAGAGAGACGACAGGGGGGGGCCAGGAGGGGGGGCGGAAGCAGTGCTAAAAGGGTTTTCAGGTCCCTCTACGAAAATGGAGGAAAAGGTCGATTTTGACACAAACACCGCTGTGGGGATGTAAAAAGAGAAAGACCTGGAAGGTTGGTGTGAAAATTGGAAAAAAAAAAAAACAGATCCCATGGCTTTGAGGCATGCGTTTTGATAAAAAATCTAAACTTACGAGACTTGTCCAGCAGGGGCCCCTTGGTAAAAATGACTCTGAGTTTTTTCAAAACCTTCTCAGATGCGCAAGCTAGCTATCGGGAAGGAGGAATTAAAATGTATTCCATCAAACAAAGACCTTTAGTAACGCTCGACGGGAAAAAGGCGGCCCAGTAAATGGGGGGGAAAAACGTGGAGTTAACCTTGTGTGGGTTGTTGGGGTAGGGGGGGGGGGGATAACAGGAGACCAAAAGTGGGGGTTTAAGAAATTAACTATTACCTTCCTATGTTTTAAAAGATTATCAAAAGGGTCTCCTGTAAATTCTCGAAGGGAGCTTTTAAGAAGAAACCATAAACTTGGGAGACAAGTCTGCTGCGATAAGTGACACCACCGGCCAGACAACCAGCAAAATCAAGCGCTAGAATTTGAGGGGCCTGAAAGTAGTTACGGGGGGGGGGTGGATCTAAATGCAAAATTTGCATTCAAGAAGGACAATAAAAGAAAATCTTCAACAAGAATAAGTCAGGAATCAATGAAGAAAAAAAGAAACCGTCGCGTCTAACACAAAAAATCAAAGGAATGGCTGTAAGTTTTACTTAAATCGCAAAAAAAAAAAAAAAAAGTCTCGGGCTGTGGGAAAAAGGAGAGCCCGCGGGATCGACAGTTTGTCTTCTGGAAAGGGGGTCTATTGAAACGGGACGACTTCGTGTAATGAACCCGCCGGTACCCCCCAATTGGAAGAATGCAGCATAGGAGTTCGTGAAGTCTGGGGCGTCGAGTACTGTACGTGAGAGCCAAGTTGTTCGGTGCAGGGGGGCCTGAGGGAACCTGGAAGGGGAAAAACCACAAAAGCAAGGGGGTGAATGGGGGGAAGAGGGGAAAAGGGTCGCGCGGTGTAGAAAGGGAAAGAACGGGTGGATCATCTCATTGATCCGAGAAGCGTGTTCCCAGGGGAGCAACAAGCGGGGCCAAACCAAAGTCAGAAAAAAAAAAAGGGGGTTCATAATCAGGGCGAAAAAGGACCCGATAACAAGCATGGGGGTCTTATCGGGTAAAGGGGAAAAGGGAAGGTCGGGAAAATTGAAATGAGATCTAGGAACGTTTCTCAGTTGTACGAAAAATGATGGACCCGAGAAAAAAAAGCCCATCAAAAAAAGATTGAGGGAAAAAAAGAAGATGAACTTGGGTTTGGTCGTAATGGTGAAAGGCAGATCCCGAACTGTAGATCCTTCGGGAAATAATTAGAAAGGAAAAGTTAGGGGGTTTGATCAAGGAGGACTAGGATTAGCAGGAACTCGCCAGGAGAAGAAAAGTCGGACGGAATTCGAGGGGTTGAAAGGGGGCTCAACACAGAAAGAGATCTGAAACATGCGCTTTCAATACGGCCAATAATCCGAGGTCTTTAGGGGGATGGCGAGCCCAAAGATCCGGCAAGCGGTCAAGACCTACTGGAGATACCATACCGAGCAGGAGAAAAAACGCGGGACGGACTCTGCAGTGGGACCTACAAAAAAAGAGAGAAAACGTAATTAAACGCATTAAGCTGAGTTCGCGTTGGCCTGGAGGGGAAAAGGGCGCGATTAAAACATGTCAGTAGTCCAAAAAGGGCTCGAATAGTCTTAGAAAAACAGACCATAAAATGGGAGCTCGACCCCGCAAGGAAAAGCAAAACTTGGAAGAAAACAGGGAAAAACAGAGAGAAGGGGTAAAAGCCTGACCTCGGACACTCGCAAAAAGTAAAAAGGGGGGAATTCGGGTTGAAAGAAGCCAGAAAAGGTCTGGGGGGGAAACTTCCATTGAGTCAGGAGGGGGAAAGACCAAGAGGGGAAGTAAATGGCTTTTATATTCCTCACAGGAAAAGGAAGGGTTCTCCTAAAGCCGCTGAGAAGAGAGAGGAGGTAATTAAAAACCCTAGAAACATCCAGCGGGACTAATCCCTAGGGAAGGGAAAAAAAATCACAAACTCTCAAAATCTAAAAAATATGGAAGGAAGAACTCGAGTAAACTCACGATTTTTCCTCCCATAAAGGGGACGCGAGCTGAACGAACCTGAATAAGGATCAAAAACGAAATATCCTCAAAACCGTAACTAGCAACCGATGGGTTCGAAAAAAAGAGATACGGAACTACACCAACACAAAAAAAAAAAATGTGAGAACTTTAAGGGGGGGGCAAAAATCAGGCTCGGAGGGTGGAATTGGAACCTGAATGGAGTTGGGTGGGTTTCCCGAAGAGCGGCTAAGGTTAAAGGGATCGTGGGAGGAAACCCTGAACTTCGTAAGAGACTAAAACCGCATCTCGGGGCCACAAGGTGGGGGGAGATTTCAGAAAAAACAGTAAGCCTTTAAAAAAAGTACGCGCGGGAGGAAAAAAAGTGAAGGGATTGGACTTCCTTCCAAGAATCCGGCCAGAAAACGGGGGGAGTTTGGAGAGGAGCTCATTGCGGACGGGTCGGGGGAACGGATACGGTCCGTGCTAGGAAAAGACTGGTGTGGCGTACTCTTTTGCCGGGGGTCCGGGGTTATCAGAACCCCGTGAGGGTCGTGTCGACCTGAGTAGGGGACACTCAGTCGCGACCGGCACAACTTGGGTAACGGGATGTACCCCATCAAATCCCTGGTATACGTGGTCTTCAAAGAGACTCGTCCGGTTTGGTGGGGACAGCTCCTCCCTCTTGGAACCTTCTCGTGGATGTTAGGAGGGGTTACCCAAAAAGGGGGTCACAGGTCCTGGTAGATTCTCCTATCCCTTAGGAGACGCCCCCCCGACGGAGGTCCATTGAGAGGCCTGAGGATCTGAGAGGGCCCATTTCGCTTGACCTAAGGATGAAGAGAAATAGAATGCGACCTTCAGGAGAGTGGTCCCTTGTCTTCCTGCGAAAGGGTACCCAAGTGACCTCGAGGACACTCGGCCGGCACGGGTCCAACTCAATTTTATTAGAAGAAAATAGGAATATCTAAGACCTGTCTAGAGTGATCGGTCCTTCGGGCCGGAAAGGACTGGAGAGGGGCTTGAGAGAACTGTTGTGCAAGGTTAGGTAGCAGGAGCTTAGCCATCGGGGAAAGGGTGGAGGGTGGCCTGCTCCGAAACGAGTCGAAGGTTGTCGAAAGAGGCTCTCCTGAAAGATGGGGTCCACCTATCCACAATGCATCAGGCCTGGGAATGGAACTGATAGGAAGGGGGGCGCGGAGTAAACTGGACGAGAGGACAACAAAGCTCGCGAGAAAGTTGAAAACGTAAAAGATTCCAAGCAATGATCCATGTTTCGGGAGAAAAGTCCGGACGACCTTGAGCAAAAAAGATAAAAAGGATCTGGCATTTCTAATATTTTGGAAAAGAGCGTTCAAAAGATCGTAAATCTTGGCTAGAGTTTTTAAAAAAAAAAGAAAAAAACCCAGTGGAAAAAGCGAGGGCCAAATAAAGGGGTGTCTCTACCGTGAAATGAGGGCTCCTTCTCGCAAGACCGTGAAAAGGGGGAATCAATGCACCGTCCTTCCTGGTCAGTATCAAAAGAAAAAGTCCGATCTCTCAAAGGAGGAGGGGGGAAAATCGAGAGAAACATGATTCGGGAGCCGGTGGGAAAGAAAGGACGGGGATATGAGCATGCCCGGGTGTTGGGTTGGAGGGTAAGGGCGGGTGGATTAAATTGGGGGACCACAAAGACCCTCTCGAAACGGGAATCCTAATTCTCTTCCTGAGGTTTGAAAGAAAATGGGCCCGGGCTTTCTGGGGGGGGGGAACTATTCTTGAAGTTGGGTCGTTGTGCCTTCTTCATTTCAGGGGGGAGAGCTGCACCCTGGGGGGGTTAAGGTGTCTGGGGTGTCATTTTAAGAATTGAACTAATCTTCTCAGTGGGGGATCGTTCAAGGGGGAAGCCTGAGGGTTTGTGTGCCCCTGACGACGGGAACGTAGGAGCAAGAGAAATCGTAGGAGGTAAGGTTTCGGGGGGAAGGGTCTGGCGATATTGGAGTTCTTCGGGGGTGCTTGGGGACGACGCGGGGGATGTCCGCGGACTCGAAGCCTGCAAAAGTAAAAGCGGAAAGAGAAATAGGACGGCCAGGGACGAGAAGGGCAGTTATGGAATGGGGGTTTGTAAGGGGGGGGAAAACCGGTACTGCAGGTATATTCCTTTTTAGGTGGGGAAGGGGGGGGGTCGGGGTCGTGTCCAGGGAAAACTAAGGGTGCTAGGCCATAAGGGGGAGGGGCGCAGAGGGTCAGGTATCAAGTCAGAATTCTGCACAGAGCCCCCAAAAAAATCACATTAGTGACTGGATCCCAGGGTTTCGGATTCCCAATTGAGACTCAGAATTTTTAAACCGGATCTCAGTGAAAAAACACCAAAAATTTCCTCCCTCTTAGGAATTTTTGGGGAAAAAAATAAAGAGGAAGAGTCAGGGGTAAAAACGTCCTGGCGAAATTAAATGAGTGACGCGAATGGAAAAAGGGGAAAGGCAACAAGAAAGTTAATGTGACTACAGGCCCAGGGGAACTAAGGGTACAAGGGAAGTGGCAAGCTTCTAGGAACCCAGGGTAAAAGAAGGGGGGGGAACCAATAAGGGCAATGTTAGTGCTTTGACAGAGGTCCTAAAGAAAAACAGAGGGAAATCGCAAAAAAAGCGGGATACTTGCAGTAATGTCTGGGGGGGGATAAGTTTGGGATGGGGGGGTGCAAAACTATCTTGAAAGGGGGTTTCACGGGGGGGATTAGTAAGGAGTTAGCGTGGGGGGGGGGGAAAAGACTTCAGTGAAAGGGATGGGGGGAAAACGGGTAAAAAAAACATTGACTTGGCGAAATCGTTGGAAAAAGTACGTCGGAAGGGGACCTTAGTGAGGAGAAAAAAGGTAATCACCAGGGGAGGGGGCGCAGGAAAAAGGGAAGACGACATCGCTGATGCAGGGGGGGGTGGGTGGTGGCATGGACAAAAAGTCCGAGGAGGAAAAAATGAAGCAGGGAACCAGGGGAGGGGCGATATGGTCAGAAAACAGAATGAAAAAATGGCTCACTGGGGGCTTTGAGAAAAATGGGGCCCAGAAGAATCGTGTCAAGTTGTTGTCAGGGAAAACAGGCCCCCACGGAAGGGAATGCATTGAAACCAAGGGGGAAAAACCCCAGAGTCCAGGAAGATGGGGCAAAAGTTCTCACGGGGGGCCTTAGATGGATCGAGCATAAAGCGGAAAGTCATTAAAGAGGAAGTGACCCTTTTAATGTGGGAAAGGGGGATGTATTGATCTTCCAGAAGAGGCAAAAGAGGAGAAAGAAATCTAAGGGGCTGGAAAAAGCAGGGGGATGGGTGATATGTTTTGTAGGGGAGTACATAGGATTGGACGGCCGGGAGGGGGTCGAGGATACAGAAGGAGAGGGGTTTTTTGGTTTTTCTAACGAGGGCGCGTGAAAAAATTAGTCAAGGGAGTAAGAAAAGGGGTTTTTTCCAGAAAAAGTGGGATCTTGGGGGACGGGGCCCGCTCGTGGCACAAAGACTCTCGAAATAAAAAGTCTGGATAGATATGAGGGAATCAACCTCCGGACGAGAAAAAGGGTTCAAAGAAACTTTTAGGGGGTCCAAATGTGGGTCGAAGATCAGAAAGAAAAGAAGATGACGGTCCCACCAAAAAAAGAAACTTCTAAAGGCGTAGGGGAGAATCATTTCGGACACCAGGTCGGGGAAACTGAAGGGGAAAGTTAAGAACTAACGGGGGGGATAGGACCGGGGAGTTTCGAGCAAAAGTTATTTGGGGGGGTGGGGGAGGGATGCACTTGCGGAAAAAGGCAAGAGCAGGCTTCCCGACAAAGGGAAAAAATTTTTAAAGAGGGCTCCTAAGGGAAGGAAAAATTGGAGAGAGGGACATAGGGAGATAAAACTTTACGCGCTCTTCAAGAAGGGGTCGCTCGAGAGGTTGAGTATGCTTACAAGAATCTCAAAAGGGGATTGGGGGTGGGGGAAGCGTTTCTTGTAAAGCTCATTTTCAGAAGGAATTGAGAAAAAAAAAATAGCAAAGTATGCCGGGTACTATATTCAGGCACCGCGACCAAGGAGGGGTCGACGAAGAAACGCTTCAAGGAAGGGCGAAAAGCGGGGGGTTAAAAACAACTCAAGACCTGGCAAAAAACCGCAATGTGCGCTTAAACAGAAGACTAAGGAAAAAAAGAAAACGTATCATCAGAAAAAAAATTGGGGAGAGGAAAGAGACAGGGGAAAAAGACCGAGGAGCTAAGGGGAAGAAGAAGTACAGCAGCAATTCGATCATCACGAAGAGGCAAAGATAAAAAGCGGCTAGAAGAATACTGGATCGAAACACAGGGAGGGGGTAACGAAAAGGGGGGTTGTTTGTGCCTAAGTGGGGATGAAGAGGGACCGAGGGTCCCGGGGAGAAAATTTGGGGTTTGGTTCCCCTCCTACTAAGTTCAATTATAGGGCGGGGGTTTAGACTATCCTTTTGAGTTCATCTTGGTCTGGTCACCTTCGGATGGTAAAGATTGGAGGCTTCGGGGGGGAACTGAGGGGAGCTTTGTTTTGTGAAGGAAAAAGGGTGCCCCCAAGAGGAGGAAGTCGCGAAAAGAACTGGGAAGCGTCTCTGAGATCATGAAGCGATGGGAAAGGATGCGGGTTTTGCTTCTGGCCGGGGGTAGAGTACAAAAAAATGCGGCGGAAAAAAAAATGGGAATCTAATCCAAGAAGTCCTGGAATCGAGCGTGTCTAAAAAGGACTTAAAAGGCCCAGAAACCATTATATGGGTGGAATGAGGGAATGAGGAGCGCACAAGAGACGGTCAGCTCAGGGGGAAGAAAGGGAAAACCTAAAACACCTCATCAAAAAAGTCCTGGAGGTGTCTCATGAAAAGGGCACTGGGGGACAAAGAGAAAGAGGGGCCGGCAGGCTCAGTAAGCGGGGGGAGAGGCCTTGGATGGGGAGATAAGGGGAAAAAAGGGTTGTGAGCAAAGGGGGAGGGATCAAAAAGAGGGGGAAGAGTGAAAAAGTCCTATAATATTCGGTAACTCCACGTTGGGGGGGACCCCATAAAGAGAAAGTTCCTCGTGAGACCAAAAAAAAAAATCCAGTGTGATTGAAAAAAAGGATCTTTAAGAGGAAGAACCTAGAAGGGAAAGGGTGTAGAGTTCCCCGAGGAAGAAGGAATCTCGGGTGTTCACAAAGAAACGATAAAGAGACTGGAAAAAAAAAAAAAAAAAAGTTTTTTTCGGGGAACTAAAAAAGAAGGGCACCAAGCCAAAGGCAAAACGGGCCTTCGGCGCTAATAACATCCAGAAGGGGAACGGCTCACCAAAGGGAATGTATCTCAGAGGAAACACCAACCGGGGGGGGAGGAGAGGGAATGGGACAGGAAGGAAAAGGGAAGTTGTGTTCCTTCGGCCGGCCAGGGGAGGTGCTTTTGGGGAAAAGGATCTGGGGGGATTTCCCCTGAAGGGAGAATCTCGAACGGGGGCTCATTTGGGGGCCCGGAAAGGGTAACGATTGTCACCCCGTTCAGGGAAAGGTTCGGGGGGAAAAAGAGGGGAAGTCCCGGGCGGCAGGAGAAAGAAAGAAAAGGGGATGGATGTTGGAGAAAGCCTTGTGAGTAGAAGAAAAAAAGGGGGGAGCGCGGGGAGGTCGCGATCAAAGTGAGTTTCCCTTAGGAAAGTTCACTGAGAAGGGTCCTGTGAGGAAAGGGGAAGCTAGGGAGTGCGGAGCGGGGAAAAAGGGAAGAGTGAGGCCACTTGAAAACCAGCGCGGACGAGGCTGTACTGGGGGAAAAAAAAAGGAGATCCTTCGTAAAAAAGGGGACATGGGAAGGCGGTGAGGGGTGTCCAATCAGAAATGATGCGGCGGGGGAGGTTAGGGGAAAATACGAACCACAGGGAAGAAAGTTGTTCGACGTCAGGGTGTCAAAGGGGTCATTGCTGCAGGAAAAACAGGCGGAGAAAGATTTAATGGGATGGACTTAGACTTGACAAGAAAAAAAGGGAGGGGTCCGGCAAAAAAAAGCAGATAAACATCACGGCAGAATTCAGCAGGGGGAAGGGTCTAAAGAAAAAAAAAATTCTTGAAACTCAGTGTAAAGTGGATAATGAAATGCTAGGGGGAACAGATCCAAGAAGGGGGATGGAGAAAACTCCAGGAGACCGCGGGCTATTACGACAAGGAAAGCCTTGGGAAAGAACTGGTCAAAAGGGGTGGCCCTCAAAAAAGGAGGCGCCTGAACCCCCCAGCCAAAAGATAGTGGGGCTTTGACTCCTTTTAAGAAAAGGCTCGAAACTCTCAAAAAGGGAAAAGGGGGGAACCAAGAGCGGACTTGTCAGGGGGACTGGTAGCCAGGTAGATCTTGATTAGGTGGGGAGTTCGAGGGTCTGGGGGGGGGGGGAAAAGGGGGAAAAGGGCGGGGGAGTCGGGGTGTCCATTCAGATGACTGCCGGGCAGGAGAGACAGCCAAAAAAAGGGGCTATAAAAAAAAAAGGGAAAGGCTCAAGAGGGGAAAAAAAGAAAAGGAATTCGTGAAGCTGGAGGAGGCGATCGAAGCGCCAGCGCGTTGTGCTTTCTCCAGGGAACGACAGGAAAGTAAGGAAAAAGTTTTTGGAAAGAAAACCCCCTCCCGACGGGATTCACGGAAACGGGTTCTGAAGCGGGCAGGGCCAGGGGACGGTTGAAATGCTGCTTAAAAAAGAGAAGAGGTTCTCCTCGAGGGGGACCCTGGTGTCAAAAAAAAAAATCCCATCACGGGGAAGGAGGGTGGAATACCCACAGGAAAAGGGGCATGGAAAAAGGAAGAATTTCCGCCCAAAAGGTCGCGTAGTCAGCCCAAGAGGTCCTAAGAGTCAAATCGGGAAGTGGAACTGGGGGGGTCCCTTTTAGGGGGGAAAAAGTCTAGAGAAGGGATGGGAAAGGAGGAGATTGAGAAAGAGGGTATCACTTTGGAAATAATTTGAGGGGTGACATCGGGAAAAAAAAAGTAAAGCTCACGGAAGGGGGAACTAAAGAGGGATTCGGGAATTAGGGGAATGACATTGGGAGGAGTAGGTGAAGGGAAATTCAGGGAAACGCAAGGGGAGACAGAACGTCTGGAAAGAAAAGGGGGGTATTGGTGGGGTTTCCAATGGGGCGAAAAAAAGAGATTCGAATTCTCAGGCAGAAAAAGGAATGTGAAAAAGAAAAAAGTCGTCGGGGGGAGAGATTGGGGGTTTTAAGAGG
>Ga0179593_1380363_pt1 | contig 14629 bp, 23 predicted proteins | sample CZODoug2_1_08_16_FD_185931 | JGI IMG/M metagenome (GOLD analysis project Ga0179593, IMG submission 185931) | Vadose zone soil fungal communities from Angelo Coast Range Reserve, California, USA - CZODoug2_1_08_16fungal (PacBio error correction) | ecosystem: Environmental > Terrestrial > Soil >...
TTTGAACGGAAGAAGGGGGGGCCGCACGGCAAGTAGGTCAGGGGCTGATTTTACAACGTAGGGGAAGAAAAGACCCTCAGTGTTGGAACGCGCCGCAAACGAAAGGAGTCGGTTTCGGGGAACCGGCGGTAAAAACACAAAAAAATACCAGTGAAAACCAAAAAAAAATCGGCCGAAAGGGGCAGTCATTCTGTGGCAAAACAAACGTAAACGCCACAGCAAGTTGAGGCATGGCTGCTCGCAGGTAAGTAGCCCTTGGAGCGCGCACGGAAGGAAAAACCGGGAAACAAAAGCTTGTTGGGGACACGTACCAGTACGAAGAAGATTACCTCTTGGTCAAGAAAAAAAAAGGGATAGTGTTTTTATCAATGTTTTCCATGGGGGCATGATTGGTGACAGAGCACGGGTGTGGGCGCGGAAGAAGAAGAAAGGAAAACGGGGGTCAGCACCTACCGGGCATTCGCAAGGCTCTCTTGGAAGGCCGCAGGAAAAAAAATGCGGAGAAAAAAGAGGGCAACCAAACACCATTGGGGCGAGGGGGTGGTGGCTGTGAAAAAGGCGGAAGGGACTTTTGGACAGGTCAACATAAAAAAAAAAAACGGAGAGGTTAACCACTTAGCGTCAATAGCCACGCGGGGGGAAGAGGTATTTGTGGTTGGGGACGAAGTGTGAAAAAACAGGGGGATGGAAGATCCGGGGATTGTAAGCGACGGCGGGGGAAAAATGCCCCTCAAAGTTGCAGGGGAGAAGGACCGAAATCTGGGGGAAATAAAGGTGGGGGAAACGAAAAAAGGTCATTGTGAACAATCTTCGTTTTAGCCCACCAGAAAACGGGGCAAAGCAGGCAAAGGCCAAAAAAAGAGCCCGGGGGGGGGCCTCCCGCCTATGGGGTTTAACAGAAATCCTGAAGTAAATGTGTGGGGACGGCCTCTCAACTACTTGAAGCAAAAAATCGGAAAAAAACGGGGTTGCATAGGAAAAAAGTGGTGGGGGAAGGGGGTTAATTGAGTCGGGTAACTTTTTCCAACTAATTCAGGAGAGACCCGAGAAAGAAAAGAAACCGAGAGTCCCATATCGAGTGCAAAAGTCAAGAGAAGAAATGTTCTTGGCGTCCGGGTCAAAGGGGGACTGCATCGGGGGTTCACTACGAAACGGAAAAAGAAGGACGGTTGTGGAATGTCGAAAGGGTGCCAGGACTGCACTTGCGCTTCTGGTGCAAAATCGACAACCGACACTGTGCAGCGGAAAGCCGTGCGGGTTTATAAAAAGAACGTCAAAAACCCCAAAGAGGGAGTTGGACCCAGACCGGTGGCAAGTGGGGGGGGGGGTGGTTGCAAAAATTAGGGGCAAAAACGAAGAGCCCCAACCAGGGTTCGATCAACAACCAACCAAAAGGGTGCGTCTGGGGGAGACCCAGAGGGTTCAAAGGGCCTAGGTGAAAAAACGGACTGCAAACAAAAATGGGACAAAATCTTTGCAACCCGGAAACGCGTAGGGGAGGGGTTTTCTTGGGGACGCCAGGTGGGGACGCGACGGACGTAAAGGTTGGAGTGCAAAAACACATAAACCGGCCTGCCAAACTCGGAATCCTGGTGGGGGAATAGTCTGGAAGGAGCTAATAAACGGGCCGCCGAAAGGAAAACAATGTGAGAAAAAATACCTGGCACGGGGGGGAGGGAAGAATAAGGCCCGCGAAAGAAACCGTGGGCCAAAGGGGGCCCTTCCAACGGGGAACCGAAAAAAAAAAAAAAATTTTCAGTATTTGCCTCTGGGGGTAAACAGCCGGAAAAGGAGGGGACCGCCAGCGGGCAGGTTTTCTAGCAAGCGGCCAAAAGCAGTGATAGTGGAAAAAAGGGGAAAACTTGGGGATTGGGCAAAGGGGGGGGGGGGGGCAAGCGAAGAAGGAAAAGGGGGACTAGGAACAGTAACTTAACGGAAGCCCTAATGAATCCTAGAACAGGAGGGAAAGGGAAAGAGAAAGGAGAAGAGCCTCCACACCAAAAAACAAAAAACAAGTGCAGTTCGAATAGGGGGGTCAGGTGGGCGGAAGGGGAGGGGGCACGAAAACAAATGAAAAAGAAAGGGGTTGGGGCATTGTGGATGAAACAATCTTCTTTGCACGCAAGAGGAGTCCTACTCGAAAAAATGGACGAGGGTTTGAAAAAAAAAAAGGAAAAAGAAGGGGACAAAAAAAAGCAGTTGCACAAGTCAGGGGTGCCAGGTTGAAAAACCGGCACGAAGAGGAACACCCCTTTCTGCTGCAGATCAAAATAAGTCGGTTCTAATTTTGTGAAAAAAAGGGTCGCGGGAAAGAACGGAAAGTCTCAGCCAAGAAGAATATTTGGGACGTACAACACAACAGAGTGAAGGAGCTTCCATCAGATGCGCCCCCCCGAAACCAAAAAACCTTTACGTGACGCCGCGAACAAAGACCTGGGGGAAGGGACAATGAAACAACAGAGTTCAAAGCACCGAAGCTGGGGCCGGGGACATCCTCCAAATGTAGTTGGGGGGAAATTGTTGGCATTAAAGACGGGATGCCGACTTGGGGGCGAAAAGCCGGGGCCATCAATTTGGGTGGGGGGGGCTGGACAAAAGGGGCATTTCCAGGGAGAATAGGGGGAGGGAAAAAAAAAAACTAAAACCAAACGACGGGGAATGGAACAAAAGGTGGGTATTGAATTGAACACACTTACTCGATGACCAACGTCTGGCAAGGAAAAGAAAAAGGGGTAAGTCGATTGGAAAAAAGAAGGGGGAAGCCAGCCATAAAACAAAAAAACGCCAGGGAAAAAAAGGGAAAACACAAACCGCTTGAAAGACACCCCGGTCACCACGAAGGAAATGGTTAAAGAAAAAGAAAAATGAAGAATGAGAAAGACCTTGGCAAGAATCGGAGACAAAGACGTGAGATTGCGGAGACGAGTGATCAACTTCCTCCGGAAGAAAGGAGAGTTTGTGCAACGTGCTTGACGGACGGGAAACCGGCCTCAAAAAAGGGGGTCAGGGGCCGATGCCAAGACGGGCCATATTGGGGACCAAAAGCAGTTGGCGGGCAGGGAAAGGAACAAATTTCATTCAGGGTGGTCCGACGTGGTTTTCTGTAACAAAAAGAGAGGAGGAAACGACAGAAAAGACAGTCGCCTTTTTTGAACCTGCGCGCAAAGCACGGCACGGAAAAAAAAGATAACAATTCAAAACGTAGGGACCACAAAACAAGAAAGACAGGCGAATGGAAAAAAGACCGAGCGGAAAAAATTTGGGAAAGCCTTAGGTTGGAAAGAAACCGGTCGTGGGTACATGCAGAGGTACAAGGAGTCCCGCAAGCTGGGCGTCCCGGCAAAAACTGGAAAAACGAAATCCCCCGAGCCCAAAGAAATCGGACGCCAGTTGGGTGGGGGAAAAAAGGAACCGATCCGGGCAAGCGATTGGGGAGGAAAAGAGACAGGAAAAATCATTTGGTAAAAATGAAGATTCAGAAAAACCCATTAAAAAGAGGGGGGTGAGCAATTCCGAGCCAGGGGTCCCGGTGCACGACCGATGGGTGCGAACGAAAGAAAGGTTTTGATGGCACGAAAAGGCAAAAAGTAAGGTCCTTTAACAAGGGTGTGAACCCCGGCATCGAAGGGGACAGGGCACGAAAAGGGGGGGGGGAAGGGGCAAAGTCTACTGAAAATGTCTAGAACCGCATTTTGGCAATTTGGCCAATAAAGGCCCGTGAAGGAAAAGACATGAAAACGAAAAACCGCTGGGCGCAGAGGGGTTGTTCAGAGGGGGCCCGAAGAACAGAAAAAAAAATCAAAGAAGAAACTTAGAATCCCCCATGCTGGGGGAAGGCAGAACGCGGGCCAAAAAACGACTCAAGAGGAACCGCGCCTGTGTGGGCCAAGGGAAACATTGTGTAAGGGAAGAGTGGAACAATGGAACAGGGTTGGCAGGAACGGGAAAGAGCGCGCAGTAAAACCAAGTGGTCATTTAGAGGGAAAAGAAGGGAAAAAAAGCGCGAATTTTTTGGAAAACAGAAATTTTACGGGGGAAGCAAATCGGAAGCTAACAAACGGAAGTAGAAAAGAAAAGAGAAGGGTGGGGCACTTAGGTGCTAAAAGTGCAAAGCCAGAAAAAAAAGGAACCGCCGTTGGTTGGCGATGGACGATGACAAATTTTACTTGTTGGAACGGGAGAAGAGAGGGAATCGTGAGGAAAGTTAATCCAGAAAAAAGGAAGTCAACAAAAAACCTGAGGCTGGAGTGAAAAAAAAAAGGTGGAAAATTTCACCGGCAGGGCGTGAAGGAGAACCAGAAAAATGGCTTGGTCGAGGTAGGAAGGCGCTTGTGCGAAAACGCTCTTGGTATATACACAATGCCATGGAAACCAAGTAAGCGTGTCTGAGGGAAGAGGAAGGAAAAAAGGAAAGCAGATAATTGGGGGGTCATTAAAGAAGGGGAGGTTTCGAAGCACTAAAATGGTGTTGGGGTACGTGAAGGAAGTTGCCTGACACGGGGGGGGCGCGGCACAAGGCGAATCCCCACGAGGGTCAAAGGTGAAGGGGAAACACAAGCAAGAACGGGGCGGGGGGCGAAATGCTTCATCACTTCTCGCTGAGGCACTGAACGGGGCTGCAATAACCAGCGGGGGGAAAAAGAGGCTAACAGTGGAGCCTGTGGGGGAGAAAATAGGGAATTTGTTGAAAATGGAGTAGGAACGCTTGGGGGTAAAACATCGAGGGAAGGGGATCGAAGGGAAAACTGTTTGGGCGCGAAAAAATAGAGACGGAAGGCGGGGGGTTTGCCGAAACGAACAGCAAGGGGTGGAAGCCGTGACCCACGGGGATTGGGGAAGGCCAGAGAAAACAAAGGCAGGGGGCCTAAATTTTGCCAAAAGTGCTTGCTCTATCAAAAGTGACGTTACCCAGGGGACTGTGGGGCTCTTTTTCAGGGGTGTGTGACCAGCGTCCACACGAGGGGTTGTTTGGAAGAACAAAGGAGCGGGGGAGAGAACAAAAAAAGGGAAACGGGAAGGCAACGCAAACTATTTTTTGGGGTGGGGAAAAAAGCCGGCCCTACTGGAAATGAAATGGTGACCAAAAAAGCAAGAAAAACCCAATGAGGAAAAAAATGGGAGCAGTTGGAAGAGGGGAGAAAAAAGTTTTTGGGGGGAAGGGATTTGGAACGGGTGAAGCAGGGGGGGCAAAGAATGAATGGGTCTAGAATACAAGATATCGGGACTTCCACGTCCAATAAACAGGCTTGACAATTAAAAATATCGAAGTCGTGACGCCAATATTTTAAGAATTTTACCGACCGTCCGAAGCAGGGGGGGGGGGCATTCCCTGAAATTGGGAAGGCCCTGCTGCCTGCTTCGTTGAAACGACACATGGGCCACCAAGGGGGTAATTACAAGAGGGGGGAAAAGCGGGGGAAAGAGAGCCAAAACCAGCCCCCTCGATTTGGGAAGTCCGCCAGGGGCATAGTTGTGGGTTGTGGGAATCGCACCAAAAGAATTTACACGTGCAAACCAAAAAAAAAGGTGTTCCCCCCAAAGGGACGCAACTGTTATCACGGCTTGGTCCACAAAGTGCCTCACGGGGGGAAATCGTCCGACGGGACCCATAAAAGGGGGGGAAAAACCTCATTTGGCAAACGGAAAAAAGTATTTTGAAAAAGGGGACTTTGTCGGGGGAAAAGGAAAAAAACGCAGTGTTTCACCGACGGTGAAACAGAATAAAGGGGTGGGTTGAGGGCCCGAGCCAATAAAGGCGGGCCACAACGCTATCCGTTGGTGGTGGTCAGGGGGCGGGTTCTTTTCTACGAAAATACATTTTTCCTAGGAATGGGGACAAGGTTTGCGCACGAAAACTTCACGTTTTGGTCGACAGAAGGAACCAAGCAAGGGAACAGGCCACAAGGAAAACCGGGGCCACGGAAATGACAGACTGGCACCGCTCACTCTTTTCAGGGGGGAAATTGCCGATTTTGAGAAAAAAAGTACCGATCCGTATGAAAACGTCCGGTGTAGAAAAATCTGTCAAGGCACGGAACGCGGGGGTAATCTGTGCTGAAGGGGGGGTAATTGAATTGGCTGGGGGGGCATCCCTCCAGGAACGCAAAAATGACAGACCAGAAGAACTCACTTTTTAGCAGATACATCTGGACAAAACCAAAATATTATGAAAATAGAATAATAAAAGGCAGCAAAGGGCTACAGTGGGGACATGGCGGAGGCGGAAAAAAGCAATCAATACAAAGGTTGGTCAACTAAGAGGTCACAACGAGAGAGGCGGTGCAACGGACTCCTCAAACCGCAGGCATGTACAGACAAAAAGAAGCCGACGTGTACATTGGAAAAATCGGCAAAACCTGATAACGACGTTGCAAAAGCTTTACCCCCAAAAAATGCAAACCAAGGGGCAACAAAAGTGCAACAGGGAAGCGCTTGGGGATGAAAAACAGTATTCCGAAACCAAAAAAGGAAAAGGTGAATTTCTTTGGGGGGCAAAGTTGTACAAAAAAGTGCTGAAAAAGGGGGTTGCCGCCGGGACAATACACAAGACCGGAGGAACACACACGCTTAAGGGGTGAAGCCGTGGGAAGAGACGGACAAACAGCGAACAAAATCTGGGGAAAAAGCGAAACGGAAACTGGTTGCCTGCAAAAAAGGCGAGAAAAGTTATTAAAAAAAAAAGAAAAAAGGGTCAAACGGGGTAAAACTGGAAGTTTTGAAAAGGGGGGGGTATTTGTCCATGCCGGCGGAGTGCCTGAGGGCGAAACTCAAGACCGGGACAGGGACCAAATTCAGTTGGGGGGGAAAATTGGTTGATTCCTCAAAACTGAAAAGGGGGCCAATTGCAGCGTCTCTAAAACAACAAAGCGCCACCGGCAGCGATGGGGGAAATGGGGGGTATAACATTGTTGGTAAGAACGGGTGGTCAAAGAAAGGGATACCAAGGGGAGTGTCAATAATTTTATGAGAGACAAGGGACGCCAGGAAACCTGAAAAACCCCAACAGCTTGGGTCCGAAAACGAAGACGTAAATCCAGAACAGACAGGAACGCAGGGAAAACCCTCTTTGAAGCGAGGACTGTACGGAATGGGGGAAAAACCGTGGGGGGGAGCCAAACTATGCAGAGAAGACGGGTCCCTTTCCTAAAAAAAAACAAAGTGTGAGTTTGCAAAAGGCTGTCAACCGAAGAAACGCCGGTGCCAATCACCTCAAAAAAAATTTTTTCGACGATGCCCAAATCGATCAAAAAAATTGGATGTTGAAACCCTCCTCAGTTTTCGGAGGAAACGAAAGGGGCAAAACCCATTGGCTTATTCCTGGGGACCCTGAAAAAAAAAAATAGGCCAGGGGGGGACAAGACGAGCGTCTGTGCCAAATTTTTGCACTGCACAGGAAGAACCAAGACATAGGGGACGTGACCCCAAGAAAAAACGTAACTGCGAACGCTGGATAAAGGCCCGAAAAAATGCTCAAACCATGGGTTCTAGAAGTCAGGTCCTAGGGCCAGTCACAGGCAATTTGAGAAAAGAAAAATTTGGTCAAGAACGAAGGCGTTTTACATCCAGAGTAAAGGCGTCACCAGGGTCATCTCAAATTGGCCAACACAATAACGTCAATCAAAGGATGCCGACCATTGGTTTTTTGAGATGTTACCGAACCAGGGGAAGGGGGGGGGTTGAAAAAAGTCCCAACCAAAATGAACAAAAAATGGGGGGGGGGGTTCATACATATGCGCCAAAAATTACACACACGCCTCGGAACAAAGTGGTGACCGATTCACGCCCAACAAACCATTGTTCCCCTGGGGGAAGGCTAAAGAGGGAATAGGAAGGAAAAATGGTAAGTGTCAAAGGGGGTAAAAAAGAGGGGGAAAAAAGAGGAGGAAAAAACAGAAGAAAAGGGGTCAAGCGTAAAAGAAACGAAAAATAAAGAAAAGAGAAAAGGAGAAGAAAAGAAGAGGAGGAGAAAGAGGGGAAGAGGAGGAAAAGGAGTGGAAAGAAGAGGAGGGGAAAGAGAAAGAAGAAAGAGAAAAGAAACGTGTGAAAGAAAAGAGGAGTGGGTGGGGAAGGGGTGAGAGCGGAGGGGAGGAAAAGAAAGTAAAGAGAAAAATAAAATTAGGAAGGAAACAAAGAAAGAAGTAGAGATGGGGAGAGAAGACGGGGAGGAAAGAAAAGGAACGAGAGGAAAGTGGGGGGGAAGAAGGGTAAGAGGAGAAAAAGAAAGATGAAAAAAAAAATGAGGAAGGAAAAGAAGAGAGGGGAGAGAGGGGAAGGAAGGAAGAAAGGGAAAGATGACAAGGGGGGTCAACTTTATAACAGCAAGGATAGTGACAACAATGACTCAAGTTCACCCCACATAGAAGACCCTCCAATCCGAATACACAGCTCCCATATGTAGAAACACTGTGAGACGACGTAAGGGTAACGAAATACCAGGGGACATAGACCAACAGGCGGGGGAACTCTCTGGTGTGAGAGAGGGGGCGGGGGGAGAGGATGCATAGGAGCCGGGTATGCAGAAGAAGCAGGGAAGTGGGAGCGGGAAAGAAAAGCGGAGGGGTGGTGGGGGATCGCAAGGACTTAGCAAGGATGAATAAAATGGAGAATTACCAATTAGAAGAAGGGGGGAGGAGAGAAAGATAGGGAAAGAGAAGGGAGCGCAACGGGTAGGAGAAGATGGGTGGGGGGGGAAGCGTAAAGGTTAATAAGGGGAATTGGATGAAGAAGGCAGCAGGGAGGTGGGGCCGGTAAGGGGACTAGAGGCATGAAAGGATTCGCACAGGGAAAGAAGAGAGCGAGGACAGAAGGGAGGGAGAGGTAGGGGCTAGAGCAGAAAAGGGTACAGGGGGAACGGAACAAGGATGGTAAAGAGAAAATGTCGATATAGATGAGGGGAAATAAGGTGGTGGGAAAAAGAGGGAAAGAAGGGGGGGGGCAAGAAAAGAGGGGGAAAGAGGAGGATAGAAGAATGGGATAGGGAGGCGGAGGTTGGAAGGCAGGGGCGGGGGGAAAAAGAAGCAAAGGGGGAGGCGGGAGAGGGGCGGAAGAGGACGATATATAAAGGGAGGGGAGATGAAAATAGAGGACAGAGCCAGGGGAAGAGGGTAGGAAAAGAAAGGAGAGGCGAAAGAGTGCATGGGGCGGGCTGAGATGGGGGATGGGAGGTGGAGAGAGATAGGGGGGAGCGGACTGGAATGGGGAGGGGGGGAGGGGATGAAGGGAGATGGGAGAGAGGAGGAGGTAAGGGTGGGGTGAGGGGGTCGGAAAAAATAGAAGAAGGCGAGGTGGGGAAGTGAAAGGAGGGGGGTGGTAGAGAGGAAAGAGCGGGGAAGAAAAGAAGAGAGGATTGGTGGGGGGGGGGGGGGGGAGGGGGGGGGAGGAGGGGGGATACAGGGGGGAAGTATGAGGGGAGGAAGACAGGAAATGATGTATCAGGGAGGGGGGCGGGGAGGGGTAAGGGGGGGGGAGAAAGGGAGAGAGAGGGAAAAAGAGGGGAGAGGGGGGTGAGCGGGGAACGGCAAGGGAGAGGAAAGAGGAAAACGAAGTAGGGGTGGGGGCAGGAGAAAGCGAAGAGGGTGGTGGGATGGAAAGAGGAAAAGGAGAGGGGGCAGGTGTTCACACTGAGAAGACACGAGGACGGAAAAGGAAGGGGGAGAAAAAGGATGGACCCATTTGTGGATAGTAAAAAAGGGAAGGCAAGAGGGGGAGAGAGGATGGGTGGGCAGATTGAAGTTGATCTGCTTAACGCCAGAATGGTGCAAAGGGCACTACACCGGGGGAAAAGAGTCAAGAGTTTGGATCAATGAAAATGAAAAGCCAAATTCCCGATGGGGATAAAACAAGAGCAACCGTCAGGACTTAGGACAAGGGGGGAAAACAACGAAGAAAACAAAAAGGTGAGAAAGCTTTCAAAAAGGGGGCGCCAATCTAAAAAAAAAACTCAGGAATCATCCTGACAGGAATAAATAACCACAAACAAAATTGTTTCAGGGGGACAGTGCTGATCAAAAGAGGCCAGGAAAGCGAAGGGATTTGTGTTCGCACATTTTGAGGGAATTTGGCCTGTTGAACAGGAAAAATACGTTCTCAATAAAAGCGGGGACCAGAAAGGGTTTGTTCAGTTTCCTACAACAGAAAGAAGGTTGGTTCCGGGAAGGACTGCAAGGATGAAGTGAAAAAAGACTCCAACACACAAAAAACATGGGAAATAAGATAGGTTGGACAACAGACTTGGGTCAAACCGCTCTGCGAATTCCGCGACTTTTTTCAGTTGGGACGAAAACTGACACCACTTGGAGGACAACGGCAGGTTGCGTTTTTCTGACCAGCATCCAGAAAAGGGCACGGGGCCCAAAAATGCGGCGGAATTTGGGAACTGCGTGTGGAAAGGAAAAAAACAGCATGGTCTGGGACCAGATCTTGACATCGATTTCGACCGACTTTTAGGGGGCGCCACGCAGAAACGCTGCGCCCCAAACGGTGGTTTGGCGACGGGGGTCCGCGACGGCCGGGTGTCATGCCAAAGTCGGGGGGGGGTTTTGTCTTAGAAATTTTTCCCAGGGGCCCTCAATGGGGGGGCTGCCAAATGAGAGAAACCCAGGTCGTTCAATTGGCCAGGCCCAATAAAAAAGGAGGGACACCGTGAAAATTGAAAAAAAATGCTAGCTTCTCACATTCGTTTAACCGAAAGAACAAGGCGGAGAATCAAGTGGAGGTTTGGGGTGGGGGAAGGGATAAATCAAAGGGGATTCGTCCCATTGGGAACTGCATGAAAGTCCCGATCGGTAAAATGGGAAAAAAGAGGGCGCGAGATTAGTCGGGTGCGGTTAATGTGGTGTCCGGAAAAAAAGGAGTGGGAAAGCCAAGAAACTAGGGGGGGACAGCCACTTACAACGGGATGAAAAATAAAGGGAAAGGGTTAACTTCGCTCCGAAGTCCAGGAGTTATTATGGAGCGAAGGGAGGAAAACCGCTATTTACTTTGGACCCGCTACAAAGCGGGGAAGAAAGCCAAAAAGGCAGAAAACGAGGGGGAGGAGGCCACTGAATGGGGGCCAAAAGAAACAAGGGCGACAAGGAAAAGGAAAAGTGGGTTTTTCGCAAAACTGCTTAAGGTCAAAAAAGAAAGGGGAAATGGCGGAAATTGTTGAGGATGGGTTGAAAACGACGGTATCTTTGGGCCTTTGGAAAGATACAAGACGTCGAAACAGCAAAGCCCTGAAATCATCTCGGGGTCATGCAGACAATTCCTTTGGGGCCTCAAAAAGCAGGAAAAACATTAGTGAGGTCGGAAAAGATTCATGTACAATCCGGAAAGTGGTCTGAAGAGGGGGGGGGGGGGAATATTATTCAAGGGGGGAACCACTGACCCTTCTCCCAGGGGGCAAGTAGGAAAACACAACACCCAACTTTGAACCCATGTGATCGGGAAAGCCCGTGTTGGCTGGTAAGAAAGCAGGTCCAACCAAAACCATCCGATTTTGGTCAGGGTGGGCTTTAGGTGGGGGGTGGTTGCGTAGCCAAAGTCCTTTGTGCCGACGATGAAAAACAAAGGGTTCAAAAAAAGGTGACGGGGTTATGAGCCACACTGCGTGTCCACGGAAAATGCGACGCACACTGAAAAAAGCAGGGAAAAAGAAGTTCCCGAAAAACCGAAGATTAGAAAACGGGGGGGCGCAACGCAGGTGGGACGAAGGAGAAAAGTAGGGGGTTTTTGAAGGCGACGCCCGGAAGCAAAAGGAATGGAAAGCCTTGGGTTTGGGACGTTGTGGGGAGCGAAAAGCCAGGGTCCGGCGAACCTGGGGAAACGGGTCAGAAGAAGTACCTTAGAGCGCAGCATCGTGGAACTACCGGAAGGGCAAGGGGGCAGGGAAAATACGGGGGCAACAAAAGGGTTTGAAATGCCGATGGTTTAAAACTACGCCCCACAGGCACGAAGTAGGAGAGCCGCACAGGGTTTGTAGTTCAGCCCAACGGCCAAGAATGAGGAAAAAGGACATTGCCATGGGGTAAAAGGGGTAAAGTTCGACAAGGAAAAATGACCACTCGAACAGGGGAACGGTACACGAGCGAGGAGACTCACCATTCAACAAAAAACTAGAAAAAAGAGAGATGGAGCACAAAGGATCTCCAGTGAGGGAAGTGTGGGCACCGGCTAAAAAAATCAACAATAAAACAGAAGGGGTTGAACACTCAAACCCGATTTACACGAGAGGGGTCCAATGCGACGACTAAAAAAAAAAAGGCCAAGAACCGAGCAGGAAGGGGGAACGGGTTTTGAATAAAGGCATAAGGGGGGTGGGACAAAATTGCGCAAAGCAAAATGTTGCCCACAACGGAGGTTGTCCCCTGGTTTAAAAAAAGGCGGCGCTTTGCCGGGGGGCTGCAAGAATCCAAGGGAGGAGGGTCAGGGGGCAGAAACGTCAAAAAATGAACAACGGAAGGAAGTCCCCCTCCCTTATTTAAACAACAAGAGGGGAAAGAAGGGTGGTGGGCAGGAAGTGCCAAACAAAAGAAAACGGGAAAAAAGCAATGGGTAAACAGTCCCTTGGCCGGCAACATGTTTCAAAGGCCAACCAATAACAGGGATCCCTGAAAAATAACGGACGTGCCGGGCAAGAAGAAAAAAGGGGATTTGTTAATTTATGGTGAAAAGGGAAACCTTGCCTGGGATGGGCGAGAAAAAAAAGAAGGGGATAAAAACGGGGGAAGTTTTGCGTGGGGAAAAAAACTGGTTTTACTCTAGTGATTTGGACAGAGGGAAAAAAACACCAACTAAAGAAAAACATCTTCAACTGAAAAGGGCAGTATGGGGGGGAGGCTCTGTGTAAAAAATTTGGCAACAGGATTTCCCAAAAAGGGGAAGGGTTGGAAAACCCTGATGGGGGGGCAAAAGCAAGGCGCAGCAAAAGAACATTACAAAATGTTAAAAAAACAACCCTCCAGGTAAAGAAGAAAGAAGTCACCTGAGGAATCGGAAAAAGGGTTGGGGAAAAGAAGACCGAGACAGGGTTGACGGAGGGAAAGAGTGTCCATAACTATGGGCCACGATCGTAGAAAGCAGAAGAGAGACGTAGAGGGGGGGAAAGAAAAAAAAGGGACCGGCTTGGGAAATGTATTGGGATGACAAAAAGAGGGTCAAAGTTCAAAGCAAAGAACAGATAGTTAGGGGCTAGGAATGAACCCAAGAAGATCCCCGAGGTTGAAAAAAGGAGTGGGGAGGGGGAAACATTGGGTCTTGAAATGTCAGACCTGGGACAAACTGGGCAAATAGCGAAGGCCATCTGAGGACTGGGACTCAAAGCCTGTTTCGGCAAAACGTGCCCAAGAGCCTGTACAAAAAACGACAGAGGGACGATACCAATAAAAAGAGCCAAAAAGTTCATCAAAGACGAATGAGCAGAACATGTAAAAAAAGTCAAATGGAGCAAACATGGTTTTTGGGGGGACAAGACCTCCGCAGCGGGCAAAACGGCGGACAAGGGAGGAGGGCAAAACACCTTACAAACCATAAAATCACCCGACCCGAAAAGCCGCAGGTTTGGTAAAGGCAAGGCGCAAAAAGGAGAACCAAGAGAGATCCGCCCGGTGGGTCAAAGGAAATGAATGACTAAAAAAAACCTCTTAACATACAACTGGGATGAGAGGACATTTTTCCTTGGGGACACAGCCAACGAAATGGAAAAGGGGGAAATCCAGAAGGGGGGCCGAGAGGGAATGGGAACCAGGTTTAATGCAGCAAACCAGGCGAGAGGTGGTCAACCCCCAAACGTGGCGATGTGGGGCAATCTTGGAAAAATTAAGGAAAATGACCGAAAAAGATTAAGAGGGGGGGGGGACAGGGGAAATATCAACCCTTCGCCGGAGTAAGCAGAAAAAGAACACAAAAAACCCTCCTGAGGGCGCAGCTTTCATTCAAGGGGTGGTACGACCTACAAACAAGCTAGCGAAGACACATGAGCGCAAAAACTGGGGGAGCGCCAAGAGGGAAGTCAAACTGCCTTGCGCAAGAATCCATTAGTAAGGACGGAATTGGGGGGGGGGCACAAAGGACCTTTTGTCGGGTTAGGCCGGCCGAAAACGTTCGAAAGAACGCGTGGAAAACAAAACGGCACAGGGTTTGGATTCGGAAAACAAACGCACTTTTTTTGTTCGGGACAGCCAGTGAGAAAAGGAGAAAAATAAGAAAAGGGGGGCAAAAAAGGGGGTAGGGAAAAAATGCAGGATAGGGGGGAGAGGAAGAGAGGGGGATGAAGGGCGGAGAGAGCTATAGAGGAAAGAAAAAAAGAAGTGAGAAGGGGAGAAAAAGGGAGGAAAAGAGGGGATAAAGGGGAGAGCGGGAGAAGTGGACAAAAAAAAAAAAGAGGAAAAGGAGAGGAAGAGAAAGAGGAAAAGGGAGGAGGGCGAAAAGAAGAAAGGAGTGGAGAGGGAGTAACAAAGAGAAATTAGGGAGGGGAAGAGAGAGGGGGAAGAGCGAAGTAAGGAGGAGTGAGGAAGGAGGAGAAGAGGGGAAGGGGGGGATGGGAGAAAAGGAATAGGGGAGAAGGAGAGGAAGAGGTAGAAGAAAAAAGAGGAAAAGAAAAAAGGGGGACGGGTGGACAAGTTTGAGGGGATGTGGGTGAAACAAAAAA
>Ga0179593_1574678_pt1 | contig 14629 bp, 13 predicted proteins | sample CZODoug2_1_08_16_FD_185931 | JGI IMG/M metagenome (GOLD analysis project Ga0179593, IMG submission 185931) | Vadose zone soil fungal communities from Angelo Coast Range Reserve, California, USA - CZODoug2_1_08_16fungal (PacBio error correction) | ecosystem: Environmental > Terrestrial > Soil >...
CCGAGGCTCACATACAGAAACGCCTTGACCCAATGAATCAAACAAAAAAAAAAGGACCCATTACACCACAAGGCGAAATATATACCAACCAGCATCCCCCGAGCGAAGGAAGCGTGTTTGGGACGCTTGGGACCGAACACCATGCAGGGAAGGTCCCAAAGCAAAAAGAAGAGAAAAAAGATGAACTGAAAAGCAAAACGCCCGGAGTCGGACCAGGCGAGAAGAGCCTTGGGCCCAAGCACCTGAACGGGTGGCTAAGCAAGCTTGGGAGCAAAAAAGAAACCGCGTCCAAAGCCGAACCCAGGGGTATCCCTTCCGACAAGACGACTAGAACAGAATCGGACAGCCCCAGGGGTACAAAAACAAAGGGCAAAAAAATGGGAGGGAAACCGGGGGACCAAATTTACATTTGGAGAACTTCCACGCCTTTACCTCGGCAAAGTTTCCACCAGGGATTTTGCAAGTGACTAAAACAACAAAGGGGGCGGAGCCGGGAGTTTCCCAGGCGCTAACACAAGTGCCAGCAAAAAACCGACCAGCAAAAAAGACAAATTAAAAAAAACCGCAGGAGTCAACTCGCAGAGAAAAAAAACGGAGAGGAGGACATGAGGGAACCTACGGCGGGGGGCAACCCCACTTGGGTACAAGTTTGCAAGCGACTGAGCCGTGCCCCCAAAAAAAACGAAAGATCCGGGGCAAACCAGATTTGGCTTCGTCCATGAAAAGGGACAAGCAATACCCTGGGTAACGGGGGGACTTGACGGGAGACACAACAAACCAAAGGCCCGGGGGGAAGAAAATGGACCTACACTGGGGGAAAAACAAGTTGAAGACTGGTACCTGGGGGACCATATCGTCTGGTGAAAGCCGGGGGGGTTGACGCAGGGATAACCGTTCGTGAAAACTGGGCTGGGAACGATGTCCAGCCCACCGGGTAAGCCCCTTTAACAAAAAGGCCACCCACAGGGGGGGCAACACACGGAAACACGTAAAATCCTCGAGTCGGCACGTAGGGAGGTCACTAGGAGGAGGTTTAGGGGGGAGGTTCGTTACTGGTTCGGCGGGAAAAAATTAGAAAAGGACAGGGAAAGAGCCGCCCAAAGCCCAAGGGGCCGTTTCCCACCAAGAGCAAGGGGGGAAAATCTATACCGGCCGGAGACCACAGGACCTCTAGAAAGGCGGAACCAAGCAGAGGAGCCATCCGACACAAAAGCTTATGCCCAAGGAAGAAAATGGTATAAAAAAAAATGTGGGTAAAAAATGGCCGGCTTAGGCTGGGGAGTGGCGAAATAAAACGGACTTGAGAACAACCAGACCAGTGCAAGGAAGAGGAACCCTGGGTGAATCAAAAACGGCGATTCACAAAAGCCAAAAAAACAAGTGTAGGGGTCCAAAAAAGAGGGGTAAAAAAAAAAGCCAAGGGCCCCGAGGGTTCAAAAGTATGGTGGACATCGGCAAAGAAATCATAAAGGAAGAAGCCACCAGAACACCGCAATCTATAAGGCAATTTCACAGGGGAAAGCAACCACCCTTCGTGAAACCGACCACCCCCAAACCCAAACAGCACCCGCGAGATTCTTCAAAAAAAGGAAGACCTTAAAAAAAGGACTCCCAGCAAGTTCGTCTTGAAAACTGTCCCGTAAATCGCCCCAGACTCTAACCGGCCCGAACGAGGGGCAGGCTGGGGAAAAATAAAAACTAAAGCATTAAAAAGAAGCTTCCCCGCGCCGGTGGTGTACAAAATGGCTGTGGACAAAAGCACTAACCTGCCGATCGGGCGGTTAAAGGGGGGGTTCTTTAAACGAGGGGCGGTTGCAATAAGACATAAAAAGAAACAAAACCCCAGTCAAAGCGATGGCCATTGAACAAAACACCCAGGCGCGGTGTAAGAGGCTGGGGTCAACGTAACACACTAAAATTCGAAAACCAAAAGGAAAAACACTCGGCACCCCAAACAAAGACAGAAAAACACCACACGGGGCCAAACAGACAGTGAAATTAAGGGTCAGTACGAACCATAAAAGGGGCGGGGTAAAGGCAACACCACCCAAACAATGCAACCCATGACTTTATTAATCCCCGACAAGGTCAACAGCGTTAAAGATTACGAACACAAGCGCGGGTGGCCCATTTTTCACACGGACCATAGGTGGAAACTCTAAGAAAATGGATTGAAGTTAAAACCACCGCCGCATCAAGCCCTCCAAAAAGCCTCAGCCTGTCGCTACAATAATGAAGCGGACGTGGGAGCCAGGGAAAACAACGTCCAGTGCCAACAGAGGGTCCCGAACCAAGTTGGTCACCGAAATGTCGGATCAACACACGGCCTCGGGAAAAGTTAAAGGACAGCAACGGAAACAAAGGAGGGGAAAACCGCCAAGCAAAAGGTATTGGGGAATCCCTGGCTCATCATCCATCAGAGCCCGGAAAGATGGTGGCCTCAATTTCAGGCGGGGCAATCCTTCGAGCCAAATCGAAGTTGTCGGAAAAAGGCTCAGGAACTGGCCTGACAAAAATGGGGGGGGACCATTTAGAGCCTGCGCCGCTGGTCGCAGAATATAATTCACTGTGGGAAAAGAAAACACGAGAGCACCCTATCTGGGAGAGATTCGACTTCCTTCCTGCCCAAAAGAAAGCAACACCTTGGAAAAAATACAAGGAATCAAAAAAAAACACCCCCGAAAAGCCACAACCTTTGAAAAAAACCCCCGACCTGGGAAAAGTACAAGGGCTTCAGGAAAAGTTTGGGGGGGGGAAAAAGAGGGGATGAGGTCCGGGCGACCAAGCGTTGGGGCTTTCAAAAAAAAAAAGAATTTGTTGCCAGGTGGCATTGGCAAAAACGACATGCTGCCCTAAAAGCTGCCAACACAAAAACAAAAACTACCGAAGGGGGTGATTGGGGGGGGTATTGAACTTTGCTGTTAGGGAGGGCACGGTTCGGGATCTTATAGGTGGCTAACTTCTGAAGGGCGTAAATTAGCTGGAGAACAACAGAAACAGCCACAACAGAATCAATTCTTCAAAAACAACGAGGTAGGTCAGTAAAATATATTTCCTTTTGCCTGGCCGGGGGGAGGGAAGAGAAGAGGACACTCCTTACAGCGAAAAAGAGAGCCAGGGGAAAAAAGAAGAAAAACGAATAAATAATAACGATCCCAAGCAAGCCATATCCATCAACAAATCAAGTGTCAACATCTTGGGTCTCCGCAAAAAAAAAAAAGCATGGGCCAACACTCGGGAAATAAGAAGACCTATGCCAAACAATGGCCCACTGGGAAAGGGTGTTTAAAAAAAGGCAGGTCAAGAGCAATGAGATCACACAGGGTCAAACAAAAAAAGTAAAACATTAAATCAAAAAAATCTGGCTCAGGAAATTTTCGGAGGTGTGCGGACCTTCGTGAGGACGTCTCCCAAGGAAACTGACAAGGCCCGCGTTCAAATTCATATCAAAAAGGGGTGGGGGGTTAAGGGACTATCAAAAAAGAGCGACTAGGACGGTTGGCGCCGTTGCTCAAAAAAACTGGCCATATGCCTCCCTGTGGCGGAGGGCAAGGCCTGTCCATTAGCCTTGTCAACACCGGGGAAACGACCCTGGCCCCTCCTAACAATCCCCGCCAAAAAAAGATTAAAAGGGGCGGGCCAATCTACCAGAGAAACCATAATAATAAGGGGAACCCGGCTAAGGCATGTGTTTGGTGTCCAGCTTCTTTTCGAAAGGGGGGGGGGGAACAGTGGGATCCAAAACAACTTAAGAGGCGAAACCAAAGGCGACCAAAGGGCTCACGCCGCCCACGGGTAGAGAGACAGAAAAAAGCGTGCGGCCGAGCTGAACAGGATTTTCTAAAAAACCAACCCCTTAAAAGAAAAAAAAAACTGAAAAAGAGGTGTGGACCTTACTTCGAACCGAACGGACGGAAAAGGGGGACCGAGGCCCAATGCTTGAAAAAGCGGTGCAAAAAACGCCTTTAGCCTTTTGCTCGTGGGTAAGAACCAGCACTTGAGGGAAGGGGGGGTGGGTGACCTGTGCATCCTCATCCGGCTGCAACAAACAAGTAGAACCCCAAAAAACAACCTAAAAGAATCTCACTGACTGTTCTGGCAAACACGCGGAATTCCAGGGCGGGCCGGGGAGCGTGGGGTCTGACTTTGGGGAAAAACCCGGGGGAAACCCGAATGGTGGAAGGGGACTAGTGGCCATAAACGCATTGACGTGTGGGTCATCTGTTTTGCACTGTTATCCCCTGGAAACAGAAAAAACACAAACTGTTCCAAGTAAACTCAAAACTGCCCGCACTTATAGGGGATCGGTGAAGTGTCAAACATCCCATCACGGGTCGATAAATTTTTGAATGGTTACTGGTCCAAAAGCTTTCGTTTTCAAAATCCTCCCCAGGGTTCCCACTGCTAGGGAAGAGAGCGAATGTAGACGTGCGACCTCGGCGGATGGAAAGATCTAAAAAATAAAAAATGTGCGGGGTCAAAGAAAGAACCATTATGAAAAAACCGGGATTTGAAACCGCTCAACAGGTGGAAAATACGGGGGGCGTTTCGCTTCTTTTGGTAAAAGGGGGGGTCTGCAAAAAACAAACAAAGGTATCCAATACTGGAAACCGCAGGAAACGGGGCCGGTGAAGACTTTGACCCGCAAAGTTGGGGACGCAGCGCGATGTAGAAAAACCCCGTCGACCAAGATCCGGCACGTGTGGGGACTTCGAGGGTCCGGGGGAAACGCCCTCCCAAGCAAAGGCTTAACAAACATCAAAATCGAGAAAAAATAAGCAAAGGGGATTTGGTCTCGATGGATAAAAAAAGCGGGTTCCCGAGGGGGGGAAAATCAGGTCTCAGTTCTGTCAACACAAAGAAGGGAATTCCACCCAGCTGATCCGAAGGCGTGGAGGTAGTTGGCAGCACCGCATTCATCTCCGAACAAAAAGATGAAGATAGACCAGTGCGTAAACGTGAGGAAAAAACTCAGACGGACGGGGGAAAAACAATCAGGCCCCGTTTGGGAAACAGGATAAAGGGAATCGTCAAAAATCCCAACATGACAAGTCTAGACCCTAAGCCCGGGGTGTGATTCCACGCGGGCGCACCCATATACGAAAAAACGTTGTAGGGAAGCCACGTAACCTTTCAGATAAAGAACGTGGAACGACGTCACACTATCTTGTGGAGAAACAGGAACCACAAAACAGGGAATTGGACTTACGTAACGTGTTCAAAGCCGCAAACATAAGTCTTCACTGGTCACAAAAGGCATGCACGAATCGACCAAAGGGTACGCCAGCGTTGTTACGGGAACAAAGTCAAATCACAAGAGATCCACACAACGGAAGAAGAAGTATAAACTCTCGTAAATTCGGTGCAGGGGAAGATCAGTGCATCCTTCCCCGAAAAACGGGTGTAACTCAGAGGGTTTACGAAACAAAAAAATAAAAAAGTAAATGGTTGAACACGTGGTCGCTCGAAGGCGGGGGGAAAACGGGTCCACTGGGCCTAGAAGGGGAAAAGAGCCCTCTGTACAAGTGGTTGGTTCGCATACACCGAGCTCTTTGGACAAGCCGTCGGTGTCTCGTGGGGGACCACGGAATACCTTTGTACGTTCAGGGAGGGGGGACGGAAAACCGGCCCTTCTCGCGCACCCACACACAAAGGAGCAGTGCAAAAAAAGAGGGTCCCAAAAAAACCGTTATCGGGGGAGTTCACAGCAAGAAGACTTTAAGTTCACAACGGGGTTTAAAGGAGATGGAAAAGTCAGACCAATCGGCACAACAGGAACAACAACAGTTGAGTTTCCAGGGGAAAAAACTGCGGACTCTAGACCGGGTTGGGGACAGCGGGAGCCGGGTTAATCTGGCACGAAAGCACAGCCCAAAAAAAAGGGGCCTGGGTACCATCCCAGAACAAGCTATGCCAGTATGTTGGTTTGTGAGGGCCAATCCCCTTAGGGGGGGGAGCGGAAGGGACCGAAAAGCAAATCGGGGGAGTCACCACTTGCCCGTCCCTCGAAAAACAAATACTCCTTGTTGTGGATCATGAAGGGGGGGGGGGGGGAGCTTCGTCCAATGGAGGGGTGAAAAAAGCGGTACGAAAGGATAGTCTGTTCGATTGGGAAGAAAGAGACAAAAAAATCCTATAAAAGAAAAAGATCGAACGACCAAGAGAAAATCGACCCATGAGCGGTTTCAAATCCAGTCGTGGAAAACAATCACAAGAATCCATAAGGATTCTTCATGGGGGCGAGCCGCCCACCAGGAAATGTGGGCGTCCCTACTGCCTCCGTCCGCTCTTGCCCGACGAAAAATCAAAAATTAACGAAAGAAGGGAAAAAAAGAAAAAGATGGTACCATGGGACTCAAACTAGTGCAAAGGGGGAGTGGTTTTACCATGGAACAACAAGAAGGCCGATAGCAAAACAGGCATGGTCAGGGTTATAAGGAAAAGCCCATTGACGAGGCTTGGGTGGTTTGGGGTCCAGGGGTATAGAGAAAGGGAACTGAAAAAGAGGGGGGCACCAATCCACAACAAAAGGTCCACAGAAAACCGAGGGGGGGGGAGGGATAACCTGGCCCACAAAACCTTACACCGCTTGGGTACACACAAATCGAACCGAACCTACAACAACCAAACCGGATAAACGCCAGGAGTCAACTAAAGGAAGAAAAATCAAGTGAATGGCTTAGGTGCAGTGCGACCATGTGGGACAAAGCACAACTGGAGCACAAATGGGAAACCCCAAAGAAAAACCAGGAAAAACGAAACAAAAGTTTCCTCCGGGTGGAAAAAAAAAATAACAAGAAAACAAAAATCCGAAAGTGCAAAAGTAAAGTTCAAAACCACTGACAATAGTTTACGAGCAAGGAACTCTTGGATGGTGGAAAGGCGAATAAACCACCGACAACCGCCTGCAGCCCAGCACGCAACCAACATACAACAGACTAAAAAAGGTGGAAAAAAAACTCAAACGGGGGAACACGACAAGCCGCAGGTGACCAAAAAACACAGTTTACCAGAAAGGTGGCACCCCGCGTTAAAAAACCAACCACCCGGCAATGTAGACTAGGGTGCAGGAAACTCCAGGATACATTGGGGGGGTCATCCGTCACGGAATACACCCGTACAACGAACTACCGATTTGTCCCAAGAACCAGCTTTCAAGCTATTATAGAAGGACGGGGGGTCACAGAAGGAAACACAAAACTGTGCCTGGTGATGAAAATGTCCCCTCTGGAACCCACCGTGGGCCTAACACCAAACATGAGCCCCATGACATGGAAGAGAAACTTTCTGTCCCTCCCTTTGTATCAAGGGCGTCCCCCTAAGAAGCAAAAAAGAGCCGGTACCGGCCGAAAAAAAAAAAGGTCTGTCCCAACCGTCACAAGTTCACCAACCTCCATTCCAAAAAAGCTCAGCCGCGGGGAGTAAAAACCGTCTACGCGCATGAAAAGGCGGGGCCAGCGTGTCAGTTTGGAAAGAAACAGTTTTATATTGGGGGGCAGCCCAAACCTGAAGGCCCTTTTTTAAAAAACGGAATTTTTTTGGGGGGGAAGGAAGTGCACAAAATGGCCCAAGGAAAGGCGGCCCCATGTGAGCGGGGACAAAGAAGACCGGTCCAAACGGATGACGGTTGGGGGCTTTTGTCGTAAAGTCGTTGGGAAACTGTGGACTAAGACGGTGCTTTTGAGGGCCTTTTTGGAAAACGGATCTTGGGAAACGTCTCGGGAAACCCAAAGCGCAACAAGGAACCCAAAGACACAAAAACACAACAAGGAGAAAAAAAGAAGAGGCGAGGGTGATTCGGGTGGCGAAAAAAAACTAGAAAACGTAGCATCACCGCTATACCAATTGGGATTAAAAGGAAAAGGAGACCAGCAAAAACGGGGGGGAGCCAGAGGTCGGCCAGGTTACTGCGCCCAGGAAACTTTTCAATCTCCAGGGAGAGGAAAACTCGGTAATGACGATAACACCAGGGAAAAAAAACAAATCCAGGGGGGCAACCAAGGGAAGTCAGACAAATATCACCCTTTGATGGTGGGTCAAAAACATGGGGAAGAGGAAAGACGTGAAAAAAATAAGTTTCGATTGGGAGCCTGCGGTGTATTGGGAATGGCAAACAGGGGGGGGCGAACCGGACCGGCCCCTCCAAAGTAAAATCTCGGGGTTTAATTCAAAACACTAAGCCAATGCGCAAAAAGTATGTAAAGGGGACATCAAAAAACACTGCCCTGCCATCGAAGGCCAGGAACATGAACCCTGGTCAAAATCGAAGTCAAAAAGGGGCAAAAAGAAACCCAAAGCCGGACGACTCGTGGGGAAAGAGGTACAATTATGGAATTACAGGGAAACAAAATTCCCAAGGTGGGCCACCTTGGAAACAGCACACTTCCCGCGGGATGAAAAGAGTTTTCGGGAGCAGGTCCTTGAACCGGTGGAGGCACAACGCTAGAAACACGGCTTGAGGCACTGGAGGTCTCAAATCACGGTCTAATCTGGAGCAGCTAAGGTCTTGAGGCTATTCGAATGGCACGGAGGAAATGGACCGGGAAACGTCAGGACAACAATCAACACCAGAGACACGGGCTTTCGTAAATGGGACCGGTGACCTGTAAAGTGGGGGGCTGAAACAACTCCAGGCTTTGTTTGACTCAACCAATTCATGTTGTAGTTGTTAACCAGCTACCCACACACCTGGTTGTTCCTGGGGGGTTGGGTGACCGGGGTGAAAAACCCAAAACACCACAATCAATCATTTTACGTAGATTGGGGCAATGTTGGCACCAAACCTAAGAAGAAATCAATAAACCATTGGCAAGAAAGCATACAAAAACTTCGGGGCCGGTCTCTCAAGAGTTGGGGAACGAATGGCTGAACTCAGCTGTGTGTGCAGGTATCAGGGAAGCATCACTTAGGTGGGGACAGAGTGTCATCTTAAGAAGTTAATGTCCGAAACGACCCCAAAATGAAAGAAAAAAGTCCACCAACACACTGCACCGCCTAGAGGGCAAAAGTTAGGACAAGGGGTCCACGCAGTTCAACAAACGGTCGAAGAGACAGTGTTCACCTGTCGGTCCAGGGGGTGGGGGGGTTTAGAGGAAAAAAATTCGGGGAAAAGGTGAGAGTCGGGGCGGAAACGGAAACAAAGGTGTTAAAACGAACCATGTATTGTTGCGCAGACGGGCGGGACTACTTAAAGATCGGAGCCAGGATAGTGGTCAAACGATTTGGCACCCGTGGGAACCGCTCGAGGGAATTCTCAGTGCGCCGCGGGAGTCTGCTTTATAACGGAGCGGGTGTAGAACCAAAGGGTTGTAATAACAGAACAGAAACATCGGGAAGGGGTGCTGTAAGACACTGTGAAACAATCGAAGGGGGCCACCCCCAGACGGTGTCGGAAAAAAACAGGAACTTGATGGTGACAACACCCGGGCCGGGGACTCTACCTCCCCCAGCAAAATTCTCCATAAGGGCACACCAAAAAATCGGACGGGCATACAAGGGAAAAAGGGGAGAAGGGTGGGGGCCTCGTTGGGAAAAGCCTTCAGAAAAACGGCCAGTAAGAAAGTCGAAAACCAGGGGTCAACCCATCAGCCCCGACGAAAAAGTCGAAGCCGGAAGCTTGGCCGGCAAAGCATGCGAGAATCTCCAGAAAGATGGAGCAGTAGCGAAGGGGAGTCGGGGAAAAAAACCGAAGAGAGAAGGACAGACCTGCCCGTGGGGTGCACGACGCCAGGCTAACGGCCAACAAACCAGTCGTCCCACCCCCTCTGAACGAAGGAATCCCCTCGGGAAATCAAGACATACACCACCTAACGGACCCTTGTAAATCACAGACGATAGGAGGGGGCCAGTGAGACAAACAGGGTAAACGGGGCCCCTCCCCTTTCATAAATAAGGGGGGGAAACAGGTACCAAACTCCATTCATAACCAGTATGCTTGGTCCGGGGTTCCCGCACAGCACCTGTTGCACATTTCAAAACGGGAAAGGCAGAACGTGCCGCTCAGAGCACGTACGCCCGGCCGGGGAAAAAAAAACAAAAGGGGTCCCACCCTCTGTCAGAAAACAAAAAGGGAATTAGAAAGATAAAATGGACAGACGCAGGTCAAACTCCCTTGAGGCAGGGGGGGGGTCAGAGCTCAAAATGTGAAAAAAATGCCGTGACAGGCTCCTTAAGAGAAAAAGGTGTTGATGCGCTGGAAACGGAAATAACCCTGGGGGGTGGAAGACATCCAAAAAAAAAAAAGGGGTCCAACTGAGTCCTTATAGGGGGCCCATCAACACAAAAAAAAAACTGTGGGTCTGGGCGCCGATCGTGACTTGATCCAGCAGGGTCGTGGTGAACAAACATCGTATGAGACTTCAAAGTGGAGGGGGAACCTAACCCGGGCACGTAGAGGTGTCAAAAACCCACACCGTGGCAGTGTAACCCGGTGATCGACGGAATCGTTTTTAACGACCGCGACACAAAACCAGAAGAACAGAACCCACCAAAAGCGTTTTTGGTTTTCGGTTTTTTGCGTAAAAATGAAACATGCTGACAAGAGGAACGATTCAGGAGGAAGGGGGGTGGCCCTTTACTCACTCGCCAGGGGAAACGAGCAAACTGCACAAGGGTTGAACTGGGGCACAGACTTGGACAGATCCATGCCGTGCCGACAATCGGGCAGGACCAAGGTTGCCGGTAGGACGGGAAGGTTCCGACCCGTCCTGTAACACAAAAGGGGGGGAAAAAGGAACACGGGGAGGGGAAACACACGTTAATCAAACAACTATATCAGGTCGTCAAAAGGGGTCAAAAAACTGTAGACTCAAGGGATACGGGTCAGTTGTAAAGGGTAATAGCAAAAAAGAACGATAACAGAAGGTCAAACATAAAACCAAAGTAAATCTAGGCAAAACAAAAATGTGAAATCGGTTCAAAGGGGCCCACCCACTCGTTAAAAAAAAAGTCATTTCCAAAAAAAGGCTTCAGTAGCCCCAAAGGACACAAAATCGCTACACTGGGGGGGGAACTCACATCAGAACAGCGATACTCCGAGGGAGGTCGTCGCGAAAAAAAAAACACCGTACTCGACAAGCACTAATAAAAAAGCCCGTTTTTTTGTTCTGAAATGGCATGTGGAAAAGAAGAACCACTGTGGTAGGGGCCCTTTCTGGACGACAGAGAAAAAAACCAGGAGTGGGAGGTGGTCCATGACAGCCGCGGGGAGGCAAATAAAAAAAACGACCCAAAACAAGGTCCCACAAAGGGGTTAAAAACAAAAAAGCTAAAGGGGGAAAAAACAAATTCCCACAGCGCCGAATCATTAACAGAAAAAAAAGGAAGTTACCGAACAAATCCCGCCAGATGGGAGTACAACTTCGTGCAACGGGGGAAAAAGACAATTTCGATGGGAAAAGGAGTGGAAGGTTCTAATAAAATGGAGGGGGACCCCCAATTTAACCCGCCAACAACCAAACCCATAAACCCAAAAAAACCATCCTTGGTCGAAGAAAATAGGGAAAACCCACTTGGATGAAATGCGAAAAAATCACACCCGTCGGAAGGGAAACCCATTTTCAAAAACAACCCGAAATGGGGGGGAAAAGGAAATTACATGTCGAAGTTCTTTTGAAGAACAAAAACAAAACACCGCGCCAACGGGCAAGCCCATGCCCAACGCTAAACCTGTCCAAAATCATAATGGGGGGGGGAGGCCGAAGACCATTAGCAAAGGGGAAGGAGAGAAACAGGCCCCAATGAAACCGGACCTGGATCAACAAAACATTAACAACTGAAGACTGGGGAAAAATGGAAAAAAAAAATGACTGCAAAGTCAAGAAAGGGGTAGCAAACATCTGAAATCAGCCGAAACGATTTTGCCACAGCATGAAAATGTTGGAAGGGGGAGTTGGACAGGGGCAAAAGGGGAAGGGATTGAGGGAAAAAGTCAGCCCGGCAAACAGAAAGAGGGGTTGAGTATCCACTCAATCCCAAGGAAGAGGGGTAAGAAGAAGGCCGTGAAGGCGACACAATAAACAAACGGAAGACAATACCGTGGGGAAGACCCTGTATGGAGGAACGCCTCCATCAATCAACCCAATTAAAAACGGGCACTGTGTACCGTAAAGTCGAAGACGGACCTTAGGAGGGGGGTTGAAAAAAGACTGGGCCCGGTAAAAAAGGTAATAGGGCGAAAGGGGACCGGGGATTTGACACCACAAGAACGGAGGGTTGACCTGGGGGGGGACATTTAGGCAACTTGAAACCCAGCCGAAAGAGAGGTTCCCACAAGTAGAGGAAAGGCACACACAAGCAAGGTGAAAGGGTGTCACCTGGTAAAGAGGTTGGGGGGAATGTATCAACAAGGGCGGTGGACTTGGAAGGTTCCGCGTTACTTTGTTTGGGATCTGTTGGTTGAACAAGGTAGAGGGAGGTAGGTCCGGGCTTTCAAACACGGATCCCTGTGTAAAGAATCGGGGTTGCCTGTGCTGCGAGAAGCGGAGAGGTCTCCCTTTCTTAGAAAGGAAGGAAAACCATATCTCGAGACAAGAAGGAGGAGGAAAAAATAAGGGGGAAGAGGTGGATGCCCGGGGGCGAATTATAAACGCCCACGTAATCCATGGCAAATAAAGAAAAATTCGAAAAAAGACTGAAAAGATACTAATAAAAAATAGGAAACAGGGCCCATACCTTTCGGGGAGTGACGCGCCGCATCAAAATGGGACATCGGAACTAATGCCACATGGGGTCAAAATAAGTTGTAAAAGACTCAAGGAACAATATCAAAACCCTTTTGTTGAGTAAAAGGGAAAAGCGACAGAAAAGAAATTCATAGAAGCAAGGTTCGCGGTAGCCAAGGTTGGGAAACCAATCCGGTGACAAAACGGAAAAGGGACCTATCACGTCTACAGGTGGGAAGGATCCTAAAGAAAAAAAAGGGGAACACACACGAGGTGGGGAACGTGCCTAAGAATGGCCATCAATTTGCACCGGCGGACGCTGGTGTCCCAAAAATAAGGGCCGGGGCCCGACGAAAAAATAAGGAAAAAAGGAAATAATCTGCTGGGTCCAAGCTTGACCGATATGTGATTACTTTTGAACGGCAAGTGAACCTATTGGAAAAAAGCACAGTCTGTTCCAACTAAAAGGGGTTGGGATCAAGTGTGGGGGGAGGGGGAAAAATACATGGGACGGTGTCGCAAAATTGCAAAAAGAAAAGGGAAATACTTTATCTAAATTGAGCGATTCAAAAAAAAAGGGCCATGGGCTTTCGCCCGAACAGCCAAACTGGTCCTGCGCTAGGGCCCAGGGGTAGGTCACCTGCCCCAAAGGGGGTTGATTGCGACCCTTGCACTGTGCCTGGGGGGGTACTACAAAATTTTGTCAAAGGGGGAGCCCTTTTTCTAAAAAACCCTAAGAGTAAAGGTGTTCAAAGAGAAAAGACGAAAAAAAACACAATGTCAAAAAAAAGGGGACCCAGAAGGACATCCTGAAGGTCCACTGTCGGTGACGGTAAAGAAGGCAGTTTGAAACAATCCGCAGGTTGAAAAAGGGGGGCAAACGTGCACGCTTCTGGTGGAAAAAGTGGGGGGTGGTATTTATGACGACTTCGACCAGAAATCAAATGTCACGAGTCCCAAAAAAACAACAGAAAAAAAACATATCGGCTAAATAGGGGAGGGTCCAAAAGAAAAACGGCGGAACTTGGCGCAAGTGGGGTTTGACGGTCTGGGACCCAGCACAGGACCCGTCGTTCAAAGAAAGGAAGAGTCGCGAAGGAGAAAACGCCAGGTATACGACCAAATGTTGACGGCGAGGGGAAAAAGGAGATAGAAAGGGATATGGGCAAAGGGGGGGAAAACATAATCAGGGTCGATAGGGTCACGGGCGAGGGAGCAGGCGTTAAACCAGTTAGAGGATTTTGGGGGGAACTGTATAAAATACTGAAAAAAAAGGGCCGTAGAGTTGGGAAAAAAACCAAAACTGGAGACACAGACGATAGATGTGGAAAATAAAAAACCAAGGGTGTTCGGAAGAAAGTCGGGGAAGGGGGAATAGTCTCCCCCCAAAAGGGCGGAACTAGCAAAAAACTCAATCGAGCAGCCAATAAAAGCAAAAAGGGGGGGGGGGTGCAAAGCTGTGCTCCCAAAAAAGTGGGCCGAACTCAGGAGGGGGAGGATAACAAGTAACCCAAGGAGAAGGAAAAAAGTCAAAAACAGACTCAGTCAAAGTACAAAATTTCAATGTTGGGGCTGGGCGAGGGGAACAGGAAAAATATTCCCGCGAAAAGGAAAAAAAAAAAGAGAAGGGGGACAAAGAGTGAGTCGTGGAAAGACCGGTCGCGGCTTTGAAAGAAACGGCCGCCAGGGGGGGCTATCAAGCCTGGGAACCCGTTCGAATCCCCTACAGTAGATACAAAAATCAGATCAAGGGGCCGAACCGTGAAAAAAAAGAAAATACGATGTCAGGACCTAAACGCGGGGTTATTAGGGCCCAGGATCAGCAAAAAGAAAACCGTTAAAAGGAAGCCAAGTAATGGGAGGACGTAAACAACCAATTTTGGGAATTTGTCAGTGCAGCAAAGACTGGATATTCCACATCGCAAAGCCCAGCGCAAGCCACGCAAGGTACGCAGAGGCGGAGTCCC
>Ga0179593_1587588_pt1 | contig 14629 bp, 5 predicted proteins | sample CZODoug2_1_08_16_FD_185931 | JGI IMG/M metagenome (GOLD analysis project Ga0179593, IMG submission 185931) | Vadose zone soil fungal communities from Angelo Coast Range Reserve, California, USA - CZODoug2_1_08_16fungal (PacBio error correction) | ecosystem: Environmental > Terrestrial > Soil >...
GTTCTTATTTAGTTCAAGACCTCCACGATGCCCTGAAATGATCCTGGAAAGGTAGTTTGCTGCCTTTCCGTAAGGTAGAATTTAGAGTTCCTTTACAAGATCCTGCGGGGACACGATAAATTGAGGCAGGAGAAAGGACTAACGATCGTAAGAACGGAGGAAAGGGAAGGTAGGGAAGGGGTTGCGAAAAATTAATCCCCAATACAACCCCCCAAAACCTGTCCAGCTCTCAGGAATGGAGGGAAGGAGGACGGACTCCGGGTCCCGCCTTTCTGGATCAAGACGTTGAAAACTTCATACGCGTCAGCAGTTGCGTCCTACCGCAAGGCAACCAAACTTGACAAACATGACCTTGTTTTTGGTCGGGGCTATGTCCAGAAGGGGAGCCTTCATGTTAACTAAAAAGTACCTAGCATACTAGAACTTGAAGGGACGATCCAACGTTCAAGAAAAAATAAAAAAAAAGGGGAAAATAAAGACCGTGTCGAAAGCTCAGGCCTCCTATACCACATATCCTACATCTTTCTTATATAACGGAAATCAAATCATTGAAGAGATGGGAACATCGCGGGGATATTTGGCGATAAAAAATGACTATAGCGTAGGTGTACGATAAAGTGATAAGAGCACGAAAACTCACAAAAGAGAGACCAACGTGCAATGCTATTCAGAAAATAAGAGTAACCTGGTTAAAGAAGTGGAGGAAAGGATCCGAAAAAAAAAGACAAGCGATTGTGTAGGGGAAAAAAATGACTTCACAAAAACAAGTTAGTAAAAGTAGAGAGATTGATTTTTGTCCTATAACATCTTGGGAGTGGGACAGCCTGTTCAGCAATATTATTCTGTAAACCACCGCACCCATCGTTTCTTAGATAATTGTGTCGTGAGACAGTGCTTGAGGCAAAGGAATTGGAAGACCCTTACGGCTCGGGAACACCAGACGCGCTTTGAAAAAATTTTTCATCGCAAAACCATAGAAATCACCAACCAAACCCGAAAAAAAGTTGCTTAATCCTGGTAGTTGTGTTTTTGCTCGAAACGAAAACTTATATGGTATCCGCTGGGGAACAAAATAAGGAGGTTCTTACGCTTGATGAACTAACTGTGTCGGTCGCTTTTTCCTTTTTTTTTCTTGGGGGGAGGCCCGTGACTGTTTCCTTAAACTCACGTGACTAGGGCCGCGGACGTCCGTGACGAGAAGGCCGGGGCTGTAGCCTTACTAGACAACATCCCTTGGGAATCATAAGAAATATGTTGGTTTGCCCATTGGGACTGTGTTCTAAGGAGCACTTTATCCCTTCGGGTTTATTGTTGCCGTGCAAACTGCTTAGGGTGGTCCTATCGTATTTAAGGCCAGTGCGTTTTCTGGACGGTATGTGTTTGGATGGAGTGTCTCGCCACACCCTTAACATCGATTAAAAAAGTTCAGTCCGGTATTTACATCGGCCTGAAAAATATGCCGAAAAGGGAAAGTCCGCCGTGCCCCTCTTGGGATGTCTCATCCAAGAGTTCAAACCACCTTCGCGTTGAAAAGTCTTCTTTCTGGCTAGGAGAATACCGTCTCGAGTTTCTTTTGGATTCTAGAAGGGGGCAATGTTTTGGGGACGATAAAACGAAGACTCTATAAACCCTTCTAGGGGTAACCCGAAGTTTTAGGTCGGTCTGTTATCAATTGTTTAGATACTATATTCGCCCGCAAGGGGTGACCAGTTTGGTGTAACAGTCAAACAAAAATCGAAAGGGGGGCCGGCGTTCGACAGACGATTGTTTGGAAAAACTGACAGGGCGGAATCAGAGGTTGGAAAGATCGAGTTGAAGATCGCGGCACAGCCGACCGGCAAGGGCAAATTCCAAACGCAATCGATGGAGATTTGGGAAAATTTCTCGATGGTCAAAAACCGAAGAGGTGGCAAAAACCTTTCCTGGTTTCAAGTTCGCCGGGGACAGGTGATCACTCGGAGGATTATACAGGACAATATCAATGTTCGGAAAACGGGTTTTGGGAGGATAATAATGTCGGTAAAGATCACTAGCAATGGGGAGGGAAAGGGTGTGGGGTTTTTTAATTTAGCTTGGATTGTAAAATAGCGGTCCTCATGATGGAGAGACAGCATTTCAAGCCTCAAAATGTCGCCCCGTAAAGGGTGTCTGGTATCCTAAAAAGGTTTGGATCTTAAAAAACAGAAGGCGGAAGTTCATGGCAGTTCCACACAGCTACATGAGGGGTTTGTAATGGGCTAAGCAGGTGCAACATCTTAAATCTCGGAACAACAAACAGCGTGAACACCTAACGGCAGAAGAGGTCGAGTTAGGGCTATGTCTTTTTATTCCTAGAATTACAATACATTTCTATTCGGGAGGCACTTCAAATCGCCAACTATGTTTCCGGGGTTTACGATATAGGAAGACACGCTGGCAATCGGTGGGAGCGTCTTCTGGCAGGCAACATTCTCACACAGTAGGGTAGGGAAGAATAAGTCCACACAACTTAATCCCTATTATGGGAAGAAGTTAGGGCTAACATCAAATAGCATCTCATACTGAGAGTGGTAATAATAATCGGCATAACTCACCCTTCTCGGAATCTCCGCGAGTATCTAGACTGAAAGATTGTAGAAAAAGAATAGGGGAAACACCTGGTATTGGCAATGAATCTGGGCAAATCAAAACCAAACCGCCACCATTGCCCGAAGCAGAGGTAGGGGCAACTCCTACTGTCATCGACATAAGCTGTGTTTTTTGGGAGAAAATTGCCGAAAGGGGCAACGATGCAAACAAAAATATCTTGGCTTCAATAAGTTTAAATTAAGGTCTGAAGGAAGTCTTTTAAACGAGAGGGACTCCTTAACCCGGAAGACGAAGAGGCATCCAAAACCAAAGACAATAGGTCCTTATATGTGTGTACAGGGATCTGAGTCCGAAAAGTAGCAGTCGGAAAATTTGCACGCAGTCAAAAGTGAAAACTAGGTCGAGATTTTATCGGCCCCGGTCTTTGATTTGATGTGTATGGTTGCCGAGATCGAAGGAGAGGATGGGAGCGCGGGAGCATAACTATCAAGGGGCGCTATCATTTCTGGTGTGTTCGGTTGAGAAGAATGTGGGACCCGCATTTTCTTCATTCGGGAATGGGGGTTCCACATGAAAACCCTGAAGGGGAAGGGACCTAAAACCATTTCTCAAAACAGGCCCGCATGATAGAATTTAGTCGTTTGGTGGACTCCGCTCCTTGAAAATCAAGCGTGCGAGGGGGGAAGATTTCTAATCGGAGTGACTGTTTACGCGATGGCCAAAAAAAACCAAAAAGCGCAATTCAGGGTTGAGGTTTCCCATATTCTCAAGCGAAAAAATTCTCTGCAGGGGCATGCTCTTTCCTTTGCGATTCTTCACTTGTGCGATCGGAATGGGGGGGTCTTTGGTGTTTAAGGAGAAAGAACTAACCTCAACCACCATCGTCAGACGGTGATCTTGCCGAGTTCCGAGACTCCCCCCGCGCAGTCCGGGGAGAATGATACCTTAGAATGTTATTATGGATTCTTGGGGCCTTTCAAAAGAATGCCGCGGTTCTCTAAAGCGGATCGAAAAGAAAAATCGGATATTAGTAGATGACAAGTACGAAGGAAGGTTATGTGGGTGGCCGAAGGTGCCGTGTCGATTATAAGTCCATTCGAGTGATGAAGAATCTCTCCACAAAAATGAGTTGATTCTTAAATAGGTAGTTATAGATAACGCGAGGGGCGAGTACCTCGTCCATGAAAGGAAGCCGGGATTAGCCTAATACGGGACTTAAGGAGAATTTCAGTTAAAAGAACGCGACTCCCATTCGGGCAAAATGAACTCCAAGATGTTTCATCAATTCTGGAAATTACCATCGGTAGGGATCCTCGGGGGGTTGTCTTCTAGTCAATCTCGAAGTGTTTTGTCGGGGGGACACTCCGCCGGCGATCTCCCATTAGCCCTACCACTGAAACAACCTAAAAATTAAGGGGATCCGTCGTTTATGAAAAACCATTCAAATTCCCGCCCCATTCAACCAGACTGATTGATGTTTTGGCCGGGGAAATCTCTGCCTCTTCGTCTTCCCTCTGAAGCACGATGGAATAGGCAGTGAAAAAAAAGAGTTTTTCTTGTTTTACTTTTCCGAGGGTCTCGTCACGTAGGGCTAGTATGTAAAGACTTCTCGCCCTTCTGGTGCCAGGATTTTTTCGCGAGCGTGTGTGGAGGCCTTCTCCCTTCCGGCGGGCCTTGTCAAAGACTTCCCTCCCGCAAGATAAGAAACCGACCGTTGTATGGCTGTGTGCAGGGTCGAGCTATCAACATACCGCAGTATCTCGAACGAAGATGTTGTGCGAGGGGAAGTGCGCCGAACATCTCGCGAAGCTATCTAGTTGGCCAAAATAAAACAAAAACAAGCAACTCAATTCTTTGAGAGATTTCAAGGATACTACGAGTTTACTGAATAGAAAAAATTGGACCGAAGTTCGGAAGCTCTAGTGGGAACTTCCTTGGCGAAAAACAAATAATTGGGGGCGGGGGGTCGGGGGAAGGTCCGCTGCATGAGAGCAAGGGTACTCGGGCAGCGTTTATGCCATCTGGGTTGAATTGCATCAACTGGACCAGGAGGGAACATCACTTAAAAATCATATGCTTTCAATCCCGCAGGGGGGGGTCGGGGTAAGTGAGCATGAAAGGAGGATGGGGGGGGTTCAACCCTATTCGGCGTTGCCCGATCGAGAGGGTCAGAAGGCTTTGTCGAAAGTGTGGTGGAACTTCTTGATTAAAATTTAGCAAATCTACCTCACTTTCGGTGGTTTGATTAAACTAGCTGGAATAAGGGTTCTTCGAGGGCTGCCTCGGTTTCGCGGACGGTAGCGGGATGGATCTGGGGGGAAAAGGGTCCCACCGATAATTCTCGTCTGATGGCAGCTTAGTCAGTGTTCTCGGCCGAGAGAAAGGGATCATTGTGTCACGGCCTCTGGGGGGTGGGTTGTACGCACTGCGTATGCTTTGATCGTCGGCCCTTCGTGTGAGAAAGGTGCCCTCCCTGGGGATAGTCATAGAAGGCATGTTAGCTGTTCACGGACGTCTCTCCATCAAAAGAAGGGAGCGCCCATTCGAGCGGTTACGGGCGGGGGTCTCGGTTGCACGGGGGTTTCTCCGGTTCAGGGACGCTTGCTTGAGTGGGAAGGAGAATGTTACCCTACGGGAGACGCGTCCAAAGTGCGCCTCTCCGCGTGCGAAAGCTGCGTCCGGTGACTGTCGGAGCGGGTGGGGGGACGAGTCGGGGGTGGTCTGCTTTTGGTTGGTTCGGCTAGTGGCTGTTGTTCTTCCGCACGGGTGGAAAAAGATTGGGGATTGGGTCAGAAGGAGGTTACACGGGCCCCTGGACTGTGTCTTGTTTGCGAAGGGCGGTTCGTTGAAAATCCTACTTACCTCCATGCGGTGGTGTGATGGGTGCGGCGCCACGTCGCTTGTGCTGGGGGAACCACCTCTGATCTTTCTACGCCGAAAGGGGAAGGAGGTGAAAGAACCATTCTTCTCGGAGAGATTAGTAGTCGGGGGGGGGGGGGGGGGTGGTAAACAAGACAAGTGACATCCAACAAACATCACACTTGAAAAAACCAGTGCAGAGAGAGGGAAAATTCAGTCTAAACAACTCGTTTTCAAGCATGATATGTTAAAAGAGAATATAGACGAATACTGGCCGGCGAAACCAAAAAGGCTGGCGGATTCCGAGGAAGGCAGACACAGGCGAAAATTCAAAAGATCCTCTAAGAACGGCTGGAGTATGTTGGGAATCGGGACTTTCTTGGCAGGAAAAAGGATAGGATTAATCTAGTCGAAGGTGGCTGACGAGAAGGTACCTGCCAGGAAGGGTTAATTAAAACGCAGTGGACACATCGGCAAGATGGCGGAACTTTCGTGGGAGTAGACTCTCCTGTATATCAGCTGCTGGAATAAGTTACTCTCCGACATGGGTTTTCGCAAACTCCTCTCCCTAGCCTAGGAGTCATCCCGTTCCGGGGGGGAACTTGTCCCGGGGGAGGTTGTTGGGGGGGGGTGCGTGATGCTTGTGTGAAAGGGTGTGTTGATGCACCCCAAGGGGGGGGGTGCCCGGACGGGTATTAGAAAAATAGGAAACATATCGGCGGGGTCGGGATCCTAAGAACATGATTATAGGTGCTGTACAGTTCTTAGGAAATCGTTTTCATCTAGGACTCAATTATTTCGCGATGGGGGGGGGTGCGACGTCTTTAACTAGACACCTTGGAAGGTTGACTATAAGGGGAAAAAGGTTTCGGCAGTACCGCAATTCCAAAAATCAACCGACCTCCGTGTATCTCGACGATACGAATAACACCAAGTTCAGCGGAAGTGACGGCAATAAGAAAACAGAAGGATAGTGAGACAGGGTGGGATTCAAAAAGGCCCAAAGACCAAACATTAATAGCCAAATTAAGAAAAAAACCGGGGATTTTGGAAGGGGGCCAGTAAGGACAACCGCCGAAAAATGTTCACGGAAAGTGCGGCAGAAGTAAAGACTTAAACGACTATCAACAAAGGCGCAAAACATCAAAAGGATCACAGAATCCCTTGGAGAGGAGAACCAGCAGTTGCAGAGACGAACGCATTAAAACTACCAGATGCAGCTTCGTAATAAGGGGGGACATAAAGTTTAAAAAGAATAATCACCTGAAAGACTTTGGGGTGGGGTTTGTTTGCTAGAATAATCCGGCGTGCCGGGGCATAGACATGGAGGGGGGGGGGGGGGGAGGTTTCCTAAAAAAAAAGCGATGCCGACCACCGAGGCAAAAATGCTAGTAACGTCCTGGGGACCGGGGGGGGACAAATTAGTGGGATGACGCGTCCAGGAAACCGCCCGAAAGGCTTTTGATAATACCAATAGATTAGAAAAAAAAAAAAACAACACACAGAGAGGAAGGAAAAATATATATCCTCCAAAAGTGTTTTAAAAGAACATATCTTGGCTGGCGCGCCTGTACGGGGGGGGGGGAAAATATTAAGAAGTCAATTTTGTCACAAACGGGTTCACAAGCTTCGTCAGTTAGCAGTGGATTAAAGGTTGGGCGTGAAGTAAAAAATCTGCTTCAGGAAGGAGGTCACAGAAAAAACTTCCATGGAAGCTGCCAACATAAAATAGAGATAGGTTGGGATTTTCCTGGCTCGGAACCATAAAAACACAACCGAAGAGGAAGTGGCAAAAAGTTCGGCATTTGGGTCAAAACAGAAAGAAATCGCGGGATCGCTTTTTGCGGATTTCACGGCAAACTGATCTTTCTGAAAGCAATAAATACGGGATTCTTGGCGGCGCTTTTGGGGGCGTGCTTTGGGGAGGGCAAACTCTTTCATAACGGCGGGTAGCGCTTCAAGAGAGTCCGGCCGTAAACGAGCCGGACTGGAGTTGTCCTGTCAAGGTAAGAAAAACAATATTGCCAATATAATTTGAAGTCCAAGGGTTTGGGCACGGCGAGATGCGCGCCAAGCGAAGGGAAGTGGCATTTAGTTGGGAGTCTGGAGGGAAACGGTGGTCATCGTGAGGGGAGAGTTAAAGGGGGGCAGGTGCGGGGGAGTATTGTTTTCAGGGCAAGGGTGGAGCCCAAAGTGAATAATGTCCGAATCATGAAGGCAGAGAGATTAAGAAGAAGGGACGAAAGCCGTCCTATTCGGAAGGGAAATACGTCCAAAGATGGATAAAACGCTAACCGTGCTCCCTGCTGATTCTACGGCGCATCACTACTCGCCTATGCCCTGTTGGCTTGTGCTTCCTTAAATCGCAAAAGTTTCACGTTTTCTGACAAAGAAAAGAATCGAACTCCGGCAACCCAACGTGCTTTCAACTCCCGTGGGGACCTCAAGGTTCGACGCCTATTGGGGTTTTCTTAGAAAGAGGGATCTAATAGACGAGACCATCTATTTGGGGCTTATACTATATTGATGGGTCTCACAAGAGAAAGGTTGCCTCTCTGTTTTGGGCTCGGGCTCTTCATGCTTTTTTGACATTGCAGGGACTGAGATGTGGCGGCTCAAGGAAATTTTGAGTCAGAGAGGGGGAGGCATCTGGCGATTAAAACCGCTGCCAAGCGCCCCCCGGTTTACCACCTATGACAATAATGGCGAAGAAATGAAAATGCGATTAAGTAAAGGGCAAGTCTCCGTGGGAGCAGTCAAGAGCGGGCAAACGTCCCTGGTTCTCTTTTTACGGCATAACAGAAGGGGGAAAACATCGATTATCAAGTAAACATCACTCTAATTTTCCTGAAGAGTGTGAAAAGCAATGCCTTTAGGGGACATAAGTCGCACGTGTCGGGAATGGTGATGTTTTTTGTGGAATGGCTGCTGGAGGTGACCAAAAGGCTCCACCAGCAGATAACGCCTACGGGTTACTAAACATACTTACACCGTACTGGCTGGAGAAGAGGTTTTGGCGTCTGTGAAAAGACGACAACATGGCGCCTTGCCATTCACAATACTGAAAAGTGGTGTGTACATGGCTTTTCTCCCAAGCCTACTGATCCCATAAATTCTCGAAGGTCGCCCACCCAAAAAAGGGTTTAGAACAAGAAAAATCCGAGAACACCTTCTGAAGAGATTTGATCTTGAGTCTTTGTTCTACAATTAAAATTAATAATTATCGTAAAGAAAGCCTCAAGGTTGGCCCTCTAGAAAAGATCGATAAAATGTCGGTTCGTAGTTCGTCTTTGTACTACCTGGAAAAAAGTACTAGAGGGCAAGTAGAAGGAAGACGTAAATTATAAAAGGCTCATCATGGACAAATACGCTGCACAATAGATTTGATAAGTGACCTCAAAGCACGATATACATAGACATAGTGAAAGAGAATAACGAGAGCTCAGCCCAACACGACAGCAACGTAACAAAAGACAGATACCCAAGCTTGATACTGGGGAAAAAAAAAAGTAGCCGGGAAATGTATAAATCAATGATAAGGAACAAGGACAATCCGGACGCAAAGATGGAGAGACATATCCTAGATATACAAACGACCGAATAGGGACAGGTCCACATCCCTAAATCGGGGTGAGGTAAAAGACTTTCCGTAATAAAGAGATGATGAAAGAAGATGAACTCAGCCGTGGTTCCAATTACCTTTTTCGGGAAATTACGAAGAAAAATCCGTCCATGACAAATAGAATTCACCTAAACTTCCTGGCTCCCGTTCAGCATTAAAGGTTCACAAAAACCGAGAAAAAACCATTATAGGGTTTGGGTCTCCAGGATAGGGAGTGGAAAATCTTTCTAAATCTTTAAGGGCAACGAAATTAAAAAAGGATGAGCAAATCTGATGTAACCCTATCTTTTGCTCGCGGAGTGCGGTGATTGGGGTGGGTGTTATTTGTTTTCCTAAATATCTAGAATGACACAGAGATGATGGGGCTTAAGATAGCATAATATCCAGATTAGAGATAAAAAAAAATGATGTTGGGTTGGTCAGGGGGGAAGACTTAGTTGAACTGTGAATTTCACATTTCAGAAGAAGTGCACGGGCTGCGCACATTCGGAAAACTCTTTAAAAATTCTAAAAGGCCACAAGATTCGCCAAACGGCCAGGATATGTCAAACAGAAAAACGTTCAATGCATTAACAAATCCAAGGAGAAGTCTTTCCCACGCCCCTAGCATTTTAGCGATTTAACTCAGCCGATCCCCTTTGGAAAAACCCGACAAAGTTAACGTCTGGCTCCGATGTCCACTCCAGACACTCCCTAATGTCTCGGTTGGGATTCGCGAAAACCCGCCTGCTTTCCGTGTTTGTTGAGAGGGGGTTGGAATTCGGGCGAAAAGAAGAAAAAAAAAAGGGTAGGCATCGGGGAGGTCCGTCGCCTAATAATTGATATCGTAATTATTGGAGGGGTGTTCAAACAGATCACCAAAACAGCTTGACTTTCTCCTTGAAGGGAAACTTCAACGAGAGAAACTCAATATGGAACCCTCGAGAGGATTGAAAATAGAGAATGAAGGCACGTCCCGAAAGGGGCGGATTTGTTCTGAAAAAAAAAACAATGCCATAGAGAACTGATATCTACCAACATGATTCATACATGGCGTTATTCGCCTTTGACAATCTCTTGGGGTCTCGATATCATAGTATCTACCAAAACAACTTCTGAGTATAACGATTGATTAAGGCTCTCTCACTCTATCTGCTTCTTGCCACTTCCCACAGGTCGGATCAGAGTGTTCTTTTCATACTAATCTCGCGTCTTCGTGAGGACTACCAGGTTTCTGCGCTCCGCTCGCTCACGGTCGTTTGTAAGTCATGAAAGAGATGAGTCAGAATAATGAATACTTCCGTCCTTGCTCTACTTGAGGTTTTTCTGGGCTACGCTTCCATACCTCGCGGTGTTGATCGTGAAAAAAACTAGCCTTGTCTGGAAAAGTTAGTCGAATACCACGGTAACATATGAATGAAAATGGCGTGGATACCCCATCATCTTGACAAAAATAGAAAAAGGAAGGTTGCGAGAAAAAAGAACATAGAGTGATTACTTGAATCGGCGCCATTTACGGAAAGAATTGTCTTGATAAATCTCCGAGAACGCGATGCGCACCTGAACGATTTTTGAGGTTGTCCGTTGCCCAGTCGAAAAAGGGGCCTTTCTGACACTTACCGCTCCATACCTTTTCAACTCTTCACCGAAAAAAGGAGATGATTGAGCCCGGATCTGGGAATTCATGGAACGAGACGCAAAAGAGAGCACAGCTCTGTTTTGTGATGGCAACACATAAACTACGCAGTCGGGTTCTCAGCGGGGGCCTATACTAATGATTTGACGGCTGTGTTCTGTTAAGGCCAATGGTCACGCCGCGGGAGACGCAACTATACAGGCAACAAATCTGTTAGAGTGAGGTTATGGATATTCCACTGGAGTCTAAGTGGGAGGAGGGCTCGGGTTAGGACAGCCGATTTTTCAAGACTGGATGACCCGACAGCTGAACGAAAGAGGAAATAGGCAAAGTTCATAGGGTCGCGGCCAAATCGTCGGAGATTGCACCTAGGACGCGTTGGCCTAAGCAGAGAGAGGGGGGATGCGGCAGTGGGGGGACGGGGGTTGATGCAGCACCGATTTCATTGACCCCCTAAGCCCGGATGATATTTTTTGTTCGACATATCTAAGGGGCTGATAAAGAGGCGGGAAGCGGGAAAACGGAGAGGCTTGACGGCATCGGGTTAGGAAGGTAAAAGGATTCTCTGAGGAGTCGTGGGTTGTCCTAATGACAAGATGTGATCTTTTTGAGATAGAGGGAGTCTTGTGGCAGGTTTGAAACTACAGTCATGCCTTTCTGATCATGGATGGTTTTTATTCCGAGTATGCAAATGACAGAAGAAAAAAAAAAAGTCAGCTTGGGGCCTATAGGACAACTGTGCTACATCTGAACAACATTATTCCTTACTCTAGACAGCCAAACTCCATCTACAGTACTATTCACTCATGAGCATATGAGGTGAGAGGGTTAGAGAGATTACATGGTTATTCAAGGATGTACAAGATATTAACCGAAATTACGCATGTGGGAGTCCTAAATAGAAATAAGTTTGTGTTCTGCCCCGCCTGCTTCAAAACACGCTCCTTTAGAGACCGCCGGGACTGGAAATCTAGATTTCGTCGCAACATAGCTAGTCGTCCGACAGTCTCCTGGGGGACGCACTCGTGACCTGGAACCCCCCAATCCCCTTAACCTGGTCGTATTTCCCTAAAGGGGGGGCAAGTCTGAAAGAAGGGGAACAAAATCTTTCCGACATAGAGGGGGGAACATATAATCATAGTTCGTGAACAGGGGGTAAACGGAGAACCGTGCAAGCTCGGGGAACTAAACATGCGATAAATCCAGCTAAAGACGCCCTCTGGCTTAAAAGGTACTGGGGGAAATTGGTACAGTTTACAGGATGCGTCAAGAGGAATGAATCAACCCAATTGGAAAGAAAAGAAGCAATCGGGTGGGGTCTACCCAGCGATCTAATTCTAATTCAAAGGGCAATCGGAAGGTGACTGGGACAGACTAGAGTGCTGTGGCACTTGAAGCTCCACAGGTGGGAAGCCGAGCATGGCGTAATCACATGCCTGCGCACGGTGACGCAGGTTGTGGTGGGGGATCTGAAGTGACTTTGGGTGGTCCGAAACCAGTGTACACGGACAGGTAAAGCCCAACGCAACTTTACGGCACAGGATTAGAACTTCCGAAAGAGATTATAGTTGCTCGTGTCCTGATACTCAGATTTTTCATGGTGTCCACTTAGGAAATGCTCCTGTCACCGAAGGAGCGAAGAAAGAAAAAGGGGCATGATGAAATGCTAAAGTCGGAAGTGCATCGCAGGGGGCCAGGAAAAAAAATACTAAAAGGAAACCTGCGGTTATTCTCTCGAAAACTTAAAGAGAAAATTCGCTGAGGGGCAAAAAAAGAAGGGAATTTCTTCCACGACAATTTGGAGGAAACCGGAAAGAAAACCCACGGAAAGAGTCAAAGGAAAAATCCAGGGATTGGTTCTTACCATTTATAAACGAAAACGGAGACCTTCTCGTTCAAACGAATTTCAGCCGGCACCATCTAAATTGAAAGAATGAGCCAACGGATTCCCAAATGAGCAAAACGCCTGCACATAATCTTTTGATACACCCTCTCGGCAGGGAACCTGAAACCAGAGTGACATATGCAGCGTGTAGAAAAAACTTTGCAAGAAGCTTTCACTGAGTCATCACACAGGCCCGGCGGGATGAGGGGGGTCGAATCAAAGTCGGGAGGGCCGGTACCATTAAAGGGAGGAAAACAACACTGGTACTATAAAGTACCAATTAATGCTATTAAGAATGGCTGGGGGAAAACGGTGAACAAAATATATTTCTTAAATGGAAAAAGAAGGCGAAAATCCTCAGATGGTGGCTCGTGGAAAAAAGAGTGGAGGGAGAAACCAACGGAGGAGTAGGAAAAGGAGAATCCCCAGGGTTCCACTATAAAAACCCATCTGGGCAAAAACGACCGGGAATTGAAGGCAAAGATTACCTTGGGGAACGGTCAAAACTAATTCGGCTTAAAGGTGAAAGGAACCTGGGGTCAATTCGGGCGGGACTGTTAGGAGAAAAAATTGACTCGGACCGTCCCTACAAGGAGGTTTGCGTTTGAGTCCTCGAAAAGAAAAAAACCCGAAGTGATGTGGTCTACGATAGGGGGGGGGCCAGTTTCTCCCAGTGTGTTGCTCTAATAGCGCCCTCTTTCTAGGGGGGGGGCAAATTTAAGTCGGGAGAAAATGCGAAGGGGGGGAGGATCACTGGGATTCATTGTAGGCGCGGGTTGCTTCTTCTTGGTGGGCGCGTGGTGGCTGTTAAGACGGGTTCTAAAAAGAGAGGGAGTCCGGGTAATTATGGGGCTGGGGCTCGAAATAAAAGGGGTCGAAACGGGGGTTGTGAGAGGCACATTTTGGGACACTCTCAAACAAAAGGTCAGGGGGGGGGCCGGGACGTGAAGGGCCCTTCCTAAGCAAATACCGGTATCATAATGGTGGGAACGCTTCAAGTGGTTGCCTGGCTTGGCACAGTGGGAAACCAAGGCCTTCCATATTTAAAATTTTTCACGGGAGGTGCCCAGGGGTACGTAGCTGATGACGTCACTGGTTTGTTCCTCGTAAAAGGAGTGATTACCTGGGCATGGGGGAGTTGAACAGAATTTTTTTCATTCCCTATTGAGACGCGCCCGCCAAAGGAAATTTTTCGACATGCCTCATAACGCAGTTACGATCGGGGAGGGAGTACTACCTGTCACGAAGGACTGTACGATTTCCCAGCGGGATACGACCGGCGAAAAGGCTCCCACGCCACTGATTTGAGGGGGCGGCCTCGCTGCCTACGGTGATTTCAGTTGGCATTCTCTAAGGGTGCAAATGGGTTGGTCAAAAAAACGAATTGCCTCGATAAAAAGGTTATTGAAATGCAAAGGTGGATTCCGCCGATTGAGCTGGGTGGGGGATCACTTGGTGTGAGAGGATTCGCCCTCGAAAAGCACCAGATGGTTGTTTGGCGGCGCAAAAAAGTTTCCGACGCATTGCGGGTACTAAACTCTCCGTAGGTTACACAGAAAAACTTCCAAACACATTTCCTTCACTCAGGAATTTGTGCTGTCGAGCCTACTCGGTTGCAACTGGCACTCGAGGCTAAAGGAGAACCAAACAGCAAAGGGCACGTTTGGAAAAAGATTTAAAAGCAGATGCCGAAGCGATGTGGGAGGCGATTTGATTTGATATCCTTTGACGGATGTCCCTCAGTTCGGCAGACACGTCCTTTTAGCAGGGGGGGTTGCCGTTGTAGCCGTCGAGAAATCTTCAACAGGACGGGAGATGACTCAATCAATCACATGTGGAAACGTTGTTACGAAAAAGACAAGGCGGTGAAAGATCTCTCGGGGGATGTAAATTTTTTGGGTTTAAATGGTGGAAATTGTAGGTACCACGCGAAATCATGCACGATCCTACTGGGCATGAAAGAAACTTCGTAAACACCACCTGAAATGTCGTTAGACGAAGCAGTCTGTCTAAGCTAAACGTGGCACCACAAGATGAGTCCTTCGCAGTCCACCAAGCAAAAAAGGGGGGCCTTTTGGTG
>Ga0179593_1623970_pt1 | contig 14629 bp, 13 predicted proteins | sample CZODoug2_1_08_16_FD_185931 | JGI IMG/M metagenome (GOLD analysis project Ga0179593, IMG submission 185931) | Vadose zone soil fungal communities from Angelo Coast Range Reserve, California, USA - CZODoug2_1_08_16fungal (PacBio error correction) | ecosystem: Environmental > Terrestrial > Soil >...
CAAAAAAGGGCGAACTGCGTTGGAGCCAGGCACCTAAAAGGGGACCGTTGCCGAGCAGGGGCTTCGTGAGAATCGCCGTGCAAGAGGTACAAGCGCAAAAGGCATTGGGAAGAAAAACAGGAGGCCCGCGAATTGAAGGGGGTCCTGCCCGCGCCTCGAGCCTCGCATATAAAGGCAGAACCCGTCTCTCAAGTTCCGGGCCAATCTCTCACAAACAGGTAGGGGTCTTCCAAGGGCAGGGAAAAGGGGGGCCGGGGAGTTGCGGGGACCGCTAAGAAAAGGGGAACTGGCTTCTCCAGCAGGCCTCATCGGGTGTACGCTTTTCGTGCGCGAGGAGGCCACGACATGAGAATGAGGGGAGGCGACGAAAGAACCCAAGATCAAAGCACGGTCCAAGGCAAGACCACGGCAGGGGCCTCGCGCTTCCCCCTCAAGGGCCACTCTTTTTAGGGTCTTCGCGTGGAAGTACGCAGTGATAGGGGAAAAGGAGGGGAAAGGGAAAGGGACCGACACATGGATGTGGGAGAAGCAGGCCGGGGCAAAGGAAAAAGGGACATGATCCGGTGACGCGAAAAACGTAGAAAGCATTCATCCACTCTCACCGAACAATCTTGAAAGTCGGCCAGGTCAACCAGGTTCGGAGGGGCGAGCTGGGAACACGAAGGAAAGATAGGCATAGCCAAGGGGAAGAAACGCTCTAGAGGACCGCCCGGAGCTTGAACCATAAGAAAAGGGGGGAAGCAGGGAAAAAAAGGAGGGGCGCTGCAAAGGTCCAGGGGCAGGCAACATACACGTCATAGGGAGGGGGCTCGGCGGAGAATAAAACGGTCACTTCACCAGGGTCAACACCGCGTGCGGGGCGTTTGAAAATCACAGGAAGGATGAGAGGGAAATCCCGCAAGTCCTAAAAGGATTAGAGGACCTTCGGGGAGAATCAAAAGCATCTACTATACTCCAAACGTGGCCACGAAAAAAGAAAACCTGGGCAACTAATAGGGTAATGGGGAGGGAGAAGACGGGGGGAGGGGGGGAAGATCATACCCTGAGGCCCTTTCCTCGGCCGCCTAGGGAATCTCTTCTGTCAAAAAACTCTGTCCGTTCTTCGAACTTAAAGAATAGGGGAAAAATCCCTTTGTTCTATTCAGGAGGAAAGTCGACTGGGGGGATGATGAGGATCGAAAGCGAAAAGCTTGTACAATCCTTTTAACGTCGCAGGCCCACCGACGTTATTGGCCCTTCCAAATCTTCCGACACCGTGCACTGGGATGTGGACCCCTTTGATGACCGGCCATCTCCTGGTAACCCCGGCGAGAAGGCGTCAAAGGGACTAAAAAATGTCTTGTCAACGTGAACAATGAACGAAATTAAAAAAAAAAACAACAACAAAAAAAATGCGAAGTGGCACGAAGGCACCATCCGCCAAAGGGAGACAGGGGGGAATCAAAAACTAGTATGACTTCACCGGGGGGGCAAGCGCTGAGAAACCCTCGGCATCTTAAGCTTCTAACCGGGGGGCGTCTCTGGAAAAAAGGGGAGATAGAGGTGCGGTCTCTAACTTCGTAGCGCTGTCAAGGCAAGGCCGTGAGAACATTCGGCTCGTCAGCTTCAGAATATTTTCCCGACGCAAAAGCCGCCTAGCAGTGTGAGAGGGAGGGAAAGCAGGGATTCGTAGAAGGGGGGAAACCGTGGTTCTTTCAGCTCAACTCGGGGGAAATCGGTGCTAGAAGACACAGAAGACCCCTCAGCGTCCAAAGGAAAAAAGGCTCACCTGGTTGTACAGGATCGAAGGAGGAAAAGAAGGCGGAGTTCGGGGGCCAGTTCGAGCGAGGAATGTCCGATTACAGAACAAGAGGGGGCTCGTCCAACGTCCTTGCCAAACAAAGACCGCCTTCGCCCGCCAGTCTGAGCTCCCAATGGATAGGAAGGTGAAAAACCGGGAGTTGGGATTCTTTTTTAACCACATCATCCCCCGGGCAAAAGATGAACAGCGGGAGTCCGGTCCGGCGATGGGAGCGGGGGAATCGATTAGTACCTGGAATCAAAGAGAACCATCCACGATGGAAACAGGTCCAGGGGTTCCGGGTCAGATCAGACTCGTCCGATAAAGACCACGTACGCGGGGGGTCTCAACGCTAAAAATAATCCAGGTACACACCTTGCGGTGACCGCACTGGAGCCTCGAGAACACCTTTCCAGCGCGCAGAGAGTACCGTGGCGTCCCGCCGTTCCCGATCCAGGTCACGGTCCTAAAACCCCACTTCAGGACAGGGGGAAAGAAGGCTCGCCGCAAACCGGCTATGCCAACCGCGCCCCCCGCGTTTGCGATTCGGTGTCAAAAACGCCATTTCCGGAGCACGTACAGCCGCTCCGTCGAAGAAGTGAAACTCGGTCCAGACAACGACGAGACCATCGAATAAAGCGCGGAGACAGGTGGGGTCCCCCCTTAAAACCAAAAAAAACTACCATAAGAGAGGAAGGCAGGGGCCGGGTCGTTTGCCTGGGGCCTTGCTGCAAGTAGTACCTGGAAGAGGACTCAAAGGCTGTCAAAGGGCCTCAGGCGCGCGTGAAAGAAGTTCCCAGAGGGCGACCGAGATCAAAAAAAAATTCGCGGAACTTGACCCCTGATCTAGAAGGGAGCAAGTAAAGCGTGCCCTCTCTACGTCCAATCCCATAGAGGGTGGCAAGGGCAGGCAGAGAAATTCTTTTTCAGCAAACCCAACGGCTTTCATTGGCCTGAGTTGACGCCCACGCTTCGTAGGTCCAATGCAAAACAGGTCTTCGCGTCGGAAAAAAGTCCGGAGGAAGCTTTAGAAGTCTTGCAGCCCGCCCAGACCTCGAAAACGGGCGTTCACTGGTCCCGACCCACATCAGAAGGAGTAATCACAGATCCGGCGGGGGAAGTAGTCTGGGAAAAAAGGGTACTCCTTCTTCTTACTGTTGTTTGTGGGGGCTCCAAAAAGGTCAGGCTCCGGCAACCTGAGTTTTAATGTAACATCACCTTCGCGAGCGCCTTTCACCAAAGGTTGACCTACGAGGGCTGCTGCGAGGTTAAAGAGCTAAGGGATCGGCAATAACAAGTTCTGGGGAAACACTCCAATCGCGCGTATTGCCTGCTTGGGGTCAAGGCCTAAGACCACACCTTGAAAAAAAAAATGTTTGTCCCGGCGGCGGGAAAGGGAAGGGGGGGAAAAAGGCGGGTCACGTGATGGTCCAAGGGACCATAGAAAAATCGAGTAGGACCCGGAGGCGAGCAGTCCGTAAGATCTTCCGGAGACTGGCACGGAGAGGGAGTAAATCCGCTGGTGCGCAAACTCTACCATCTCATAGGGAAAACCCGCAGGAAAAGGGTAAAATGGAGGGGGCCCATTCAGCCGCAGGAGAGAGAAACAAAAGAGCATGGTGCACAGCGCCGAGGCCATTTAAAAGCAAAACACCTCGTCCCGCGGAGAGCTGTTATCGCGATGGGGACGGAGAAAGACATGGGGGAAAATGAGGTGCGAGCAGTTACTAAAAGGCGTGGGGGAAACGCATCACCGTCCCGAGGAAAGTGAGTTTTCCACACAAAAATCAAGAGGAGACAGCCTGGGATCGCGGAGGTCACCAAGGTCCAGGAAATGTAAACGATGGGCCGTTAGTGGGCCTGGCGGGAGAAGAGAAACTCCACGAGCCTGGGGAGAGCTAAATGCACCGAGCACTTGAAAGATTCTCCCCGGCCACCACCGTGTGGGGCAAAAGAATCGAACCAAAAAAGCTCGTTCTCCGTGTGTGTTGGACACCAAAGGCGACCGGCGAAGGGGAGGGGCGAAAAGGTCGGGGGATCCTATAAAAAAAAACAAAGGGAGAGTCCCGGACGCCCGTCAAGGACCTACCTGGGGGGGAAAACCACCCAAAGCTGAGAGGAAAGGTTGGGAAGGGGGGAGACAGGGAGGGTGAAACAACTCGTGGGGAGAAGATATCAATTCGGAAGAAACACTCGCCTTCGCGCGATGGGAAACAGTTTAAAAGTGGTTTCGCTACGACCCGGAAAAATAAAACAGGTAAAAAACTGAGTATCGGAAGGCGGGGGGCTACCTGCGATCGAATCTTTCAGCGATCCTTGAGGGCCAGGAAAAAAGGTTACACCGAAAAGCCCTAGGGACGGTATGATAACAAGAAGGGGGGGACATCTAACGGACAACGATCGGAACAGGCTCCTAGAGCGTGCACTATAAGAAGATTGAAACAGGCGCTGCTCCGGGGAAAGAGGTGGCAATTCCTAACGCCATGAGTCCTGCATGAGAGGGACTGCGTGCCCGCGAAACACGCGACGACGACCTGAGCGTTGGGTCTAAAAGGGTCGGGGAGCTAGGGAACAAAGCGGCAGGCCGCCCGGAAAGGGAATTACGAACTGGGGAAAGCTATAGCCTGGAAAGAAGGGGTACTCATAGTTACCCCGTGGGAACCAGAAGATGAAAAACCTAGGACCCGATCAACTGTGCCGCCGGGACAAAAGGAAGCAGGAGGAAAGGATGACATGACCAGCAAGCCTAATAGGGGGCACCGGGAAAAGGAACAAGCGGGGAAGAATAGCCGCGCACCTGCTACCCTTTCCCAAAAAATAAAAAAAAGGGGCCTCTACGAGGTACGGACCAGGCGCGGCCACCCCGGAGGCACGGGGGGAAAAAGGAAAGCAGTGAAGTGCCAGCGGGCAGTTTCGGCGGCAAAGACGGCTGAGAGGGTCAACCCAGGCCGCCTTCCTCTTTTGTCTGGCTAAAGGGGGCGGGGGGGCCGAAGGAACTAGGGAGAGTGCGCTTACGCGGTGCGCAGGGCATGCTAGCTGCCGGTTACCTCAAAAGGGTCTCTACGGGTCGGGTGGAAAAGGCCAAGAGGGAGGCTTTCATGTTCCTTCAGGAGGGAAGCTGAAAATATTAGACCAGTGCATGAGCGGGGACCAGCCTACCCGGTTGATTACGCGCTGACGGGCATGGTGCGTAACCCTTGAAAGAGGGGCAAGGGAACTGACGGAACCGGAAAACAACGTGGGTAAGCGCGGGAACGTTATGCGGCCGTTCGGGTGATACACGGAAGGAAACGATAGGTGTAAAAGGGTGAGGGCGTCTGAGCTCTTGCCAAGACCTGGCTCAACAAAAACTGGCCGGGGCAATGCCTACCAGGCAGAAGGGAAGTCTGGGGGGGAACTGACGCCGGGTGGACAAAGGGAAATGTCCGTCACCCTGGCGATCGTCTGGGGTCAGGCTGATGTAAAAAACCTAAGAACTGTCCCTGGGAGCGTCTCTTCGGACGTGGAGGGGGAACTGAGACCACATTGCGAGGCACCGAATCATGAAAAGGGTGACGGGGGAGGGGTCAAGCCCTTGAACGCGTTTGGAGAGCGACGGCAGGTCAGGAGAGTCCTTTCAGTAATTACTTTCAGTATCGAAGAAAGGACTACATTTACGGGGGGGAGGGGATCTCGAAACCAAAGGGGACCTTATCGACGCCCAGGGAGGGGAAACGTAAGGGGCGCTGTGAGTATCAGCCGCGGAAAAATGAGGAGCGGTGGGTGTCTATTTACTCCGACTGAAGGACGACGGTCGAAGGGGTCACGGGAAGAAATTAGAGAGGATCAAATCGGAGGATCAAGGGAAGCGAGTTTCAAATTAGGCTCCAGCGCCGGAATCCTGAGAGGGAAGGAAGTTTTGGTACAGGGGCGAGGGAGAGTGCGAACGAAAACGCAGATCAATTCCCAGGGGTCCTCTCATCCAGGTGCCAGCGTATCAGTCGGCTTCGGGGAGGGGGAGGTGAGGAGGGGCGCTGACGTCCGTGGGAACAGGAAAAAACGGCTTTGGGCGGGTCCGCGGCGGCAGTGCCTACGCACCAGTTCCTCCGGGAAGTCGGGGTCAATCCATTGACTCTGTAAAAAAGGGTTAGGAAAAGGAAAAGCTTGCCGGAGCCGCAGAGTCAGGAGAGGCCCACCACACTCCTGCGAGTTTCAAGGCTTACAGTCATCACCCCAACTTGCCACCTCAACTTCGTTCGCCAAGAGAGAAATCACCGAGGACCAGAGAAAAGGCAAGGTCAGTCGAGATAAAATATGTGGACAGAGCGCAGGAACCAACATGGGCGCACTAGCTAGGGGGTTCGCCTGTCTATCTGCGCAAGGATCCCATCAAGGAAAAAAACAGCAGCCCGCAAGTCCGCTGCATGAAGGTAATACCACCTTTGGGAACCTAGAGAACTCGAGCGGCAAAAAAGCGAGGAGGTCTTTTCCGGTTTTTTTTCCTTTGGGGGGGGGGTTCCTTTTCGAAGCTGCAGGGGGGTTCGGATTTCATACGCAATACCGAAGAAAAGTTTAAGTGGAAACGCCTTGAAGGAGGAGATGGCAGTCCTCAAACCTTGACGTTCCGGAGATGCGGGGAGGTTAGTAACCTCCATACTGGTTCCATTAAAGAGAAATACAACACCGAAGGCTTGACAATCAAAGGGAAAAGACCCCCCTGTGCGCTGCGCGCTTTGGGGGTGGGGGGAAACGACTTTCAAGTGCGACCGGGAGAAAATTGTAAATGGGGGGAGCAGCCGCACGTTTAACCGAGGAACAGAGGGAACGAAGGAGCACTTGGGCACCTCGGGCTGGGCCTGTCCCATTAGGTTCTATGGAAGTTCGGGAGGAATCCGCCGCAAAAAAAAAGAACCATGAGGGAAACGTCGCGGGACGGGAGAAGGCAGGCGGCCCGGCTCCGCCACCTCAAGAGGGGGCTTCATTCAGGCGCTGACCTTGGTCCTGTGACCTTTCCTTCTCACACCAGGCAGACGCTGGAAGAGAAAAAACGAGGCCGGGCTCACCCGGAAGAAGCGGGGACGGCGGAAACCTGCAGGACCGGGAGGGGCAGCGGGAGGAAATTCTCGCGGCAGGGGCCCCGTTGCGGCTTTTCTAGCCTACCTGGAATCTCCACATCGCCCAGCCTAAACCTTGAATCCACGATGAAAATTACACTATCGGGACGGGGGGGGTAGGAATTCACCTGGGGCACGCGAACGCAACGGGATACATTATCTCACTAAACGTGGGCCTGCAGTATAACTCCATTTGCCAGCCAGACTGCTGGGGGAAGCAATCTGAAGAAACTCGACGCTACATGCGCCAGACCAAGAGAGACTCACCGAGAAAAAAAGGAAGTGGAAGTGAACCGTCTGCCCCAAAGTGGTGTAAAATAAGAAGCTTGGGTGGGAGGGGCGTCGGAAGGAAAAGACAAAAGAGAGCAAAGGAAGAAGAACGCCATCTCAAAAAACCGCCCCGAGGAGGATGGAGAATCGTGACCGCCTAAGGAGGCGTCTGCCGATAGTGGCGGGGAACTCCCTAGGAAAACAAAACACACCGACGTCCCGCATCGAGCTCAACACAACAACTGGAAGAAGAGATGCGACCTTGCAGAAAAGGGTACAGAAAAGGGGGAGGGAGGGCTCGATCTACCGAACTTGAAGGTCAGAACTGCTTGAAACCGTCCGACTTTGGAACGTTCTGGGAACAGAAAAGTGCGCGAGGACTTAACAATAAAACGAAGAACTCAAGCCAGGTCAAGTCTTAAAAAAAACACGGGGCGGGGACCTTCATGCCCGCATTTCTCACGAGCTGATAGGAAAATGAGCTTGAGTCATCTTGTGTGCGTCGCGGTAAAAGAAGGGAGGGGGGGCCAGCAAGGGAGGTGATCGCCCGGCAATTGGAAAAAAAATCTGGCTGGGAGTCCTTTCTTACTCAGCGAAAGAGACCAGAGCCGTCCAGCGCACCGAGCACACTCATCAAAAGGAGGAAGGTAATAAAGTTCAAAATGTGCGATCTGCAAATAGCAATAGACAAGGAAAGTACCCTGTTCTCATCATATTAAAAGAACCGGGACAAGAGCCCAGTTCATGCGGGGGAGAGTCCGAGAAGGGACCTGGGAGCCTGTGGAGGATCTGAAAAATGAAAAGAGTCCAAGATGGTGCTCGGCGGAAAAAAAGCAAAGATCAACAGGGTACAGAACCGAGCAAGGAAGGAAATGAGGGGGCTGGGTGGCTGGGCCCTTATCAAAAAGAAGAAACGGACTCCAGCGCCGAGACACGACAAGGCCTCTGCGAGGGGCCAAAAAAGAATAAATACAAGGCCTGAACGGAAACGAACACATGCTAAATCCTGCACTATGGAGAAAGGGAAAACCTCTGAGGGAGATACTAACGGGGGTATGCGGCGGCAATACGTGCGCGTAAAAAGTAAATTGGGGCGCAAACTTAAAAATCAGAAAGAGCAAGCAGCGGGCGATAGGATCTGAAAAACACGCGCCAAGGAGTTGGCGATGAAGTGACTAAACCTTAAAATCGCCCTGACCAGCGAGGAACAACAAAAAGAAATAAGCTCCCTTTGAGGAAAGTCCTCTCAAGGCATCGAAAAAAATCGGCGAACATGTCCCGGGAAGGAGTATCTCAAGAGAGGGGGGGGGGTTCCACGCAAGGACTCCAGACAACCAAATTGACGTTTACATTCACAAAAGGGAATCCAGAACTGTAGAAGGGGAATCATTCAGGTATGGCAACAACAGCTAGTCTATGAAAACCTCATGGCATCGGAATTGCTGTAGAAAGTCGCCATCTTTCGAGAAAAAGAGGATTCAAAAGGAAAGAAGGCTAGCTTTTTCCCTGGTGGCAAAGCGGAACGGCCGGTAGCACATGTTCTAGAAAGAGTGCTGCTAGGTTGGAATGACGGGCCGACTAAGGGAAACTGCCTGTGTGAGAGATCGCGGGAGAAAGAAAGAATTAATGCCCGGTGGTCTGAAATCCATCCCCTACTTAAGGAGGTCTCGTGACGAGTCGCAAATAAAGGGGAGGAATCAGAAGGGAAGATCTAGAAGGGTCTCACCCGGGTTGTACTAAGGGGGAACCTGCACCTAGACGATGCAGGGGTCCTAGCGTACTTTATCCTCTAAAACAATCTTTTCCGGTACGGCCCAATTCCGTTGAAAAGGGAAATCCAAACGGCCGGCCCCGCCCGAAGAGGACGTAAAACCCAGGCCCTGGATGAAGGGCACAAGGAAAGTTGTATCAGATCGTTTCTGTGAATAGAAAAAACAAAAAAGATCAAAAAGGGCCAAAGAACTCCACCAGTAGTTAAGAAGAGCTGGAGCTCAGAAGTCGATGACAAGGAATCGCCGGAATAGGTAAAGCAAAGGGGACAAGGATCGGATCATCCAGGTGCTGTGACATCAACAGGACATAAGTAAGAAAAAAAGCTCTCGGTACTTCTTAACACGGGGAGGGGAAAGAAGTGCTAAATACATGCTTCCAAGGGGAGAAACGCAAAGGGGCGTCTCTAGAACAATTACTCGAATTGCCTCCTGGGTCCCCTAGAGGAAAGCTGCCATGTCCCTATCCAGGGAAAAGCTTACGCGGCACGCAAATCCCAAGAAGTTGCTTCACCCCCTCTAAAAAGGAGGGCATCAGGAAGGGGATCCGGAACATTTTGGATCCGAAAAGTCCCATCTGCAGCTACAGGGACTTTACAAAAAGGAAAAAACCTAACACACTATCCAAGGGGGTATCAGAAAATAAGGGGAAAAAGTCCGAGAAACTGGTGTCCACACCCTTACCAGAAATGTAAGGCCTCTTTTAAAAAAGTCCCGGCAGTGGTCACATGGAGACTTAAAAAAAGCAATATGCGAACCGCCAGAAAAGCCAAGCTTTACAAAGAGACCGGCGCGCAAGGGATAACGAAATCCAGGGAACCACTAATCTGCCGTATCTTTACACACAACCCATGGTTACTGAATCGGGGGAAAACGATCCGACCAGGAGGACCGCGCCGGAGGTCTTTAGAAGAAGACGTAGCTTAGACAGCGCATACCATATTTGAAAAAAAGACAAAAGTTGACGTCCGTTTCGGCCCGGCCTTGCAGACAGGGAACACAAGCCGGGCGGCGGGGAAACCTAGCGGAGAAAATTTTCTTTCTGGGGCTAATCTTTGCAAGCTCTTCAGGTTAAAATGCCCGCAGAGGAAGAAAAAAAATCGGGGGAAACTAAGGAAAAACCAGCTCACGCCAGCTTCTCTCTCCCACGCAGTCGTTCCTGCGCTCTGAGAGGGAACAACCGCCGCTTCTAGGGGGTTTTTTTTGCCACTGAAAGGCAAAAAAAACCGTACCGTCGTGAAGTTTGCCATCAAAGGACAAGCCAGTACTCAAGGGAGAAAACTGCAATCCTCGGGGAGCTTCTATGCAAAAAAGGGCCTTTGCTCAGGAGCCGGAGGAGTGGCCCTTGGAAACCAAAATGTCCAGCCAAAGTCAACGGGAGCGTTAGGAAAAGGGGAAGGAGGGAAACGAGGTCAAATGTGTTTTGTTCCGGATTGCTCCAGGGGATACGTACCGGTAGCAGGGGATTGTCACTGTGCCATAAAGGGATATATTGCCACTTCTTCTCATGGAAAGTCACTGACCTCCCGCCCAGCCATTCATTCCTTAAATGGAAGGCTTACGCTTGGTGGAAGGAACACACAGAGAAGAGAAACGGCCGAAGGGGATTAACTTATCATGGCGTTGTCCAAATTAGGAGGCTTTAAGTACCATCATAACCTGATCTCCTCGGACAAAAGAAGACCCCCACCGGCCAAACTTTTGTATCGGTGCCATCGAAAAGAAGGGGACGCACGAAAACGCGATCTCCGACAACATATTTCGGTTTTGCCGGAGGGGAAAAAAAGTGGCTGGGGTATGAATCCTGAAATCCAGCACGGGGCATGTGTCCAAGGGAATAAACGCAGGAACAAAAACGCTGGAGGTAGCTGGTCAAAAAAGCAGCCTCGTTGGACTAGGAAAGACCGATGTTGAACTTGGGGAAGAGGTAGTAAGGGGAAACGAAAAAGGGCATCCGGATCGGGGCGTAGAAGATTGGTCCTGAGGGAAGCATTATGACCCTCTATTCGTTGTGAAAATTCCGCGTTCAGGAAAAGTCAAACGGTCTTTAATGGTTACAAGATTTTGGTTGGTTAACACCATAAGACGCCTAGTAAGAATAGGGGTGCTCATAACAAAAAAACTGAGGAGTATTCCCCTCTGATAACACTTTCGCATCCACTGCGCTGGCCTGATGGGGGGGGCAAACACCACTTAACTGCTGGAGTTCCCCTCCGGGGGGGGGACGGGGTGTTCTGTTTTACAACTGAAGAAAGCCGGGAGAAGGAAGCCAGCGCTCGCAAAACCTGAGGTCAGTAGGAAGGGACCAGTTCTCACGGGGAAGACACTACAACAAGGGCCACGATTTCACGGAAAGGGGGAAAGGTCTTTTACAGCCTAACGCCAATCGGGAAGGAGGGGAGGCACCTGGAATCAAAAGGGGACAAACAGGACCCGGAGCAGGAGTATTGAGGAGACCCTCATTAGAGCAGTCGACAATACTCACCTCAAACGGAGGGAGGCAAGAGACCAGATGAGGGAGGGCGGTCCCTCAAGGGGGAAATTGTTTCATCGGCTTCTGGGGAATCATTGGCCATTCGAAGGGTTGAGCGAAGAATAGGAAAAAACTGGGGAAAAAAGACGGAACTACGAAAGATTGCCAGGGGGATGGCAACGGCTTGGCAGCTGGAAAAAACGGCCGAGAAGGTGGTATTATTGTGAGGTTTCTTAAGAGAAGTTGAAGGTCCTCGTGACCAGGGGTAATCATACGTGCCGGTATTGCCCCGACATCATGGTGCCCCACGTTACCGTACCTTGCGCCGACGGGAACACATGAGCAGTGAACGCTGGCTTAAAGGGTCACTAATCGTAAAATCAAGAGAGAAGGCGTTTGAGAATCAGGGGGGAATCTGGTATTGAAAGGGGCGGGAAAAATCTCACCTTCTCCCAAGGGGAATCCCGCGCAGCGCCGGGAAGGGGGGGAAACTCGTCTTACATCAAAGGGAGAAAAGACCTGGCGACGGCCCCTTAACCTTCCTGCGGTTCAGAACGGGGAAAGGGAACCGCTTCAAAAAAAAATTAAGAATGGCTCATTCCCCTCCATAAAAGACGCTAATAGGTTTCTACTCTGTCTTAGAGTTCCCTGCCAAAGAAAAGGAGTTTCTCGTCGGGGGAGGGGGGTCACGGAGGAACGGCGTTCGTAAGCGAAGCTAATAGACTTTTTTCCTGGATCGTATTAAGAAAACAGGTAAGAAGACGGTCAAACTTGACGTACTCACCTGGGGTGGCACATGGCCGTAAGGCGGCGTGGTACTAAACTTACTAGCAGTCGTCGATTACCTAGGAAGCAATGAAACGCGGGGGGTGTCCCGAGTGGGCGCAGACTGGACGGTCACCGCAAAGGGGGGCGGGGGGGACAGATCATTGCGCTGGAGGGAGGCTTACGGCGTAGGAGCCGTCGGTAGTGCCGCGGGTACCAAATAAGCCTTTGGGTGTAAAAATCCCGTTCCCAATGCCCTCACGTCCCTACAAGCCAGGAAGGAAGGCGGGTTTCGGGGGCGAGTAATCTCCTAGGAAATGGCGATCGAAGTCCATCGATGCCACGTCTTGGGGGCCTCTGAATCTGATACGTTCTTTTTTATCAACAACATTCTTAAAAAAGAATCTGACTAAGAAGGTCGCAGGCTGACATGAAAAGGGGGCACGCAGGGAGCGAGAAAAGAAGGAAGAGCGTTCAGGGTGGGGAGGTGAGATGAACCAGTGCTCTTACTCAGATGTCTGCAAAAAGGGGTAGTAGAGGAGGGAAACGGAGTAAAAAGGAACCTAACGGAAAGGAGTCCGGGGTACGCAACCGGGCTCGTTCAGGAGGGATTCGTCCGGAGCGTACCGGAGAGGCACGATTGGAACGAAAAAAACAGGGACGAGAGCGGGCCCGCGGGGGGAGCTCTGCTGAAAGACGCTGTGCAATCGGGGTCGCGCTCCAGCAAGGGAAGGGGAAAATGTGGGAAGGTGGGGAAAAGGTAAAAGGGGTTAGTGGTTCTCCAAATATCAACTAACGCGCCCGGGTTCTCGTCAAGAGGTCGGACGCGGCTTCGAGGGGGGACTGAAAATAAAAGGGGACGGGCGCGCCCTGACCGGTCAACCGCATTGTGCTTTGATGGAAGGACCTGAGACTCTCACTGGCCCGATCCAAGGGAGGGGGGGGACCTCGCCGGTCGATTTCAAAGGACAAGGAACTTCGGAACGGCGAGGGAATCTCTGGGGATCAGAAAAAGGCGCACCTGTGGTCGATATAGAAGGGATTTTCCTGCGGCTGAAACAGGCAAACAACTTGCACGAGGAGACCTCCTAAATGTGCTAGCCGCATAAAAGGAGGGCGCGGGGGGAACTCATTTGCGTGGAAATAGCGAGCGGAACGACGAAAAAATGCAGGTACTTACCTCTGCGAAAAACAAATGGACCAAAAATTCTAGAAAAACCGCAGCCTGATAGGAGACACGCTGGGACAGCGCGACAAAAAGGAAGGCAGATCAGGCCGCGGGGGCCCATTAGGTGAAAGAGGAAGAGATGAAAAGCGCAGGCGCACTTCGATCCTTCAAAGGGGAAAGAAAGAATTCCTGTAAAAGTGCTCGTGGGGGGGGTCTGATGGGGGCACGAGTCGGGAAGAATTGGGGGACAGGGGGGGGGAGAAAGAAACAGGGGAGACAGGGGACTACGTCGCTTTCCTTGTTTACAGGGGAAAGAGGGGGCGGTGGGCCCTTAGGGGGCACGGGGGGAAGATGAGAGGGAAAAAGTCTTTGGAAAGCAGCAAAACCAGAAAACCAGCCCTTGGAAGGTGATGGTCTAATACGCACGTGCAACGTCCATCAGCTTTCTTCTGCAGGCAAAGGGTTCCACGGGCGCTGCACGTCAGGATGGACGCGCCAAAAGACGGCCCTAAGAGAAAGGATGCGCAGCTACAGGCAAGGAAAGAACATATGAGTCAGGGAGGGGGAAGGCCGCTTTGGACGGCGTTAAGATAAATCTTGATTAATAAGGCGGGCACCCTACCGGTAACAGAAGCGACAGGGAAGAGGCCGGTGCGTCCCTTGCAGGACCCTGAACGAATACTAGTCCATTCGAAAAGGGACCTTGCTGTCGGGTCAAAAAGCCTATCACCTTCGCTGACGCGGTCCGAGAAAGGGAAGAAGGGGATAAAAGGAATCAAAAAAAAGGTTTGAAAGAAGGAACTGGTCTATTTCGGCAAGAGAGCGTTCGCAGGCTTAAATTGGCTATTCTACCTGTCGTAAGGACATCGGGGAAGAAGAACGGGAATTGCCGAGGTGATTTTGCCAGAGATGGAGGTGCTGGAAATATTACAAACTGGGAGAAGGGCCAAGCCTCTAAAGCGGATCAATGACGAGCGACATAAACAGACTGGGGAATGCTATCCCATGGGAAGGGGAGCCAAGAAAACTGGCGAAAGATACAGGAAAAGGGGAAAAGAGAAAAGAGAAAAAACATCACCTGGGGACAGATGCACTTGGGTCGACGGCAAGCATCAGGGGCTGGAAGAAGGGGAACAGAGATAGCTGAGTTCGTTAAAAAAAAGATGCCATAAAGGAGAGGTTGCCGAAAGTCAACGCACTCCCAACGGGGTCCGAAGGACGAAAGGAGGAGAAGCAACGTTTCCTGCCCAACAGGCGGGGAGTCAATCCCAGGACTCTGACGAACCGGAGGAGCCAAGGCGGAAAGAAAGG
>Ga0179593_1352807_pt1 | contig 14628 bp, 17 predicted proteins | sample CZODoug2_1_08_16_FD_185931 | JGI IMG/M metagenome (GOLD analysis project Ga0179593, IMG submission 185931) | Vadose zone soil fungal communities from Angelo Coast Range Reserve, California, USA - CZODoug2_1_08_16fungal (PacBio error correction) | ecosystem: Environmental > Terrestrial > Soil >...
GGGGGAAGGTTCAAAATAGAACTATGCTTCTCAAAAGGGAGGATCTCTACTACGAGAATTGGGAAGAAAGGATAAAAAAGCCTTTTTAGAAAAACCTTAAGGGGTGGATCTCATACGTTCTATTTGAAGGGGGGGAGATAGGTTACTCCGAAGGGCGGGTCTGCGTCGATGTGAAGCGAGGAGTAACAATTTCTCCTCTTGGAGGAATTCTGAAGGGGGAAATATTTTGTTACTTAAAGACGGAAGAAGGGGAAGTCAATCGACTGGATAGGGGGAGGGTTCCAGACCGGTGAGGGTCATTCATGGGAATACATCTCAAAAAAAAAAAAAAAAAAACTCGGCCCGAAGAAGTCGCAATTCAGGAGATCTTCCTAGGGCCAGAGTCCCGGGGGAGTGACCCGGATGTAACGTTTTTTCTTAAAGCAAAAACAGCAGCGGTCGCCTAGGAATAAGGAGAAAAAAGAGACCCCTCCTTGAAAAAAACACATAGTGTTCGATTCGCGTGCCAGAGGGAGCACACGAAAGGACAAACGAACGGGAAAGGCGGACCGGGGGAGTGATACGAGCCCACGGAGACCAGAAAGCGAAAGGAGGGGCAAAATCGAAGGGACCGCTCGCGCGAGAATTACAGGCTGAAGGGGGAGCAGACAGAGAAAAAACCGAACCGAGTGGGGAGAACCTTATAAAAACGTGAAAAGATCTAAACTCAAATCGCAAGGGTCGTTCTCAATTGGGGGGCGTCCTTAACTGGCGTAGGGAAAGTGGGGGGAAAAGACGATTAATCTTAAAAGGGAGACCTACTGGGCATGGAAGGGAAAAATGCACTAGAGGAGGCTCGCGGGTGAAGAGGGTTTCCATGGTAGAAGCTCCGGAGTTCATCTGGATTATTCCGTCCGAAGAATGAAGTGGGGGGCGAAGAGGCATGCCCGAGAAGAGACGCAGGAAGATGGGATTTCTGTCGGTGCTACGGGGGGGCCTCGGATGGAAAGGAAGCCCCCCATAACCTTGAGGGTGCGGAGACAAAGGGAGAGGGGTTGACGGCCACAGGAGAGGAGGGTAGCCAAACTTATGGGGGGCGGGGTTGTCTGGTTCGGAGAAGATTTGTTCAGAAAAAGGGAGACGCAGCGGACTTCTTCCTTTGTAGGGATCGTGTTGGGAAATGCCAAAGTATAATGACTGGCAGGCGGCCTCGGGAGGGGGGTCTAGGCGGTCAGGGGAAGGATGAACCATAGCTACCGCGAAACTTGAACCACATCACGACTTAGGGGGGGAGGCTCCTTCAGGGAGTCGCCAAAAGGGAAGAGTCCGGATGGGTCCAATGGGGTCTGAGAATATAAGAAAAAAGCGGATCTAACTATAGGAGACCGAGGGGGGAAGGGTGGCCAAAGGGAGTCGATGGAGAATATGGGCAAGGGGAAACGCAACTGCCTCTCTTGTCAGGAGGCTGAGGTTTCGCTGAAGGGGAAACTCCGAGACTACTCTACCAATGGGGGAACAGTGAGGAAAAAGCGAAAGACTTGCCTCCTGGTCGAACCAAAGGCACTTAAAGGAAGCCCTCCGGAGCTCGCGAAGTCCCTGGAGAGCGGAGGGGCCGAGTGTCCCCACATGGGAAGTTCAGAGGAACCACTTCTCCACTAGAGCGGAAAGGGTAAAGAAAAAGGGTCGAAGAGGCCTCGGCCTGTCAGACACACTTGGAGGAGACGGGGAGGAAGGGGAAAACATGAACGACAAAAGTCTTAGAGACCTTTTGAGGAGAGAGACTTTAAAGGAAGGGATTCCTCCCCTCTCGGGTACGAAGGGATACGGGGTTGAGGAGGTGTAAAGGATTCTCCTTTATCAAAAGTTACATATTAAGAGGGTGGATTAAAACCTCAGAAAACGTCCTGCGATTCCGTCGCTCGATGAGTGTCTTCTAAAAGGGAACATCCAGGGGCTTGTCGAGAGGTGTAAACGCTACGTGATGGTCCATAAACGCGAACCGAACTGGGTGGCTTTTTTTCTGAGATTGAAAGCGACGTCAGGGAAGGAAGGGGTCTTTGTGGAGGGAGGGCTGGTTCCACCGGGGGACTTCACCCAATCGTCCGTCCTGTGGCCAGGCCTCGCTCTTCTGCGGGAAGGGAACTTTACAGACTATCCTCCAGGCCCTCTTTATCAGAAAGGCTCCTCAAAGCACTCTAAAGACGAAGACCACCTTTCGGATTCGGGAAAGAGGGGGCTCCTTCCAGGATCCCTTGATCATATAGGACCCGGGAGGTTCAAGAGGGGGGGGGGAGATCTCGGGACGCAGGTTTGTGCGCCGGGAGTGTGGACGAACGGCTTCCGGGACCACTGGTGGAGGAGGAGCCACAGCCACTCAGTCGGAGGGAGTCTAGAAAAACGTGCTTTTGAATCCCGGAGGGGGGAATCGCGACGGGGTCATTTTTATTACTATAAGAGAGAGGGGTTTTCCCCCATCTTCATTCTTCAGAGGGAGAAGAAAACAAGCCGTTCGCCGGGGGTCACGGAAGAGCGGGAGGGGATCGAAAAAAAAAGACTTTCGACGGGGGGAAGAAAAACGGGCGTGAAGGGGCCGATTATGGGAAAAAAACGTGTAGAAAAGGGTAGACCAGCCGTTCCGAATGCACGCACGAGAGAGACTCGCAGTATTTTGTGAGCAATTCAGAGTCTGAAGAACCTCTCAGGGACCGTGGAGGCGCAAGGGGGGGAGACGTTGGACCCTCGTAGAGATAGGAAAACGGTCCTCTAACTGAGCAGGCAGGGGGATTGGAGGAGGGACGACTCATAGCCCGCCCGTTCTTTCTAAGCTCGAGGCGGAGGAGGACGGGGGGAAGAGGACGCATAGTGTCGAAGGGTTGGAGGAGTAGAGCAACGGAGTGGGTCGCGAGCAAGAAGGTCTTGCAAAAAGCAAAGAAAAGGTGTTAAGGGGAGGGGTCGCTAGGAGAAGACCTACGAAAAGAAAAGGAGGGGGCGTGTCCTCGATCTCTTCTCAAGAGGGCTATTCCAGAGAGCTAAGAGGATCAACTCGGAGGACTACCTTAGGGATAGGGGGGAACAAAGAAACACAAATTCTGGGGAAGGTGCTCGAATGGGGAGGGATGGAGGGGAGGGGGGAAGTCCACGAGAAGAGTAGGCAGGACGCACCGCTGAAGGCGCGCAGTTTCCCTCCTAGCTGTAAGTCAAAGGCGAAGATTTCAAATGTCTGATTAAAAGGGAAAGGGTTATGAAAAGCAGTCCTCCATCTATAGAAACGCTAAGGGGTCTTGGAGTCTGGAGAGGTACGGCAGGAAGATCGCTCGGCTGGAGACATACCGTGGGGACAGTAGAGGAAATTCAGGGGGGGGATCGGCCTGTATGACGAAAGGAGGATTCGGGCGGTGCGAGGGGGGAAAGAGCAAGAGGTTCTTACCGCACCAAAAGACTATGGTCGCCATAAGCCGGTAGACGTTTCAGCGAGAAAAACAGCTCTTCCAGGGAGAGGGGAAGTGCGCGAGTTCGGGCTCGAATCAGGGACTATGATTTCTGCATGGAAAACCGGGAGTTCAGTAGATTCTATGATTCAAAGAAAGGTCAAAGACCTACTATAATTTGGCTCGAAGGAAAATAGGAACATCCTCTCAGGGAGGATTTCGATCTTTTGGGATGTCATCCTAAGGGGAGCCGAAGAGGAGGATCACTGATGGAAAAATAGAGGCCGATGATCGATCACACAACAACCACGTGCAGAAGATCGATGGTCGGGATTAAGATCTGTCGCCGGGCATAGGGTGTCTCGCCCTTTGGGAGGATAGGAAAAATACCAATAGGTCAGAAAAAGTCCTGTCTCTTAGGAGAGGGTGCGGACCCTCAGCCGACACGTGAAGAGCACCTGGTGGGCCTCGGGCGGAAACCTGCAGTACACTGATCCCGAAGAATCGTCGCTCAAGACTACTCCGCTCGAGAATAACTCGATCTAGCGAGATCACGAGGGCAAGAGGGGTTCTTGGGGGGGCCGCTCCGGAAAGGGAGGGTCTAACTTTCCGAACAGAGGGTTGATGAGACGCAAGCTGGGGTCAAGGGCGCTAGCGCATGAGAAAGAAGAAAGTTGGGGATCTTTTGCGCCTTCTTCGTAGGAACTTAGAGCTGCGGACAACCATGTCAGTCGCCGACTGCTAGGCCGGGAGGAAAGAAAAGACGTTAATCAGAAGACAGCGGTTCGAAAACTTCGTGTGGGTCCACGCGGCGCCTCCATCAAAAAAGAGGACGGGACCCTTCTCTTCCGGAAGGGACAAATAGAAGGAAAGGAAATGTCCTGGCGCGAAGCAAGTCCGTTCCTCAAAGGGATCGCGTGGATCAAAGAACCGCCAAGAGAGATTCACATCAGGTGGGGCGGCGATCAGTTATTGGGGAAAAGGATCGCTCAAGGTCAATGGGGCACGGAATCGAGATCGGGAGCACGCGGATCGGCCGAGAGGGGGGGATCGACAAAAAAAGGCACGATTCGTGCGACGAACCGGGGAGCGAGGAAGGGAGAAGAGAAGCACCGCAAGGGGGAGAAGCGGCCCATTAATTCTGCGCTGCCCGGAGACTCTATGGCTCAAAGAAAAGGGGGGGAGAATGACTATGATTACGAAAAAAGCCAACGACGGAGAGAGCCGTGGAGGCCCAGTAGGAAACTACGGAGTCACGTGAGGAGGTGCAAGGAAGGGATTCCCCGGGGGCAAAGAAGGGAGACGGTCTAGAGAATCCCGGACCCATAGGACTGCGGCGGAATTGCAGGAAGTTCGGCCAGAGAATTCGGGAATCGACTGGTTCGGACCCTGTCGCTACGGCACACAGAATGCTTGGGGAAACGGCTCTCCGAAGACATCCGTCGGGGTGAGATCCGTTGCCCTAAGCCGACAACCCGAGAGGAAAGGTTAGGTAAGTCATGGTCCGGACTCAACGCGCACGGTTTTTTGAAAGCCGAGGGGCGCAGGGCTCGGCAATGGGATGGACTTTATCTCTAAGGGAGTCGGCAAGCAGGTCTGTCTGTAGAAGGAGCCGCGGGAAGGTGCATTCTTTTGTGTGGGATTTCCGGATCAAGAGCTCCTGCGGCTCCGAGCACTCGGGGAAAAGGTTCTTCGGTGGGGGGAATGGGAAAAAACCAGGGTGAAGAACCTCTAACAGGGGGCTCTTCTCCGTGCCCTTGGAGAGGTAAGAAGGAGGGCTATCCAGGGAACGGGGTCTCCTCGGCGCCTGCCGACTCTGACTCCGCATTGTCGGGGGCGCCCTGAAAGGTTATCTCTCAAGGGTAGGTGTTGAAGAGTAGGCGGCGGGGGGGTGGGGGGGGAGAAGTCAAGGTGGTACCGGGGCGGGTTAGCCCGACATCAAAAACGGTCCAAGGTCTCGAGCTTAAAAGGCTCGCCCTTTTTCGCGTTCACATCCACGAGGGGAAGTTCTGAGGAGGCGCGGGAGGGATCTCTCTCAGGTGCTCTAGCGGGGGACTCTTATGTGTAGGAGTTGCCAGGCAGACAAACGATTTCTGTGCGAGGGGGAAAGCCCAGGGCTCATTGCATAAAACTGAGGACTCTGGGGGGTTCAAATTAATCTCGACGAGTACATTGATGAAGCAGGGAGATAGTAAGTGTTCAGGTGGAAAAGCCCCTTCGGCGGCCACGGTTTGGCGAATTCTACTGAATGGAGCTCGCGCAAAAACGCAGACATACGCGCTTACCTCCAGGGGGGGTCAAGTGAAGGTACAATTCTACTACAGAAAAACTAGGGACGAGCCGATCAATCGCGGAACTGGTCCGGAGGAGGGGAAGGAAGGTCCATCTCTGGGACGCTTGTATAAACGGTCCGCTAAATTGATTTGAGAGAAGGCCAGGTACGTCTTCTGTCGAAAAACGAAGAAAGAGCAAAGATCCGTACGGCGTGCCTGGAAGAGGGGTGCCGCGAGGCCAGAGATCCTAAAAACGGAAGCTCTTCAGTGCTAGTACGTGGTCACACGTTACCCTCACTGCGGACGGTGGTGGCTTCGGCGGGGGATCGAGAACATGGATCATGAGGCCTCGCCGTCGCGTGGATGTGGGGGGGGGGTGCGCTAGCGCAACCCGCCCTTAGAAGGGAAGTGGGCCACTTTGGCTGCTCCGGGCCAAAAGCTCTACCCTGCCAGTCGATCGGAGGGAAGAGGAAAAGAACTCATGGAGCAGGAACTACCCCAAATCAGCTACAGGGGAGGACCTACCCTTTGTAGACTTGACTCCGCCCGGTGCTATGGCCGCCAACCACCGGAATCCGGGTCGGGTCTTTGTGTCAGGGAAAAGTGGAGGGTCAGTCATGAAGGATCTCCTCGGAAAACCGTGGGGGGAGGCCTTACTTTAAGAGCTTCTAGCATCGAGATTCGAACCTCCTCCATACTGAGCGGCCGATGCGCGGCAAACAACGGAAACCCAGCGGGGGGGCGAGACACGGCAAGCCGTGCCGTGGCTAGGAGTATCGAATCTGGCGCTCATAAGCATCTATCTCCGGCAAGTGACCGAAAGAAAAAATGAGACCGATGGGCGCGGGTGGCGGAGAGGTTGGGGCTCGAAGCCCCACACCCTAGTGTAATTTGTGGGGCTGTGGACGTCTTGCGGATCTTGCCACTGGCTCAGGGTCATCCTGCCTCTCTGGGGAATGTAAAATCCTGGGTGGTCGGAAGCGGAGGTGCGTTGATCGGAATGTCTTCGGCTAGTATCGGGGGAAATTCCGCGGCTCTACCTTCCATGGCCATCCATGGTTATTCTCAAGGTGTCGGGGGAGTGGGAGCTATCGGAGATCATTTCAGGGAAGGCACGGGGGAAAGAACGAATTAACGACCAAACCCTCGACTACGTCCTTCACATTCATCGGAGGGAGGAAGAGGGCAGTGTGGATAAAAATGTCTAGCTTGGCAACAGAGACAATAGGGTAACGAGCGGCCCTACAGCAAGCGGACATTTCTCCACTCTTACTTGAACCACCTTTTATACTTGGGAGGTTCGCCCGCGGATCCATTGGCGGCTAAAGGTCGCAAGGGTAAGACCCCCATGGGGACAATCCCACGATCCAAAAGCGCCCTCCCATTTCTGATCACGGACTATCCCTCGAAAGGCTGCACGGCCTGTCCTGGGGGACAGAACAACGCCGCGTCGGGAGAGCGGCTCCGGACACTGTACTCCAGGAGCCAATCTCAACCAAACAGGATGAGAATGATGGGCAGGGGGGGTCCCAGAGTATCCATGAACTTAGTCCTTCCCCGCGGGAAGATCTCGGCGACGTTCAGTCCGCATGAGACAACTCTTATAGAGGAAAAGATCTAACGCGTCACTGGACATACCTCCGAAAAGGGGGGCAGGGCTTACGACGCTTGCCTCGCTGGTGCAAAGGCTGCTGACCCGATAGACTTCAATTTCGGGGGTACAAGCGTGGAGGAGAAAGGGGGGGATCGGGGGAATAGGGACCACCTCAAAAACGTGAAGGTTCCGCAGAACCTCGGAACTCCACCGAGGGGAGCACCGAGCAATGGGATATCGGGCGTGGGGTTCGGGCTGGTAAGGCCGCCACAGCGTCGGTGGGAAAATCCGTAAACGAACCGGCTAGCGACATTTAGAAAGGCGGCGCTTGGGGGGGAAGGATCTCGACGCACTCCCACGAATCACCTAGCTCCGGAACATGCCGATCAAAAGTCCCAGCGCAAAACCACGAGCTATGGGTCTTGGACAGAAACTCGCGAGGCCGGCTGGGGGCACGGGGGAATAAGGGGGGCTCTCATCTGGGAAATAGAACGCCCGAAACACACGAAAGGAATCTTTTCCACTGGCCGGGAGGAGAATCGAAAGATTCAAATCTTAGCCGAGGGTGTTTCTAAGACCGGCCTGGCAAGCACTGGATAAGAGGGTCGGGCACTCCTGACACGCCTTTACCAAAAGCTAGTCTCCTTTTGAGTTCTATGAAAGGCCCGTGGTGAAGCGGTACGAGGAAAGGGATGCGGTCCGAAAGGTCTTTCGTGCGTCAAGCCGGGGTGGAGAGAAGGCATGCCCGTCAGCACGACCGCCGGGGCGGCGCGGGGGGGGCTGAAGCAGCCCAATGAACACATAACGGAGGCCCGTAACCACAAGAAAAGCCCGGATCGGAGAACCAGCCGGAAGAGCAACCGGGCGGAGGGGGCTCCTTTTCCAGAGGGAGGTTGGATTCATGCCTCGACTAAAAAAAAGCCTGTGTTGCAGAGGGAAAGGAAAAAACTACTAGCGCAAGGTTATTTTATATAGGGGGGGGGGACCGGCCACAGGATGCGAAGTCATGCACGGATTCGGGGCCTTGCGGGGGGGGGAGGATGGAAATTCTACCTGAAACTCCAAGCCCACGGACTTAGCATGACGCAACAGTCGAGCCACCCATTGGAGAAGCGGCCGGAGATCCCGCCCTGACTTATAAAAAACCGCGGCTCTAGAGCTTCCGATCGGGGGGCCGGGAAAAGGGGCGACAGGACAGTTCCCTCTCAAAAGTAAAAACATTGCTGGTCTTTCGTTAGACAGTTTTTCGCGAAGGTTTAAAAGGTCAAGATCGGTCATCTCCGCAAAGAAGAAGAACTCCCGTGAGAAAAACTGAGGTTGGTATCTGACTGTCAATCACCATGCAGTCAGAGGGCTGCCGCATATCTGGGTCAGGAAACTGTTAGGCGATGTGCGGGACTTTCATGATCACTGACTGATCCAAACGTCCGGGCGGTCGCAGGATGGAAAGGGAAATAGTGAAGAAAAGCTATACTTTCGACAAAGGGGGGTGGAACAGGAGGAGGTTATCGCGTCGCTTTGCGGGGATTAGGCGTGCCAGATGTACTCCCATCCCTGGGGGAACGACCTTAGGACCCGTCTCACGTGAGCGACTGAAAAGGGGGGGATTAAATCCGGGCGGACCGCGAAAACTCCTATTAAAAATCGGTCTAGAAGGGGGGCAGAAAGAGCGCGAGAGAGCGTTGCATCGGCAGTAAATGGGGGTTTACGGATTGATCACTCTGAAGCAACGTTGACTCGTGGAGACTATTAGAGCACTGTTGCGTGCTAAGAGCGCGGAAACGGAAAGACAAGAAGGAATATCTCTACGTTAAACCTGAAGCCGGAGATCACTGAGCGGAGCTGGGAAGAGGGTCTTAAAGATATCATCTGCTCGCGAGGAGAAAGACGACGACCACGCGTTGTGGGGAGAGCTTGCCTTCCAGAAAAGGAGATGAGGAAAGCTCCCTTATACTTTTCCTGGGCAGCGCCGCAAGCTTCATCAGCCGGGTAAGCCGCGTGGAGGGACTGCCCGACTATCGCTTTACATGCACATAACCACACGAACAGCCAAGTGAAAAGACGAGGACCTCATCGCTTTGAAAACTGAGCCAGCGTGGCAGTGGTCTGAAGCCCATGACTTACAAACTTAAGAAAGGGACCTCTAAAGACCGGAGTGGGGAGGACACACGACTGGAAGAGGGTTGTCTTCGACCAGACTTCTCGAGGGGTCGAGCGGAGGGCACTGCCTCGACCCGACGTTCTGACGGCGGAGAGGAAAAGATGGGTGGTGGGAGACAGGGTCAGACAGTGGGGGGACAAAAGAGACTAAGCTCCGGAAGAAAGGGGATCGACGCAAAAGGGAGAAGAGAGGAGGGGGGAGTCGATGGTTACGTAGCGAATCAGAACTCAGACCGCGAGGCCACAATGGAGCCCGTTGGCCCGACATGACTCAGGCGAAAAACACGGCCCGAGTCGAGAAGGGATGAGTGTGCGAAACTAGCCAAACAGGGCGGATTTCATCTAGAGCGTGCCGGCACGGCCGCTGCAGGAGTATTGAGACTTCTATGCAGGCTCGGAACGGGAGAGGAGACTTACAGGTGAATCGCACGCAGCCAAGGGGGAGGGATGTCCGAAGAAGTACTACCTCTTAGAAAGCGGGCTGTGGTTCCTCACTTATCAAGAGTCGGCGACGGGGAGGACAGATCAAGCTAGAAAAATCATTAAATATGAATCGTCGGGGGCATACCCCTCCACCATTCTGGTGTGAATAGAGGGAGCAGGTTGACGTCAGGTCCAGCGATCTGGGGCGTAGCACTCTTAAGGCGCGCAGTGAAAAAAAAAGGGTGATCTTGGAACAGTCCTTCTGGAGACGTGGAAGCTGATTTGAGGGTTATGAGGGACCCGCGTGGCCCACATCTCGAGGGAAAGTAAAAACAGGGGTTTTCTTCTGGAATAGATAAGCCAGCCGTTAATCGAAATATGTCGTGGCCGGCCTATGGTTCCTTATTCATGGTGGAAAGCGAAGCTGAAAGTGGGTATCTCCGAGGCAGGGATTGCGGGAGGGGTCCTACTCCGCTTCTTCTCCAACAACTAAAAGCTTTTCTGGAAGGTAAACAAATTACGGGGCGGACATCACCTCTGAGGGGTCAAGAGGTAGCAGAGCATGAACGAGAGTCCGCACATACCTTGACTATCGGGCATGAACGTTTCAGGGGTGCTGTCGCCGGCGAGGAAGAACAAAACGGTGACGCCGAATCATAAACCTTGGGGGGCCTGCGGCCCTCTACAAACTACGGAGCACAGATGGGAATTTCTCGCAGGGGGAGTGTTTTCCAGACAGGACGCCGATTGGTAAAATTTCCACGAGGCGGGAAAAGGACTCTATGCATCGAAACCAATGGGGGGTAAAATAGAAAGAAGCAGCTTGCGTAGAAAGGAGATTGGCTATCTACTTGGAGCTCAACGTCTCCAAGAACCCCCAGATAAGAAACCTCGAGTGGGGGTACGTTGTAAGTCCCCTCGACCACTTCCAGGTTTGGAGACAAGGTTTGAAAGACAGCCTTCGGACAGACCACTTCACGCCGAGCGAGGAGTATCGCTCGAGCGACCCAGCTAAGGCTAATCTATCCGAGAGTATGGTGACGGAAGCACATTAAGACTGGAGCTGCAACGTGCTGGGCTGGGGAAGAGAAAAGACAGACGCCAGGGGAACGCCGAAGCCGGAGGGAAATACGAAAAAAGGGAAAACGTCGAGTAGAAAACCGCCTTCCGGGAAACTCGCATGTGGTAGGAATACCGACGATGGATCCGTGGAACCGAGGAAAGGCCAGAACGACCTAGCGTGTCCTGCGGGGTCAAGACAATCTCCAAAAATCATCATAGATAAGCGTCAAGAGGCTCCGTGCAAAACTGAGAGTAGGTCCTGCGCTCTTCAGCGTTCGTCCTCCCGAAAGGGGGCACGAAAAGCTCAAGAAAGGTATCACATCATTGGGGAGGGAAATAAAGGGGGGCGTCATTACAGGGAAGACTCCCTGGTCCATCTGACAGGAAGGGCTATATCTTTATTACAGAGAAAAAAGGGTATCGCCTCGGAGGCGCGCTTACAGCACGGGTCTGTCGTTGTTGCGACTAAGGAGCGATAGGACCGCAAGCCAAAACAAAAAAAAAAAAAAAAATTTAGTATGCGAGGCAGGAGATAAGTGTGCGATTCCGTTAAAGCCGACGATAACCGAGCTATAGAAGCTCCATCACATTGGGGGGGGGTGGGGGGGGTGAGACTAATCGATTCAAGTGAGACTTGAGGAGGAAGCAGGCCCCCGGTGTCCACGTAATAGACTGTTTAAGAGGATAAGCCCAAAGGACATCGATCGAGGGTCGGGTGGTCGGCTGCAGAGGAGGGTCTTCGTTATCTACGTGTTAGGACCCTGTCCTACGACTAAAACATCCGCTCCGAGAGAACGAAGGGTCGTCAACGGGGCGAAAGCGGCCGACAGCACTGAGGTCATGGAAGGGACCACGGCAGCAAGCTGTGTGGGCCACAGGGATCTAATCACCGTCGTAGTAAGAGAACTTCTTCGCACCTACTTAACCGCTTAGCGGGTCGGTTGGTTAAAGGGCACAGACAGGACTCGCCTGGTAATCATACACGGAGTGCACAGGGGGGACTAGTTCCTTGCTAGGAGACAGAGGGGGAAGAAACCTAGATTGAGGCTTCTCCCTGACGGGAGACTTTAATTAGAAAAGGGGGAAGACATGAACCTGGAGGGTGAGCAAGGGACTCCTGCCATGGATATAGAAGATGAGACATAGGGGGGAGATCGGATTCGGACTTCAGAAAGTTCGGGAGAGGGGGGGCGGTTCCACTAGGCGAGAAATTGGGCCAGTCCTGGTGCAAAACCGTCCAACCCTAACCAAACGGTCAAGGCGATTCAGTCCGCCGGGGCTCTGGCCCCGTTTGGGTGTTGCTGACCATTCGGGGGCGTCCACAGGCTGGACCAAGCGATGGGGCACTGGGAGAAAAAGAGACTTCTCCATCAGTACGCGGGTCTTAGGAGCGGTACGGTGAAGCGAGGAGGCGGGGGCCTTCCCGACGAAGCCTAAAATTTCGGTTCTGGGTCTCGACGGGGCGGTGGGGTAGTCGGAGATACAGGAAAGGAGGAGTTGGTGGGGGGTCGAGCCTTCTCGTCCACGGTGGTAGTCCCTATTCTAGAGACCAAACGCGACCTGAAAAAGCGATTGGAGACCTAAGGGAGATCAAAATTTGACATTCGACGAAGCTCATCTGACAAGAATTTAGGGGCTCATTGATTTAGGTCCAGTGGGGGGGACGAGAAAACAGGCTAGAGGAACGGCTCGATATTCTTGGCAAAGGGAGAGAATGGCTTGCACAGCTCGTGGGACAGGCGGAGGTCGGGAGAGAGGGGGATTATTAGAGTTTGACTCTTCGGGACAGAAATTCGGCGAAAAATAGCAAAATATCTCTCGGGTTTAGGTCCACCTCCGATCCTCGATCATCGGGAAAGCTTCGTAGGGGAAGACGGTTTCTCGGGAAAGCCCTGTTTACCTAGGACCGGACGATGTCCCATCAGCTTCGACGGAAATACAGGGGAAAAATGATGCTCAATTGGCGTGGGGGGAGGGCATTAGGTACGCTAAGTGAAGGGGGACCGCCCGTCCCTAGAGGACGTAGGAAACGCGACTTCTGGAGCGTAAAAAAAAGCTCTAAACTAAGAGGGAGAGAGGTAGGCGCGACAGGTAACCAGAGGACAGGATTCCTATAAGGTAACAACCCAACGGGCACCATAAAGGGTGCTGCGACCGGAACCCTTGGGATATCTCGTACGGGGGGGGGGGGGGGTGGGGTTTGGGGTGCAGAGTGGGGGACCGCCCGCTAGGGGCATTGACTTTTTCTACGTCTGAAGACATTTGCCTGGGATCCTCACTAGATCGGTCTAGAACTATGAAAAGTGACAGCCCGCACAATAATATTGGCCGAAATCCATAGAGTCGCTCGAAAAATGGATTCTAGGGCTGGGGGTCTACACGGACCAAGCCTATAAATCTCGAGTCCTTTGGCTTTAGTGGGCTATTGCAATATGGCAGCAAGGCATCAATGCTGACCGGGGCAAGGCCATGACTCCCAATGTCACCTCCCTAAGACTCTCTTTTTCCGTAGAAACGAACCTAAAAGGCGGGACAGGTTTCGTGGGTTGTTGCGGGGGATGGGAAAAGAGTAGATATAGGAGGCTTGCCTAGCTATAAAGGGAGGGGAACTGGCAAGACAGGAGCGTAGTCGGAAAAGGTCGCGAGGTGGAGATGGCGAAGTCTCGAGGGAGTAAGGGCTCAGGAGTGAACTTACAGAACGGGAAGGACGGGACATAGATATACAATTTCAGCGGTTCTCTACTCAAGGAGGGGAAGGTGACTCCTGGATTAAAGAAAATCTACTAGAGAGGTGACGAAACCACTTCAAGACTTAAAGAGGAGCTCTGCGAAGCAAGTTTCGGGACAGCTATTAGGAATCTGCAGGTTGGATATGGGATCTGTCCATGATTAACAATTCACGGGAGGAAGGTCCCCGATCAATATGCTTACATTTTCGAACAGACGGTGAAGGAGTTACGTAACTTTTTAGACTGGTCCCCGACATGGATAGGTGGAAAGAAGAGAGCAAAAGGTAAGAACGCCCTTGGGTGCTGATAAAAAAAAGGTGACCCATCTAGGAAGCGCCTCAACTAATAAGAGAAGGGGAGTGCAGCGAGGACACGGAAAAAAGAACAAAGAGTCGACGAACTCCGGGAAACGATCACTGTATGGAGACGAGATCTCACAACAACGGGATAAAATGGGCAGGGGAAGAGGACATAGGTGGGAAAGGACCCGCCGCGAGCGCGGCAATATCTAAAGCGGAGTCCATTACGAAGGACGCCAACAGACGTAGAGGAGGAGAGGACAGGATAACCGATGGCGTTAGGGGCTTTTTATTCATATAAGTGAGGGATCCAGGGGAAGCTTTAACCTTCAAGAAGGGGGGGGGGAAATGCTCTCAGTCGAAGTAAAAGTATAAGTTGGTAGTTTGAACCAGAACGAGGCGTGTGCCTCATGCAATCTGGGGGGCGCTAGAAGGGAAGAGGGAACATCAGGCAAAGCGTACATCCTCCAAAGAGAGGAATACATTCCGCAATGTGCAGAGAGAAAAAATCGAGGGCAGGATGTGTCTTGAGGGGGAACCTGGTTCGGAAGGCACACGATCTGCGGTCGCTCATCCAAGTGACGCTAAAAGAACTTGCGAAGTCGAAAATTGATAAATTGGAAGGGGAGTCAAAGGTAGGATACTCCGACGAGAAAGAGACTAGAGGGCTCCAAGAGCCAC
>Ga0179593_1467494_pt1 | contig 14628 bp, 11 predicted proteins | sample CZODoug2_1_08_16_FD_185931 | JGI IMG/M metagenome (GOLD analysis project Ga0179593, IMG submission 185931) | Vadose zone soil fungal communities from Angelo Coast Range Reserve, California, USA - CZODoug2_1_08_16fungal (PacBio error correction) | ecosystem: Environmental > Terrestrial > Soil >...
CCGTCCAATCAGATCGAGGCGTCCAAACTCGAAGAGTGGAAGCATGAAGGCCGAGGCCGAAGGGCGGAAGAGAAAAAGCATCAGGGCCATGTGTCGTACCTCAACTGAAAGAAGAGGGGGGAGTGGAAGTCGATTTTAGGAGATCTCATGGCAAGAGAAACAGGCCCTGGTCGAAGAAAGGCAAGGGCGGTCAGGTCTTGGACTAGGGGTAAAGATAGAGGCAAAAGAAGGTTATGCCTTCGGACCGTTTACTATAAGGCCAAAAAGAACGGGAGATCAGAAGCCGCACAGAGAGGGTTCTATTCCCGAGGATGGGGGAAAAAGGATTCCTACACCAGATGCGGAAAGCCTATTGCTGGGTCTAACCGCTGACAGAAGAAAAAGGACAAAGATCAATGAGGAAGATACCAATCCGTCCCGGAAGATCATTCATCAAGCGGGAGAGTCTACCTCCAGGTAAATAAATTGAAGGGAAAGCATTGAGATTCCAAGAAAAAGATCCGGTGGTCGGAAGGAGTTCACGAACAATCCGTCACTGTACGATCATTTTTTTGTGGGTCAAGAGATTACACTGAGAAAGGGTAGACGTACTGGAAGTGCGCTTTGAAACCTTTGCAGGACACCTAATTGGGCTATGCTTTCCGAGGGGGGGGAGGAACAAGGGGGGAGAGCTGGTAGGGGGCCCACGAGGTGGCAAAAGCGTTGCTTAAATGACTGAGAATCGATTATGTTCATGAGGGGGAGGTAACGATGAACTCCTTGTAACCCAGGGGGGATGCCTCAGGAAAAAGAATGGAACTTATCCTTACATGACTGCATTCTCAAAGTTGACATTGTAAAATGAGTGTGCGTGACGCATCTCAGTGCCAAGGTATGGCGTTTGGATGGGGTACAAAATCTCACAGGAGTGCTGGAAAAAGGGGGGACCGCAGGGCATCTTTCTCTCCCTGCACCTTGTTAGGGCATGAGGCCCATCTCCCAGTGGCAAATGGAGAGGATTGCTACTAAAAAAATTCTACAAAGCTTTGGTAATATTTCCTCTCAGGGTTGCAACACACCCTCTCTCTAAATCCTCTATCTTAACTCGGGGGTTCAATTACTTAATCGGTGGCTCAGGGGATCTATAAAGAAAAAAGATGAAGGAAAGAGATGTCGAGCACCTCCTTGAAAGGGCTACCTTAAAAGAGATCGATTTGAGTCGGACGGGGGGGGAGACCTAGAAAGGAAAGGACCAATCTGGGGCAGGGAGAAAGATCTTCAAGCTCGACTATGTTCAACTTATAAAAAAGCCCTTCGTCGCGGATCAACGCCTTGCAGGGCTTCAAGGAAATTTGAAAAGCAGTTTTAGACGGGGAGCGAGCCACCGAAACTAGAAACTGGGTTATAAGGGGACAAACGCCGAATAAAAGTAAAATGCGCGCCTGCCGCCATTTTACGCGGATAGGGCTAGGTTGCGCATTCAGGAAGAAAAAAAATAACATTCGTTCATGGAAGAAAAAGCACTTGAAGGAAAATAGGGCTAACCTCACCCGCAGAACAGGATGCCTCTCCTAAAGAGTAAAGACGGTCCCATGAGAGGTAAGGAACGAACAAAAGAATAGAAAAGTCGGCTTGCACACGGGGCAAAAGGCTTCGCAGAAGGCAACATTATCAGTTGGGAAGTTCTAAGTATAGGCCATCACCAAAAGAACTTCGGAATGGAAGGAACGGAACTTGAAGAAACAGTTCCGATGAGGCGGCTTGGGGCAGACTCCTGGCACTCGTCCATGTTAGGTGAGGAGACAACGCTGGCGATCGAAGAAAAGGAAGGAGAAGGTTCCTGTTGTATGAGGAAATAAGGCCCTCACGTTGGTAGTTTTCGGTGACTTTGCAGGAAAAGGAGAGGAGAAGGGTCTGCGATAGGGGAGGAGAGGAACCATCTCTCGGAAGCTCTCTGAGGGGGAGGGCGAATATCTGCATGGTTGAAAAAAGAGTCCGTCGCGAGGGCCTCCATGGCTTCCGCTGATCTTAGTGGGGGGTCGGAAAGCACGTACAGCTAGGGCAAGCGGAAAAATCGGAGGAGGAGGGGGGGAACGACTCTCGCTAGGAGATTTCCATAAGCTTGACGAATAGGTCCGCAATTACCGGAAAGGGAGGACTAATTAGGCAATAGTGCTCTCGCACCGAGAGGGAGAGGATCGCCTTTGATCTGTTTCCCTCGATTCTCTAGCCACAAAAGGTTAGGGGTAAGATGCACGTGCAATCGCCAAGCAAAAGGGAGAGGACCGAGCTCTCTAGTCCGGGAAGAAAGCGGCAGACCCACCCATTCCATTTTGACAGTACCTATACGCACTCCTATCAGAATGGCAGAGGAAATTCCTCTACAGGAGAGAGTGCCCAGGCTAATACGAACTATCTGTCTGAGCCGTCAAACCTCCGAAATCAAAGGAAATACGAGAAGCGAGAATAAGATCAGCGGGAAGGAAGGGTGATATAAGAGGGGGTGAAAAACCTCACAACCTTGCAATCAGAAGCTTAAGAAAGAGAGGGATGGCGGGGAAGGGAGAGCCGACAATCGTCCGAGCGCCAAGGGGACTGAAGGGGGGGAGGGGCCTCGGGTCGAAACATGGGACCAAGTGCCACATGAGGGAAAATAAAAAGCCTGCGCGGGAACTGGCTGCGATCAAGACCAGCTTGAAGGATATCGGAAAAGGGGATGAATTCACTGGGGACCTCCAGAAGCTCCCTCCTCGCTTCCTGTGGACAGTGCTCTGAAGATCATTGGGGTTTCATTCTATAAAGACTATACTATCCAAGGACGTCCTGGTAAGGGGGGACGTGGCACGCCCGAAGGGAGGGCAATTCCGATTGATGAGTTGGGGGGGGTAAGTTTCTAGATCATCATTAGTTGGAAAAGATGAGAGGTAAAGGAAGGGCAATCCTTTCTTCATTTGAGGCTGATGGAGTAAACTTAATTATTGTGTGGGGGTCGTGGAAAAGTTATTGTCCTAAGGGGGAAAATAGGGAACTAGCCGGACTTCAGTTCGAGAAGTATTTTAATGAACTTGCGTTTGACCATCTATCAAAGTGGAAAGGGAGGATCGAGAAAAAGATCGACCCATGCTGTGTCCCCTGGGGGGTTTTTACAAGGGCGAAGGAATAGTTGCGCGCTCCGCCCGAGAAAATGGCAGGATACCGGCCGCGACTGGAGGCGTTAGGAGAGTACCCTCTTGGTGAAACATGAAGGAGAGCGGGGGTCCCCAACCCTCATCGACTCCTCCAGAGACATGGGATCTGCGTTGCAGAGCGGAATCCGGTGAGGAGATCGTAGCAAAAACACTTATTCACGAGGGGTAGTCTCACACAGCGGCAAATGCTCCGCCAGAGGAACGCGCGCAGGAAGGGCTAATCTCGTGTGTTTTTACAGACTCCCCGAGTAAAAAGAGCGTCTAGTGCCCTGACGTCATAAAGATAAAAGGCACCGGCATTCGTGGCGATCCTCAGCCGCCTCGCTCGCAAAAGAAAAACTGATGCGAGGCACGCATCAGTTGAGGCAGTTGAAAAAGAAGTCGGGTCTCTAATCCCTACCCTAGAACGGTGAGAGAGGGGAGGATCGCAGATAAAAGCAAAGGATGCGCAGTGCCAGGGGACTAGGGGAAGAAGGGTTCGGCAAACCTGAGAGAAAATAACGGATCACTCCAAAATATTTTCCGAAAATAGGGGATAATCCGACCAAATTGAACGGATGCCACTCGAGCAGGGCGGCCCACAGAACTTTCCCGAGAACTGATGCTCCCAAGGGAAAAACACCACGGGAGGCTTGCACTCATAAAGCATTCTTCCGAGACTTGAAGGAACGAATGGATCGGATAATCTTATCCCAGGGAAAAAAAACCTGAGCCGGAGGGGCCGAAACAACCGGCTGCTGGGATGCTGGCGTCAGACTCCTGTTTTCAAGGGAAGAAGAGGGAAGGGTGAGGTATCGTCCAACGCGGGGGGGGAATGTAGCGCAGGCCGCGAAGGGGGGCCGTATGCTTCAATCAAAGATGGGAGCATGGGGCCAACGTGGGCGGGTGACTGTCCTGCAAACGGCATCGAGGTCAGCAGGAAAAGAGGATTGTCTTCTCTGATCAGTTCCATACGGATCGCTGTAAGGGAAAAGACTCAGGCTTAGGAAACAATCTTCAGACGCCCTAGGCCCCTACCCAGGCTGCTTCCGCGCGGAGGTTAGTTAAAAATAGAGAGGCCGAAGCCTAAAAAAAAAAAAAAAAAAAAACACAACAAAAAAAAAACACAAACACACCGCAGAAAACACACAACCCCACACCCACACAAATAACACACACCAAAAAAAAGAAAAAAAACGACCGCCCCCGTAAAATCAAAAACTCCCGTACCCACCCCCGCAAGCCAAAAGAGAAGGACACAGTCCAAAGGGTGGCTCGGCTTTCGCCCCTATTCTAACTTCCCCTTCAAAACTCTGACCTGGCGCGGAACAAAAGGAAGAATCGATTTGCGTCTTTCCCACCGATACAAAAGGGCCCTTCTGAAATGGGGCGCCTTCGGCTCGGATCTTCCGCTCCGCGAAAAAAGGAGTAGAAGGGGATCGGCTTCGATGTATGAGAACAGGAGAAAGAAAGAGAGAGATCGTCCATCCAATCATGTCAAAGAATGCCGCTATCGACTAAAAGGAGGAAGTCAAATAAGGACAGCTTCGAAGGCGCAGCCAGAATCAAAGAATGTGTGACAAACGATGCCAAAAACTATCGTCATTGACGCAATCTGAGACCGTGGAAAGCACCACCAGAAGGGAGAAGAAGGCCTATCAGGGAGAAACTGAGGCCGCTTGGCCAAGGGTACGATAAGCGAGAGAGCAGAAAAGGGATTAAGAACTGCGGAAAGTGAGTAAGATGGGTAAGAGGACAACCCACCGTCTGAAAAGTGACCTCCGAGGCCCAGGAGCGTGTGCAAGACTCCGAAGAGTTACGGGGAAGACAAGCTGCTGCGGGTGCCTTCGACCAAAAATGACATGCCGTTGGCAAATAGTGGACGCTCCAATCCCTTAGAGGTTTCTACAGAAACCGGCTTGGGGGGAAATGGCTCACAACCGGAAGGAAGGGACCAGTGAAGGGGTCCGGACAAAGAAGTCCTTCTCCTTTATTTTAAGAATTCTGGGGTATCCTTCCGATTACGATTCTGGGGTTTGGATAAGATAGATCTAAGCAGATAAAATGGGAGTCATTGGGGAGAGAATGTGCCAAGTTCTCCTAAGAATTGGAACGGGGGGGACCATGTGAAGGAATCATCAGGATATAGCGGGGATAGGAGGAAAAGAGAGGACTAGGTCCGTTTCTGATTGCTTCTCCTCTAGTAGCCGGCAATGAGTGGCTCACGAGAAGGGAGGGGCGCGCCGGAATGCTTAAGGAAACCTAGTAAATTCCGGCGGAAAGGCGCGCAGGTTCAAGTTATGGAAAAAGGTCGGGTGGGTGAAGACCCATAAAGAAAAAAAGGGGAGGGGTAGGGGGTGATCGAGGACCAGAAGAAACAATTCTTTTCACAAGGGGGTGTTTAACAACTGGCAGCGTGGGAAAGCAAATGCTAAGGGCAAGAATTACGGCTGCCGGTGCCTCGACAAACGTGAAGAAGTTACCTTTCTCTATCGTATACGAAGGGAGGGGGCTCTCTTGGGCAGGCCGTCGCAGGGGAATTAGTTTCAAAACCGAAGGAATCCCGAAATCATAGAAACTTAACCGTGGATACTCGTGCGGGGAAGATCAATTGTTTATCGCAAAGCTCTATCAAAAACACGAGGAGAGAATGAAGTTGCCAGCACACCTTTCCGATACTGGAAACGAGCTTACTGGTTCTCGAAGAAGGATTTCGTAGATTTTGTTTTTAAAGAGCACGCGCCCCACGAGAGAGGATCGCTTCGTCCACGAAGCTATACAGATCTCATTGCCGGGGGTCTTAGAAAACCCTAGGGAAATGGGCCGAGCGCAAACGATCATTAAGCGAACACAGAAAGGGGTGAAAAAGACAGTTGAGGCTTTTCTAGGGATCAAACGAACCCTAGCAGGGGATAAAAGGAGATGAATCAACCTTCAAAGAAGAATAAGATGAAAAAGGCCTGCATCCGTAAGGGAGAAAGTACTTGTTGGCAGCTCCATTCACGGGGGGAGCGGGCCCAGAAGTTTCATATGAGCAATCTGCCGAAGAACTAGGAGAGAGCCCCTGCCAAGGAAAAACGAAGCAGGGCTCGCCGCCATTACCACAGCGTCTTACCTAGCCTCTACAAAGACATCCGCCATGTCCGCTGGGGGAAGAACTTGGTAACAGGCTTGCAAGACCAAGTAAGCTCAGTTGGGGATAAGAACGCTTACCTGAAAGAAGAAACCACCCCTATCGATCAATAATTCGCGTGGAAGGACTGGGATGCTGACGCCGAAAAAGGGTCACTTAGAGACCAAACACCAACCAAAAACATCTTCCTTTGAGGTTAATCGAACTGTGCTGCGGAGACGCCGCCAAACAGCACCGGGTAGCGTCCACATGAACAGCAAATTGGGGGCCGGAAATTTTATAAAGGGTGACTAACTTAACAAAGCTATTAAAAGTGAAATCTTAACGAAATGTAGTGATACGGCACCGCTCTGGCCATCTCAGCGGACGTCTTATCGAGGGACCCGGGTTGGCGGACAATAGGAAAGAAGGAAAGAGGCCGCGCGAAGGACTCCTGTTCTCGGCGTTATTTCAAAAAAACGTCGAGCAACGAAAGACTAAACCAAAATCGGAAGGCTAGAGTGGGGGGGAAGCTCTGCTTTTTAAAATACGACAAGAGGAGAGGGAAATGAAATAGCGTGCAGTCTCGCCGCAACAGGGACCAGGAGGCGGCTACGCCTGAGGACTCTTCCGCTCAAGGCAAAAGAAGAGGCAGAGCGGCAAATGAAATAGGGAAGTGGAGATGTCTCTGATCAAACACAAAAGAAAATTAAGGTGTAAAATAAGAGAAATGCTTATCATCGCCATCACTTGAATGGACCGAGTCAGCGCCTCGTCATAAAAGGAGTCCATTCTAGTGCGGCAACAACAAAAAGGGCCAGGGATCTGACCTTACTTGCCAAACACAGCGCAAAATGTCAGCGAGACGAGGGGGGAGGGAAACATGTCAAGACTAATATGGTCGAGCCGGAAAAGATCAGGATGGTCCTTGCTTCACGGCTCCGAAAAGAAGATACGCTATAAGACTTAATTGGGGGACGCTGGTTCAGGTTACGGGAAAAAAAGTTGAGCCAACCCGCCAACTAGAAATTCCGCCAGCTACCTAGAGGGGCGTTTGCCGATAATATATCTTTCCTGATACCCCTCTCTCGCCTGGCTTTGACCAGGTGAAATAAAAAAGGGGAGAAAAACCGACAAAGCATTGAGTCCGTGGGAGTGAGATCCAATTCGCTTTCGAGGAACGGGCGGTCTATCAGCCCAGCTGGGCCTCGATAACAAGCAGAAAGGGGGAATGCGCAGGTACATTATAAGGAGTAAGCACAGAAAGAAGGCTGACGGGTTTCACCGATCCGGCTAAAAAAGAATTACGGGTGGTGATGGTGCAATTATCTAAAGGGGTCACTATCCCAAGGAACCTTGACTAAGTTTTGAAAAGCCTGGCAATTGCGAAGCCGACAGTGGAAGGGAAAAAATGATTTTGTCAGAGAAGAAAGACAAGGTCAGGGTTCCTAGGGGTGCGGGTCCCACATCTAGGTCGAGGTATAAAATTCTGCTTTGTCGAACGGCACTCTGGGACTGACTCATGATTTATCATGATTACGTTTGAGGGGGGATCAGGAAATGGAGACTGCGGGTGCCCAACCTGGAACGGGTAAGCCTAACAGGGGGCGGCGGGCAGCAGCAATTTGCATTGGAAAGGAGTAGGGAGTTTTGTACCCATAAAAGTCTAATCCAAAGTTGCTAGGGTCGGGTGGTGCGAACGATCTCAACCTGCGTGTAAAACTTGGGGGGGTGATCGCGGGATATTCATCTTGGGGGAGCTCTAGCTTCTTACGGGTCCGACTCGGCAATGGGAAGTTCAAAGCGAAGTTAGTGATAAAAAGAAGACTGAAGAGAAGGAGGGGCACAGGGCTTTTGCCCTCGGAAGCTTTCAACACAACCCGACCTGCGACTGATACTCAAGCGGACATGGTAAAGATCTGCTATCAATGGAAAGAAACTTGTTCTGCCATAGCTCAACTATTGGGGTAAAAAGGATAAGTAAATAAATCAAAGGCCGAGTTCTGCAACATCATGAAAGTTCGTAGTCGGGGGGGTAGAGCGCGCTTTTTTTTTAGTAAGCTCAGAAACATTACAAATGATCTTATCGACCTGAGTAGAAAGGAATGGGCGCGCCAGTGAAAGAGGACGTCCCAAGGGTGGGCGGCGTAAGACAGGGCCGCTCTCTCAAAGATTCGCTCTATCAAAAACACTCAATTTTTGTACCGAAAAAAGGGGGAAGAGGTATCCGAAATCAAACCGACGCTCAGGGTGATAGGAGTGATTGGAGTCAAACAGACTAATAAAATGCAAGGATTTACTCACCCGAAGGAGATGTTTCAAAAAGTGACTAACAATTAGGAGCGACAATAAAACGAGGGTAAATGTATCCAGACCAGGTTCGCAAATCAGAGGGGCAGAAATGGCAACGGTAGGCCCGGCCGGGGTGGGGAGTAAGGACGGCTCGTGTTTCGGAGCATCGTGCCCTCCTGTGGAGCTTCCCTATTATGCGATGGGTAACGAAGAGTCACCATCATCCAAGAACCAGAGTGCCGACCTTTTCCATGCGGTTCAAAAACGCTCCGCCTTCAAAATTAAGCGCAATTGGATCGGGATCTGCGACAAGCGGTCGTTCTTCATAGAGCTTGTCACGAGTTGTTGCGGGGCGGTACGCGACGCACAGCTGGAGGAGCTGAGGCACAGAGGGGTACTTCGACAAAAAACGTAGATGCTTCTCGAGATGAGAGTCCGAGATAGAAGGGTGGAAGGAAAAGAGTGGATTTGCCATGTGATCATGGTTTAGCCTGCCAGCAGGACGGCCACGGAAGAGAAGTTCGAAACGGAGGGGCGGTGGGGCTAGAAGGGAGTGGGGATGATCCTATGGGGAAGCAGGTCGATAGGGAACTTGCCGAGAAACGGTATCGAAAATCTGCAGGCGGAGGGGCAAAAATACTTTGCCCGGGGGGTGGGAGTGCCTGGCGGAAGTAAGCGGGTGCAGGAGTTAGGGTGCGCCCCCAGTGGGGAGTGAAATTAGGCTTGCTCATCGGTGGGCGAAGCTCAACCTCATATTGTCATCATGTAAATTCTCGATGTGAAAAGGTGCATCATCCGTTGCCAGTTTACGGCAATGGCCACACGGGAAAACTTTCCGAAATCGTTTTTCCATTGGTCTGAAGACGGTTCAAGGCAAAGACCTGGAAGAGAGGGGTTGCTTGAACTATGTCCTTCGAAAATCTTCACTCATCGGGGTACAAGACCCCACCCACACCCCAACCCCAAAAACCAAAACAAAAAAAAAAAAAGAAAAAACACCCCCCCCCCAAACCGGAAGGACCAAACGCGGAGGCCCACCACACAAGCCCCAACCCCACGACACCCCCACCCCCCAAGAACCAAAAAAAAAAAACCCCCACCCCCACAAAAAAAACACCCCTCTATCTTAGAGTAGGAAAATTCCTGCCGGTTACTTGGTGTCTTAAAATTTAACCTACACCTTCCTCTGGGCCTAGAAGACGATGCTGAATAGGATTATAGTTTGAACATTAGTAGCAGGGGGCTATCGGGGCCGTTCGCCATCTGGTCACCTGCTTCTTTCCTGAAACCATCTCTGCCTAGGGAGGGGGGGCACATGGGAAGAATCTGGGCGTTCGCTCGGAAGATACCAACATTTCCCTGACGTACGCCCTTCCCGTCCAAAGGGAAAGACACAAGTATATCCATCTCCTTGTAATAAGGAATTGGAGATGCTCCGAGAAGGAATAAAAACGAAAACCACAAAAAGGAGTTAGAAAAAGAGATGGTGGTCAATAAGAGTCAAATTCTATGCACTATTCGGCTTTACATTAAGAGGGTCAAGAGGACCGATGCAAACAATCAAAATGTGAGCGGACCGAATTCCACTTAACTATACAGTCCATTAAGAGCATATGTGTCCCTCGGATCAGGGACATCATCATCTTCCCAGAGGGGGGTAAATGCTTCCAAAGAGGTGGAAGGATATTCCGTCTAGGATAAAAAAAAAAAACTCGATAAGCGAGAAGCAGAGAAATCTAAGTATGGCAGGTTTTCGAGAGTGGTCCCCACCATCCCGTCGACATAGTCCCGCCTAGCGGGCCCGAAGAGGGGTGCCCTATCCGAAGACCAGTAGAACCCAATCGAGGTCTCTCAATGAAGGAGGACCCCGGATAACGCAGAAAGTGTTAGTTCATAGGAATGGCCGCGCAAATTCCCTGAGGGGAACGTACAAATCCTTGCTAAAAAAAATCATCCAACATATGGGGGAGATACATAGGAGGTGTCTGAGTGAACAGTGGGAGCGCAGACAAAAACTCTGTCGTGCTTTTATTTCACACCACCGCCTCAGGGGAAAATCCAGTGGGTGTTAGGAAGATATATCTAAGCAGCTTTAACTGTCAAGTGGGGGGAGGCGGGGGAAAGCAATGGGGGAGAAAGGGGGGGGCGCTAGCAAAAACATTGGAGGTAGGGTGGCCTTAAAGAGAAAGAATGGATAGTGGATGTCTATTCCCAGTGGAAAGAAAGGGTCATCAGGTTCTTCGGGTAATGCTGCTCCTCTATTAGTTCAGGGGAAAGGAAGAAAACGGAATAGGATTGGTCTCGTCCTTAATTGGTCCAGTAGCGGTAGGAATCCGGACCAATGTCTGCATGGGCTAATCAGGTGCCTTTTATTCGTGAAGGGGGGACGCCATAGAGGGGATGAACACCACAATGTAGGGTATTTTATTTGAAAGAAACCCGATCACCTTCTGCAAACTGGGATGTGTGGTGAACTCTAAAGTGCGTGGCGCGCAATGTGATTGATTTCGCATCAGGAATTGGAACGGGACTTTCTCTATTTCGGTACGTCGACCGAGGTGTGAATTAATTTGCGAGGGCATCGTTAAAACACAAAGAGGACACTAACTCCTCTATCTGGAACCTCATTTTGCAAAGGACGGGGGTACGGGGAGAGGGGTGGGGAGAATCTCTATAAAAACAAAGGGGGGGGGGAGAAGTGAGCAGTCACTCGACTCTTCGCAAGGAATCTAGATGAAAAGGTCCTACGATGGGCGATCGCAGGTTTGGTGAGTGATCAAATGCCATGACCAAGAGGGGAAAGAGGCAGTAGTAACTCAAGCATCATGTCGAGTTCCGCGGAATAAAAATGTTCCGTATTTCTGATCCGAATGAGGCCGTTTCCGCAAGATCGCACAGTTCAAGGAGGGAGCAACACTCAAGGGTGAAGCTTTTGGGGGGGGTAATACACCCACCAAAATTGGGTTATAGCTATATGGTCAACGCTAATAAAGCTGCGAACTGCCAAAGGGGCCTGCTAGGGTGGGGGGGGGTCAAGGAAGATTCCATTACCACTTAAGACCAGAAAAAGAGTTCAATTAACAGGGCTGAATAAATCTAGACAAGCCTTCAAGAAATGAAGCCCAGGAGACGCTCGTTTCAGGCCAGCCTTTCCCGCAAAAAACTGAAGTAGGCCTCCCCGGCAAATCTCAAAGGGACCTTCTTTACTTAAACAGATGGAAAACCCTCATTAAAGGAATGAGTGTTGATCTCCGGGGGGAACAAAAACACAGTTCATAATTAGGGGATCTGTGACCTCCATAAGACCGTCTCTGATGATGGCCGATACTCGGGTGGCACGAGAATCTGTGCTTTTCTTTATCGGGGCTACCCTCCTTTGGATAATTCTCCACAGGTCAATGCAGGGATTGGAAAGTTGCCAGCATTATTTGACCTAAATGGAATTTTGGTGATGCCTGGAAGCAGAAAACCTTCATCGGCATTTTTCTCTCAGTGAAAAAGAAAAAAAAAGTAGAATTGCAACCGAGCTGGGGAAAAAGAGGAGGGGGCGGATTCTTATCTGAAGGGTTGGGGAGGACAAAGTAAGACTTCAATACTCTCTTCAATCCAAGAAACTGCTTGGGAAGGAATCTTAGGAGGGGGTGTTTTGAACTGGGGAATTAAGGAAAGAAAGGATACTACGTGGTCTCAGTATGGGTGCAAAACTCTGCATGTCAGTCTAACAGGCATATGAGATTTAAACATAATATAGTGGGAGGGGGGAAGTAAAGGTACGAGAAAAAAAGGGTGAGGGATGACGAATTCGTGCCCTCCTTCGGCAAAGGGGATTCGATATCTCATCGGCTGTGAAAGATTGTGAGCCTCTATCTCTCTCAACAGAACTTATGTAAATATAAAGGAAGACGGAGGCCATAGCCAATACCGAGGAAAGTGAGGGGGGAAGGAGATCCATCGTTTTCAAAATGAGAGACGGAGTCCTGAATTCTCATCCAGAGGGACATTGGGGTTATAGTACAAGGGACTGGTTGAAGCAAGGAGGGAAAGGAAAGCGCAATGGCACTAAGAGAATTGAAAGAAAGAGTTCCCCATTATTTAAGAAGGACCACTATCTGTTGGGGTGTATAATTGTGCATCGGAAACTGGCGGGGGAAATAAAAGTGCGAGAAGCCAGCGTCCAGGATGGCCGCGGAAGTTGAAGATAGGTGTCAAGCAAAAAAAGAAAGGCTTGCATAGCCTAGGAAGATTTTGGCAAAGAGTCTCTATCGACATCTGGAACGACCACCCATCAGGTGTCAAGGGGGTCCCTTGTCTTCTTAAGTCTCCCTAAAAGGAAAATGAGGGCCGGATGTAAGGATACCAAAGAATGAGACGGAAAGGGCGCGGAGAAAAAACACCAGCTTGGTAGCTATCACATTAAGGGGAGGTACTCTGACAGGTCATCCAAGAAAAAACCTCCTTCTTCCTTTTGGGCACCACCGGCCCGTCCATCACGAGGAAGGGTGTTAGTGGAAAAAATGATAATCTATCATTTACAGGTCTAAGGCGGATGGCGATGGGTGGTCAAGGTCGGAAAAAAAAGGGGAGAGGACTGTCTATGACTTACAGTTAGCATTTCTGGTTGCTGTCGGGGGGGGCAGGAGTAAGGCGTCGGGATGAAGGATTGGGGAGGATGCTCCACTCTAGGTAGTCAAAAGTTTTTGGCTGTAAAAAGGGAAAACTAAAGAAGTGGTGCACACCCCACGGAATTGAGAATTAAATATTCACTTAAAAGGAAAAAGGGCAGGCACAGCATTATTTCTTTCGGGGTCTTTGGCCATAAGAGTCGGGCAAAAGGCTAGTCTGGGGTATGAGGAACCGATCTCAAAACCTGCACTGGAACCAAAAAAAATGTTGAACGCAGAAGGGCGTGACGAGCCCTGCGGCCTGCGGGCGCATCAACATCTTCCAAAATGAGGGACACTGGGCGGAGAGGGGGGAGAAAAGGGGGGGACTGGGCCTCTCGGGTTGTCAGGGACTCTCCGCGGGACAAGAAAAAAACAAAGCGAGCAGAAAAGAGCTGGGGGGGAAGGTTAAGATAGCATCTCTAAGAGCTGTGCTTCTCCGATCGAAAAAAGACAACAACAAGGTGAGGGGGATAAATATGGATCTTAACCATGGGAAGAAAAAATGGAACGAGAGCGACCGTTCTAGAGTTCTTATTTCACTCAGTCTGGGGGGGAACTAGTACCTCGAAAATGCTTACCAATGAACGGGGAAGGGGGACTGGTAAGTATCAACTCAAGCGTCAATTGAAATCGGGACGTGTGGGTGGATCCCTGGCGCTGACAAAAAACTGCCCTTGAGAGAGTCACAAATAAATCATGTTGGACAAAACATGTTGAAATCAGGTACTAAACAAAGAAAAGAAGAACTGTTTTAGCGTATTTTGTCAAACTCACTAATAAGACAAAAAGGCTCTTTGAGATGAAAAGTGGCGATGTGCCACGCAGCTCCATTCGCTACGGTCAAAACCGAGTTCATAGTCAAGGTGCAGGAAAGAAATCGGGGGGGGGTGAATTCCCGCCACCTTCGACATGGATGCCACTCGCAAGAGCTTGGGGAAAAAAGAGAAGCCTTTCCCTATCAGTTTTCGGGGGCTAAAGTCACACAGGGAAAAAATCAGCCAATTGGGGCTTCTGGGTAAAAAGGACCTTTCAATCGGTCCACTCACGTGACCGTACGGGAAGGGTATGGGAATCAAGATATATCACTCAAGAAACAAAGGGAAATCTTCATGTATGACTTCTACTGTGGAAACTCACCTTCCTCCAATCTTCTTGCTGGACGGCACAAATACTTTTCACTTAGATACCCTGTGCGGTATAGCTCCAAAAGCTTTTTAACGGGATGAATAGCCTCCTGTCACTGCAAATAAGGGGCCACTCTTGTTCCTTGTGCGTGAGACGTTAAAGATAAAATTCAGAGGGCGAGGGGGTCTTCTCGACGAAGGTCGATCGGGAGCGGCCTAGAAGGATCTTCGGGACTGCTGATTCAACGGTAGGGGGGGGGGGGGTAACAATCTGAATCGTCAACCAAGGT
>Ga0179593_1445566_pt1 | contig 14627 bp, 16 predicted proteins | sample CZODoug2_1_08_16_FD_185931 | JGI IMG/M metagenome (GOLD analysis project Ga0179593, IMG submission 185931) | Vadose zone soil fungal communities from Angelo Coast Range Reserve, California, USA - CZODoug2_1_08_16fungal (PacBio error correction) | ecosystem: Environmental > Terrestrial > Soil >...
GAGGGTTTGGGAGGGAAAAAAAGCCTTGTCGATACAACTTTACAGTTCAGAATCAGCGAAAAAACGCAAATCCGGTGCAAAGAAGAACCAGAGCGGCAATTAGCCAAGACTGAGGCGGACGGGTTAAAACCCGATACCTACCAAATGTCAAGTAATAAAGGAGGCTGAGTGGGGAAAGAGTCATGGCTGAACTTGGACCGCATAAAAGGTGGGGGCGACTGGGGGAACTGGAATACCAAAGTATGTGGGCTGGACGGCTCGGTAGGCTCGCCATCTACTCCCGTCTAGTTGATATCGTATGCTGGACCAAGGAGGCGGGAAAAAAGGTCCTGTTTGAAACTGCCTAACAGGGGGGAAAAAAAAAAAAAAAAAAATGCCACACACACGAGGAGTGGGAGAGAGTGTCTCTTGCATACCGAACCCCCTATCCGGTCTACCCATATAACTCACCTTACTAAGAAAAAAAAAAGGCTCCCACCAAGAAAATAAAGGGAAGAGACCCCTACGCTGAATCCTTCCGCAGACGAGCTCGTTTCAGGGTGAACCCCGAATCAGTATGGACGCGGGCGACCAAGGACTTTTTCAGAAAAGAGGATCCGGCCACTATGAGACTGTAAGAGGTCCTACCCTGGTTATCTTAAACGAACAGGAGGGAAGCACGGGTCCCGCCACCAAACAAGGCTAGTTTCCGAAAGCGGTCAACTCCAGTGTTTTCCCCAAATACAACTATTTCCTACCCTCGCAACGACTGGACCCATCAGGGGACTGTCGAAAGGAGAAAGAAGGTGACTTTGGATGTTCGCACCTGTCGAACTGGGGGGGGGGGGGCTGCGTCAAGAAGAAGACTAAACACTGTTCTTGAACGTCTTGACAAGAGGTGAAATCCACTGACTGGAGAAAGGACAGCGGTCGATGGCTCTAATGGGTGTTGGAGGTTGCAAAAGTAATTCGTGACCTTTTGGACACCATTAAAGGGGGGGGCGGGGGGGGGAACTCAGAAGAAAAAACGCGTTGCCCAAACCGACCCGTAGATCCGAAAAAAGAAGGAACGTGACCGATTGGGCCACGGACCCCTGACAGTCTTCGGTTGCTTAAATGAAAGTCGCCGCAGGGAAGAATTTCCGAAAAGCCTATGATTACATACTTGGACTCACAACCTCATAGGCAATCGAAGGGGTGGAGGACAATCCCGACAGGGAAGGAACAAAGCGCTTCATTGAGTTTCGGAGGGAGGTGTCGAACGAAAAACAAAAACCGCCCGTCCATTTGCTTGAAGGAACGTAACGGGGAACTGTCGACTGGTGTCGGTTGTCTCTTAGACGAGGCTCCATGAGCAAGGGGCAAATCCCGGAAAGCGAGCAAGACCTATCAACTCCAGCTCCGCGCCGACATTGTCCATAATCGGTTAACCTACACATCCTAGAACAAAAGAAGTGCATTTATCCTCGGGGGGTGAGGGTGGGAAAGATAACATGTCTGGGGTGATGATCGTGGGAAATAGACCGAAGTGGGATTCCATTGAAGTAGTGGGGGGGCAAGAGAGTCGTTTGCAATCACGATCCGAACCTGCCAAGAGGGCGTTAAAGACGGAGATTTTGAAAGTCGACCGTTCCCTAACGAGGGAATGTGTCGATGGTCTGTGGTTCGGTTAGGAGAACAAAGCCCGAGGTGCGCCGGGCATTTGGTGAAGGGGCCCCATGTTGATTTAGGTTCAGAAAGGCAACCGAAGGAGGGATAACGCCATGTGAAAAAGGATCACGAACGAGCTCGGTGAAGCAATGATCGTCCCTCTGAATTAAGGTGGCAGGGGAAGGGAGACCGTTAGTCAATCATGGGGGAGGGAGGAAGGCAGAGATGGAGGGGGCATGATCTTGACTACTGGTGGCGATGCAAAGGATGTCGCCGTCAATTTTAGCTGTTTCAACCACAGGGGAGCTAGGGGGGTCACCCCGAAATCGGGGGGGACAAACAGGGGGACGTGACGACCCATGTAGAGACTCTTTGGGTCTAACGGGAGTGGGGGAGAAAGACCCGTGGATGGCATGCCAGCGGGGGGGGTTGAGCCTTTGATTAACAACAATGGGCGTACCCATTTGGGGGGGGAAAGAAAAAGCTAACAGGAGAGATAACGTCGCATTTCCAAGGGATCCTTGGTCGTCGTGGTTTTTGACCTGCCGTCACGATATCCGGGGAAAAAAGGCAAGGAAAGAGGGGTGGAAGACCAGGCCGAGAAAAAACCTACCGCGGGTGTATAGCCAGAAGGAGTAGGGAAAGGAAAAAAGGCGGTTTTTGCATCCAGGGAAGTGCAGCTGTTGAACGTCGACCAGTTGTTCACCGCATAGGGAATGGGGGGGAGACCGACGGTGCCGGCCCGACGTGGCAAGTTCCAAAATACGAGGCGACGCCGTTGAGCAACGATTAGATCCCTGCTTGGGGTCAGCAAACCGAGACATAACGACTCAAAACTTTGAGGAGGTCCGGAGGAAGGGTTCAAAAAGCTGGACTGACCCACAGAAGATCGGGCACTCAATAAGGCGATGACCAAAAAGTTGTCGGACCGTTGCAGTCGCCTTAGGTCGGGAGAAAAGAAAAAGGAGAGGGGTGAAAGAAATCAGTACGTTAAGAACTGCGGCGACGGTAGGGGGCGGAAGCACACAGGACGACGACTCAATTTGATAAACGAGGGGGAGAAGAGTTATCCGGAACAACAATCGTAGGGACCTTTTCTAAAGGGACCGGAACGGTGAAAAAAAAAAACAACAAGCGAAAATCTCAGGGAGAAGTAATTCGTCTACAACAATAAGGAGGAACTGTAATCAGGCCTAAAAAAGAAAGGAAAGGGACGCACGGCTGTTCTATGAATCTCTTCAAAACGGGAAAAGTAACGCAAGAAAGAGCCAAGAAAGTTCAGAAGCTAAAATTGGTCCGTAAACGCGTCAGGCCCAAGAAAAATTCTGAACTCTTGACCAATGAGGGCAAGGGTTACGGGGGCAAGCGGCTTGAGGAGGACGAAGGCTCGCCAAAATTACACAAAAAGGAGAAAAGCGCTGTCAATCGAACGCAACACACGGGTGAAAGAGAACGCGGGTGGCGAATGGTCCTGAGAAAAAGACGCGTGGACGATCGATGTGGTAGCTCTTTGGGCAACTGACGAATCAGTTGGGGTACATGTCAACTTATCAATAAAGGGCGGGGTGGGGGGAGGACTCCGGGGAACAACGTTGCCTGCAAACAAAAGAGGGGTGACTGCGTTGTAATAAACAACGGCGATGCAGGGATAGCTAAAAAGAAAAATAACAACATCAACCACCCCAACGGTAAAAGCCCGGTCCTACGGGCAAAGGTCTGAATCCTCTAGTCGTAAATAATACGGGTGTTGCCAACGGCACGATAGCAGGTACAGGGCAAAGGGAAAAAAAAAAAAAGACCAAGGAGCGTATTTTCCACCTCATATCACTGGCAAAAGAGAGAAGGGGGCGGAAACTCAACAGACGGCATAAGATAATCGTCATCGTCCGGGGTGGTGTCGGTGCAATCGGATGGTCATTCTGCCTTAGCGGGAATTGAAGCAAAAGGAGGGGGAGGAAGCTCTCCGTGAACTTTAAGGGGGGATAGTTACGATCAGATACCATCTCACCACAGGAGACAGCCCGTTATTGTCATCGCCTCATAACAGTAAACAACAAATGGAAGGGCAGGTCTCGGGCACAATTGCAAAGAGAAAAAAAAAGGGGGAACCTTGAAGGGGTCTTACGATCAACTATCCCCGTTGGTCGTCGACCAGATTCTATTCCTAAGATGATTTGGATTCTGAAAAAAAACGAAATGGTGAGTTGAAAACTGAGGAATCTAAAAAAAGGGAGGCCATCAGGCCGAAACGTCCTGCGACCGCAAAATCTCAAGTTCCTAAGCTTCAAGGGCGACATGAAGTTGGAAAAAAAATATACGGGGTGACCCACGTTCCTTTTCCATAAAGGGGGGGAAAACAGGAATGGTGATACCAAGGTCAAGAAAAGAATAAAATCAAGAATACACTGAAGGGCCCATGAGGCAAAGGGTCAGGCTCGCAGGGGACAGTCGAATGTCATAACTGGTTGAAGAGGGAAAAGGGACGGGCGGATCGGAGACGATTTACCCGTCTACAAAAGGGGGGGGGGAAAAGCTAAGGTCATCGAGGCGTATTACTACGCAGGCAGGTCGGCGGGCGGGGAAGAAAACCGAATTTCTCGTTGACAACACTGGCGGAAAAAATTCCGACGCAGGATCTTTTTGGAAACGGGGGAAAGGAAGGGGGGAACTTTTGGCGATCGTGGCGGGTGCGATCCAAGGACAGGGAGGCAATTGATAACCGGCCGCGGGCTCGAAAGTCCTTCTGACCCGGGCTTCATTGGCATAGCCCCGGCTACATACACATGGGGTGAACAAGACGGATCGTGGTACTGTTAAGGCGGGCAGTAGAGGAGTGGACATGGGGAGTGGGGGCGTTATTAACTGAGATGGTGCGAGGGAAAATAGGGGAAATAAAATAAAATCGTCTGGGGGGGGAAGACAAAAAAAGATGCCGAAAGAGAACGGTGGGGGCAGTAGGCAAATAAGGACGTGGAAAGTCAGAACTTTAATCCTTGGCGCTAAACTCATCTACAGTGGGAGAAAAAAAAATCCTACCAGAGAACACCATGTTGTCAAGGTTGGATTGAAAGGGGGAGGGAACCTGCCGCGCTTCTAAGGTGCCGATGAAACACAGCCCTTAAGCTAAAAAACCACTGCCAGAACGAAGGAGTTTTGGGGCGTCAATATTGGTAAACAACGTCAAAAAGAGGCAGGGCATAGAGCGTTGCCTCATATCCTTGGGAGTGGGAGAAAAAGGGGGAGGGAGGGGAAACGGATAGCGACTGATATCCGAGGCCTGGTCTTCGAAACGAATCACAACAAAAAGAGGAAGGGAAAAAAAGAGAGAGGGGTTTTAGGGAAAACGTGGGACATCTAGAATAGCAACGGGAACGGGAAGAGACCGCGGCACCGTCCCCCAATCCTTAGCAGAAGGATCCTTCGCCCCCGACCCGATATGCAGCAAAGAAAATGGGAGTCTGACTGGGTAAACCCACTTAAGACAACTGGGAGTCGGAGCGTGGACGGCGGACTCAGGAAGGTCGAAAAGGGGGGGCAGCCGAGGCGACTGGTGAAGAATTTTGATAAGAACAAAAACTGGTGGTCAGTCTGGTGAATTTAGCCGCCATTCCTAAGGCTTAAAGGAAAATGAAAAGTGCATTCTTTGGAAAACGTGACTCCTGGTAAGAAAGGCCAAGCGTCACAAGTGTGGTCAGGTCAGACAAGAACCCCTATCCTGTATGCCAATATAGACTTGAAAAAAAAAGGGGAAAAGAAAAAGCAGGACCCACTCCCATGCCATTAAGAGAGACTAAGCGAAACGCAGTCCCGAGCTCGTCAAAAAGACAGGTTACCCATCTTACGCCGGGAGGAGAAACCCAAGGAAGCAACCGTTTTCAGAGCCTGCGCCGAGAGCCCGATTAAAGGTAGAATACAAACTAAAGGACGAACCGTGCGTGGCACTGGAGCAACAAAGGGGTCGGGAAAAACGCCAAGCGTTCCACGTCTGCGCCCACGACGAACGTGCCCGACCCGCGAAGTGGCCACAGGCTGAAAGGTCTTCTACTGGACTGTTCTCCGAGACGGAGACGGGAGCGAGTGGCCAACGTTTACGCCGTGTCAAAGTGAGAGCCGAATCAGTGACGGTTCGATGCCCAGGGGAAGAGCGGAAGGAGAAACAGGCTGAAAGAAAACGGAAACGCCAGGCCCTTCAGGCGGGGGGTATTGTTGGGGAAGGGGCTTGGTCTATTGAGGGGCAGAAAGCCAAAAGGAAAAAAACGGCACGCAAAAAAATAACCGGAACGACAGAATGTGACCGGGACCCGGAAGGAGGGGACTCGTGGCGGTCGGCCATTCCTTCTAGGCAAATTTCCCTAAATTGCCGGGCCATACAAAAACGAAGAGACCCGTTTCCCAAAAAGAAAGGACAAGAGGGGTCTACACCCGCAAGGTCTGAAGAAAGACGCAAAAGGACTATACGTGGTCGCTGACCAGGTTGCCAAACAAGCCAGGATGTTCAACAGCCCGTCTCTGCTTCGGAAAAAAGGTCGGTCGATGGTGGAGATACAAGAAGATGACGCTTGCTCACCGTACCCCGGGGGGGGGGGGCCAGTACAGCGAAGCCTGGCCATAAGTGCAACAAAAGAGAGAGAACGAGTTGTGATGCCAGAGGGTTGAGGGTGAAAGACTAAAAACGTCGTATCTTTGGGTTCAGTTTGGGCCAAATAACCGAGTGGGGAAGGTGACTTGGTCTGGGGGAAAGGACGTGAACGGCAAACAATCTGACGAGTACGGCCACGGTCGAAGGGAAAGACGACTTTCCACGAACCCGGGGAAGAAAAAGGGGGAAGTGTTGGCGGTGGGTCAAAGGTGAACCAGGAAAGCTATGAAGGTTGAGGTCAACCACGCACGCCTGGATTGGGGAAGACCTTGCTGGACAAGGGAAAAACGACCTCAATGACTGCTGTTGCATTGACCAAAACCGGGGGGGACGCAAGAAACCAGAGCCCCAATAGATAGAGCGTCCAAAAGGTGGACGTCAGAGTCGAAACGTTAGCTGGGAGCGTCCCTTTGGAGGGTGAAGAAGAAAGGATGTCTATGGGTTGGGGAATAGTCAGGCTTGGGGGGGAGAATGCCGGAGAAGTCAGATGGTGCAAACGTAACCGTGCCGCGATTTCACGATGGTTATGTTGCCGAAGGTGAAAAGCAATGTAGGCATCTGCGTGGGAAGGGGAGGTGGGCTCAGAACCAGGGGACGGGACGGTGAACTGCGCTGTTTTTGAGAGCGTCGCCACGGAGGGGAGGAAATGACAATCAGTCATATTGGTCATGCCCTCACAGGACAGCGGTGTGGAAGCAATGGAATCATGCGCCTTCGTTCTTTGGGTGAAACGGCCAAAACGAGATCGTAGCCGAAACCGAATGGTGGGGGGGGGAAAAAAGGACCGCCATGGCGGGGGGGAGCTAGCTCAAGTAAGGACGAGGCCCTGCGGTGTTGGGCACAGCCCCGATCCTTCAAGCGTGATGAAGTCGAACCATTTCACCGCGCACTGGTGTAGAGTGGGGGGGGGGGCGGAACCCCGGTGGAAGGAACTGTCATAAAATTGTTGTGGTGAAAAATTCCGCCGAATACAGGTCTCCTTAGGAGTAACCGCATAGGCGGACGGCCCTGCTGTTTTGGGTACAACAGACGAGAAAAAGCTACAACAACAGAATAGAGTGGGTCGGCTACTGAGGCCACACCGCAGGGAAGACGACTAATGCGGGTCAGCGACAACGGCGTCCTCACGGACGAACTTTGAAAAAAAATGGGAGAATTTGTCTATCCCAATAGCACAAAGAGAGAAGATCACGGCAGAGTGAACAATGCGGCAGGCAACAAGGACCTTCCTGTCTTCACCTCGGGTGAGGACGACAATGACGAACTAGTGAGGGAATCACGGTTTCCAATTGGAAAAACACCGAAGCTGTAGGGACAGTGGCAGATCTCCTTTCCGTACTTTCACAAAAACTCGACGAAGGCGCATTTATACTGAGTAGAAAAAAGGGGAAAAATAATAAAAGTAAAAGTCATTCTAATTGGGGAGGGACAGGCCAAACCGGCGCGCTATCAAACCAGGTCAACAGAAACAAGGGACGAGCAAACGGAAAGAAAGCAGAAGGTGGACGGAAAAGGCGTCTGCACAGTCGGGCTCGATCTCGGCCGGGAGGGAAAAGAGAAAATTGACGGCGACAGGCTCTCAAACAGTAGAAATAGCAACACCGTCGCAATACGGGAGGGCAAAGCGCCACAAGGATTTAGAAGGTTCGACAGTGTGAGAGGGGGCAACCTTACCAACTACGAAAAGCTGTTGGGTGAAACTTGAAAGAACGAATGTCCCTGGAAACGTACAATGAAATAAGGGTTGATGTGTTCGGGGGGAAACCATGAAACAGCAGAAAGTGCGGTGGACTCGCCTCACCCGGGACTGCGGGGGAAAAAGAGAAACCGACCAAGACCAAAAAGGGTGAGGGTCAACGCAAACAAGATAAAAAGGGGTAGTTAACCGCCTCGACAGTGGCAATCTGTCAGACTCGTTTGAGGGGACCTTCGAGCCCAAGGAAACTGGCAACAGTGAAACAAAAGCACTGCGGTCGTAAGGTTGGAAGTATCCTGGACAGAAGATACTACCAGGGTAAGAGGACCCCTCATTGAAGCACAGATCCAAAAATAGGCCGAGGCTGGTTGCAAGAGGTGGGAACTGGCGTAGTTGAATCCATCTTGCTGACGAGGAGCGGGACCCAGCTTCATGTCGGCTAGGTCGTCTATCTCGTCCACATACCAGCCCAGTTTTGCTACATAGAGGGAAAAAGGGGGAAAACGGCGGCGTGTGGTCGCAGATACGGTACTACTAAAAGAAATTGAACATCCAGGGAGAAGCTTAGAGGACACTCTTTTTCGGTGGGTAGACCAGGAGTAAGGGGGGGGGGAGCAAACTGCGGCGGCGGTCGGGGGGGGGGGGGGGGGGGGGGGGGGGGGAAAAAAAAAAAAAAACGGGACCATTTTGCCCTCCCTTAATCGAAAGCAAAAGATAACAAAAGAAAGTTTCCGGGACAGAGGTCAAGTTCAAAATCCGTTTGATAATACCAACCTTTTTGGAAAAAGCCATGCTGGGGATACCAGGAACGAAGAAACCTCAACACCTCTGTAAGGTAAGGAGAAGCGGTTAACTTCGATTATGTTGATTGGTTCTCCGGGGAGTCATCGCAGACCCGTGAAAAAAAAGCGACCTTTGCCAAGAAACGAAGCTCGGGGGGGGAACCGTCATTGGAGGGAGCCAGGGAAAGGATTGGGCGGGAGAATCAGGAACCTCGTGCGTCTGGGGTTAAACCCTTCTTGGCAGGAAAACGTGAGACGAAAATGGGAGGTACCCGGGAGAAATCGGTGGGGGGGGGGGGGGGGAGGTAAGAGAAAGGGCGTGGCCAGGAGGAATAACTGACTCTCTCCTAGTAAAAGGGAGGAAGAGTCAGCCGCGGCGACATACGATTGGTGATATATTCAAAGCGGACAGAGGAGACATCTGAGGCAAGGGAAAAGGGTAATTGGGGGAGGGGGTGGGAGGAGATTAAATGGCGGTTGCGGCTAGGCGTAAGGTTTAAATTTATCTCGTCAGTAAAAAAGAAACGAAAGGTCAGTTTGAAAATCGTGTCAGGGGGAGGGGGAAAAAAGTGGAAACGTTGAAATGAAGGACGGAGGCGAAAAAGGAAGGGCTCTGCTTAGAAGCACGTTACGGAGTGAATTGGCGGAGCAGACCGAGCCCGTCCTCAACCGCTCAAAAACCCACCATGGGTCCTGGGTGAAAGGAAAGCGCGCCCCCAAACCGATTATTCGCCAAAAAGGGGGGACGAAGGTGCGCGCATGAAGGAAAAGCAACCAAACGAAGGTGTTCTTGCGGTCACTGGGTCGGGGGGGAGGTTTTGGGGGGAACTTAACCTCCGTGCGTTGCGGTCATGCAGGTCTGTGGTGTGCAGTATAAGGAGAGGGCGAGGGCCAGGTTTGTATCTGATAGAGATTTCAGAAGGGGAGGAAACAGAGCTCTAGAACAACGAGGAGGAGGAAAGAGATTTCTGTGCGACTATATCAAACGGAAGGGACAATATCCGCGCCCCGCCCCCAATCCTTAGCGAACCCGGCGGCCCCTCACCAAGAAGGAGACGGACAACCGAGAAAAGTACAAGACCAGGAAAAAGGGAAGGGACTGGCGGGGGGGAGGGGCAGCTCACGATCTGGCAAGAACCGTTGGGGAGACAGCGGTGGGGTGGCGAGGCAGGGACTATGTTAAATAACCTACTCAACTTTGTCTGGGGAGCTAGGAAGGAAGTCCACTCCGCCAGGAGATCACGTAACTGGAAGGAAGAAAACAGGAAGGGGGACAAGATGAAACTAAAGAAGGGCCTTTGAGGACGCCGGGAAAGAGGGGACCAATGGAAACAATCGTCCGTGTACGGGTCTCTTTCATAAACCGAAAATAAATGGGGGAAAGAGTTTGAAAAAGGGTAAAAAGGTAACGAAGCACATGCATGAAAAGAGAAGAAAAATAAAAAGGCCAATTTACTATCGAAGAGGCCGGATGGCTCTAAAGTAAAACCCGTCTGTCTGGGCGAAGACGGAAAGAAAAGGGGGGGACAAAGCACCGGGACTTCCTTTTAGGACAAACCAATGGAGAGGAAAAGCCACCGTTCGAAACTTTGGGCACTTTCCTGCCCTCGGGACCAAAAAACAAAAAAGACCCGAATACAAAAGTTTGAACCAAAAGAAAGAGAGGGGGGGGGCCGACCCGCGCCTCATGACTGAAAAAAAATGTCGAAACTGACGTTCCAAAAGCAGCGAGCAAACTTTTGGGCACGTTGGACCAGCAAGAGCTAACTGCGAGGGGGAGAAAAGCCGGACGCCTATGTAGAAAATGTGGAAGAACAGGGGGAGCCGGACACGCTGGTCAAAAAAGCCATGCCCGGGATGGATTTGTAGTCTTGTGAAGGGAGTCCAAAAAGAGGGGGGGCCTCCAGGTCCATTACAGTCCCTTTGGGGTGAACAAACAGGTAGAGTGAAAAAACAGAGGAGAGAAAGAATGTCATGACCGGAAGCCCATACGTGAGAACAGGAAGTAGCAGGCAGGGGGCAAAAGCCGTTAATAATCAACAAATAAAGAACAAAAAAAAAAAACCCTCCAACAACATAGGAAGAAGGGGGAGTCACCCGCACGGGCACGACAAGAGCTCAAGTCTTTAATTGAGTGGGAGAGGAACTCGGTGGTCGCCTCAAAACACTCCTCCCATGGATATTGAAGGAAGAAATTCCAGCGGGGGCTTGAAAGGGTAATCTGATAGGAGCGGCACGGACAACTCCATGCTACGCTGGCTCAACTGCTAGGGCGCACGATGTACCGGTAGCGCCAGCCGGGAAGCCGATTGCATTGGGAACAAAAGGATACGAGGAAGGGGAGAAGTGAACCGCGTCGTTGCTTGGGGCCCTCTTAGGCTTTCTGGGACTTATAGACGGGCCATAAGGACAGGGGGGGTCGGAGTCACGTAGGTGTTTCTAAAGCCGGGACTCGTAAAGTACACCGGTCGACAGCTGACAAGGTAGAGAGGGGAGCCTTTGACGGATAAAGTTCCCGGGAAGAGAGGAAGTGGTTCCTCTGGTAGGTGTAGAATCCGAGAAGCTGTTTAGGATGAGGGGGAAGGCGTTATTGGTGAAGAGAGAAAGGTGTTTAGACAGAACACATCAAAGAAGGAGCGCATTGCTTCGTTTCAAAGTTAAGTCTGTGCCGGGACAGGAAGAGGAAAAAAATCAACCGTGTTGGTAAGGTTCAGTGACCAAAGTAGGAAAAGACGTTAGCTAGCGGAAAAACACTTTTTGTAAGTTGATGGGAAGAAAAAGCGGAGTTGGGGGGTAAAAGAGGAGGCCTGTGGTGGCGATGAACGGAGGGGAGGAAGAAAAATGTGAAAACGGGGGGTGTCAACCGTAAACCGTGGATTGTTCACTAGTCCGACACGGTAGTTGAAACCCGCAGGGGGGTGACTGGAGCGAGTTTTTAGAAAAGTGATGGTGCTCGTAACACGTGCCTGTGGAAAAGGTGCCAGCGTTTGTTGGGAAAGGCAGATGACCTTTGATAGAGCCCCTGGAAAATTAAAGATTGGGAAGGCCACCGAAAGTCCTAAGATCAGAGGAGTATTCACAAGTGGAAAGCGTTGTTTGGGAGGCGTCAAAGGGATGGAAGGGTACCACACACATGGGGTGTGAAGTCCGACCTAGAGAAGCGGGGGAAGGCCGCCATTAGTCGGAGTCCCTTGATTGTGTACATCCTAACAGTGTCTGTAGCACGGGGCAAACAGTCAGAAAAGCGGAAACGAGTGGGGGGAAGGGGGCCGACAAAAAAAGGAGCGCAATCCGAACATTGGTTATCTGTTTTGTAGGGTTGGGTCTGATTATGATAACGCCGATACCGAAGGACAGGCAAAAGTTTCTCCATTATTGGACGTCGGATTGGAAAAGCCACACTCTCTCAACCCAACTGGAGGAAAAAAAGAAAAATGGGGGGAGCGTCTGCAAAACCGAAGGACTAAGGGGGAAGAGCAACCGTCACAGGGGGAGAAACGGGAATTAACCAACAAAGAGTTTCGTTGATCCACCGAACGGGGGCTTTTAACAAAGACTACGATCAAACGGGAAAAATGTAAAGGAAAAAAAAAGCGGGCGGGCACGGTCTCGTGGCTGGATGACCACACCTATAACGACCTAATGTCGCCAAGAAACGAAGAGAAGGGAAAAAAAAAAAGGGACTTTGACAAAAAAAGATGGGGGGTAGGGAATTTCGGCTCAAAAGGAAATCAACAACATCACGTCGAAGGGAGAAGGAGGAGAAAAGGTCAAACAAATGCGGGCGCACGTTAAGGTGTCCTTCAAATGAAGCGACGGCGGAATCAAGGAGGAGGAAAGAAAAAACACCGGGCACCTCCCTGGGAAAGCAAGCAATGCGGTCACCTCCAGCTGCTGGCCGCAACGCGTCAACCAGGCGGTCTAGAGGGGACCAGGCGCGGGCCACCAGAAACCTCCTACCACCAAGGAGTCATATGCAAAACTGGCGCCATGAATGACCGCATACTTTTACATTCAGAGGGGAAAAAAGCCAACCTGAACGAGGAAAACAAAGGGAAAAATAGGAGTTGGTGGACATCAGGTTTTGCGAGACTAAGAGGGGTCCTGGCAACGCCTAAGGGCTGTCTGTTTCTTAAAGACAATCAACGGTGAATGCAAATCAAGACAGATACCGAAAAAGGGAAGAGGGCGGATACAACCAAAACAAACCCATCGGAAACAAAAACAGGACAAGGTCACGTGCACCCGTTTCTCCAATCAGTCAGAGACCGTGGCAATTCAGAAAAGAGGGGTGACACGGGGCAGGAAAGTAAAGGGGGGGGACAGGGACTCTAAGGGGAAAATTGTACTTACAATGTGAAAAAAGGGGTACAAAAGGGCGGGGAAACCCGAAAAACCGGGAATCCTGAACTTCGGTCTCGGCGATGTGCGGTCAATGGTTGATGCTCGCGGAGAGGGTACGGATCAAAAAAGAGGGGCTAGAAAGGGAAAGGGCGCGATGTCGGGCCGATTTCAGCTTCTCAAATCCTGGGACCATAGCCAACCAGACCAAGGGAAAGGGGAGAATGCTGCGTGTGACGAACCTTATAAAGTACCGAAGAGGAACAACTTTGATAGCTTTCAATGACACTCCCAAATTTTCGTTGGAAGAAACAAGAAGTAGGGGAAAGGTTGTGAAAAAAGGCATGGAAAACTTCGGAGGAGGGAAAAGGGCAGTTCGGCATTGCCTTCATTAGCGAAAAAGGGGAGGTACCTGGACATCGGCAAGGGAGAAATGACTTGGGGGTGAACGAGTTGTTCACCAAGGGGAGTGTTCACTGAGCCTGGAGGCCAGCCTTGGGATTTGTTTTATCCCCCGGGGTATAACAGGAAAAAAGGCCCGCGGCCAGGCGACGGAGGGTAAGGCGAAAAGAAGTGTATCGGGAAATACCGACCGCTCCTGTGCGGGGATTGAAGGCAAAGACCGTTCGACCGCTAAAACCCACTTCTGGGACATTCATGGCCGCAACGGAAATTTCGACTCAAATTTTAAAAACGGGGCCGAGACGTCAAAAAGAAAGGAGTCCGTGGGGACACACTAATTTTCTCCTTTCGAACTCTGAGCGTGCCGGAAATGGAGGGTGGAAACCGTTGCAAGTGGAGGGAAGGGCAGGGGCAAGGTAGTCCACATGGCCTGCCGAAGGGGAGCCGGCGAGATTCTGACACGGGCTTATTGTAGGCATCCGCGGAGAATAAGTGTGGTGTGGACGGGGAAGGAAGCAATCGGCGGACTGCGGTAAATCCAGGTCCAGGGAAGGGAAGAGTAAAGTTGGCAGGGAAGGGGGGCTAGGCATGATAAAGGGGCGTAAGGTGAAGTTATATTTTTACGGGGTCGTATGCAAAGGGAAAAAGAAGCAAGACTATGTCGCAGGGGCCGGGGGGAAGGGGTAGGTGGCCAGACGTTTTCATGAAGAATTTCCGCGGGCTTAAAGGGAAATCACCGTTACGGGAAGGCCTTGCGGAGCAAAAAAGGGACCATCACAAATAAAACACCTTTGGGGCAGGAATAACTGAACGAAAAAAAAAACAGGGGGGAGGGGAGGCCCTTGGAGATCGCAACTGCAACGCCCACATGAAAAAGGAAAGGAGGTTGAGGCGTCACTTGGTCTGTATCGGGGTTTCAAAAAGTTCCAAATTTGCGTCCTATAGATGCGGGGGAGAAGAGCAAGGGGGGCACTAGGGGGAGTGAATCGGGAGAAGGGAACACGTTACCCTGGGGGTTGATCGATAGGAAGGGGGCCGAAAGATCAACAACAACTAGGGAAAAAGAGGAAGAGATAGGGTCAAGAAACGCCCAGGCCTTGCACATCTCTAGCTAAGGACGGTTTCTCGCGGGCAAAAC
>Ga0179593_1555010_pt1 | contig 14626 bp, 22 predicted proteins | sample CZODoug2_1_08_16_FD_185931 | JGI IMG/M metagenome (GOLD analysis project Ga0179593, IMG submission 185931) | Vadose zone soil fungal communities from Angelo Coast Range Reserve, California, USA - CZODoug2_1_08_16fungal (PacBio error correction) | ecosystem: Environmental > Terrestrial > Soil >...
CACAATAACAAGTAAGCGGAAAAAAAATGCACGAGAACAAAACCAAAAAAAAACAGGCCAGTTTTTCAAATAATGAAAGGGAAAGGTGAATTACCAATTTTAAAGCCCAATGTACGAGGCAAACTTGATGAAAGTTTTGGATGGGGGGTTAAAACTGCTTCGCCAGCGGCGTTAGGGGAAAGTAAACTCAACAGAAAGATACTGGTCGTGAATCCTAAGCCGCTTGCAAAGAAAGTCAGGGCATGCTAGGTGGTGACGATGGGGGATTGAAAGTAGGCGGCGTAGGCGCAAAAAACTTGAATGAGGTTCAAAAAACAGAAGACTGGCCTTCCTATGAGCTCAAGCGACAAAACATTAGAGGTGGTGGCGGAAAAAAAACAGGAGATAAGGACTGGGGACGAGGTCAGTCGCCTCAAAAAAAAGAGCAAGGGTGCAGGAACCAAAATGGGGGGGGGGACGAAAAGATGGAAAAGGGAGAGAGATTACAGGGGATGATGAAGACCGCCAAGAGAAAGGGGAAGGGGGATCACAAGTGGGTACGCGGTTATGCCAATGCTCGACCAACGGTGGGACGCAAAAAAAAAAAAAAGGCTAATAAAAAGCAACCGACGGTAGGCGAGGAAGAAAAGAGACAAAATCAAGAATGCGATTGTAGGTGGCCCGCATAAAGACCTCAACAGCTCACCGTTAAAAACCGGCAGTAAGGGCAATGGTAGGACGAGTAGGGGGGGGGGATAGACGTGCATGAGCGTGTACGGGGGCTGGGGAGGCTGAAATAATAAGCAAACTCGTGAAGGAACGGACGAACGGTCCTCCCATTCATCTGCGCAAATAACCATCGGACAGATGACGCCGAGACAGGAGTCGCTGGGAAAATAGGCCCAAAAATAACATCTGGGGAGGCACCTAAACCAAACTCGTCAAACCCAAGACCGAAGGGCAGTGTCCTCCAGTTGATTCCCCTGCGTAACCGGGCAGAGGCATCAGTAGGAAATTTCAAAAAGGATAAAAAAACGAAAAAAAGAAGGCGCCGGAGCACGTCAGAAAAAAAAAAGATCAAGACGGAAGTGGGGGAATAAAGCGCACGTCGGACGACGTTCACAGATACACCGTGCCCTGGGACGTGCGTAAGGTTTCCGCGAAGAATTGGGGGGTTCGCATTGAAGGACTGAAAAAGGGAAATGAGCAAGGCAACCAACACGCTTGGCTACGGGAGCAATTCAGATCCAACTTGCCAACGAAGAATCCCCAAGAGGGGCTGGAATCGTTCGAATGAGGATGCACAGGAAAAGGAGGACAGCGAAAAACGGAAAATGTAATCATGACGTCATCAGCTCGAGTGATGTCACACGCGCCAGGCCAAGCAACACTAGCTAACGAAGGCCCTATGAAAGACGAAAGGGGAAAGTCGAAAAAAGCAATGGCGCAACGCCCGCAAATGAACTTCCCTCAGCCTCCTCAGTGCAGGTTGCAAACCCAATACCATAGCTGTCACCGAAAAGTAAAAACGCCGTCGCGGGGGTGGGGAGGGAAAAAGATGCAAAAAAAGAGGACTCTCGTACAAGGGTCTGGATGGGGGTGGGGGGGGTAGTTTTAAGGTGTTGTCCCCCTAAGATGGGGCGACTCTGGGAGGGCCAAAAAAAAACAAAAAACAAGAGGAAGGAAAAATAGGCGATTGGAAATAAGAATGGACAGACATGGACAACTTTCCACTTAATGAGAAGAAATGTCTTCCCTTGCCCTCAGGGACCGAGGGCAACTTGTAATATAGGTCCTAGATAGGGTCAACAAAAGCAGGAAAAAGACAATCTGAGAACCAGAGTGCACAGCTGGAAAAGAAAGAAAGAGGGGAATAGAAAAGGTAACCTGAGGGGAAGCTGAGCCACACCCAGAAAAACACCCGAACAAGGCCTGCAGGACGGTCCAACTTCAGGGGCCCAGAAAGACCGGGATCAGACAGAGGCAATCTTGGGGCAAGGACCCTTGTACACGCAATAATTGGCTCAAAAACCCAATCTGGGGAACTCTCCGCGCTCGATGGGGCTGACCGTGAAGGGGACACTATTGGGGAAAGGGAAAAATTTGGGCAAAAGGGGGGGGAAAAGAGCAGTCCATCCGGGGGCGGGGAGTAACAATCTCGATCCCGGGATATCCCCGCTACTACCGCCCCATGCAGTAGAGGAATTGCAAAAAAATCCCAGGACAACCTTGTGGAAAGGGGCGGCATTAGTCACTAGCTAAAATCACGGGCGGCGTGGGCGCCCCTCAGCATGGGTACTTTTGGCCCGGCTACCGGTGATGGAACTCATGGTCGCCAGCCAGAAAAGGTACGGGGGGGTGCATAAATCGAAACTAAACAGGGGAATAGTCTCGCCCAGCACTTCTGATCCGCTGTATCGCACATGGGGAAAACACGGATAGTTGAACGAGATACCTCGAGGATAAAGTCTGTAAAAACGGCTGGAGATGAATCGGCAAAGAACACGACAGCGCCTACCACTGGGGCCATGGGGTCGCAACCGGCTGCTGGAGGACGGCAGGACGTCAAAACACTAAAACTAGGCCGGGAAAACAAAAAAGGAGCTAGGGACAGTTAGAAACAAAAAGAAAAAAGGCTCAGTGAGGCACGCTTCCCAACCAGGAAAGCGCATGCCAGCAAAATAAGCTAAACGAAATGCCGGGGCGAACGATGTGGTGAAAAGGGGGAAACGCATCACCACCAGGAGAAGCTCTAAAAAGGAGGGAAAGAATTGTTCCCGGAAGACGGGGGGGGGGAAAATTTGAGGTATGTTTGGCGATGTAGAGAAAAAGCGATGTGGGGGAAGGGACCGAAGCACCGAAGTAACAATGGGGTTATTATTCATACCGAGGGGGGGGAAAATAAGGGGGGGGACTGGTGGTGGGACCCGTATTCAGTGGAATACCGAAGGGAACAAAGGGGATGGGCCCACTGGAAAAGGGGGTGTGAGGCGATGTCGGAAAGAGTTATAGGTATGGGTGCACAGCACAGTGTACCTGCGTATTGGTCGGGGAGGGGGGGGGAGGGAAGCAGGTTGAACGGGACCAGGGGGATAAGCGGTGAGGAAGCTAGTTGAGGGGCCGCGCGTAGATAGCCTACAGTGTCGGAATCCCACCAAAAAAGGAAAAAAAGTCAAGAACATTGGAGAAGGGGGGTCCAGCAGTGCCCGGTCAACACGTGAAACGCCTAGGGCCTCCCACATCGGAAAAAACGCCACGGGCGTGAAAAAAAAGAGGGGGTATTTATAAGGTTGCGTGTGGGGCGGGAGGGGGGGGGGATCTCGGAAAAACAGGATAGGGCTGCGATTCCTATCAGGGGTAGCGGGGCCAAGTAACATTTCTCGGGGGGTAGAACTAAGGGGTTGATTACAAGGCGACCCTGGAAGTCGGATCGAGAGATGAAAGGGAGGGGTTCCTGACTCCGTTAATAGCAAAGAGTGAGGGGGGTTGAGAAGGGGTAAAAAAACAGAGATAGGCTGGGGTCAAAAAACGAGAGCGCCGGGCGGTGAAGGGAATAATCCTGAAGTACCGGCCTGTCATGTGCGGACGGGGTGTCGATGGGATGGCGGAGGTCAAATGGGGGAAAGGCAAAGCGAAGGGGTGAGACTAGGAAGGGGGTCAGTGGCGACGGATGTCATCGACATAATCAGGGGCAGGGAAGGAGGGAGGCATGTGGGGGTCAACAATTGGGCAACAGGCTAAAGAAGGGGGAGGGTCTCCGGAAATGGTTGGTGGTGTGCCCACTGTACGGAAAACGATAAATAAAGGGAGCAAAGTGGGAGCAGAAAGAGCGGGGCGAGGCCTAGAGGGGACATACTAGTGAAAGGGGGAGGACCACAAGGGAAATAATTGGTTAGAAAAAAAAAACATTCGCCGGACCGGGGGCGAATGCGCCTGTATAGGGGGTGGCAAAAAACGAAAAAGTGCTGAAGGGGAGAGAAAAGGTTGGGCTCACAGGGCGGGACGGGGGGAGCAGGGGGGGACTTGGGAAGGCGGGACCTTCCGTGCATCGGCTCTGCCATCAACTCAGGGCGAGGAAAGGACCAAAATCGAAAGGAAATAAAGTGAAACAAGGGTGAAGAGCCCATCGCATACTACAGAGTGTGGAGGTGCTCCGTGGGGTCAGGGGGCTCGGGATAGACGGGGGAGTGCAAAAGGTACTTTGAAGCCGAATTAGCGACGTACAGGCCCAAAGAAAAAAGCAGGTGACTGAATCTAAGCTGCAACGGTGTGGCAGGGATAAAAGGAAAAGGCAGGGGGGGCAAGACACCACGGGTCCCAAAGGACGATGGGGGGGGGAAGGAACGGGGGGCAAAAGTTCGGAGCGAAAGGACTGCTTGGGAGAAAGGGAAGGGGAGAAGCGACCTGGGGGGCGGGGGAGGGGAGGGTTGGTGAGTTGCCACATAGCTAGTGTTGTCGCAGAACAGGGAGTTCAAGGAAAACGGGGTTAGGGGGGCGAAAAAGCGTTTCGTCACTATCTGCCTTGATTCATGCTCGAAGAAACATCCAAATCAACAAAACTCCCAATGGACTGGGCAGCGGTTTGGAGCTTGCGCCTAAGGATGGTGATTCTCGGAACGCACACCCTAATCGACTCGATGAGGGGGTAATTAGTCATTGGGCCATCGCGTGGCGGGGCAATGTAGGTCCATGGTGGAAGGTAATTGGATTAGACTACCTTTCTGTAAGAAAAACGGCCTGTATCCATCCTTAAAAAGATGGGCTTGGCAAAAGACGGCTGTAGAGAGAGGTAGGGGGGGACGTTCTCAAAATGCTGTTCTTGCGGCAAACTGCATCCATGTTGTGCCCAAGGTCTTGATTGAAAAGGGTCGGGGTCGAAAGCGTCCGGATCACGCCTTGAATGAACTGCTTCTTGGAATAGGTGAAAAGACGTGCCAAAAACATAAGCCCCCCACCGGAGCAATGGCAGAAGAAGATAGAGAACGGAATTGCGGTAAACGAAAGAAGAACCAAAGAGAATTTCGTGGGAAAACTCGGATTGATACTGGAGTCGGATGAAGTTTGCAAACAATGTAGGCATGGTGGAGCGCATGAGATTGGCGGCGGGGTCTGAGGAGGGAGAGAAAGGAGGGGGCGGCCAACAAAACCTTGCAGCAAGTTTACCGTAATGGTGGCTTGAATTGGGAGGAATCATGGAGAAATAAGATGGGGGGGAAGAATTAGACTGGATGGGTGGTTTGCAAGGAAAAGAAGATTATCTCGGAAAACAAACAACCCACTCCGGGGAGGATTGAAGAAATAGATCCTCTATAGGGTCAGTACGAAAACTGGAAAGAATGCCAAAAAAACAAGGCGACACGTTCAGAACCCCAGAATCCAATGTAAAAGCCACACAAAACAGCAACAGGGGATGAAGGTTTGGGTTGAAGGGAAACCCTCGCTTCATTCAATCGCAGAACAAAACAAACCCGAGACCGGAAAAGGCTGAGAGTTCAAACTAGGAAGAAATAGTCAATGAGGAGCATCGACGAGGGGGGAGGGAAGCCGGGCCGAGAACATGAGGGAAAGTCGCGCTTACTCAAAAGAGTGCTTAGAGCGATGGCAAAATGGACAAGGTCCCGGAGGGACGCCTAGTAAAAAGCGTAAAAGGGGGGGAGAAAACACAGATAGACAGGCGGAAGGATTTGAAGGAAGGTAATCCTCGCAACATGGGTGCTCAAATGAGCAGCAGTTGTCGTGTGAAAACAAAACGAAAAGGTATGGGGCTGCTGACAGACGAACAGCCATTTGAAAATCAGCCAACGTTGGAAGAGAAGGGGGGGAAAACCCTAGGTTATTCAAGATCCAAGCCGTGACCTAGGGGAAAAGCAAGGAAATTGTGGTCTGATCGGCAGTGAAAACCCGCAACATACTGAAACCGGGCAGCACGGGGGTGGAAAAAACTCATCGACCGCAAACTTCTCCAGCATCAACAAAAGCATACTGGACAGGGGGGAGGGTTAGGCAGTGACGGGGGGGAAGATTAGCGGCTAATGTCAAGAAACGCCGGTGTCTTTCTGGAGCGACGCAGAAGCACTCTAAAACGGGAACGATCGTAAAACGGGAAGCTGGGAGCCATCAACCCGGAGAAAAAAACCCGTCAACACAAAAAAAGGAGACTGCTATCTCAGCCCAAGAGAGAGAGTGAGAAAAAAATGAAAACATCGCAAAAAAAGGTCCTAAAGGGAGCCAGTTACCTTCCCGCGTAAACGGAGGCGGCAAGCAAAATTCGCGTAATGGGAACTTGAATACCTTCAGCCTATGCTTCGCACTAAGACGCGTAACCAGTGGGTAAAGCGTTTCGCGATCACGGAAGGGGGGGGGGACAGGGATGGAGGAGAGTCAAGGCGATCCAGAGGGGGTGGAAAGGAAGAATACAGGGAAGGCTCCCTTGATGAACAACATAAATTCATTCGGAAAATGAAAATAAGAAATGCTCATAAAAAGAAAGTCAAGGGAAGCCGAAAAAAACAAATAACGATGGAGATGGCCGAAAAATCCCGGATCAAAGGATCGCGCACCGGAAAGAACTAACCTCGATCATGCCGGCATCAACAGGAGCGGAATCGATTCGACTACCATACGCGGCTTCTAAAGGAACCAATGGGCAGGGAACAGTAATCTCAGAAAACAAGACATCTGTGCGAGGGTAAAGGGAAGACGTCCAATATCACGGCGAGCAGCCTCAGAAGGGGCCGGGTTGGGTGTACCCATATTAAATGGCACGCTAACGGGGTTTTCCTAAAAAAAATTGAGGAGGTAACCGCCCAACCTGTCTTCTTTCATAGAATAAGATGGTGGTAAACGCTTCCAGTTTTTTCTCAAATCGGCCAAAGACAAATGGACAAAAACGGGAGTGGAAAGAACTAAAGGAAAGCTGACAGGCAGTACAACATGTCGGGAAGGGGCCCTCAGAAACCGCGGCGAGCCAGACCGGCCGAAAAAGGCGAAAAAAGATGAAAGCCTCTGTATCCCATCATTTGCGTCGCAAGAAGCGGCGGAAACCCCAGCAAAACGCCGAAAAAGAGGCGAAATGAACAAAAGAGCCTCAGGCTATACAGACAGGCCTAAGGAATAAAAAGCAGCCGGGACGATACATTTCCTCGAGTCTGAGGACCTCCCTATCCGGTGACCCCCGCCACAAGCCAACACCCAAGATCAAAAAAACCACACAACCAACAGTCACGGACTGCCATGGATCTCTAAAAAGAACGACGCGGTTCTCTCCGGCAGAGTAGAACAGTCAGTCGTCGAGTCGGATCGAGAGGACCAGATACAAAACAAACAAGAAGAGGGGGCGGTTGCAGGGCAAAAATCCGGAGAAAATTCGGAGCAATTAAATGGGAGTAAAGGAAAAACTGGCGGCGTCTTTGGGCCTCTGGCTTTACGCCGTTACTGGGGCCCACGTGGCAAGACCAAAAGAAGGCGGACGCAGTAAACGGGTGGGGGGTTCCCTAGGCCTGTGTAATAAACAGAGGGCCCATCACCAGCTAAATAGTGACGCTTTCTGACAGGTAAAAATGGACACTCGAAGAGACTACCACGACCAACATGGGGGTCAACGCGGAGAAGACCGAAACAACCGAACATCGACTAGGTTTGCCAGTGGTGGAAATCCTGTCCGTCGGAACAGTTGAACCAACGTCGATCACCACCAACAGTCCCAAAGTCTTCTCAACAGTAAATCGTAAGAAAGGGACACCAAATAAAGGATGGTGGGGCGCTAAAACACGCGCCAGAAAGCAAAAATAACGGTGTCCGATGTGGGGAAAGAACTGCAGCCAATCACCAATTGGATCACTGAGCCTAATCTCGCTTAGGAAAAAGGGGGGGGAGTCAAACAGTGTGATAAACTTGCAGTCGCAAGCCAAGGGCATTTCGCGATTAGCAGGGGGGCGATGCGATAGAGTTTTTTTAATGCCTAAGCCCTGGTAACGGAATGGAGGGGGGACTGAGAAAGGGGGGTGAGTGAGAAGTGTGGGTGAGCTTGGGGTTAAGAACAGTACAGAGCCGGTGGCCACTTCAACCAGGTTGTATACGAGATTAAAGTGGAGAGGGCCAGCGGGCGGGAGAGCAGCTGAAAATTCGTATTGTTGAAAAAATTCAGGGGGGGTGTCCTGGGAAGCATAGGCGAGCTGGTGATGGATAGAAAAAACAGGTTCGGGGACAGAAAGCACCGACCGGGGTCGTCCCGCCCGGCGCTAAAGTGACCAATGCCGGCCACATGTTAACCGCCGCTTGCCAAACGTACCTGGCCGAACAAATGGGGGTTGCGGGCAACCGGGACCGAAGATTTTGGTTAAAGATGGCAAAGGAACAGGTCAGCGCCGTGCGATGTTGTCAGGTTGTACGTGCGGGAACACGCAGAGTGGCAACGAGAGGCGACGAAAATCGACGTCAACTATCGAGAGATCAGATAACAGCGTGCATTCGAATTCGATGCGGGAGGGGAGTGCCCAGATTTTGTTGCCACCTGGGTGTCGAAGAAGAGGGTAGTCAGATCATGAGGGTAAACCCACCGGGGGGTGGATGGGAGAAGGCATGCTGGACCGCCTCGATGGGACAGGTGCGTAAAGGTTTGGCGCAAACACTAGGACATTTGCAAAAAGCGCGAAAGAAAGGGGGGGGGAGCTCGAATCCCGAAGAGTGTGTGTCGGAAGGTCAATAAAAATCGGATGGAAGGGGGGAGGTTTCCCCAAACGGTGTACACTGTAGGGAAAGAGAAAAACGACACTTAAGTGGGAAGGTGTAAATCGCTTACCCTTCATGAAATTCGCAAGTATGGGCGTGTCTAGAAAACATAAAAGGAGGGCACACTGTGGTGAGCGCGGGGGGGTAAAAGTTTGGGAAACAACCGAGAGGCTGCAAATTGTGCGGGGGGGGGACAAAAAGGGTCTGCTGGGGGATTTTGACGTGCGGCATCCTTTTGGGGAAGGACATGCGGTCTGGAAGGACACTACCGTTGGGAAATGCTCTAGTGACAGGGATCCAGGCGAGCCAGGAATCGATGGCTGATGACAGCATGAATCGTAGTATTGTCCTTTGCGAAGTCCATTCGAAAACTATTTCGAGGTCAGAATGAAAGTAACCGGGGGGTTTTTCTCGGTCAGGGAACAGGGGGGCTCGAATTGCAGAAATTTTTGGTTGACGTGCCAAAGGAAGATATTTTCTTTTGACTCCGCGGAAAATGGCGAGTATATTCAAAAAAACGTGAAGAAGCTGCTATTAGGAGGGAAATGGAATACTGGCAACGGGTTGCTGTAAAACAAAGAGCAGCACAAAATTGCGCGTTTGAGGAACGGTAGACCCAAAAACCGCACTTCACAAGTGAAAAAACTGCAAGAGGGGGAGACCAGTCATTCCTATTCGGACGAGCGGCTTAGGGAAGCGCCGGTGCAGGGCGAATGGATGTTCCCCGAATGGGGCCACCGCTTTGGTCTCAGCGTTGGGGGTGTGATTTATACGGTAAAATCCCTGTCCTGCGTGAAATCTGAAACCTCTAGGTTCTGGGGCCGGGTCCATATCTGGGAACGGAATGTGCCCTGTCGGAGGGGGGCTTCACGAAACGGAAAAAGCATGAGGGAACCAAGGATAGAGGAACCCCGAACCCCCACACATCCGCCGCCCGGAGGAAGGAGTAAAGAGAGAAATGCAACAAGGGGAGGAAGGTAACCGCTTTTTTGAAACTGGCTACTGGTTAGGCTCGAGGGCTGGAATGCAACGGTCACCCACTGGATGGGTAGACGGAGGGTGGTTGAACGAATTCGTCGTGGGAACACAGGGCTCCGTCAGGGGAAGAGGGGTGGAAAGGGGGGAATACCCGACATGAGGGGGCCATAGGAGTACGAAGGCATTGTTATGCCAAAAGGGTAATACAATCACCCAAGTTAATAAAACTCGCAAGTTAACAATTACACGGAGGAAAACGGGAAGGAGGGGGGGCCCATGGTGCTGGGGGAGGTATTACCTCAGACGCCAGCTTCCGTCTAACACCTTGTGGTTAATCAGAAAAAGAAGGGACGCAAAATGTTTTCGGCGAATACCAGGAAAAACCATAGAGGGTTTTCTCGAAAGGATAAAGAGGAGGAGGAGTGGGAAAAAAAGGACGAACGTGGAGAAAGGGGGTATGCTGCATGAAGCTGGGAAAAAAAACCAAACCTGAAGAAATTTTTCGTAGGGGGCTTTAAAATTGGAAAGAACTGAGAGGTGGAAAAGGGGAAAGGCGGGGCCGATAGATTATAAAATCTCAATCACAACAACGGAAGAGGAAGAAGGGGAGGGGTAAGGAGGCACGAGGGGGAAAACGACCACAGGGGCACGTGCAGCAGTTGAAGACAATACAAACAACACTGCAAAATGTTTTTGTTTTGACGCGAACAAGAGGCTTCATGACGGGCAAACAGGGACAAAACGTCGTCAGAAGGGCGCTCGCTGGTCAGATCGCTCCAAAAATCTTGGGTGGGATAAAGGAAGGACAACGGTGCAGGGCAAAAAGGGTCGGGCCTTGGAAAAGAGCTGAATACCAAGAAGCAGGGTCATCTCTTACCTCTTGGCGCCAAAATTGGAGGGCCGCGAAAGGGTCGCAAAAGAATTTTTTCCAGAACAAGAGAGAGGGGGGGAGGTGCGAGGAAACGCCCTAAAAATCACTTGAAGGATCCAGGATTGCAGGAGGAAATCTAAAGGGAAGGGGTGGCAGCGAGGAGGGGGTCACCGACGACTTCAACGAAGTCCTCCGAAACCCTCGGAAAAGAGTAGGGGGATGAACAGCAGATACCGCAAATCCGCCAGCAAAAGGACAGCAGTACGTTTTTGCCGTAACTGGATCTCTCGCCTATTAACGTCCGGGGTGGGGGGCTTGGAAAGGAGCGAAAAGAATAAAAGGGCGGGGGGGACGGGTAAACAATTCGTCCAGAAGAAAGCGACACAAGAGGACCCGGACAAGGGAAAACAAGAACTATGAAATAAGGTATGGGGCACTCAAACATGAACAAAGGGGGGGTCACACCAAAGGCTTGGAAAATTTAACCGAAAACCCTGCGTAACCGGGGTCCTGCGCAAAGAAACGCAGCCAGGGAAAGCGTCTCAGAAGAACCAGGTTTAAGGGGAAAGACGCTAGGGTGTCAACCCTTTCCAGCGTGGATTCCGCGAAAAAGCAGCGGTGGGTTGGGACAGAGAAAAAGTGGGAGGCACTTGAAAAGCTGGGAGGCATTTCCAAACTTTCACTCCTAATACAAACCTCTTGAATGGAGATGGTAGAAAGTCAAGGGGAATATAGGCGGAAAAGGGGGGGAAAACTATCGAGAATTGGGCACCTCGATGATACGGAACAGGGAACGCCTTCCCAATGCAAATACATTGCAAACCTCAAGATAGGGGAGCAAAAAAGAAAAGCCGCATCAAAAAATAAGGTGCATGAAGGCGCGGCCACAAAAAGCGCCCTTTGTTTTTTTGAACAATTCTTGAACAATCGAACCGCCAGAGAGGCTTTCCCAAGAAAGGGGGAAAAGCAAAAGGGGGGGAGATAATGCGATGGGAAGAATGAGGAAAGAATGAAAAAACCTTCGGGAAGGGGACTACCCATTTGGGAATTTCCCTTTGCCCTCAGGTTAACCGGGGGGGGCAAAAAACGCAATATGGAAACCAGGGCCGCTAAAAGATGAACTCACAATCTTTGGGAGGCGCAAGAAGGGGTACGAGAAGGAAAAAAAGCGCACAACAAAAGGAAGAAACCCCATGCAGGATTGGAAACCCATCCACTAAAAGCTTTTTCCTAATCTCTAGCAGAGAGAGAAGCGCAAAAAACCTCTCCGGCGAAATCGATTCGGGAAAAAATGGAAATTTAGCGTCTCTCTTGACACGCGGTCGCGGAGGAGAGCACATGAAGGAATCAAAAACACTGACGAAGGGCCGGGAGGAAAAAGGCGCGCCAACTCTTGGTATCAAAGCATTGGTGAGGAACACAAAAAGAAAAGGGGGAGAGAGAATGTGTCCGGCACCGAAAAAGGGAAAAGCGGGAGACGCCGGAACCGGGGACACTTTTTGTCCCCAGAACACCCAACTGCTGAGAAGGCAAAAAGGAGGAGGTCAAAAGTCTAAGAAACACTGAAAGAAAAAAAGAACCGCTCTCCTTAGAAAACGTTCTTCTACAGAATACACCGCCGAAGGGCCGCATAAAAAAAAAGGGGAAAGGGCGGAGGGCTGAGGGGGAAGGGACACAAACACCACAATAAAAAGGAGCAAGAAAGCCAGCGAACCTTTCGGGTAAATATCCCCCCATCACCTGCCGACGGGCTTCGGCCCAAGCTCAAAGAATCCAAGGAAGAAACGAAAGGGGGGCACCTTTCGACGCAAAATCACCACCGGGGGAAAAAAAGAAAACAACCGGAAGGAGGAACGAGCTAGATTGTATCCGACTGGGGTGATGGACTTGCAGGGAGGTGAAAGCAAAAAGAGGGAAAAAGTCGCAGGGAAAATGGGGGCGATGCGGAGGAGGTGGGGGGAAAAGTGCCAAAACCTGGCAGTTCTGTGAGGGCTTAAACTGAAGTTCGAGCTGAATCTGGGGGGGGGGGAAGGGGGGGACGGGATGGTAGGGGAGCAAAAAACCCACACCCCTGTTGTAGGCGATGGAGGGACGGTGTTAGGGTGGGAAAAAAAGGAGAGCGCTGGTTTCTTTATTGTCATTGTCGGAAAAGTTGCAGGGAGTGGAAAAAAGGCGAAGAGGGGGAAGAAAGCGAGACAGTGTGACGAGCAACTTGGTACCGGGTAACGTTCCTCTCGCCGGCGGCGACCGGGGGTCACGAGGGGGAGGGACCGAGGACCCAGGGGGGGAGGGAAAGAAAACGCAACAGGGGGGGGGGCACATGCCGGTATTAACCAATAATGTTGTGCGAACGGATTTGGAGCGAAAACATGTAAGCGATGGGGGGGGGGAACGGGCGATCGAGATAGAGAGATCGAGCACCGACCCTCGTCTTCAAGCGAGATAATCATTCTCGGGGGAATAAAGCGCGAATAGGGGAAAAAATTGAGGGGGGGAGAAAAGTTGGAGCAGATGAGGAAGGGGGGGGGGGGGACACGGCGTGGCTGGGAATAAAAAAGGCATTTTACCGGCCTGAGATGGGGGGGGGGGGGGGAGGGGGGGAGGGGAAGAGGGGAACATCTTGCGAAAAAAGGAAAAGGGAGGAGCTGTGCCGTTCACTTGGACGGCTTGTCTAGAAAGAGAAAAAGAGAAAAGTCTACCCTGGGCAAAGAGACATGGGTTCTCTCCTTAATGGGAAAGGGGTGGGTGGTGCAAAATGAAGGACAAGGAGAAGGGGGGGCTCAGAAAGAGCGCCCATTATTGGGGAAGGAAGAGAGAAGCGGGCGGCAGAGGGGGTCAAGAGGGGGAGAAAAAAAAAAGAGGTGGGGCCGAAGGGAAGGAGAAGAGGGAAAAGGATGCCTGCAGTGGACGTCTTCGAAGCGGGTTGCGCAAACTAAAATAAGGGGGGAAAGAAGGGGGGAGATTACTGGGCCGCAAAGAAGGGGGGATGAGGCCGGCATGAGGTGTCCGGGGGCGGAGCCAAGGGAAAAAGGAAGTTTAAATGGGTCGAAAAGGAAGGCACAAGGTGGATCAAACCGGAGGGCTGGTAATTCAAAAAAGAGGTGGTTGAAGAATGCTCTTTCTTGCCCGGCGCCAGCGACGGATGTCAACACGGGAGCGGAAGAGGGAAGGGTACACAACCGCGTATGGGGACTCGTGAGAAAACCGAGAAAAAAAAAAAGGGGATCAAGGGGGAAAAAAAAACCTGGGCCTTAACGGTCTCAGTTCGCGGAGCGTCTGTAATGAGGGCGCCAGGACCACGGGGTACGAAAGGTTTGCAGGGGGAACATTGTAGAGAGGAAGTGGGAGGGGGAGAAGGGTGGGGTTCAAGTGCCCACATACTTAGTGTGGGCGACCAAGGAAAAGAGGGGTAAAGGGAGGGTCCGGGTTTCGGTCGCGAAGGGGGCGGGGGGGGGGGACCGCATAGGAAGAGATTCGACGACTAAACGCCCTAACCTCCGAATAGTCTAATATATCCATCTCTGGGGCATAATGGGTGGGACAACTTTTTAATAAAATCCCAAGGACCTTCGGTTTATTATTTCCTCTTTATCAATTCGGTTGGTGGTTCAGAAAGGACTCGTTTGTCAGGAAAAAGGGCCAAATAGCCTTCACTTTCTCTGGAGGGCTTTTTCTTCAGAAACTGCTGTAAAGAAGAGAGGTGGCGGGAAGAAAAATAATGTCGAAAGGGAGTTGTGGGAAGGAAAACTAAATGGCGCCATCTTCCTATCTCCACCTGCTTCTTCGTGGAATGGGCATCGTCCTTCTGGACGCCATAGGGGAAAGAGGACAACGCTCAAAGGGGAAAGAGCATCCTGTCCAAATATATGTTCCTCGATCGATCCTCGGGGAGGGGGATTCAGCGAATAGAAAAAAGGGAAGGGGTCGTTGGTTTTCGGACGACATTCAATCTGTGCGCGGACGCGCCCAAAACACTTAGCAAGGGGGGCTGAGGGGGTGGAAGGTCAAACTGGAGGAAGTGAAACTTTGGAAAACGATAGGAGAGTGGTGAAAGACCTCAAATAGGTT
>Ga0179593_1690985_pt1 | contig 14626 bp, 11 predicted proteins | sample CZODoug2_1_08_16_FD_185931 | JGI IMG/M metagenome (GOLD analysis project Ga0179593, IMG submission 185931) | Vadose zone soil fungal communities from Angelo Coast Range Reserve, California, USA - CZODoug2_1_08_16fungal (PacBio error correction) | ecosystem: Environmental > Terrestrial > Soil >...
AGAACTTAGATTCTCGGGAAATGTCATATTCACCTCCATTGGAGGAATAGCATTTTAAGTTATCCAAAGCGTAAGTCCTCGGGGGGGTAAGCTTTCCAGCCAGCATCGCTGGCTTGACCCGCCTTCGAAAACGGGCGCTCTTACCTGGGGTGAGGGAGACCCACGAGCAAAGAAACCGAGGCTGAATACCGTCTCAGAGGGATTAGTAACTGACTTAGACAAATTATTATTGGAAAGACTGTATTAGCGAGTCGTGGTCGGATTTCGGAGAATACGGCTTCCAGGAAACTAATTTAAAATCCTGAGTTTGCGGGGAGGCAAACAGATCATGGATCGCTGCAGGATTCACTGGTGATCTAATACCTGAAGGAGAGGATACAAATGAACGGCCGTCGGGATTGGGGGCAAGCAGATCTCAACGAAGGGAACTAGGGGGGACAAAGGAGCAGACTGCAGGGTGCTCAGCACAGACCGGTTGTACCGTCACCCGCTTTCAAAGAATCGTTAGTCCGGGGCAAAGGCCGGCAGCTTCGGTAGTGAAAGCTTTTATCCATTACTCAGACGTCCGGGGGCTAGGGGAGACCCTGTGACTACCGGAATACGGCGGTGACAACAGGGGTAATTCCACCTATATCTTCGAAAGGCTAGCCAATACCGTGGGAAAAAAAAATGAGTGTTCCAGGTGGAGGTAGGTCGAGACTCGAGGTCTTTCCGGAGCGTGGATACGAAGCAGGAAGCTCACTTATGTGGGCTCTAACTGGGAGGGAGGGTGTGAGGAAAAGCGCAGGGGGACTTCAACTGTCCTGCTAGTGTTCAGAAGGGGCAGTCTACTAGTGGAAAGCTTCGAAGGGGGGGAGGGATCCTTAATGGGGGAAAAGGGTGCCCAAGGAAAGGGGATGCCTTGGGAGGGCTCCTCTTTAGAACGCAGTAGTGAGTAGTAAAAGGCCCTCAGTCGAGGGGAGGGGAAGTATAGAATGTGCTTTCGACACAAAGAACGAAAAGAGCAGGAAGTCAGCAGGAGGGAACATTAACGGTTTATTATCTCCTCGACCGAGATAGCAACACCACCGAGCTTGTCGGAGGGGAGGAAGGGGGACAAGTTGGAATTATCAAATTCGCCTATCTCATTATCGTGCCTAGGGGCTTGGAAGAGGATGACAGGAGGTTTCTGGGGGGAAGGGAAGGGGGGAGGAATCTGTGGGGTGGGGGACTGCTGATCGAGTGAGGAAAAGGAAAAAAGTACCCCTTTTTGGGAGTAGCTGAGTCCCCAGGGGAACAGCTGATCCATCCGGTGGAGGCTCCAGGCCTGCTAGGACAAGGCTGGGGAGGCGGCAGTATTAAAGTTAGATTAAAACCGGACACTCTCACTGTCGGCAGGGGTCGTTAAGGACGCAATTTGAAAAAAAGGGGTTCTTCATACGTGCGCGGTGCGGCTAAATAGAACGGGGCCTCAGACGGAGGGGCGGTGCGTACTCGTGCATAGTCCTAGGAGTGCGGAGCTGTATAATACTGAGCGTCAGCACGACGCAGCTAATTGGGACTCGAAAATAAGAGCTGGTCCAGAGGCATCAATCGGGAAGGAGCCAATGGAAAGATAGGCGAGAGCTTCGCTCATGTCTGCGGGAAACAGTCCTGATCACTTGCTAGGGAAAGGTTCAAGTAGGAGAAGGCGAGATGGTGCAGGAAGTGAAAGGCGACCACTGTGGATGCTTGATGCTTAATCCTGACTGCCCAATGCTGCGGAAAGGGGCTGGATCTGTCACGAGAGGCTAAACGCGGGTCAGAGCCTTACCGGTGGGAGGTCCGTAACGTTAAGCTCTTGCGGGTGTGGGCCTCGTATCCTCTCACGGTCGAAACAGACCATAGGGAGCATCCTAGGACTGCTCTCGTACTGAGAATTGGAAGAGCAGGGGCGCTTGAGCCCATTTTCAAACGATGGAGACAATCTAAATAAAAGATCAAAACGGCCAGCAGAAGGTTCTACTACTGGAAATAATCTTCGAGGCCGGGGAGACGCAGGCTCCTGCGCGTCAGCATGATTACTCAACCCAAAGAAATATAAGGCGCATCTCTTCACACAAACCACGGGATTGGATGGGGGGTAAAGATATCTTTGAAGCTAGGCGAATGGGCCAGGTCTGCGGAAAAACAACAGGCCTTTAAAGGATAAGAAAGTGCAGACCGTTCCGCGTAGTCGAAAGGATCCTCGTCCGAGAGTGGAGCTTAAAAAAAAAAGGGGGACACCGTTCACCCAAAAAAATCCTTTCTAATAAACGCAACTGATCTTCTCTTCCGCTGCGCCGAGAGGACTAAGGCATGTCTCTAAACTGAAGGGGACCGGAGGTTTGGAGGCATCTCTAGCCCGCCTAAAAAAAAGAAAAAAGAGGAAAAAAAACGTCACAGGTGGACACAATGCCATTCAACGAAAAGGTCTGCTGGATTGGGTTGTCTGCACTTCGCCACGGGACTGACGATAAGAGGGATAAGATACGTAAACACGAGGGGGTTCACGGGGCACGCGGCGGGTATGAGCGGAAAGAGGAGATATGGCGAGGGGATACGGGTCAGCGGCCCCACGCGGGTGGGGTGCGGGGTCTCCGGGATGGGGACAGAGAGACAGGGGAATAGAAAAGAGTAATGAGCGGAGGCCCCACGCTTCGAATCGCTAGTAACAACTTCAAAAGACATAAGTTACCGTCGATGAAAGCCGCGACACTGGGTATTCTGACCGGGCATCTTGCAATAATGCAAGGAAAAAAGGACTAAAACTGTTGAGGGGGAAAGGGGGAGGATTTCCAAAAGGGGGGGTGTTCCTCATGAGAAAATGCGATGGACCGAGAGCACCCAGGGAGAGTTCAGGGGCAGAATCTCATACATTGGCACCAGGACTGAATACTTTTGAGTCTTGTGGTCACTCCCTCTTAAATCACGACAGACGGGGGGGGAAGAAGTGAGGGGCCCTGCGGCGAAGGAAGGGGGAAGGGAAGGGGGGGGGGGAAGGAGAAGAGAAGACGACCCTGTGGCCGTGTAAACTGCCGCATCAGGCTCGAAAGGGGCAAGGAACGACAATTCCACGTTGGTGCCCCCCAGCCCGGGGCGAAGCCACTGACAGAAAAAGTGAAATCAAAGGGTACTTTCCGAGACGTTTCGGGGGGAATGGCGTGACAGGGATCGCCGCACCATAGCCCAGCGCCTGGTCTACAGCGCTTAAAACCCAAACAAAAAATTTATAGGAATCGTGAAGGTGGGGGGATATATAACATTTTCTGGATCGGCAACCCGAGAGACATTAGGGAAAGGCTTCAGGAAGGGGCATCGTGAGAAGAAACCTCCTCATCATGCATAGGGATAAAATAACCGTTGCAACCAAAAGGGAAGAGGAGGAGAAATGGCTCACCACCCTACATCGGGGAAATCAACGTTCGCTCAGGCGAGAAGCGAGGGATCTCGGTGAAATCTCGACCTGGGGGGGAGCAGAACGGGGGGGGGGGGGGGGGGGGGGGGGGGGAAGGAGGCGGTCTCAGGTTCAGGGGGGACATTCCGAAAGAAGGCTGGGGAGTGATTCCTTAACCGCGGAATGGATGGCGGATGACGACTGACAATCCAGAAGGGAACACGGTCCGCTGGAACCGTCGAAGACTCTTACACTCAAAAGAAAAAAAAAAACGCGGACTGCGGGGCGACGGGGGAAGATAATCAAAATTCCTTACGGGCCGGTGCGGGCAGGAACCGTCAAGCTGTCAAAGCAAAGAAAAAGTATAGAGAAGTCGGTCCGGACGGGGGGATACCAAAACCGCCGCCCGCGATTTCACAGATCAAGAAACAAACGGTCCGAGAAGAAGAGGATTAGGGGGTAATCCTGTAGGATAGACACCACAATTTGATTCCCGGAAAACGGTGGTGAAACGGGGGGGGGGCTCTACACGGGCCAAACGGGGGGGCGATAAAACAGTCTACAAGCAAGGATCCTCACGTACGCAGCCGGGGCGGGCACAAAGGAGGAGGGACGCGGGGGGGGGGGAGCACACAGGGCGTCTTACACGCTGCCTGAAGGGCCGTGGGTTACGTAAGGAGGCAACCTAAGGGCTTTTCATACTACGGTCTGAGGATTACCGACCAAAAGACAGCGGAACAGGGCTAAAAGAACGTCAGTAGGATTTCAATGAATGGTCGGAGAGAACAAATAATAGGAGGGGTGTCCCAGCGACGCTCGGCCTCCACATACTTCCATGTCATAATGACGGGAAATCATGGGAATTAGAGTCGCTATTATCTCTCGCAGGAGTTGAGAATGAAAACCGGGGGCGACGGGGAGGTGCCCGTCGTGCTAGATCATGAAACGCAGACGTCATAAGTGCTCGTTTCTGGAATCAAAAGGTTGCAGAAGGAACAAAACGAGGATAGGAACTAAAAGGAAGAAGGGCTGGGCTGAAAATCAACGCTGGTAAATTGAGGCGACCGGCCGAAAGAAACTTAGGAATGGGGGTATACCGGGCAACCTTACAACATTACGAGAAAGAGAGAAGGATAAAAGAGTCGCAAGAACACAAGTATGGAAAAAGATAGAGAGGTACGTATCCTCGAGTAAGAGGAGTGGTCATCGTAACCCCTCAGGGAGGGAGGGGATAACAGGAGGGGGAATTTGACGGACATGCCTAACAGCAAAGGAAAAGGCCAGCATGAGATCTTGCCGCCGTCGAAGTCTCAAAGGAAGATGACACGGGGGCTGATAGGGCGAGCAAAAAAAAAAAGCGGAGTGCCGTCGGGGACAGCTACCGGAACGACGGAGCCAAGAGGTCGTACCTTTAGGGGGGCAAAGTAGAAAAGTAGCTAAATCCGGACGAAATGATAAAGAAAGGGCATCAGGCCAAAGGTCAAGAAAGGTATGGTAGGGAGGGAACAAGCTGAGAGATAATCTTTCTGTAGACCGCCCTAGAGAGGACGATAAGTGGAATCGACTCGGCGTGGGTGGAATAACCAAAGCAATTAAAAAAAAAAGAAATTAAACCACGGAGGTAACTTACCCATGCATCGTGGAAGGTTGATAAGCCATTCACGTCTGCTTCACAAAGACTCTGCACGGTAAAGAACATCCTTCCTCAGACGGTGATCGGGAGATGTGCTTTTCAAATACTGGGGGCCTATTGTGAAAGGGGGCTCTAGCGTTGTCGGTAAAAATCCAAGTCCTGGCAGCCAGAGAGGACAGGTAGGTCACCTGAGCCTATCAAGGAGGGGGGGCTAAATGTAGGAGAAGACTAACAGCATTTGTCTGGCGGAAGCTAGCGAGCCGCCGGAGAGGGGAAATTTGGAGCCGGGCGAGTTGCACGCGAAAGTTACGTAAACCTGAACGTCTCGGCGAAAGGGCTGTTCAGCAAAAAGAGGGGGGGAGGAAGGAGAGGTGACGGCAAAAGGAGAGCAATCATCTTGGGGGGGGCCGACTGAAGGGAAACAGCTTAAAGTTCGGCAAGGAACTTCTTGGCGGCGATAATCAAGGACAAAGGAGCGTCCGCCGGTAAAAAAATTCTGCCCACGGACCGAGAGATTTTGGTTGTGGTTCTGGGTGTGTTGCTGAAAGTGGTTGTTTATCCTGAGAGATGCTATACTCATGGAAGAGGCGCCTGCTCAAAGCACACGGGAATGACGAGAAAAAAGAAAAAAAAGATATGGAGGTTTAGGAACCGGGCTAAAAACGGATGGGGGGGGCAGTTAAGTACATTCGGCCAAGGACAGATCTATGCGCACTGGGGATCCGGGCAGTCCGAGGAAATTAGGAGAGCCCTAGGGAATTTTCCTGAGGGCAAAAAGCGTTTTGGAGTTGGCGATGCCGATATACCAGGGTTCGATAAGGGGAAATATACAAAGGCCACCGCTAATCATACGTGGGAACGCGCTTCAGAACCAGCTCTTGGAAAGGTTGAAAGTAAGAGGCTTGGGGTTAAACGGGGCAGACAGAAAAGTTCTAGGGAAAGAAAATCGAAAGTGAGCTGAGGCTGTCTCAATGCGCACAGCCCGTGAGGAGCGGGACGGGACGATGCAAGAAAGGTCGACCGGCGTTAGAGCGGGAGGACGACTGCGGTCCTGGGGAACACTCACTGGAAAAGGGGTTACACTAAAAATTGCACAAAGAATCTATCTAAAGGGGCGTGAGATAACCAGGAAGCGTAAGAGCTTCAGGAAGACACCAAGATGGATCACCGGGACCCTCCGAGGACTGAGGAAGGGAGGTCTTTGTTAAAGGAACGTAACTTCGGGAAAGGTCATCCACGCTAATTGAGGGAGATGGGGGGGGAGTCCCTAAAAGAGGGGAGGGATGGGTTCACTCTTACCTTAAATGGGACTGCAAAAAGGTCGAAGAGGGCCGGGCGGCGAAAGCGCAAAAGGCCCGGCCGGCGGGAAGGGGACGGGCCGGGGGACGGGGACGTCGAAGGGGGGCCAAAGCCGGCACCGGGACACCAAACGAAAGCATAGAAGCAAGGAGGCGACGCGACATGGGAAAGTGCTACAAGATCCGCTTGCTAAGGTTGGAAAATAATTCAAAAAAGGGAAATAAAAAAGAATACTCGACCTGGGGGCTCAGGTGGCCAACTCCTTCTGCTCGCTCTAAAAGGAAAAAAACGCAGTCAAGCGCAAGGAAAATCAGGTGTCTGACGAAGAACGATAAAAGAAGAAGACTCAGCGCTCTCAAAAAATTAGTAGTAAAGAGGAAAAATAGAGTTCAGGAGGGATTCGAAAATAAAAGGTCGAAAGGGGAGCTTGGATAACGGCACCGGGATCATCACGTATTCGAACGGCGCCCTCCTGCATAGAGGAAGAGCTTGGTCAAAGTTAAAAAAAATAAAGCTCCCAATGACTTTACCACCGGAACCAGACGTCTCAAATAGGGAATCATTAGGCTGGGGGTCGTCAGAGGGGGTGTTGAAAACTGCTCAACTGAAAAAGGATCGGCCTCCCTGCCGGCCAGCCCTCGGAAAACTCTGGGTACGAAAAGAAAACTCACGCAATGAAAAAGGAAGAAACCCGGTGCAAATCAGGAGAGTCACCACATCATCTCCCATGGTCGCATGGACTGCTAAGAACTCGAGGGAGAGCTACGGGGGGGAAGAGGGCATTGAGATCAGAGGCGAGGGGGAAAATGAGGTCAAGAAATTAGCCGTGGGAGGGGTCTTTGACAGGCTGCCGGGAAAGGGGGGGAAAAGACTGACTTATGGTACTTCACAAAGTAACATTGGACAAAGGGCTTAAAAACGCTAAGGAAAAACGGAAGGAGAACCAGGGGGACTGGAAGTGGGAGCGGTACTCCAGGAACAACGAAAGGAGAAAGGGATAGGGGCCGTCCGAAAGAAAAGAGGCGAAGGGCGAAAGAAGAATAGAATCCAAGTGACGGTTCCTCGAGGGTCGCGCATAATCTCGACAAAGGGCCTCCCAAAAAGGGAGAAGAAGCAACCCACGATCGTTAGGGGGAAATTGGGGAGAATTGTAGCTTAAAAGGGACCTTAAGCAATCCATCAGGAAGAGAGGATAAGATAAACGAGACAATCAAAGGAGAAAAGGGCTGAGAGGTCGAAGAGCGATCAAAAAACGTATGAGCTTAAAAAAGAAATATGGGATCAAACAGGAGACCTGTAGAGCCCTACGAGGTGAGGAGAGAGATTAACTCGGGGGGAAGGTTTGCGCAGCTTTAAATTAAGGAGGATATCGGTATGGTCAATAACAGTCTAAGATAAAAAGGACAGCTTGGAAGGCGGAGTTCAAAGGGGGGAAAATAGAATACTTGAGGTGATTCTCGGCGAGCCCCGCAGAGTCGAAAAATGAAACTCTTGGGTTCAACTTTTGCATCAAGGGGGCAAAACGATCACCAAGGAATCTTACGGCAGGGGATGCTCTACAAAATAAAAAACTCCTTACTTAGGGAAATGGCAGGTTCCAATGTGACAAAAACTTTCAAGAGAAAGAAAGCCATAAAAACCCTACTTATAAGAAGACAGGCGACGTCAGGCGTCAAGAATCCACTCTCCGGCTCCTCCAAGACGTAGTCAGGCGGAAAACAGTCCAAAACGGGCATCAAATGTGGGTAAAAGCCACAGGGTCAGGTCAGGTTAGACCTTTAGAGGGGCCTGGGGGCAAAAAAGGGGTACGTTGTGAGTAAAAAAAAGGACAGATGTGCCTGGTATCACCCTTAAGACTAGGAAAGACGTAGACCGGTAAACCCGAAAGGTAGAGATGAGTCCGAGTTGCGGAAAAGATTCCAGAAGGAGGGGGTCAAAATTGGGAAAAAGCTGTTTAATATAAGTTATGCTGATCACATTAAAAAGCAGGGTTCTGGAAGGAGAAACCTGAAAAGGTCGAGAAAGATGCGTTATTACCCTCAGTAGGCCCCCTCACCGGGAAAATCAGGGCAGTCTCGGAAAGAAATGGGGGACATTTTAGGATATCACAATCTGCCAGGATGAGTCGAAAGGACTTAATCGACGGAAAGGAAATCCGGGCAAAAGGAAAAGAAGGGGGGTCATGGGAATGCGCGGAGGCAAAGATCTCAGCGACCCCGGGGGGGGGGTGGGTGGGTGTAAAAAACCTAGGAAACCTCCTCGGGGGGGTTGACCCATCAGTATAGAGGGGGGGAAGGGGTAAGATCACTGGCTAGCAGAGGAAAAGGGTAAATCGGTTGAAACGTCCTGTGTTGAGACTTCGGAAGAGACCTGCTGGCTGAATTCCCCACAAGGGTGGGCAAAGGAACCGAAGAAAAAAACCGTGATTTGCTGGACCTCCGACCCCTTCGAGGGGGGGTACTAAAACTGGGGCATAAGGAGGAAGGGAAGAGGAAAAAAGAAAACAACAAAGGGGAAGATATTTATATGCGGATAAGTCGAGAAAAAAAGAATAATTAAGGGGTAAAAGGCACATCGAGGGGGAAAAGGGAGGTCCTACCGCGGCTAGGAGAAGGCTCCTCAGTAAGTTTGAAAAAATCTTTCATGGCAACTCATCTCGTCGGCATCCTTCGTAAAGGGATCATCGAACGGGGAGGAATACTGGTCATGATATTAAAAAAAATATCGCGCGGAGCTCAAACGGGGACTATGCAGAGGGGAGACCGTCGTCCTTCAATGCAGAAAAAAAAGGGAGGGCAGGAGGAGAGGGGGAGCGGAAGCCATACGCTGACCTGAAGAAAGTTTGAGTTCAAGAGAACGGAAGGAAAGCGGGGCAGATCAATGCAGAAAAGAAGCCAATGGACAATATGTAATGTGGCCGACCAGACCTAGAACGTAGAAACAGATTTTGCAGCTGTCACTTTAAGAGGCGTGCTTTTATGGGTAAATCACTAAAGGGGAGAAAATACGGAATCAGGGAACCGCCCAAATTAACCGATGAAGAGCGGACAGTGTTCCCACAAAAAACAGGCCCGTTGCTCAGAAAAATCTTCCAACATCAATGGGACCAGAAAGAAAAGGAAAAGAAAAAGAGTGAGTGATCAGGGAGCACTTTGAAAAGTGGATTGAAGGAATGAAATAAAAGTAAAAACCGGCAACGGTGGAAACAAAAAAAGCTCGCACCCAATTCACGACGGAAAGATACACTGGTCGGAAAAAATTGAGGAAATTTTTGAAGGCACGAAAAAAAGGGGGGCCAAGTTCGAGGCGAGCTGCAAGTGAGGCTCTAAAAAAAAAGGAGGGGGGAGTTCTTCTTCATGAAGGCGCTTGGAAGGGACACGACAAAAAGAGGAAGTGCTACGATAAAGAAGTCGCAGAAAGGACAGAGGGGACTTTCTCAGCGGGAATGGGGGAAAAGGGCAAGGTCCCGCGACTGGTCTGCCCTCCGACTTCGGGGTCGCTAAGGATGACCTCAGGAAAAAAAACTAATTAGAAGGGAATCGGGGATAGCTAAAAGAAAAGTGGGAGGCCCCAGAGGACGTCGGCGCAGCATGCGAAAAATTAAACTAAGAGGGGGATGAAGATTCCGCTCCCATGAAAAAAAGAAATATCGCCTACCGGGGGAAAAAGCGGGGGAGGGAAGGGATATCTCGGGCCTCTATAAAGACGAAAATGGGGACTTGGGAATAAAGAGGAAGCCTGACGGGAAATATTAATAAGGGTCAGCCGGGAGCCTTAAGGGAAGGTTTAAGGGAAATACATTAGAAAAAAGCGCTCAGGAAAAAAAAGACCGCTGAACTAAATGTGGGGGGTAAGATCGAGGGGACTTACTTGAGGGGGTTTGGGCCTTCCTCGGGAGAAATGATCTAGAGGGAACCAGAAGGGGTCAAAAGGGGGGGGGGGTTTTTTATTTGAAGGAGGATGAGGTCTAGCTTCACAAGGGAAATTGGAAGTCTAGGAGGCCTGTCGTAGGGGATCAGGGGTCAAAGGGACGGGCTGTACCCCGAGCGGAAGGCAGCACGGAATAACATGACGCTAATTAAAACCGACGAAAGGAAATGGGGGAGCCGCAAGGAAAAAAAAAAAATGGCAAAAAAAAATGACCCCAGGGGCCAGGAGGACCTAATTGGACTGACCGGGGGGTAAACGGGGATGGAAGGAGGAACAACTGAAATCGAGGGGGGGAAAGGTACAAGGAAAAAAGAAGAACTGCTCTTTTTCCCTGCAACTGCTTTCTCACAGGTGTTTCGGGCTAAAAACGGTGAAGGGAAGGGGACGAGGGGAAAAGGGACCTTAGGGACGAAGAATTAGTCCGGAAGGAAGAGACGGGGCACAAACCCCACGCGACAAGAAAACTCTAATTTAGGGAAATGAGAAATCGAAGTTAAGGCTGCTAAGGGGCACCCGGAAAGAAAAATGCATGGAAAAGGTGGGAAGCCTAAGACTTCGAGGCCTTTTATAAGCAAAAGGACTGAAGGGGAACCCTGAAGAAGGTGGGAGGTACGGCAAGAAAAGCTTGACTCAAGGATCATATCGACTCAAAAAAAAGGGAAAAGAGAGATAGGGGGGGGGGTCGAGGTGCGAATGCCTGTCGCGCATCACCGCAGGGGATACGGCAGCCTGTGGGGGGGCAGGGGCTAAACCCCCTCTAGCTAGATCGAAACGAATGAAAGGAACCTAGCTAAAAATTTCAGGGAAAATGGGGAAAGGGGTGAAAAACCGGGCGCAGACTAAAAAGGAGGGAGGCCGAAGAGATAGGGTAGGGCTTTTGGGGCGGGGTACCGCGATCACAAGGGAAGGCGTAAAGAAAAGGAACAAACGGTTCAAGAAAGCGGCTCCTCCTTGAAAAGATACGCACCTGGGAAGAAAGAGGGAGAGGACACTCACAGTGATCCCTCCGGGTACCTGAAGGAATGCTACCAGAAGACATGAAAAAACCGACTAAGTAGAAACGTTCCTCAGGAATAGTCAGAAGGAGTCCTGAGGACCGAGTTGATTGTCCAGAGCTGGGTAAAGATGGGAGAAAAGGGGAAAAGCTAACCAAAGGGTTGGAGATCAGACCTTAAGGAGTTGAGGGAAACGGCAGAATTTGGAAGACAGAATTGATAACTGGAAAGCAAAAAAGCGGGGATCCGTACCACGGCGATCGCCGCCGGGGCCCGGGAAAAAGCAGCGTCCACGGTTACCTTTGAGGAAAAAAGAACGGCTTCCACAATGTATAGTTGAAATCGCAGGGCAAATCCTCCGAGAGAAAGACAGGACTCCGAAAAGCGCAAACAAGAGGGCGCCAGGGAGGGAGGACAAGTGATGTGGGGGAAAAACATAAGGGGGAGAGAGCGAAAAAAAAAAACAACATGGGGGGGTATCCTTTCTAGTAAACAAAAAGGGCCTGAAATAGGCAGGACGGAGACCTAAAAGCAAAGAATGCCCGAGTTAGAAATCACCGGGGACTGGGCTAAGCTAGAGAAAAAATCAGTATATCCGTAACCCCATCAGGAGCAAGACACTGGGCTAATAGAGAGGCGTCGAGGGTTAGGGGGTGTCCCTCTGGGGAAGGGTTTTTGCTTAATATTAATTGGATTCTAGCGGCTGGAACAACAGTGCAGAAACGAAGGAGCATCAGGATCTCAGTCAGTAGTCATCTTGACCTAGTAGGGAGTAGGAGACATCGATATCCCCCAGTGGGAGGGACTCAAGCTGGGGTTTCACCTTTAAAAAGCCCGAAGTTAGCATAAAAGCACCGAGCTGACTTTCAAATATTAAAGAACAGGAAAAGTCCGGAAAAAGATGGCCTTCCAAATTACATCCTCAGGGATGAAGACGCAAGCGCGTCAGAGAGGAGAAGAAAGCTCCTGACACTCAAAAGAATAGTAATGGAGAACAAAGAAAACTGAATAAACGGGGGTATGAAAAAAAGACCGAGTCTCCGTAGGGGGGGGAATCGGGGGGGGGTCAAAAAAAAGAGTACTGGGCTTTGTTAGGCAAAAACCAATGGCAACTTGAACAAGGGAAACCCAGTTCCCTCAAAAGGGAGGAGCCCCAGCGTAAAAATGCAATAAAAAGAACGAAGGAGGCGGGGACGTTGCACCGGGGAATTGCAACTGGCCTGGCCAAAACTGGGGTACGGGATCAAAAGTTCAACAAGCCTGCACGGAGAAGGGAAAAGGAGGTGGATTTCGCGCCTCCCTATGTGAAGAAGGGCTTCGGGATGACCAAGCCGAAAGACAGGGAGTCCACGGAGAGGAGGACAGGAAGTTGACGTAGGAGAAAAAAAAAAGAATAACCTGGATAAACGGGGCTCCTTGGAGGAAAGAGGGTCAGGGGACTCCTTACTCCCAATCATCGCCAGTACCATCGTTAGCATCAGTCGATCAGGAAAAGTAAAAGGAAAGAGCTAAGGAAGCGAGACCTGGATGAATCCGGTCTTGCTATCCCGCCTGAGCGAGAAATAAAAGTAAGCCCAGTGTCTATAATAAAAAGGAGAGTATCATCCAGGGAACGAACTGGGACTGCAAACTCCCTTAGGTGAGTCCTCATTCCAATTTGGAAATAGCTAAACGGCCTCAGGGAACCGGGCTGTGCGGAAGACCGTACCACCGAATTTACCTGCCATGGGAAAGGGGGGGGGCGCAGCCAGGGAGACGCATATCCTTACAGGGAGATGGGGAAAAGATAAGAAATGAGGGATCCTAGAGGTAGTTATGGCGTCATCACTCGCAGAAGAAACGAAATGGGCCGGCGGCTTACATGGGACGAGCGGGACGGACAGCCAAAAGGGCTCGGAGGGGACGCCTGCGGGCTGTCATCGCATGTGTCGAAAGTTGCGGAAAGATAGAGCAAAAAAAAAATGAGAGCCTTCGCTCATCGTGTGCTCGAGAAACGAAAGGACGGCATCGAAGTCAGTAAAATTCAAAGTAGAACTGCTGTTAGAAAGAGTGTCTCAAGAAGAATCAAAAGGACTGAGAATGTTAACCTTTAAGGCCCAGGGTCAAAAGAAAGGTATGGAGGCTCCCAATCATTAGCTCGAGCACATGAAAAGGAAGACTCGAAGAAGCGACTGCTGCGGGGGGAGAGGGTCACTGGGAAGAGGAGGAATGATTAGGAACGAATAGTCCTAACTCAGGAAAACCTGATTGTGAAGAAGGTCCCTGAGCTACGAGGTGAAATTTGCAAAAAAAATGCGGGTTAATCAAAAAGTAACCTATCTGGACCGCGAAAATGCAAAAGCGCAGTCGGTGGACTGGTAAGCAAACCATATAGGGTCAGTGCTGAGGCAAGTCTGACTACCCTAGACGGTGGGTCAGCACATAGGCCAAAGTCCCGACGGGCCAACGAAAATTGACCGAAGGCAACCTGTTCGGGCCGGGCTTTCTACGCCAAAAGGGCAGCACTCAAAGAGAGCGGAAGCGGGAAACGGGGGAGACTACCTCGGGCTTGGAGGGAAAGGCGAACGGGGGGGCAGGCCCTCACCTGACGGACGGGAAGGGGAGTTGGGGCATGAAAAGCTATCATGGAAAAGGGGGGTCGAGGGTTTAGATGGGCTAATTCTTTATTTTAACCTGGGGAACAGGGAAGGTCTCTTTCGTGAAGGAAGTGTCAGGGGGGAAATGATGTATAACCCTGGAAGAAAAGCTTGAAAAGGTGCCTTAAGGGATTTATATCTTATAGAAAGCCTGGGGTGACGGGAACCCAGATAAAAAGAACTAACTCTTCGAAGAGCAAAAAAAGTACAAAGACTTGTAGTTCGACGTCAGAAAAAATCGATAGCAGGAAGAAAGGGATTATCTGTTAGACAAGGGGAAGACGGAAGGGGAGGTTAGTTAAGCGGACAGTGGTCTGTCAAGCATCGAATCTGGAAGGGTAAGCACCGAAGGAGTCCTTGAGGTCAGTTATCGGGACCTGGGGGGAAAGGGGGCAGGACTGGTTAATTGGGAAGAAATGGCGATGTGAAAAGCTACCACTGAAGACTGAAAAGAAACCAGGGACTCTCTCTTCTTCTAGGCGTGGGGAAGGTGGTAGAGCACGCTTCGGGGAAAAAAGGGGGAGACGCCCTGTGTAAATTCCTCGTTACACGTGTTTTCTTCGGAAGGGGGCAAGGGAAAGCAGGAAAGGTGTTCTCGGACGTAAAATATCGGGAAAAGGGGGGTTGTATGGGGGGTTTGTAAAGAAGCCGGGGGAAAAGAAGGCGGTGCGGCGGGATTCCGTAACGGGGGGGGACGCACCTGCTGGAGGAACCGGAAACTAAAAAAAAAAGGAGCTAA
>Ga0179593_1731290_pt1 | contig 14626 bp, 12 predicted proteins | sample CZODoug2_1_08_16_FD_185931 | JGI IMG/M metagenome (GOLD analysis project Ga0179593, IMG submission 185931) | Vadose zone soil fungal communities from Angelo Coast Range Reserve, California, USA - CZODoug2_1_08_16fungal (PacBio error correction) | ecosystem: Environmental > Terrestrial > Soil >...
GCATGCGAAGCAAGGAAATCCAAAGTCGACGTACGCCTCCTGTATATACCGCGGTAAATAAATATAGATTGGTAGAAAATTGAAAAGATTTTCACCGGTGACTTAGGAATAATGTTTGAAAAAAGAGGTGATTAAAAAAAAAACTACAGTCCAGGGGTCAAATGCTGGAGGTGTGATAAAACCAGGAAAGGTAGAAGCCAGAGTACAACACCACCAAGACGAAGGAGTGCATGATGATTAAGCCGGGAAGCTGAAGGCTGAGATGAGCTGAAATGGAACAACAGTTTCCTACGTCGTCTATTGGCTCTTAAAACTGGGTAGAGGGCTGTCCGATGGGAGGTGGAAAAAGAGAAAAAAAAAAAGAGAGGCCCGTACAGCAATTGTGTTCATAGGGAAAAAAACGAAATATCAGGAAGGAATGTTCAGATGTTTGCTCAAGTCATTAAGTTTATGGTGGAGCGTCAAAAGTACGACTTGAAGTGAAAGATAATTCAGTAGAACAGCCACTGGAAATAGTTCTTAGCTCAAGGAAGGGAGAATTACACCTGATGAGAGGAAAAAGAAAGGGACAAGTGGGGGTCAAAAGAATCACTGAAAGAACAAGAGAGAAATGCAACTTGGAGGACGGACCCGACCTCGGTCAGAATTCAGTCTAGGGAGGGATAAAGGCGAACCCAGTACTGGGGGGGGGAAAAGAAAGTATCCAGGGGATCAGGTTGCCGAATACAGACTCAAAGGAGAGAGACGAGACCAAAAAAGGAATGCAAGAGGAAGACACAGGAGAAGCGAGTCATACTTCCATTCCAAGATTCGGTGTATTATCTGATAGAAGCGGACCGGATTCGAGAAGAAATAAGAGAGGAGGTAGGTGGGTGCTACCCTATTGTCAAAACACAATCCTGAAATGTGACAAAGTGAGAAGGAAGGGAAATAGGGAGTGACCCGGACAGTGCACTTACCTGAAGGCGGAGAGCATAAAGTGTGATCGAGGAGATGCCACAAGTACAATCAGGAAAAGTAGAGTAGAGGTGGGGGGCCGTAGAACAACAAGGAGGATGTGAAATTAGCTGGATTCTGCACCATTGCGAAGAGAACGTGGAGGAAGTGTGATTAATGAGAGGATGTAAGAAGGCAGGCATCGTCAAGGACAGAGGAGGGAGATCAGGAGAGGTAAAGAGATGATGGGGGCCCTCGAAAGTCGCCATAATTGTTACGAAGATGGGTCGGTCGGGAGTTGAGAAAACAGAGAGAGAGGTGGAGAAATCCAATGGGTAAAACGAAAAAAAATCAAAGTGATTTGGGGAGGATCGGTTCTATTAAGTAATGTATTACCCCTAATGATTCAAGACTTTCCAGGAGGCAAAAAAACGTCCGCTGGGGAACAAAAAGAAAAACGGGAAACCATCATCCAACAGGGGGTGTGATTATAGAGGAGGAGTCATCTCAGAGTGAGCGACAAGAATTGAAAAGGGTGAATTTACTTTTGGCCGGGGGATAGGGCTATAGGAGGAGTAAAACAATGCCTGGGAGTCTGATGGACAATAGACGTAGGGGAAGCATTGGCATAGGTAGGGCAAGTTTGTCTTTGTTCATGCCTTGGACATTCTCTGAAATAGTGTCAAGAACTTATTCCCTTTAATTAACTGACGTTGTCCCCGAGTGCTGAGGGTCTGTCGGAAAGAGGGGAGATGCTGTGGCGTCAAAGTGAGGAGTGTATGTATTGGGTAAAGCAACCGGCTGACCAGATGAAGGGTCCACAATGCCAGAAATGCAATGGAGAGATGACTGAGAAATGACGGTGGACAGTGAGAAAAGGACAGTTGAGACTCTGGGGTCCAAAATGCTAGGGGATGATGAAAGTCAAACACGTGGTGGGACGCTGTCCTACAGAAGTTAAATTTATGCGTGTGGGAACACACTCACGGGCAGGGGTGGGGCCATAAGAGAGGGCTGACGCGTCTTACATTTGTAGTTGAGGGCGATAAAAGCGGGAATCTAAGGGGGTTTTGAGGAAGGATGCGGTGGCGGTATAACAGAAGATGGGAACTGGTTGTCCCACTGAACAGGGACCGAGAGAGTAGAGATAAAAAATAGTACATTCGAGTTGCAGTGTCTCAGCTTTCCTCAACATCATCTGAGAGAACGGCAAGATAAAAAAAAACCAAAGAACAAAAAAAATAAAAAAAAAAAAACGGGTGTGCCAAGCCTTAAAATAGCCAGAATCTAGCGGAGAAGAATTGAAAAGAAAGAGACGATTTAGGAAGCGGTGCAGAAATGGTGGGGAAAAAAAAGAAGGAGTGGTACTGAAAACTAGCTTCCAGGACGCTATTAAACACAAGAAGGGTAAGCATAAAATAAAGCGACCAGAGCAAAAAACAAGAAGGTTGATACGTTCAGTCTGGAATATAAAAGAAACGAACCAACCTGGGGGGGAAGAAAAGACTCGGGGAGAGCGATCATCTAGCAATGATACATAAAGAATCCTAGCTGGATTGTTCGAAGGAAAAGAAAATTTGACAGGGAAGTGAAGGAGTTTGCAGAAGAAAATGGAGGCCGACGGAACATAGAAGAAAGAGAAACATAAAAAAAAGCAACACTTAGCCTGAGGGGCTACAACTGGGGGAAAAAGGAGAACGCTGCAAGGGGGACCAACAAGAATAAAAACATCCTCTCGGCGTAGCAGAAAAAAGATGACAGATGAATGAACGAACCACCACTGTATACGTAACGATAATAGACACCAAAACTCAGAGTAAAAGATGGGACTGAAACAGTTCCTCCACTCACAGGGTGCGCGGTAGTCAACAAAAGGCTTCCGTTCCCAACAAAAACCGCCCGAAAAAGCCGGGAGAGGGGTAGAATGTTCCGGGGAAAGTGGAGGTGGTTTTATAACCCCCTACACGGCGCCGACTCGTTCTGGCAAGAGACCTGAAAGTACGTAATATTTAGGAAGAGGTTAGAAAATGAATGGACAAACATGAAATAAAAAAATATCTAGAGGGTGCCTGTCAGGGTGGAAGAGCCGCAGCGTTTGACGGGCTCTTCGACTTTTCCAGATCGGCGAGGGGAGCCCACGTTAAATAGAAAGAAACCAGGAGGAGTACCAGCAGGCGCCGCGAAAGGGCCTCAGGAGAAAGGAGTGAATAGCTTGTACCGGAAACGGGCTTTGAGAAAGAAAATAGCACTGGGGACGGAACGGGGAGACGGGAAGGGGGCTGAATGACCCAGCGGGAAAGGAGTATCAACACCCTAGGAGAAGAAGAATGTGACGGGGCAGGGAAAGAAAGGCCGATGGGGTCAGAGGGAAGGGGGGGAGATCGGGATAGGGCTAAAGGGGAGACAACCTCCGTCCACAAAGAAAACCGAAAACCTCCACCCACATCCGTGGAGGGCCCCTCCACCGCACCAATCAAGAAGAAAGGCAAGACAACACAACGTAACTAGGCAATATGAACCGAGGGTGTAGAAGCAGTGGAAGGGGGGAACGTAGGAGAATTCACACAGCTGGGTGGGGAAAAACAGACCAAGCTTAACATCGCTTAGCCCATAATAGAACGAAAAGATCCTCTATACACACGTTTAACTTTTCCCCTCACGTGGCCTATCACAGACCAGAAGAATGAGAAATAAAAGGTCGGTCTTGCAAGGGATACACAATATTGGGGTAAGAACAACGTTTGAGAATAACAGGTCTCTCGACAACAGCGAAAAAGGGGGAGAGAAAAAAAAAAGTAAATAAGGAAAGAAAGAAATGCGGTGTGTTAGAGGATGGCGAGGGGGGGGGGATTAAGCAATCGGGGGTGAGGAACAGGACTCGAAATAGCTATGAAACCGTGCCATGAATAATGAGTCCTGGAGCTCGAAAATTGAATAGTAAGTTGGTTGAATCAGGATAAGAAGTGCGAGAACACTGACCGAAGTATCGTCTCGTGTAATTCTGATAAAAAACAGTAAAAAAAATCGTAGAGGTGAATCAAGTCCATGAAGGAAATTTTCCTACTTTAACAGGGTCCCGGAGGTGCAGAAGTAACCAGAAGGGACGATTTTTGTTTTTGAGTGGTAGCGTATGTAGGCCCGGACGGTACCGCATAAGGAAGGAAAGGATAGGGATTGGGAACACACACGCGATTTACTACGTAGAATTTTCTTGGTAGTCGAAAAGAGGGAAGGACGAGGTCGGCTTCGACGGATACAGAAGACAGGGAAATGAAATAAGGGAGACGGGGAGGAATATCGGCTGAAAAGATTGCCACGGGAGGGTCTTAAAGAAAAAAGAAAGCTAATACCGGCTCAGTGGGTCATCATTTGGACGGATAGGGAAAATAAGGAACGTAAAATCAAATCTAACCGGAGAACGAAGAATAGAGAGGCAGAAATACCACTCTATGGAAGGAGAGGGACCTCTGTTAGCCTGGAGATAATCTGGGCCGCAAGTCCGGTGCCTAAGAGGTAAAAACAAAAAACCTGGCCCATGAGCTGGAGGAAGAAGTCCCGAGGTAGTAAGAGAGAACCCCTCACCCGGGGTATGGTTTGAGACAGTAATTGTACCGGGAAAAGAAAGGAGGTAAGGGAAAGGTCCTGACGATCCTTCAGAGACGAGAATTACAATTTAAAAAGAGGAGAGCACCCACTTGGATAGGGCACAATGGGACGCCAGAAGGGAGTAGGGTGCGCCTGTGGATCACAACTGGAGCCTACCCGCCCTGAACACACAAGAATAGGGTAACAATAAGAAAAGAAAAAGAGCCCGGCTTGGCACTAGTAAAGCGAACAGTAGATCTGGATGTGCAAATATCCTTGAAGAAGACAGTGAAAAAAAGATGAAATGGAGTGGAAGAATAGCTAGGCGTGTCCGAGTTGGGGAAGAATCTGATTGCTTGGGAGTGATCAGAAGGGAGAAGAGGAGGCTTCGGAACTCGGTACGAAGGCATTGGAAGATCGGAATGGGAGGAGGCGAGCGGGATACGAGAAAATGCCTTTCTAATCACTCTTTTGGGGGAAAGGGCGGAATGGAGAAGTAACTATCTTGAACTGAGAAGAAATCATAGGAAGCACAAAAGATGTAGAAAAAAAGATGAGAAATCCTGCAAGCTTTGATTCTATATTAAAGAGTTGCAAGCTGGCCTTCGCTGAAGAGCAGTGGAAGGAAGTCCCTCTATCTAACTGGTCTAATAGGACACTGAAAAAGGGGAGGGACAAATCATAATAAAATAGGGGGCATAGAAAGAGAAATTAGAAAGGGCCGCATACGCGGAACGAAACTCATGAATGTGGAAAGCCGAAAAAACGATGAATCAATGAAGGCGGGCAGGTAGATGATAGATCGGCATGCGCTAAAAAGGAGCAGCCACCAAATGGCCACTACATTTTATTACTCTGAGGCGGGGTCGGAGAAGAAAGGGACGATTTGCTGTAAGGGGGGACGGGGAAAAGGCGGGGGACCGATGCTTAGGCTCGAAGGTAATGGAGAAGTTAACAAACGGGTCTCCATTCGCATGAAACAATAGGGTCCCCATAAAGGATATAAAAAACAACAAGGGAAGGGGTGAAGGGTTATCCATCGACCTACAGACCTGTTAGCAGCATGGAAAATTCGGAAATAAGCATTTACGAGAGATGGGTTGAGGGTAGCGCGGTAAGACGGAGTACTGGAAAAGTGCTCTCAGTATACATCCAAGAGGGGAGTGCCCCGCCAGGCCAAAGGTAAAGAAAAAGATTGAACTGTCGGACGGTGACACGGAGTGAGGAGTATAGTTATCTAGGAAGGAGAGGGCTGCGCAGGACGATCAATGGAAAGTGCCAACGGGTGATCAGGGGGAAGGAGGAGAAGACGGGGGAAAAACCCAATAGAGAGGGAAAAGAGGGTAAAGAAAAAGGGAGAATCGCGTAGAACTTACGTCGAAATATAGTTCACGGTAGGGAGAGGGGGTCAAATCGGCCATTGCGAAAAGGACTGCTAGGTGGTAAAAGAGAACGTCGGGGGCTGCATTAGGAAGTTAAGGCAAGAAAGGATAGTCCAGACATACTGAAAGGAAGAGGGAAATGCGCTTCCGACAAGTATATACAGGCAGGTGAATATGAAAAGAGTGAAGGACAGAGTTTAGGGAAAAGGGAGGTGGAAGGGAGATGTAAAAAAATGAGAAGGAGAAAGCCTGCCTCTTTGATTGGGAAGCCGGGTTACTCCCTGGAAAAATGGGGTCACACAACGAATGGGAACTGTTAAAAGTAGTCAGCGGGGGAAAGGAGTGCAAAAGTGGCTTGGAATTCCATGCTTCATTACGCTAAACAACACCGGTCAGTCGTTGGGGAGTGGGATAGAAAAAGCTAAAGACTTTCCGTGTAAAATGCCGTAGCCATCTACATAACAGGAGAAAGAAAAGTAGAGGGGTAGTGCGTAAAGACGTCGAAAAAATATATCTACCTGAGTAAAGGGGCAAATAAAAGAGCAAAGGGGGCATTAAAGATGTCCAAGGAAAGAACCGTAAGTTAAATCCAAGACCGGAAAAAAGAGGGAGAGTCATGGATGCAACTCAGGTTATTTAGTCGAGAGGGTGTGCTTTCCGTAGACCTTCACGTTTAGGGTTGGGAAAGGTTAGTTACAAAAAAAAAAAAGTGGGAAAGTACCGAAGAGGCCTCCTGACCGAAAGAGGACTTATGGTCACTTCGGGACTCGATCTGATGATTACAATGGAAAGAAAAAGAAAAAAAAAGGGGAATGAGAGAATTGGCCTTGAGCTAAAGGTCACTAAGGTGGATATACAAAAGGAAAGACGGTGGTAGAAAGATAGGTCAGGAAGTGGTGGAGAGCGTGGCAAGTGGACGATGGGGTTCAGGGAGGGAGAATAAAAAATGGTGAAAAATGAGAAGGCAACGATAACAAGACGCGAGTTCGAATGGGGATTATAGACCAGTGTAAACAAGAGGAGACGATACTTGTCACTTCAATGCGTGTCTTTCGCTCTTGGGGAATTGAGCCAGAGGCCGGAAGAAAAACATTAACACCCCTGGCAGCCGAATGTGTGAAAATGTGCACTGACACATAAGTCGAAGTAGTCCATCTTGGTAGATAAAGAGAGAAAAACACCAGGACCGAGATTACCGGGAAGGCAAAGAGGAAGGTATCCCTTCAACCTCAGAACATTATGAAAAAGTTTGAAAAAAGCTCCAACTCCCGGATAGGAGGATGAGTGGTTGGGGTGTTGAAGAGTCACCACACAACAGGTCTAGCGTCTTTAAATAAAGAGGTTATGGATAAAGTGCAAGGGTCTGACGTTGATAACTAGAGGTAATAGAGAAGCCGCAGTTGAGACAGCGTGTTCGCTTTACATACAAACATGTACCGCGAGGCTCAAAGTATAAACGGATTGGCCATGACCTGGAGGGAGAAAAAAGAGGAAGAAAGGGAGGGGAACATCTGGTTGACTGAAAAGGAATCTAATGGACTGGTCTAATGTGGATCGGAGGAAATAAAGGAAAGAAATAAGGGGAGAGGAAAGGGGTGATAAGAGGAGCTTGACATACTGATGAATTAGAGGGGTGACAAAGTGTGTTGCTTATGCACTTCATCAGTGTGGGTAAGGTGGGGAAGAAAATCTAAAGACAAACACTGAAAGGGAAAGCAAAGCAGATGAAAGCCAGTGAAGGGTCAGGAAAAAGAGAAATAATGATGAGGGAAGAGTTAGGGAGAAAGGAAAAGTTGCCAGGTTCTAAAAGAGAATTGGAAAAAAAAAAGACCATGAAGATGACCCGGTTTTTAAGCAAAGCACACTGGAGAAAGTCCGTACGGCTGAAATAATAAGGATTTTGTTGAAAGTGGAACCTTGAAGAAAGAGGAAGATGGGAAAGAGATCACGATTTTCAGGGAAGGGGGGAAGGGATAACTCTAGAACGGAATCATTGAAAGAGGAGTATGTGTGGGGGTGGGTAGGAGTTACATTCCGAGGGTGGGGATGAAGGGACAGAAATGGTATAGTGGAGGCACGCTTCTCTGAGAAGGATGGGCCGGGTGTAAGAACTGGAAAGAGTGAAGAGGTGGGGTGGTGGAAGGTCACGGGAAGGGGGAGGGGGGGTTGTTGCGTGCCGGGGCGAATGACAAGGGCATCATTAACGAGCTGGGGGGATTCAGCCCGGGCGCCCTTAGAAAAAATTGGAGAAGGGGGAAGGGTGAGGAAAGGACGGAAGAAAATGAGGGAAGAGCGGTTTGTGTGATAGTGCTAGAACGCATGTTGAGGGATCTAGGGGGGGCGCTGGAGCTTCCTTACGCGAAGAGAGTGCGTCAAAAATAAAAATGGTCGGTATATGAGGAAAGGGATGAGCTAAATGGGAGTACTCAGGAGGCGACATTGTGGAAGAAGGAGGGTGGTGAGGGGGTAGAGAGGGGAAAACACCTGTGATGCCCCACGATAAAAGAGTGGGGGCGGTATTTCACGAGCGCTGGGGGGGGAGAAGAAAGACGGTAAAAAAGAGATTCTTAAAAAAAGGGAAAAAAGAAACATGAGAAAAGAAAAGAAATCTTGGATAGCCCAATTTTAGTGTATTCAAAGATAGGTAAAGAACAAAAGAGGAGGACTAGAGAGGTTTTAGGACGGCAAAGAAAAAAAGCAAGTGATCGATACCATCCTCCAGATAAAAAAGGAGTGATCAGGGAGTAACAATAATTTGTGGTCAAGTGTAGGAGCCAGACATTGGAAACGTCGAAGATAACGTCGCTCTTCAGAGAGTAATCCCATTTCTCTCGCTGGAAAAACATAAACCGGGAACCAAGGGGAAAGAAAAAGAACTACCCGTGAACACAAAACCAGAGACGGAAAGAGAAAAAGATGAAAGGAAGAAGGTAATTAAAGGAAGAGTAGAGGGATAAAAGGTTGGTTGTGAAGAAAGTTACGAAAGAAGAATGTTCCCAACAAAAAAAAAAAAAAAAGGGGGGAATAGACTAAGAGGAAAGGCCCGCTAACCTGGAAACCTTCAAACAATGAAAAAGGAAGGAATAGAAGACAGGCACTTACTGGATTAAAGGGTGGGAACAGGTGGTAACGAACTAAATTACATAAGTCCTGGGTGATCAGCGCCCTTAAATAAGTAATTGGTTAGGGGGGATAAGCAATTAAGAAAAACAATACGGGATTGGATGGTCTACCAAGGAGAACAATGAGAAAGGAAGTAAAGGCGAAAACCATGGAATTATTGCATAGTTCTGGGTTACTCTATAATACTGGAAGGAGGATTTTGGGCTTAACCCGCTGAAACAATTGCAAAAAGGAGTGCATGGAAGAGAAAGGGGGAGAGCAAAAAGGGAGAGAAGAAACACCAGAAAAAGCACAAAACATACCAAGAAATTGGAGATAAGAGCAACAGAACAGAGGCCGGAACGAAAAAAAGAAAAGATACGAAAATAACGCTTTAAAATAGGAGCACTTAAGTAGATGAAAGGGGATAACCTGAAGTGACTACAGGAAGGCGTGGAAAGGGAAAAAGAAAAAAGAAAATACTGTGTGCAGTATATAAGGATAAATGTACACTTCACCATGTCATGCGGAAAAAGAAAGAAGGGATCATCGTGATAGCAGAGCTTACCACAAAAGCACGCAGAAAAGAGATTATGGAAACACACGGACATGGAATCGTACATACCGGAGCTAGGGGAAAAGACAATGAAAGATGGAGGTCGTGTGAGGAGCTGCTGGGGAGACCGGGTTCAGGAGCAAAGAGGTCGATAGTTGTCACGGGTATCATACACATAAAATCACCGCTCACTCATACCTGAAATTCCGGGTGGGTGTAAGTGTAGGGGGGGACACAAAGGTCGGGGAGACGAGAAAGAAAAAACCGGGGAAGAGGGTGTATAAACAAACCGAAAATCGATCTCATTCTGATAGAGGAAGAAGGAATATGGAAGTTATTAGAAAGTAAATGCGTAGCAGGCGCGTAGTTTGGATCATAATGGAAATAAAGAATACAAAAGGGTCTGTCCCTGGGCGCGAAACGAGACAACAGGGAAAACGGTGAGAAGGGGAATAGTGGCTAATGGGTAATGTAGGATATGAACGGAACCAGTTCAAGACTCATAGTGAGCATCGAGTCATTGTAAAGTGTTCGTGCTGGCAAGAAATGAAAGGAAAAGATAGAAGAAAAAAAAGAGGAAAGGCGGGGGCATTTAAAATGGAAGGAGGGTCAGCGGAGTATTAGGTGCTACAGCAGATATCAAGAGATTGAGAAAAAAAAAGGGCAGCGTGGAGTGTTAACATAAAGACCACATCTACATTGCACACTGTCTTTTTTATCCTCAAAGGGAAAGCCTAGAGGAAAGGGGTGAAAATGTTGTGAACAAGATTTGAAAATATATAACACAACGGTTTGAAAAGAAAACATGGTATAGAAAGTAAACCTGGACCCGACACCCAAGAAAAGACAGACCGACGATAGAAGGTATATAGAAAGGGAGGGTGATCCTAAAAGCGCTCAGACGAAGGGGGGGGAGCGATGAAATAGAGGAAGAAGAAAAGGATCGGGTTACCGAGCGGGGTGATCAAAGCATCGAGCACGATATAATCGAGTCGCCGTGTCCGCTCAAGAGGCGACAGGCCGGCAATTGCAAGGAATAAATATAAAGGGAGCAAAGAGTACGAGGAGCACTTAGGCAAGAATAAGAGCACTGATAGAGCCGGGGGCCCTAAGCCGGGCAAGGCGAGAATTTACAGGACGTAATTAGGCCTTGCCAAAAAATGCACCAGGGGGTCAATGGGAACCACTGCAATTGAAAGGCAAGTGAAGCGGAGGAGCAAGCAAAAGAATCTCTAAATGGAAAGGTAAGAGAACCCGGACTGGGAATGGCGGGTCAGTGGTGTGATGGAACTGGGGATTATCTATTCAAAGGGGTTACAAATTAACCGAGGCCCGCGGCTAGATATGACTTAAATAAAAAAGGCGCTACCTAAAAGGAAATGGCCACAGGGGGGAGGAAGAATGAGAATATAAGCTCTTCCAGCTCCGTACCCTTCAAGGTCAGGAGACCGACGACACCCCGTCCGCTAAGCATCATTGCCAAAAAGAGAAGAACACAACGGGACTGACAAAACTGTGACTACGTAGAAAAACAGGCCAAGAGTCTTCCACTGATTGAGTAACGGTCAATGTGGTACCAGGGGAGCTCGGACTTGATAAGCGGCCGGAGGGGAGGAGGAATCGAAAGCGAACTTAAGTACGCGATGGAAAACACAGAAGCAGAGAGACGAGCCTCCACAGTGCCTCGTAATGTGGAGCGGGCAAAAAGAAAATTTCAAGAAGAGGAACTGTTCCGTCAATCCTGCTTACCCGAAAATCCCGTTAGGGAGGGAAGGAGGACCGCAATGGAAATCTAGATAAAAAATGGGGAGGAAAGGGGGAAGGTGTTGAGGCAAGTGGAAATAGAGTTGAACGAAGAGAAAGTTCCCGTATACAAAAGAGTATGAACTATGACGTAGTAGCGTCAAAAGGCACGAAAGAAGGGAGATAAAAAAACGCTAGCCTCCCGGTGAAAGTTTCAGAAGTTAAATAGGGGTAAGGAAGCAAATCTTTTATTCAAAGTGAACTGGAAAGGGCGTCGCTGGAGGCGCGTTATACAATGATGCATAAGAGATTGAACGGGGATCGATCAAGCACACTTCTAGCTGATGCAAGGGGATAAGGAGAAAAAAGCGTATACTGGGTGACCTAAAACAGTTTGATAAGTAGTGCGTGGAGAACTTCCAGGGGGGCCATTATGACTGGTACTGTCACTCTGAGGAGCAAGAGAGTGACGGGGCGCGACCAAAGGCTGAACGGATTAACAATGCCAGGGGGGCACATTTGTACAATTTCACGGGTCTCCTTAGTCAGGCGAAAGCGTAGTCGAAGGCCTGAAGAATGTACTCGCTGGCGTACTAGGGGAGAACTCCAAAAGTTGGAAAGAAACGCATAAAAATAACTTATCTGTGTGCTCAGGTGTAAAAATGAACCAGCCGTCGCTGACAAAAAAGGGGAAAGTTCTGCCCTCCCGTTATTCGGAAAAAACCAGGTGCCAACATCCCTAGAAAAAGGGCCACCTTCCTTTGAGGGACGCCCAGCGGCAAAGGGGGGAAGAGGTCTACCGACACGATAAAACGGCGGCCAGTCAGCCGAACTACCGAAACCCTCAAACCCACAAAACAAAAAAAAACACCTACTCCAAAAAAAGCGGGGGCGCCGGCTAAGACGCCGCACGGCCAGCGCGAACCGGGGGGGGGAAAAACAAACACCGGGCCCCGGCCGCAGGGGTCCTTTGAAAAAGGGAATGGAAGGGTTCCACCCAACCACAGTCGTGTCTTTTCGGAAAAGTAGGAGGTGGCCACAGGGCTTAACCAAAAGCGGATCCGTGAAGTAATGATTGGTGCCAAATGGACCAGAACCGAAGAGCCAGGGGGTTTTGCTTCCAATCATCAGTGTTTTGAAGTCGTTCTGTCTAAAATAAAGGGGAAATGGCTTCGTCAGCGAAGGCCAATTGCTCCCGATCAAATTACGCTCACTAAGAAGGTATCTCGTGATAGAGGTGCGTTCAGTAAAAGTCTGCTCTTACGCAAATAGGTAACTCTTTCACTGAAAAAGGTAAGAACGGCCTCAGTGCAGCAGGGGATCAGTCTCGCTAAAAACTCCTTCCACTCCCAAAGCCGTAAGGGCACCCCCCGCCTTAGCGAACACCGCCCTTAAAAGAACAGAAAAGGAAAGCAACAACCACAACTACCTGCTTACCCTCTGGGCCAGGTCACGTAGGGGTCAAACTTAACATCTCCACTCAAGAATTCGTCGGGCAACCACCAAGACAGGAAGGGAATCATTCTTCCAAGCGGGACGTGTGCACTCACCAAATGGCGCTCGACGAAGGTGGTAGAGGAAGGGCAGTAAACTTGGGAATGTCAAAACATCGACCAGTAGAATTCGCCACAAGGGGAAAGAGAATTAATTGGTCTATGGAACCTGTTCACCGTTGGACGTGCAAGGATTACACCAGTCGGAGCCTGAAAGGGGGGAGGGGGGGGAACACTCCCGTACCTGGGGGGAGCGTATTGGGGGATGGTAAAGCGGAAACATTGTAGCTGGGGCTAAGAAGAACTTGAAAAACGCCCGAGGTTCCAGGAAGGGTAGGGTGGGTTTTTAATAGAGGCCCGAGGGGCCTACGAGCGGGGTTGTTCCTGGGGACAAAAGCAGTGGTCCGGTTCGGGGGGAGGAGAGGCTCGGTCTATTCCGTGAGAGACCGACTTCGTACCTGGGGACCGTGCAAGCGGGTAGGGAGAGCCGCGGCCGTCCGAAAGAAGCAGCGATATAGCGGGAAAGCGGCCCGGCCTGGACGAAGGACGGGGGCGGGCGCCGCCCTGGACCATGAGGCAGCCGCCAAGCTTCAAATAAGAAAACCGGCTCGGCCTGCGTCGAGGCCATGTTTCGGAAACAAGCAGCGTTCCAGGCGGCGTGGGCGCAGAAGCCGAAACTTCCCCTCCCCTTGAAAATGGGCGCCCGGGGAACTAAAAGAAAAGGGACGCGTGACATGGGGGGGGACCGAGTTGGTCGTCTCTTGCGGGACAGGGCTGGACCAGGTGGGGATTATTCGTGAGGTGGCCGTAAGGGGGATATCGACTTCGCGGGACAAAGTCTGCCTTCGGGCCCAGGGCCCGCGGAGAAGGAAGCTTAGAGAACTCCAGGCAGGGTAAGGAGGCTGACGTTCGTGCTCGAAAAAAAAAAAATAACTTCCGAAAACACTGCGGTGTCGACCGAGTACGGACCGCTGAGTAGACGGCACCTGCGCCCAAAAAATGGGAGTTGCGGGGGACACCACTTGAAGAGGAACGCTGAAGAACGCTCTATGTCGGTCGTCGGGCAAATCTAGGGATACTTGAAAATAGTCGCAGGTGTGAAAAGGAAATGGCGTCAGTGGGGTCAAAACCCCCACACGGCTACGATTAAGGATCCAGGCAGGGGAGCAGGCGCGTTCGCAAGAAGAGCCGGGCTTCCGGGTGTTTTCATATGACGAAAGGTGCAAAAACGTGAACTGACATCTCTCGCTTCCAGCCGGGGGATATATGGATAGAAAGTTCCCCGGCAGAACGAGAAGAATAAAGGGGGAGGCCGTCCTTCTTCCTTTACGTAATCTCAGCGAAACGTCCGTCGTCTCCGTCATCTAAAGATGATGTTAGGACACCTGAGGAGGTACCTGACTCCCGGTAAAAAGGGAAGAGAATGAGGTAATTTAGTATCTGTGACAGGAAGCTCGTACAAACCACCGGTAAGGATAGGATTCCCTTTACCCACGACCCGCCATCCCCGGCAAGGGCCTATGATCGTAGCGAAGTGACAGGACTGAGTGATGCCGGACGCTGGCAAAGTTCGGAAGGCTGCCAAAAAGGGGGGTGGAGCGTAGAAAAATGTCAAACGGGATCCGGGTAGAAGTAACCCCCTCAAGACACACCCAAAGGGAAAAGTGCCTCTCAGCTATCGCGATCACCTCCTAAGAAAAAAGACTGCACGGGAGAATACTGGGGAGGGACACTTCTTCAATTTTTTCGATGTGGGGCGAGAGTAGGGGGCACGCGGCCAGGACTGACACCTGGCCGCGTACACTTCCTGACCCCTCTGTAGTTCCGCG
>Ga0179593_1288035_pt1 | contig 14625 bp, 20 predicted proteins | sample CZODoug2_1_08_16_FD_185931 | JGI IMG/M metagenome (GOLD analysis project Ga0179593, IMG submission 185931) | Vadose zone soil fungal communities from Angelo Coast Range Reserve, California, USA - CZODoug2_1_08_16fungal (PacBio error correction) | ecosystem: Environmental > Terrestrial > Soil >...
CACGGGGAAAAAAGCATCGAAACGGTTGGAGGACGCCCAGACAGAAGTCAGCAGGGGGGGTGCATTCCTCAGGTGGTCCCGGTACTCAGTTCTACAGTAAAAGAAAAAGGGCTATGCAAAGCGCATTATCCGAGGAAAAACGAGGAATGAACGGGGAGGAACTTGCACCGTTTCATCGCCAAACAGAGGGATGGTTTCCAACACTGGAAAAAATGGGGGGGAAGAAGGCAAGCACCTTTGAAAATAAAGATGAAAAGTCACGAAAATGGGGTAAAGTGAGAGAAGGAAACACCGTGGACGGGGGCCTCAAAAAGTGGATGAAACTCGTTTGAAAGAAAACTAATCACAACGAAAGTGGTGTCCGCAATATGGTGGGCCTGGCAAAAAACGAAAAAAGGGAGGAAGCTCCGCCACATGGGTTGGTGGATGAAAGTAACACAGGAAAGAGGAGGGGGAAAACTGGGTTTTAAGTAAACTTATAGGTCGGTGGAAGGAAAAAACGGCCCTGGATGGGTGCCAATGCAAGGAAAGTAGAGGAAAAATATAAACGACCATAATTAAAAACCTCCAAAGCGAAGGTTATGGGAATCTCCAGGTTAAACGAGCGGGCTGTTAGTGGCTAAAAAATTCGACATGTTGACTGAGACTGAAGTAAACTAACAGGACAAAAAAACGTAACAAGCAGGGGTAACCTCAAACAAAGAAATGTCACACCAAAGAGTAGAAGGAAAAAATGGCCAAGAATACACATTTACGAAAGTCTCCACGCGGACAACCGCTAAGAAAAGACCGCCTCCTAGCAGTAAATCCGCGCAAAGACGAAATGGAAACCTGCTCCTCCCCTCGTCCTCGGATTAAAACGCATAAGGAAAAAGGGTGATGAGACGGAAGAATAAAGGAGTAGAAAGTACCACGGGGTCCAAGCCCCAGAGGGGAAGCTAGCGAAGGGACAAACCTTAAAAACACGCATCCAGGTTGCAACAGCAAATGTTTGCCCCGCGAGGGGGCAGTGGGTAGCCCGATCTACTCTTCGTTAGAGCAGAAAGAGAAAACTGAAAAAAGAGGCGGGAAAGGAGATCCCCAAATCCTCCAGGGGGTCCTACGAAAAATCAAACCACAAAAAAAAAAGCACATAATTCGCGGCTGAAAGCAATGAAAGATGACAGGGCAAGAAGCGAAAGCGGCTCAGACAGGTTTGACGACACACCCTTTTCAGAAGGGAGGAGGAAAGCAGAATCACCAAGGACACCAATTCAAGGAAAAAAACCTTTACGGTAACGAACAGCTCGACTGGTGTAATCAGCGTGGGGGAGAAAAGTGGGATAGCACACGGCAAGCCAGTATCTCGTAAAAAAGAAGAACGAAAGGAAAGCCTGGAGGGGGGAACCAAACTAAGACAATCGAACAAACCCCCCCGTGACTCCCCGCCGAACAGGGAAGGGAAGAAAAAGTCAGGCAAGCCTGAAGCCCGTTCACGTCGGACCCGTACTAATAAACAGAAAAGCTTGCAGCGGAACAAAACCGCGAAGGGCAAAAGAAGACCCTCTAACCTGGGAGGTTGCAGTCCCGTATAGGGAAGGGGAGGGGATATCAAACCTCACGCTCCAACAAAACAAGCCCAGGCCACGTGGGTAAACTGGGAAGGCAAGCGAAGACTGGGGAACTCCAGAAAGAAGGAAGCCCAAGGGATCAAAAACCAGTCCTCAGGGGGGGTAGGAGCCCCCAAGTAGAGTTTTCAGGATCGACGCCTCCAAAACACCCCCCCCCCCCCCCCCCCCCCAAAAATAAAAAAGAAGACACGGCCAAGCGACTGCGTAAAGAGGGGGGGGAAAGGGAGGGACAGGGGAAATGGGTGGTAGTTGTCAAAAAAAAAAGTGGCTCAGTGCAAAAAACATTTCGTCAGGCAAACCCGAGACAGGGGGGGAAAAAGGGGAAAAGAGGGAGTGGCTGGTTGTTGAAAAAAGAGAACTGAACCTGGTTAACTTAAAACGTCGGAAGCGTCTGTTGACTTGCCCAGGGAACCCCGCACCCCATTGCTCGCTAGGAAAAAAAAGAAACTAACCCAATGGGAAAAAAAAGCCGGGGCCACACGACACGATCCTCGAAAAGCGTGGGAGGAGGTGGCAGGGGGGCGTTCGTTACAAAACGGTAATCCATGAACCAAACAGGGGCCGGACGTGGAAGCGTCAAAAGGAGACAAGACACAGACTGGGCCTCTCGAATAACCCTGACAAGAGGAAAGGAGGCGGGTGGGAAGCCGCCACCGCTTCAGGAACCTGAAAACCATCCCACGCCTAAACCAATTCACGAGATCGGGACAGGAAAAATGTGGGCAGAGAAAGGTATCTGGATGGGAAAAATGCCCTACAGGGAAAACTTGAAGACATACTCGGCAAGGGCGGGACGCCCCTTCCGCATTGGAGAAAAATTCTTGGAAAAAATGCCGGGACCAAAATCTGGGACAGAGGAAGACTCGGGGAAACCTAAAAAAAAAGTGGAAGCAGCGTCCCATCGCGGAACAAATAAAAAAAAGAAGGCAAACAGCGTCAGGAAAAAAGCAGAGGGCCCAAATATTTCGGGATTTAGGGGGGGGGGGCAAAAAACCTCGCGGCAAAGAATGAAGCCGCTTAGGAAGGGAAAAAACAAAGAGGAAAAGCTAAAAAAAACAAGCCCCCGGCACAAAGGAGGGACCAAATCAGAAACAGCGCCTGAAAAAGAGAGGGGAGGAAAAACTAACCAAACCAAAGACGGAGAAGAAACGTTGGGAAGCTAAAGAAAGGGTCTACCAGGAAGAGAACAGGCAGCAAAAGGAAAAAGCACGCCTGGTAGGGTGACGCCATCAAGGCACAAGGAGACCAACTTACGCCTTTGCAATCAACCCTATCTTCAACACGCCGACGAGAAAAAAAGTCCAAGAGGGCTTCTGAAAAAGGATCCCGGCCACGATGTACAAGAAAAAGAAGCAGAGATGGAGGACGGAAACCTCAAGCGCATGCAAACGCAGAATTCGATGGAGTGAACGTAGGGGTGGAAAAAGAGAAAAATAAAAAACCCCCAAAGACGAAGTCAGAAAAGCGCTCACTTTTCGCACTGACCCAGGGGGATACGGAGATGAGGTTGAAATGGTAACTCCCGTCCAAGGCAGTCAGCTTCTTGGGCAAAAAGGGGGCCCAAATGCCAAAAAATCTCCTCAAAAAAGACGCCGGGGTCATCAAAGGGGAGGTAGGGAAACAGCAATGACCCAATAAGGAACTAGAGCGAAATGAAAAAAGCCTCATCAAAACAAAGTCGCAAAAAAAAAAAAAGGACAAAAAAAGGGGCCAAACACAATGGCCCGTTCCTTACGGCTCAGGTGGAAACGCTACAAAGTACGAGGGAATTAGAGGACCCGAAAAAACAAGGTACCAAACCAAAGAATGGGAAGACAAGCAGTAGTCAAAAGGAAGAGGTAGGAAAGAGGAGGAACAAAAAGATAGTCCAGCGCCAGAAATTGTCGACGCCAAAAAACCTCAAAAACAAGGGAAAAAAGACGGGGGGCCAAGTAAAAAATAGCAAAATGTCAGAAAAAAGACGAATCAGGCAGCAAGAAGTGTACAGAAAAGAGAAAACAGAACGGGCGGCGAGGCGCCATGGAGAAAGGAAACCACAAAGAGCCCTCACAAAGCAATCAACAACAGGGGAAAAAAAGGAAGTAAATAGATAAAAGATTGTGTGGGGGACAGTCGGGGGGTAGAAAAAAGGAGGGCTCGCCAAAGTGCGAATGGCGTCCCGTAAATGATAGGGACAGGAACGAGATGACCGCTGACAGGGGACTTTGTTGGGATATATTCGGTTCCAGACAAACAAAAGATTGAGTGGGGGGGAGGGGGGGGGAGGGGACGATCAATGGCCGGAGCTGACGATGATCTGGTGCAAAGGGGAAGACGAAAGAAAAACGAGGGTGACTACTGCTTGACCTTACATCTTTTTGAAAACGGGGGAGTGGCAGATGAAGAAGAATCAGGGCCCCTTGGTGTAAAAAACGAAAAAGACAAAAGAACGGGGCCTTACGCGTATGGTGGGAAAGTTTTTGACGAAACACGGCAGGGGGGGGGAAAAGTATGGCTTTTGTCAGGGTGATTTCCACCCGGCAAAGGACTGAAAAGGAATTCAGGAAAGTTTCGGGTAATGGCCGATTGACGATGGGGGGGGGGGACACGGCGATGAGAAAAGGGTCTTTTTTTTCTCATCCAAAAGTGGCACGGGGAGGGAACAAGAATAACGAAGGGGAAAGATGGAAACCAACCCGAGCGGGCGCAAAACTCAAAAGGGGGAAGGCAGAAAAAGAGCATTCTGCGCTGATGAGTGGGGGGGGCTCGTTGATGAGCTTTTAGGAAAAAAGGAGGGACCAAAAGCCCTGGACCAGACGTTTTTTTGGAAGAAAAAAGAGAAAAAGAGGGGGGGCGCAAGACGCGAGTTTTCTTAAGACAAAGACTCTGGCGGGGGGGGGCACTTTGGTAGAAGGGGGGACGGAATCAATTTGGCAGGCCTTTATTGGGGACTGTTTGGTGAAAGGGGTTAGGCGGGAAACGGATTTGATGCGCACGAAGGCGAAGAGGGGGAGCAGGGGTGGCAAGGAAGGGAGGAAAAAAAAAACAGGGAGGGGGGGTGGGGGGAAGCAGACATGCGTAACAGGGTAAAATTTCCGGGGAAGAAAGCCACACGTTGTCATAGAACTAGAGCCGAACGGCTGGTAAGCAAGGGGCAACACGGAAAAACACCCCCGTGGGGTTCGGGGGGAAAAAATGGGAGGAGTGGGGGTGCCGACTTTTCTGTCCTTGAATGGGGTGGAAATGATTTTGAACAAGCGAATGGCTTGCCATCACAAAATCGGCAAGAAAATTAAAGGGAAAGGAAAGGCTTTTTGCCGCCGAAGCTGGAATGAAAAAAGAAAAAGGAGTTGAACGGGGCCCCGCCTTTTCATTAAGAGGGGGTTGGGACGGCCGGGATGTGCCACGCGATGGCCGAGTGGAAAAAAAACTTGGGGACCGGCCGGAACCAGGAACAGAAATCTGCCCAGGAGGGTTGGAAGCCGTTTGGCAGGGAAAAAAGGGGGGGGGGGGAATACAGGGAGGCAAGGGCAGAAAAAGTGCGAGAAATAGGAAAAGACAGGTCCTGGCCGCCTTTGAGACAAGTTCCAAAGACAAAAGTTGCTCTCCATGGGCAAGCCAAATAAGAATGGCCTTCCCGAGGGGGGGAAAAAAATTTGGGGGGCAGAAGTTTTTGGGAGTGGTGGGGCCGAAACAGGGGGTGCAAGACTTGCGACAAGGCGAAGCGCGAGTGGGTCACCAAAAATTGGAAAAGAAAAACGCGATCCAAGGTCCGGAAAGGAAGAAAAGGGGAGCAAGAAAGAAAAAAGGAGGGGACGAGGTTAATGTCTTTCAAGGGAGGTCATTAAAACAGACGCAAGAAACAGGGAACATCCCTAAGTTTTAAAGAAAGGATGCTGTAGGGGCAAAGAATGGGGGGGTGCCGGGAAAAAAGGGGTTTTAGCGGTGTATCGAGCGAAAGAAGGTAAGGTTGAACGGGGAAGGGCAAAACATAGGCAGTATATAGTGGGAATAAATTTCCACGTTTCAGTTTCTCAGGGCGGAAGTGGTTTTTAAAAAAAAAAGGTCAATGGGGCCTCAAATTCAACTGTCCCGAACGGGGGGGGTAAACTGGGAAAAAAAGGGAACTGGGCCGGAAGACACAGGGGATTACAGCAAGAACCAACGAATTTCCACGAAAAAAAAAGGGTGCGGCAGGGGGGAGAGGAGGGGTTTCAGGGAGGCGGAAGAGGAGGGGAAAATTACTAAAGAGCAGGTGGGGGAGAACATGAGGCGCCTAATTGCGGGAGTACTTTCGGGGTAAGTATCCGCGGGAAGAGAAGGGAAAAAAAGGGTTGGACGCGCGTAGACATAGGAGAGAATCGGGGAGGAACAGGACAAGGATAGAAGTAAACTAACAGGTTTGTTTTGGGGGGGGAAAAAGGTTCAGCCCACGTGGAAGGGGGGGAAATCGTCAAAAGGGGTGAAAGAAAGGGGGTTTAAACTTTGCTGAATTGAAAAAGAAAATGTTCGCGGGGGCACTTGGGGCAGGAAGATGTTCTAGGGACACTCCAAAAGAGTAAAAGGGGGAAAAAATCAAGAGAGCCGACGGGCGTTTTGCCGTCAGGGGGGATATCCCATGATGAAAAACTAGGAACCTGGAGTCAGACTTACAGAAAAGATGGGAAAGGTGCCCGGGGAGAGGATGGGAAAGTACGTGAGAAAAGGGAAAAAAAAAAAGGGGGATGACATGAACGGATAGGAGCGTTGATCAGTGAAAAACTCAACGAGTCATTGCTTTAACAAAAAACGCAGAAAAGGGTTGTTTTGGGGGGGGGGGGATTTTGCTTTCGTGGGCCAGGGAAGTGGGAGAAAAGACGGTTGAAAGCAAACTTGAAGTCGATGGGAATGGTTGTCGTGGGTCTTCTGCAAACTAACCGAGGGAGGATCCACAAAAGGGATAACAAGCAAAGGTCACCGGGGCAACATGTGATGGGGGGGGAAGGGATCCAGGGAAAGGGGGGAAGGTGAAGATCTCTGGCAGGAGGGGGCTTGGGGGGGAACCAGATGGCTTTGGCTACGACAGGACGGCAACTTCAAGTCAGAAAGGGGCACTTGGGGTGGAAAAAATGAGTAGGGCGAGTACAAAAAAAAATGTCTTGGGTTGACGCGGATGTTACTTTGGACGCAAGGAAAGCCTGGCTTCAGTGGTCGGAATCTCCAGGGGGTCGCTACCGGGGGTGCCTGAGGGGCATTTGTTGTGGTAGGAAGGAGGGGGGGGGGGAAAACGGGGGAGGGTGAACCGATGGGGGGCAGGAGGGTGCAGGGAAGGAACCGTGCTCAGTTTTGTCTCCAATTAAAAAAACGTCAGAAAGGGTAGCTCACATCAAAAAAAAAAAACAAGGGAAAAAAATCGAAATTCCATAATACGTTGGAGGTAGTAGGGCAAGAAAATCGTTTAAATGCGGCGTGCAGAAAGATGAAGGACTCCCAGAAAGAGAAAAAAAAAAAAAACCCAGCCAGCCTTTGGAAACGCCAAGTGACATCATGAATCACCACAATGCGGACCCGTTTCGTGGGGGAAAAAAAAGAAATAATTGACTGGTCAAGGCGAGGTTGACCACTAACAGAGGGTTCATCCACTTTGTTGAGCCAAGCACCGAGGATCCAAACCAGGGGGAAGGGGGGGGGGGGGGAGGAAAATCCAAATCTTTGAGACGGGGGAAAAATGGGGTGGCGTTAAAGGACCATCGTCATAGGGGGGGAACATCTGCGAGGCCGGGGGGGAAAGAGGGGAAATCGCAGAGGCAAAAAAAAGAGGAATCCGCTGATAAAAAGGAACAGCCTTCCATAAAAAAAAAAAAAAAGACAGGTTGTATGGTTACACTAACACAAAAAGGGGAAGAAAAAAAAAAAATCAAGGCGGGAGTCTCTGGATCCACAAAACCGTGTAACTTTCGAATGCGTGGGCGTTGGGTCGGAGAAAAAACACAGAGAGGAAAAGATCTATCAAAAACTCACAAACTGGAGGTGACGCCCCAGAAAGAATTCACGAAGGAAAAGGGGAGAAAGGTGAAGGGTTCTCAGTTCGAAAGGAAAACCGACGGAAGGGACTACGTGCTGGTATCGAGGCACGTGAGGTCCATTTGACACTAAGAGTTCAACGCAAAGAAAAGGGAGGGGGAGTAAGGCGAGATAAAAGCACCTTCTCATAGACGATGAGAATGTCGTAGCCCGTTTTTTGGGCTAACAAAAGGATGAAACCAGGGTTGGAGGGAAAAACTAAAGACGGCAACGACGTCCAAAAATAGGCTTGGCAACCCGAACGGCGGCCCTCGCAAGGGGGTGAAGGGTCACCAAAAAACAAAAAAAAAAAACGGGGTTGAAAAAAAAAAAAAAACGGGGTTGCTCGTTTTTCGTGGGGGGGGAAACGGTTCCAAAGCTTTCTCAAAAAAAAAAAGCTCTCAAGGCTCGATCTGATCAAACCCATAAGCACAACTCAAGGAGGGGAGGGCAAAGAGGGGTCCCTGGATTGGGGGAAGAAAATTGCTACGTTTAAAGATCACTTAGAACTGATGAGAACACTTCCAAAGGAACCCAATCGGGGAAACAGAAAAAAAAAAAAAGCAAGTCAACAAAAAGGAAGACAAAGCAAAATGACAAAAACCGCACAGGGGGAGACGAATCTACACGGTGAAAAACGCGGCCGTTACAAAAAAGGTCTTCATGGCAAACTCGATAAATTCGAAAAAGACCTCAAAGTCCTAGCTAAGGAAGGGGTGAGGGGAAAAAAATCGAAAGTTACGTCCCACCCGGATAAACTTTAGGGTAAAAGCGCGCCCAAAAGCGATCGGACTCACCTTGCAACCAGCGCAAAAGCCAGGAACGAAAAAAAAAAAAGGGTGGGCAAAACGAAAAAGTGAGGGAAAGAGAGAGGACGACGTAGAAAAGTAGAGCACAGCGGTAAAATAGATGGAACCAGTTCGGAAAGGGCAAGTCAGGGGCAAGAAAGAAACAAAAAACACAAAACGAAAAAAGAAAAAAAAGAGAATGCTGATGAACGAGTAAAAAAGGTCCAAAGAATCAGACTGCGACGCATATTGCGCAAAAAAAAAAGAAGGGGTTAGAAGAAAAAAAGGAATCCCAAGTACGGGCAAAAAAAAGGCAACTACCCCTTGGACCGAGGGATCAAAAAGCCGCGTTTCCCTAAATGGCCGGGAAAAGCCAAGGGGGGGGGGGGGGGGGGGGGGGGGGGGGGGGGGGGGGGGGGGGGGGGGGGGGGGGGGGGGGGGGGGGGGGGGGAATGCAAACTTCAAGCTCTATTAAAACGCCTCCGAATAACGGAAGTGCCCAACTAGGAAAAATAAGGGAGGGAAAAAGGCCTAACTGAAGACGAAGTAGTAAAATTCAACCGGGCAACCTGTTTGGAAACACCTGTAACCCAAAACGACTTCTCAAAATCACCTACCACTGGAGAGCACCAAACCAAAAACTGGGAACAAAAAGAGAGCTAGACCAAAGAGGGGGGTTGTGCAGAAATTATTTATGCTCGCCCCAAAACCCAGCATGGGCCAGGGACCTGGAAAAATCCCAGCGGGAAAAAGACTCAAAGAAGTTCAAAAAGTATCTTCCCCACGAGTATTAAGTGAGCGAGAAACAAGGAACTCCACAACTAAAAAAGATCACACAAAAGACAAGTTTGTTGGTTGGGGGCTGAAAATCGGTTGGAGGGATTCCAAGGAAACCGGGGGGGTAGTTCCCGGTCTAACCATTGTTAACTCAAACCCAGTACTGAGAAAGCCCCTTGAAGTGTGCCTGTGTGAACCTGAAGAAAAGGGAAAAAAGGGGGGGAACTGATACAGATCGGAAAGAAGAGGGGGGACTTGCAAAAAACCACGAAAAAAAAACAACAGCCAGGGGGGACCGCGCAAGACTGAACTAAACATGGTTCAAAAAAAACAATCTTCCACTACCTCATCCAGGAGAAAAGAGAGCGGCCCGGTGGGCAGAAACGGGGAGAGGAAAGAAAGGTAACAGACGGCCGGGTCGGGCTTTTCCACAGAAGGGGGGAAACAGTTTAGACGCGATCACCTGAAACCCGACGGACTGGGTCGAAAAGTGAACCAAGGGGGAAGGGGAGCTGGGGGGCATCACACCCATCACCCAGAAAAAACTGAACCATTCACAAGTAGGGAACGTAAAAAAATGGACGTTAGCTTATGCAAGGAACGGCCCCTACTTGAAGCATAGCCTGCAGGCGGCGACCATGGGGAAAAGAGAAACTTCAGGGAAATGGAAGGAAATAGCAGATTGCGGACGAGAAAAAGGAAAGCTTCCCCCATCGCTCACCCCTCCAACATAACAGTCAATTACCCAAGCCGGCACGGAACAAAGATTCCTTGAAAATTAGGATGGCCAAAAGCCCTGGACAGCAAGAATGAAAGCGCAGGTAAAAAAGGGAATCAACCATCGATAAACCCAAGACAAAGAAAAGGAAAGAAAAACTCGGTCCACCATGCCGAAAAAAAACGGGAGAGAGAAGCGCCTGCAAAATCGTAGCAGGAAAGAGTACTTCGGACCGTGGCAAAATAACGAATCAACCTACGCATGCATTCTGCTTAAGCCCACTAAACCCCTGGGGACGCACATCCCGACAAAGGGGAGACACATCGCGGCCTTGTAAATCATCCAAACGGAGGACTCCGACTCGGACATCACCACATAAGGCCTGAAAAATTATAAGGGGATCCCGCGAACAGAGACGAAACAAAACGAGAAAATGGGGGGGAGAAGACCCTTCAAGGGGCGAGGCGACGAGGGCTGAGGGGGTTGGTTCTACGTAGGGGGCCAGGCCCTAAGTACCGAAGCCCCGAACGAGCAGTCCGCAAAAGCTAAAGGAACTTCGGCAAAAAAGGTAAAGCTGAAAAAGCTGCCAGTTGAGGGGGTAAAAAAAATGGAAAAGGGAAACTCAGGATTGTTACGAAACAAAGTGCCGGCATAAATTCATCCATCAAAGTAAACTCCCGTAGTACAAAAAACAAATGACAATACAAAAGAAGTGAAGCGACGGGGATCCCGAAAGCTCAAGCACAAGTCTGACAAACACGGAAAACCAAAAGGAACAAACGGTCCAAATGACCGTTTTTCTTCTGTCCAAAGGCCCCAAAAAAACTACAAGTGGGAGCGATATCGTCCGCAGGTCAACGCAAAGGAGAAGGGGCAAAGGAAGGAGGAAAACCAAGGGACGAAACGTGAAGTTCAGCCGGCAAAAAAAACCGTCAGCCGCCAAAGAATGAAAAAACCCCGCACACCCGCAATCTTTTTTGGGGCAGTACGCAGAACGCAAAAATGTCCATGACCTCAAAACAAAAAAAAAAAAAAAGAAGGTGACGTGCGAAATCCAGAAAACCAAAGGAAAGCCAAAGGGGGGGTGGACCGAAACATCTTCTCCTCACCAACCAACGGGAGGAAATAGGGGGGGTGTGGCAGAGGGACCGAAGGCGCTCAGCGAAAAGTGAGGGCAAAAAAAATTGCGGCAAAAAAACGGAGTAGGGCACCTCCACTGGGAGAGCAAGAAACTGACATTTGGCTGATCTGGACTGGTCTAAAAAAAAACAAGATTGGCGGGGGGGGCAGGAGAAGGAACAAATTCGGTGACAGATAAAACTTGTGGACCAGAGACAAATGAAAAAAAACGTCCCAGGTTTTAAAACTAACGCACCCCGTGCACCTAAAATGGGGGGGGCGAAAAATTAAAAAAGAAAAAGAGGAAAGCGCGGCCCGTTGGGGTTGGGAAGAACGGAATAGGACATAGTTTTTTTAATTTTTCTACGAGGTGGGGATGAGGCGGGTCCGGAAACGAACTAAAGGGGGTTCGTATGGAGGGGAAGGGATAAAGGGGAGGACGGCGGGAGTTGAGTTCTTGGGAAAATTTTGGCCGAAAAGTGGGAAAAAAAAAGGGACGACGGAACGGGTAAAAAAAAATCAAAACCGAAGCGCCAAAATAAAACGGGGCAGCAGAGCTCTTTTGGGGGGTGTTAGGTGATGCCGAAAGGGGGGAAGAGGGGAAGAGTGAGGGGCACGGGCACATACGACTAGAATAAAGGCGCAGGGGGCTTGGTGAGGTTCGAAAAAAAAAAGTGGAACCGACTGGTTGGTAAAAGGGGGGCCGGAAAGTTTAAAAAAAAAAGAAGGAAGGGGATGTGTTCGGTGTCGGCGGCCAAGGAAACGGGGATTCAAAGCATGACGGAATATTGAGACCTGTGCAGTGTATTGCCGGGTTCAAAAAAGGCCGGGGTTTCCGCGAAAGGCCACAAAATAAAAAAAAGGATTGAAACGGAGAGGAAAGTGGAAAAAGGCAAAAGAGGTCCCCGACGAAGCCGGGGTTGCGAAAGGTTCAGGCCGCCGCCGCCCCTGTTCGGGAAGACATTGTGAGGGCTAAAAGGGGAAGAAAAAGTACTAGTGGGGTGAGATTGTAAGCACGTAATTTACCCCTGCCTAAGAAGAGGGGCAAAGGGGATGTGCAAGGGATGAAGCTGTGGCAAATCCGAAAGACAAAAGAAAAGGGGGGCCGTCCGTCTCTTTCATTGAAGTTGGCGGCTGTTTGAAAGGTACGCCGATGGACGAAACTGTTCACTGTGGGGAGGAAGGAACGGGAGAGGCTCTCCCAAAAACCAAAAAAAAAAAAAGAGGTGGGGGTAAAAGACAAGGGGAAGAAAAAAATGTGTCTCACATCGGCAGGTCTCCCGCCCTGCCAAGAGGGGAAGGAAAAAAAAGTTGAAAGGGGAAGCGGTAATTTTCCAACGGAAATTGAACCTAGGCCAGGTTCTTACGGGGCGTATCGCGTGAATGGGGAATAGGTTTGTGTAAATGGGGGGGAAAAAAGAAGAAGGGAGGGCCAAATTTTCACAACTAAAGCCTCTGATAAGGGGTCAGTGGGATACTCGATCCCAAGTCCGGGGATAAAAAGGTTAGAGCTAAAAAAGCGGAAAAAAAATTAATTTACAGGTCCTAAGGCGGTAACGACGGCCAATCACCTCAAGCAAGACTTTTCTAGGGCGTTAGTACCCCGACTGGGTGTTGCCGATCATGGGGGTGGGAGGGCGTGTGTGCAAAAAAAAAACGAACCGAGCATGGGTGAAAAGGGGGGTTGGAGGGAAGGGGGGGAACAAGGAAGAGTCAGTAGATAGTAAAACAGGTAAAAAAGGGGGTCAAAGAAGGGGGGGAGTCAGTGTGTAAAAACACTTCCAGTGCTTTTTCGCTGTCCTCGGTTGTTGGGACAGAGAAACTGTGGGGAACTGAGAAAAAAGGGGAAAAAGAAAAAAACTGGGGAAACACACATCAAAGGGTAAAAACCAAACGGGGGGGGACGAAGTGGGCCCGGATTGAGTTACCGTAGATCAAAACGACTTAATAAAGAAGAGGTGAAAGACAGAACGACTATGGCTTGGGGGGGAAAAGGTCTTGCGGAGGGCAGTTATGCAAACCAACTTCCATATGAAAAAAGGGCTTGGTCGGCGGAAGAGAGCAGCTGGAACGAATCCTAAGGGGAAGAAACTCAAAGAAAAGGAAAAGCCGGGGGTTTTGTTGGGAAACGGGGTACAAGACACACATTGGGGAATTAGCATCTCTACGTTTCAAGCTGGGGGTAAAGGGGGTCTGATAGACTAACGGTTCACGTAATGGTGAGAAACGGGCAAAAGAAGGTTAGTTTGGGGGGGGGGCCACCCCTCCTTCCTTAAGAGGGAAGATAAGCGCTCACAAAACGGGCGTTGGGACAGAGGGGGATGAATAAAAATTCCTAAAAACCCCAGAACAGAGGGAACCTTGAATAGTAACCCTAACTCATTTAGGTTGTTCCAAAGTGTGGGCGAATGGGAATTGCTGCGCCGAAGAAAAAATCAGAAGGGAAAAACTGAGAGGTGCGAAAAAAGGTCGAAAACAAGGACCTGTCCAACCGTCATCCATATGGAGCGCATTGCTCAGAAGGTGGAAAATTGTTTTGGGGTGGCAAAAAATGGGTCTAGGGGTTCAGGGGCAGGGAACAGAGGACGTGGGCAGAAGACTTCCGCGCCCAAAATTGAATTCTAATTTCAGCAACGAAGATAGAAAAAAACCCAGCAAAGTAAGAAAAAACGGAGGCACAAAGGGTCGTGGTTGGAAACTGGGGAGACTGGGAAATGCAGTCTACTCACAAAGTCGAAGGGTTGACGAAAGTGGTCTGAAAGTAATAAGGGGGGACGAAAGGGTAGATCAAAACTTCCCTGAAAAATATACGGGGGCGAGGGTCGCAGGAAAACCGGCTTTTGCCTGAGGGATGGCGTGAGCAAAGAGAAAAGCTTGGGGCAGTTTGGGCCCCGCAAACGGCTTCATGGGAAGAGACCTACCCTTTGGTCTGGGGACGGGGGCATACAATGGGTGGACGGGGGAGGGGACCAAGGAAAAGGACAGGAAATTGACCGGGTTCGCTTTGGAATCATAAACTGTCCAAGTGGTATCTCAACACGCTCGAAATTAAGGGGGACGAGATAGATTGAGGGATATGGGGGAGGAGGGAGATCAGGGGGGAAAATGGAAGCTGCAACAAAAAAAAGCCCAGGGTGAAAAGGGGCGGAAACCCGAAATATACCATAACACGAGAGGGAAAGGACTGAAACGGACTCACCAAAACAAGGGGCGCCTAGCAACCGGGGCAAGGGTGCCAACTACATAGAGGAAAGGGCAAGGAAATAGGGGGGGGGGGGACAAAAAAAAAATTGGTGGTCATCCACGGTTGTGACCAAGCAGGAATAACAGAAATTGAGAACTCTCAAAAACTTCTTATCAGGAAAAGGGCACTTTGGTAAAAAAGAAAAAAAAGGGGGCGGCTAACGGAAAAGCTTGATTTCGAAGGCTCTGCCGATGCAATCCGCAAAAAACCTCCAAAAATAGACTAACGGAAATAAAAGAAAAGAAGAATAAAAAGGAGGGATTGGGGGGACTGAGAATGAGAAAGGAAAAGAATCACTCGTGGTGGAAAAGGGTCAGGGAAATCAACCGTTCCGTGTTTTTTGCCGGG
>Ga0179593_1294993_pt1 | contig 14625 bp, 25 predicted proteins | sample CZODoug2_1_08_16_FD_185931 | JGI IMG/M metagenome (GOLD analysis project Ga0179593, IMG submission 185931) | Vadose zone soil fungal communities from Angelo Coast Range Reserve, California, USA - CZODoug2_1_08_16fungal (PacBio error correction) | ecosystem: Environmental > Terrestrial > Soil >...
TATTGGGCACAGGCCGAAAGCAAGTGAAGGGAACTGAAGCAACACGATTGCGAAAACAATGGCCGAACCGGAAACGGCCCGACCGGGGTTGGTCCCTGTCGACGACAGGAAAACAGGTAGTCCGCAAGTTCAAAACAAACCGTGGGGGGAAAAACCGCACAGGGGGGGAGCTCAGTAAAACCTGGGGGAACAGAACGGGCTGTGTTGTCCGGACGAAACACAAAGAAAAGTTGTTCTCAGACACTCTCGCACCCATGGAAAAAAAACGAGTACAGAAAATGCCACAACAAACGTCCGAATAAAGGGAATAATTCAAAAAGGGCCAAAGAAAGACGTCCCGAAGAAAACGAGAACAGGGTTCAAAAAGCCAAACAACCAAAAGTAAAACTTGAAGTTTGGTTAGATGGTCAGATGATGGAAAGAAAAAGAGGGACTGGGGGGGTCAGGGTAGACTACAGGGACTCATCAAAATGGTTGCAAAAAAATTGTCGAAGCATCGGTTGGTCGGGCGAGGAATTCGCGGCGACAAGATGGGCAAGGGGGAAAAAAAAAAACCGGAGCAAGGAAAATACGACAGCCTCGGAACCCGGCTCAAACCTACCGATAAAGAGAGTAAATAAAACGGGGCCTAACAAACGTAAAAAATCAAAGCAACAAAAAAAAAGTCACCTTGTGCTATAGGAGCAAAACTAGCGGACAAAAAAAGAGCAAACTTCCAAGACTTGGGGGCAAAGCCGCGTGGAAGAACCGAAAAGCAGGAGGGCTGACCTCCCTTAGTATTAGAAAAGGGGCGAAACGTATCCACACCAGACAAAAGGGGGAAAACAGAAAGACTGGGGAGGCCTTCCAGCAGGCCGCTAACCGAAAAACTGGACAGTCGACAAAAAATGACATTGATTCTGCTGGGTGCTGTACGCTTGGCGAAAACGAGCAAAAAATCAAGCCAGACATCTAAAGCAAACAGAGTAAAAAGCACTGGGGCTACAAAGACTACGAGATGTTTCATGGGTAAAGGTGACCGAACGGCGTCAAGGAAATGCTAACCAAGGTACCCTCCGGTGCAAAAACAAACACTTTAATAAAAATGGGGGGACGAAAAGGGAAAACCATAAATCAAGAAGACCCCCCCCCCACACCCCCCCCCTAACTGTTTGAACATGACGGAAAACGCGCCGATAGAGCAAAAAGAGCGGCTACACCCAATCCCTCTTGTCCCCGCCGATTCCAAGACACTGACAAGAGCAGTTTAACCGCGGGCGAGAAAAAAAACAGACCCGCTGGAAAAAGAACTGGCGTCCCATGGGGGGGTGGGCGGCCGAAAAGGTCAGGACGCCGCGTCCGCCACAGAAACCGTGAGTCTGGTTCGCGAAAAGGTCCAAGGGGCGGCTCGACCACCATGTCGAAGGGAACAGGAAACTGGACCGTGTACGGTCAGGAAGACAAGTGATGTTTACATCAGAAAAGCCCATGCTGGGTCTAAGCAGGGAAAGGCACTAGCTTGGCTACATAGCAGGCCAAGGGAAGGAATTTCACGTATCCTCGCGCGAAATTTGAAACGCCAAGAGGGTATGAGCCGGCAGGGGCGGGGCCATCGCATATGCGTTGAAAGCCTTCAGGAACCAATCGTTGCATGGGGATCCTGCACACGCCCGGCAAGGAAAGGGGCCATCCCAGACAGGCGAATAAACTTGTAAAGCACCTGACCTGACAAGGGGAAGGGTAGGACTTCGGGAACGCGCTGAGGGAGAAAAGCACACGGGGGGGGGGGGGAGGCGGTTTTAAAGCAAAAACCGAGCCGGGTTGGGGGGGGGGGACCCGAGTAAAGTCTCGGAAAACGGAATTGGTTCGAGACAACAGCAGGATTAAGCCATAAGGAGCCGGAGTCCGAAAATGGGGGGCAGCGCCAAATGTCCTGCGGGTTGTGTTACGGTCGCCAGGGGAGACTGATTTGGGAAGGTGATGGGGGTTCGGCAGAAAGCTAAGCCGCAGATCCGAACGCTTAATCAAAAAGGGCCTGCCTAAAAGAGCCGTTGGCCAGTCCAAGAACAGTGAAGGGGAATGCACATTGTGGTGACGGATCCAACTTCAAAAATAGAAAATCACCTTACTAAGGAAAACACCGCCCAGAAAAATGGGTGCCCACGAGAGGGCGGAAAAAAGTGTGTACAAGCACGTTTTCTAAAGTAACAGTGTAGTATACGAACAGTATCAAAAAAGGGGGGGTCGGGGGACAGATGACGAACCGTACACCAAGAGGGTAACAGCCCTTCATGACAAGACGGTTGCCGGTGTGGTGGAGTGCCATGAAAAGATGGAAATCACCAATCATATGGCCGGAAAAAATAGTCCTGCCGGGGGTCGCCAAAACCCTTTTGCTGAACTGCCAAAGTACGATGGCCCGCAACGAAAGACAGGACGAACACCTCGGGTGTGGGGGGGAAAAAAAACAATACGGTGGCAGGCTTGTGGGAAAAACTTGGGGGCGATCGGTGAAGGGAAAACTGAGATTGGAATCTGGGCATCTTCACTGGGGGGGGGCAGGAAGGAAAAGGTTAACAGCAGCGGAGGACTGGAGAGATGACAGTCCACCAACAACACAGGAAGAAAAGAATAGAAAAACGCTGCAAGGGAACGGTGGCGGGACGCACAAAACCACAACCAGGGAGAAGGGGAGAAAAAAGAGGAAAGCCCAAAGATGGTATCGCACTTTTGTAAACTGGACGCCGTTGGGGAAAGAGTGTTTTTTCCAAACCGTGAAGGGGAGCGCAAAACCAGGGGTCAAATTTTCCTGGCCGTAAGTTTTTCCAGCAAATGCACACACCGCGGAACTACGGCCAAAAAGGTGGGTGAGCACACTATAAGCAGACAACCAACTTCGGCCAGGAGCAGGAGGACGATTTGTGTGAAGGGGGAAGAAAAAGAATACGGACAGACAGGGAGAAGATTCCATACACTGGAAGTGAAGGTGAAACGAAAAAGCGAAATCGCCACGGGGGGAGGATGTACCCTGGGGGGGCCAGGTGGTGTCGTTCGGCAGGTAGGAAATGTGATCGAATGTCGCAGGCGAATGCCAACAAGTGTAAGGGGGTGCGCAAGGGGGTCCAAGGGAACAACTTGCCCACGGAGAAGCGTAGGGGAGGTGAAGGCGCAATGGCGAAAAAAAAAAAAAGAGGGAGACGAAAATCCGACATAAATTCTAAATCCGAATCCCTGACGGAAAGAAAAGTGGGGAAAAAACGGAATATGGGAAAAACCAAGGGGGGAAACTCAGAATGCAGAGGAAAAAAGCCCGGGCTGTTGGCGCTGAAATCAAAGGGTTAAAACGAGCCGTGCGGAGAAAAAAAAGCGCAGGGTGCGATAGGGAGCTCGCGGGGACGAGTGGTAGACAAATTCGCGCAACGGAAAAACCGTTCCAGAATACTGGAAAAAAAAAAGGGCAAGCCATTAGTGGGGGAGGATGGCAATACGGGGCGGGGAAACCAACTGCAGCTGCGGCTGGAAAAACAAAGGGAAAAAACCCACCAGTAATTGTTTAAAATTGTGAAATAGGTAGCTGTGGGACCGCAGAAATGACAAGAAGAGCAGTTTTGGGAACAACCGGGGCGGCCCAGTTGGCGAGAACAGGAGCCGGGAAGGTCCTTGAAGACTGGGAGAACACGGGAAAAAATGATTTGTATAAGCAAAGGGACGGCATAGGGAACACGTCGGGGGGAAAAAAGGAAAAGAAGAATGACCAAGTTCCCTTCAGGGGGAACTGCAAAGCTGGGGTTAGGCAGAACGCACAAGTGTCAATTCAAAGAAACAGAATTGCAGTGGTTGGGTTTGGAAGCACCGGAACGCCGGAAGTTAAAAGGACAAGGGGGAAAGCGGAAACAAAAAGACGGGGTAGGGTATTTCCAGCGGGGAAGGTTGACGGCCGAGGCTCAGACGGGAGGGGGGAAAGAAAAGCGGGAGTGGGGAGACACCAGTAGGGAGCAAAAAGCCAACGCCAGTGTGAGGAGGTAAAAAGCGGCGAAAGTTCAAAAGTATCCCAAAGTCCAACGAGAAAGGAGGGGGGTCCCCGGATTATGTGAAAATTGGGTCACGTCCAAAAAGGATAAGTGGTTGCACGGTGGAAAAGGGTAGGTGGAACACATCCTCAAGGGGACCGAAAAAAAAAACGTTTTCAGAGGACAAAGAAAAATGCTCGGCGTCAAGTGGGGGAGCAAGACAGTGTAGGACGTCACTGGGGGGAAAAGGGGAAGTGTAGTTTACAGGGAGAAAGGGGACGGACTCGCTGCACGTCCCAAGCAAGAGGAAAAAAGCAGAGAGGAAGTCGACCCCGGCAAAACTCTAAACGTAAGCGTACAAGAAAAGAAAAGAGGGAGAAAGGCATATAGTGCGCAGGTGAAAAAAAGGTTAAGGGTTGAAAGAGCCCTAGAAATTGCAGATTGCCAAACGGCAGCGAACGACGAGAAACGGCCCGTTCCGGAGGCGGCTGAAAAAAAGCTTCAACGGCGCGTTTCCGAGAAAAAAGGTGTGACAATAAAGTTTGGGGAAAGTGGAAAGGGGTCAAAACGAGAAAGGGGTGGCAGGGCTTGGGGTATTAGAAGGGTCGGGTTAGATTGTGGCAAACTGGAAAGGACCGTCACATTAAAAACACAGGGGGGAAAGCTTGAGCACGGTCCGCAAACAAAACCTTACCAGAGAACCAAACGCAAAAGACAATCACCGAAGGATCAGAAGTATTTGGTTGCAAGGGAGGCCAAAGAGTGACGAAAAGCGGAATCATTCAAAAGTGAAAGACCACCACTCCACCAAACAATGCTTGGAAGGTTTGGGTGAAAGCGCCTGTGGGGGCAAGTCGGAAAAGTTAACGGACAATGGGGGAAAACCAAAAACGTCAGAACGGAGAAGGGGGGGGAATTTGTCCCAGTGACCCCATGGTAGGCAAAACAGGGACCGATGTTTCGGAGGAGTGTCGGGGGGAGAAAAAAAAAAGTTTCTTTGGTGGCGTACAGGACGGACAACAATGCTCTGGGCACGTTCAGAAAAAGAGATCGGACAAAGGGTGGCGGCCCCGGGTGGAGTGACGGGTACTGAAAAACTTCAGGAGGACTGGGGGGGGGGAAGCAACATGGGAAAACGTATTCCGATAAGGTGGTGACCCGCAAATAGTGGCGAGAGGGAAACAAAGAAAACCGGCAGCCCCTGAAGCAAAAGTAATCCTTCACCTGCCCCAAAAAAACCACTTGAGGAGGAAAAGGGGAAGGGGTAGATGAAATGGTTGTAGGAAGCTAGGGCCCAGGGGGGGAAGGTCCAGGGTGAGGTGTGGGCAACCGGAAGCCAAATTGCGAAGGGCGCGGGGGGGGGGGAAGAAGGGGAAGGAGGGGGAGAGGGGGGGGGAGAGTGGTGGAAAGGAAGGGGGGGAAAGGGGGGGGAAGGGGGAGAGAGAGGGGAGAAGGGGGGGGGAGAGAAGGGGGGGGGAAAAGAGGAAGGGGGAAAGGAAAAAGGGGAAAAGGGGGAGAAAAGGAAAGAAGGAGGGGAAGGGGGAGAAAGAGGGAAAAAAGAGAAATAGAAAGAGGAGGGAGGAAAGTTAGAGGGGGGGAGAGGGATGTAAGAAGAGGAGATGGAGAGAAAATGGGAAGGGGAAAGAGGTGGGAAAAAGAGGGGGGAGGGAGTGAGAAGACAAGGAAAAAAGGGGGAGAGAAGGACAAGGGGTAGGGAAGGAAGGGGAAATAAAAGGGAAGGGGGAAGAGAAAGAATGGAAGAAAAGGGTGAGAGTGAAAGGGAAGGGGGAAAAAAAAGAGAGGGGAAGGTAAAGGAGGAGGGGGTCGGTGTGCAACAGTAAAAAAAGTCCCTTCGTTGTCGTCAAAACGGTGTCAAAAGCCAACAGGGGGGGTGAAAGGAACGGGTCAAAGTACACTCCGCACTTCAAACCGGGTAAGGAAAATTGGGGTCGAGCTCTCGCCGACTATTATACACAGGCAAAAACTTCCGGGAAGGAGAAGCCCACACCAAAAAAAAAAAAACCCATTTGGGTGTTAGCCCAACGAACACTTACGAAGAAAGGGACAAGAGGGAAAGGTGAGTCCCAGGACAGGTCAAGGGGAAAACAAAAAAAAAAGAAGCATTGACTCGGGGAACGCTAAAAAACAGTGGGAACAGAAGACGTCGAGCAGACGAAAAAAAGGACCGGCCGACGGCAGCAAAGCAGTCAACTAAAAATCACACAAACCAAGTCTGCAAAGATTGAAGATGGGGGGGGAGAGGCAAAATGAAAGAAGAGCCACAGGGGGAAGAGGGGCAGGCTCGACAGCGAACCATTTTGCACCAAGAAATTAGAGAAAGGTGGGTGTACCGGGCGGGAAGGGGCCTATCCTCAGGGAGTAAAGAAAGGGCACGGTGTTGAGTGGGGGGAACAAGAGCACCCTGGTGAAGAAAAACGAACGAAAACCGGAAGCAAAAAGGACCACGAAAACCTATAGGGAAGGGTCGTACCAGTTACTAGTCAGAAAAAAAAGTAACAAAAAAAGGGTGGGGGGGCACTATGTGATGACACCACGGGTGAATAGGCAAAAGCACAAAAGGGGGGCCGGAAAGCCTGTTTCAGCCGCCAAGGGGGGGAAATAAGGATACTAGTCTTTCCGGTTCCCATCAATAAGTGGACAAGAGGAAGTGAAAGAGGGATCAACCCTCAAGGTCAAAAAGAGAAAATCTTGAGGTCTACTCAGCCTGGTCGGGGTCGATGAGAAGATAGCAAAGCCAGGGGGGGAGGAAACAGAATATGCTATCTGAAAGATTTGGAAGGGCCAAAGACGGGGACAAAACCTTCTACCCCCTGGAAAGAGAACAGCGAAAAAATTGCAAAAAAGGAATCAACAGAAAGGAGTGCGGGAAAAATTGGGGACCTGACAAAGAGGTTCGATCCGTAATAGAAAAGCAGTTGAAATCAGAGGATGCGAACGGGGCAAGGAAAAAACCAGAAATCCACGTTCCAACGAACACTTTAGAATTAGTGGGACAAAGTTCAACAAAAGTCAAGGCCCCCCAACATAGAAGGGGAATGGACATGAAAACAGAAAATCGCAGACACGAGATTGCAGCAAGGGCCTTGCAGCACAGAGAGGTTGAAAGTGACTACGGCGGTTTTCTGTCCATCCAGAAAAACGACAAATGGTGAAAAAAAAAAAAAGAGGCAACGCCGCTCCCAATCCCGAAAAACCAAAAAAAAGGTCCACCTGGGAAAAAACACGCGTCAGAAATTGGGTCCGAAAGGATTTCAAATCGTAAGCCGCAAAAGGGGGGGCAGGCAACGAAAAACCGGAAGTCATGGGGTGCGACAGGGGGAAACGCTGAGCAGGTTCTGCTGGGGGAAAAAACCACACATGGAATCCTGGGAACCCCAGAAGGCCACAATAGTAAAGGAAAAAAAAAAAATTAACCGTAAGAAACGAGTGGAAATTGTGAAGAGAACGTAGAAACGCCAATGCGGGGAGAAGCAGGGGGAAGGACTCCGCTGGGACGGATCAATGAGCAAGAAAAAAGGAATAAGAGCAGGCCAAGCCAGACTCCGCTAAGAGGGGCCCCCCAAGGGAAAAAACAAACATAACCTGCGGAAAAAAAAAAAAAAAAAGCGTGTGAGACGGGGGTTACCCATACATAGGAAAAGAGGTGAAAAAAAAGAGAATAACCCCTCTTGGGTGTGGCCAAGTGGACGGAAGGGGAACAGGTTGGAAGTCCACAGCACAGACGCAGCAAAAAGCAGCTGACCTGACAAAAAAGGAGTCGTTAGGAACTGCGAAGTGGGGAGCGGAAGCGGTCGAAAGAAAAGGGCGAGGAAAGAGAAACCGTGAGACCAGAAGAGGTTGGCCCCAATAACTTGGGGGGGGAAAATAGGGACGATTGGGTAAAGGAAAGAACGGGCAGGGAAAAGACTCAAGGTGGATTAGAGAATACCGAGGACCGAGTTATTGTCAGGAAATGGGGGGCTACCCTGAAGTTTCGTGCCAAGGATAGGGAACAAAGCATACTCAAAAAGGAGGGGGAACGCAAGGCCCTTTTGACTTTTGGGGGCGAAAATGGAGGTTGTAGGAATGGGGGGGCAGCCAGGCAATCCTAGAAAAAAGGGCAAGAACATCGCGCCAGGGACACATGTGAGAAAGGCAAAAAGAAATGCCGTTGCCAGTTCAAAACAGAAGAAAAACACGGGTCGGAAAAAATGCAGGTGGATGACCAAGAAGCGTCAAATTGATATAAGACAGCAATCCCGGGAACCGAATAGGAAAAAAAAATGCCGGGATCGTTTGGGACAAGGCGAACATTGTCAGGGGGATTTTTGGGTTTGGGTGTTTCCGCAAGGTTTCTAAATTATCCAGGGCAGGGGAGTGGGATCGACAAAGAAAAGTCCTCAACCATTGGGGGGAGCGTATTTCTCCTTAACCTTCACACGTCGTAAAAAAACAAACCCACGGGAAGAAGAAGGGGGAAGGTTTGCCGGAAAATGAAAATCAGAGGACTCACCAACTTGGGCCGCGATAAAAAGGCGGGTTCGTTCTTGAGGGAAAACGGAACGATTCCCCACAAAAAAAGCAAAGGGGGGAAACCTACTGGTGGGGTAAACTCGTTGGAATCTGACAGGGAAAAACTTGGGGATAAAAAAAATAAACAGTATGAAGACTGCGAACCATGGAATCTCGGAGAGCCTACTGTGTGGGGTGGGGGAAAGGAGCCAGGGGTCCCCGCAAAAAGAGGAATGACTCGGGCGGAAACAACAACAAAGGGGAGGGTCGGGGGAAAAAGAAGAAAGAAAGACGCAGGAGGCGTTGAACTGGCTTCCACAAACAAAAAAAAAAGGGGAGAAAGAAAGAAAGGAAAGACACAGCACAAACAAAATGATCGCAAAAAGGTTGGTAGGGTTAAAACTGCAAACGAGTGGTCAAAGTCAGGACGCCGGCATGGTGGGGTCGCTTTGGAACAGGTTGCGAAGGTCAACAGACACACCCAGAAAGGACTAAGAGGGAAAAAATGGGGGAAAGCAGAGTGCTCACATTCAGACAACCGCAAACGGCCTGGACCCATGAAAGGCGGACAAAAGGGGGAAGGTGAAGGAGAACGGCACGCAAGGTGAGAAAGGACGTCTCATAAACTGTCAAGAGAAATGGTCGAACTGAAAGTTGTCGAACGCGGGGGAGCACAAAAAGGACCTGGTCGTGCTGTTCGAATGTCGGGCCAGGGGGGTTATGGAGTATGGGAAGGGGGGAACGCATCAGAATCAACAAGGGAACAATTTTCCTCACTGTGGTGTCATCAGGGGAAAACAAAGGGGAGGAACAATGAATGGACAGGAGGTATCGAAAGTGTGCAGGCGCTGCGAGGAAAAGAACTTTGCACAGCAGAAATCGGGACGAAGAATCGCCAAATTGTCCCTAAAAAAGCCGCCGGCTTGAAAAGGGAAGAACGCGGTGAAAAAAATGCCCCCGAGTGCGAGAAATCGGCAGGGAATGGGGAGGATATCAAAGTAAAAAGGGCGGATTCGAAATTCAGTGTGCCGAAAAGGGACGGCACAGGGGGGACCAAAACGCGAGTGGGCAGGAACGGCTCGCCGCAGATTGGGACAACCGTAGAGCACGACCCCGTTAACCCTGAAATACGTGGCAAGTGTGAAGGGCAACAAACGTGAGGGGAGGACCGGAGGGGGGGGGTTCTGGAAGGACCGAATGCAGCGGCAAAAAAAGGCCAAAAAAAATTGGTTGAAAGTGGAAATGCGGTAAAAAACGGCGGGCCGGCGGAATGACCACACCATCCCAACGGCCGAGCAAGTTTTGGGACCAAGGTGGCAGGCCCCCAGTCCGACAGAGGAAGAAAAACCCGGAACACGATGCCTTGGGCAGTGCCTAGAAAATAAGACAAAAAAGAGGGCCGGCCTGCTTAGAACGAAAAAGGCCTGGAATAGGGAAGATGACAGCACACGGGCGGTCCCACTTAAAAATGAAGTTGAAAATTTTCCAGGTTCCTGTGCGGTGGACCAAGCGCAAAGAGGGGGGGGGATGAACCCAGCACCGGCACAGTGGCAAGGGTCACAGGAAACATCACCAAGGCTTCCATGGGGGTGGAACGAGAATTACGCCTGAAAGAAATGGGGGGGAAAAAAAATCCTTTCAGGAAAAAAAACCCCAGGCTTGAAAGGGTTTCAAGAGGGGGGGACTGGTGTGAAGGAGAACTGCGGAAGGAAGGCAGTGAGGTAGAGGGGGAATCCGGGGGACCGGAAGTGCCAATAGCGCGCAAAGGAACAAGGAATATGAGGGACGATCGGCCGCGTTGGGGAAAAGAAAAAAAAGGGGGGCCGTGTAATGGTCCTCAGATGGGAGGGAAACGCTTGAGAATCTGAGTGGAAGGGTAACTTCCCCGAGAGAAGTGTGACAAGGTTGGAAAGGGGATTGGTCATCAGTTAGCATCGCCAATTCGAACGCCATTGAGGTATTCAAGAAGCAAAAAACCTCTCGGAAAACTTTTGTTGTAAAAAGACACTGGGGCATGACTCTCCTGGGACACGAAGAGGACAGATGGACCCAAACTTTCAGGGGGGAGAACGGGGGGCCATGTTGCCGTCGAGGCCGGTGAAAAAGGGTTGAAACAGAAGATAGATGTGGACGCGTAACATATCGGATAAGGCCAAAATGCGGAGCAGACCAAAATAGCGCTTTGTTAGTTATACGCCCGTCGAGAAGGAAGGAGTGCAAACACTAGGACGGCAAAAAAGAGAAAGAGTGGGGAGTGTATTACAAGGCAACTTTAACAGCTGAAGGGGGAAGTGGCTCAAGGTTTGGAAAGAAAGTGGGGGGGAGAAGACAACCAGGGGGGGAAGTGGGTGCGGGCAAGGGAGGGTAAAGGAGGGAGAAAGGGCAATTACTAATATAAAGTGGTACGGACCGTGGTGCGCCGGGCCGAGGAGGAGTAGGGGGACGTACAAACCCAGGCTGGCAACCCGAAAGGAGTTCACAATTACGAAAAAAACGCACAAGGCAGGCGCGAGAATTCAAAAGACCATAACCGATGGGGAGAAGTATGGGGGAAAAAGGGGTGAGAGTAGACTGCGATGAAAGGAAAAAAGAAGGCAGATCTGCAAGGTATTCAAGCAAAAATCGACCAAAAAAAGGGGGAAAGGATGAGACTTTGGGTGGTGGTAAGCGCCGTGGAAGAAGCGGCGGGAAGGGGAAGTAGGGAAACCTCGGGGAAGAGGAAAAGGAAGCCGCGATGGGGTTTTGGGCCGGCCATGGGGAAGAAAAGTGGGAACGGAGAAGGGTCCAGTTCAAGGTCGGCAGGAAAAAGGGGTCTGGTGGTGGCGGGAAAAGTAACGGAAAAAAATGAAGTATTTACTAAAAGCGGAGACGAGCAAGCGGAAAATGTGCGGGGGGTCAAATTTGAAGGAAAAAAGGGACTAATAAGGAATCACTGGGGAAAGAAAAGCCCAGGCTCGACGTCGGCCGCCAGGTTGCCGCAATCAACGTGGGGGAGAGACGGCCACAAAAGAAAAAGGGCACGAAAGGGCCCGAAGAAAGAAAAGGTGAACAGGAGAGGAACTAACAAAAAAAGAAAGAAAGAAAAAGCAAGAGAGATTAATGTGTAATGGCTTCGGCCTGAACCCGTTGTGATGGGGGGGGGGGACCGAGGAAAACGGGAGTAGTAAAAAAGCGCAAGGGAATGAGACGGCGGGAACCAAAAGGGGGGTCTTGAACCGTCGGACGAACGACGAAAGGGCAGTGACAGGACCTCCAAGGAAACACGGGACAAAAAAAAAAAAAGTTGTCGGAGGATAAACGGGGGCCGGAGGGCCTATTAGATCCTGCCCGGGGTTAGAAGGACGCCAACCAAATGAAACTGGGTTTCGCAGGAAAAGAAGGAACTTGACAACTCGACACTGTAAGGTGAGGACCATGGAAAGGAAAACGTACAAATAGGACTGGAACGCGTGCCCGGAGTTCAAAAGAACTTAAGCAGCAGAAAGACCTTCCAAAGGACGCTTTCAAACAAAAAGAGAAAAAAGTGAAGTTGGGGGTGAAGACGGGCCCGGGGAAGAATGAGGAAGCTCACGAAGGTTGAGGTCTCCCAGGGGAAGGACTATGAAAACAGTTGAAAAAGGACGTCGAAGAAAGCGGGATGTCGAAAGGCGGGAATTTTCTAAGGGGCAGAAAAGGAAGGGGGAGGGGGAGAAAAAAAATTTACTCAAGAGACAAGGCTCCAAGGGGTGAAACCGAAGAGTAAAAACGGCTAAAACAAAAATTCCGTAAACCGAAAAAGAAGAATAATAAAGAAGGGGGAGAACGACCCATTACCTCCATGTCAGAACACTCCCATTCAAAAGGTTGGGGGGGCATATGTGTAAGTGCACAGAAGGTATCGGCACAAAAAGATCCAAACTTACCTATCTGGTTTTGGAAACGAAGTAGAACGGAATCTCGTCGTAGGGAGGCATTCCGGAGTGCAATCGAAGGAGAATGGGCGTAATCACAGCCCAAGAAGAGACAAAGACGGAACGAATCTTGCTGACTCAGAAGGATTTGGGCAGGGGAGCGGTGAAGCGCCTAACTGGGATGAGGAACACCAAAAAAAGACGAAATTATGCAAGGAAAAGAACTCTGTGGGAGGGAAGGGGAAACGAAAGTGCAGCCCGTTTTCACTACCAGAAAAAAGGACTGGCACCAGAAAACGAAAAAGTCCGCCAACTGGAGGCTGGGAAACACCACCAATTGACGAAAGAAGATGTTGGGTTTGGGACACGTTGAAGAAAGGAAAAGACGGTCGAAGTAAAAAAGGGAAACGGGGAGGGGCCCCAGCCCAAAGGTTCAAAAAAACGAACACTTATCGACAGCGGGACTGACCAATTGAACAACGAGAAAGTAAAAAGAGACCCCAAAAAGGAAGTTGAACATGGAACCGGTAGTCCAGCACGCGTCCCCGGGAGGCAGATAGAAGGGGAGTGCAGGGCGCGAAAAACGGTGGTCACACCTTCAGGGACTGCGGGAGTCAGAACATAACTACCCCGGCACAAGAGGTTGCAAGAGACTCAAGGGCCGGACAAGAATGAAACGGACAACCATGCACCGGCCGAAGCTCACCCGGCCGCTCAAGCCGGGTGTTTCGGGGGCCGGAAGGATGGACAATGAGGGAAACGGCTGCAAAACAAAGTCATCTGCAACAAAAGGAGAGCCATGGGGGGAAGGTCAACGCTTGGGGCCAATGTGCGGAAGATCAACCCACCTTGGAGGGGCCGGGCAACCAACAACCGAAAGGAAAAAAGTGAAAGGAAAACTAACAGGAGACGAGTGATAGTTGAGTCAGCCGATGCGACCATGAATGCGTGAAGAAATCACCGGACGGCACGTGAGCCGCCTTGGCGGAATACCATAAAGGTCAGAAAGTAAATAGGCCTCCGGCTGCGAAAGAGAGCGACTGAATGTGAGCCAAGGGGTCAACTGCTCGCGGGTGAGAGTGGGCATATCGACGGAAAGAGTGGGACGCATTTCAAATAACCACAAGATGGGGGAATGGAGGGCCTGGCAAGGCGGGCAATTTGTCCGTGCCAAACAGCGGCATAAAAAAAAAGCAAGCGAAAGAAAAGGAAGGATTTCATGTGAAAAAATAACGGACATGGTCGCAGAAGAGGTGAGGGGAAAGAAGGCCGCAAACGCGACGGGTTAAAGAGCCGATATGTTTTTCCGGCCGACGGCTCAAAAAAACGGAAGGGGGTTTTAGGGGAAGAACAGGCACACCGCCAGGGGGAAAAGCTCAAAAGGAAGCCGGATATGGGGACCACAAGGGGGGGGGGGTCAAAGAAAACTGAAGTGGTCGTCCCTGCGGCAAAAGTGGGGAGGCGACAAAGGGGCGGATGGAAGTAAGTGGGGTGCTACTGCGATGGGGAAGGGCGGAGGTCGGGCGGGGACCAACTCCCGGAGACAAATCCGAAGAGCCGTCAAAGGCCAAGAAGACAGAATCAAATGGCCGGTGCCAGGGGGTAAAAGGGAAATTGGCGGAAAATACAACTTGTGGGAAATGTAGAAGGGTCCACTTGAAGTAAGGAAAAAAAAGAAAATGGGCAAAGTAAGAAAAGAAAACAGGCAGAAACGAAACACGGCACAGTTAATTCTTGGGGGGAGAAACACAAGAGGGAAAAAAAAGGTTGTTGTTTTCCAGCCTTTGGGGTTTGTTGGGTTTTGGGGTGGGTTGGTAACGAAAAAAATGAACTCCGGCAGGGGTAAAAGTTTTCTCACTACCGACGACACAAACTTTGTTCAAGAATGGGGGGTCGAACTGAAACCTCACAAAAAAAGAAGAGCCCAAAGTGAATGGGAAAGGGGAGGTGGTCGGCAGGAGGGGAAAGATGTAAATGAAGGAAAAAAATTGAACGCCGATATCAACCAACGGGACGGAGGGATTCTGTAAAAGAGAAAAGCCCGCCAAATAGGGGAAAAAACAGAGCCGACCCGAAAGTGGGGAAAAAAAAAATCGGTTGGGGACACGCGTAACCGAAAAACGTGGCGAAACGTAAAAAGAGGGGATTCTGTTGACAGAGACTGGAAAAGATTCGCCATGTGGTTTGGGGCGAAGCACAGGGCCACACCCTCATCGTAGGGAGGGGATCGGAAA
>Ga0179593_1324876_pt1 | contig 14625 bp, 14 predicted proteins | sample CZODoug2_1_08_16_FD_185931 | JGI IMG/M metagenome (GOLD analysis project Ga0179593, IMG submission 185931) | Vadose zone soil fungal communities from Angelo Coast Range Reserve, California, USA - CZODoug2_1_08_16fungal (PacBio error correction) | ecosystem: Environmental > Terrestrial > Soil >...
GGTTGGGGGGAAATTCGAGTAATCCTGCCCCATGAGTGGAGAGGTTCGTATGTGGAAACCACAGACAGGGGAATTAAACATGACAAGGGATTCGAGGGGCAGGGCGAAAAGTGAATCAATAGAAGTCATACTTATGCCGAAAATGGTGCTTAAGAAAGGGGTCGAAGCGATGGCGCCAAATTTAAAACAAAACGGTGCCGCAAGAAGCGCGAAAGGGACGAAGGGCATACCTGGGTTTGGATGGCAGCGGTGCCCAAATAAAGACTCTCACCTTCCTTGAAAAAAAAGTGGTCCCTCCCCCACTCAGTGACAGTTTTCTCATAAAAAGGGGCACGACATACATCGAAAAGACACCCTACGTCGGAGGGCGCTGGGATGTGAGGAGGGAGGAAACACAACCCAAATAGCCTCAAAAATTAAAATTCTCAACAAAAGAGGATGGGAAGATATGACGTGTTTGAGGCGAATGTAGTAAAGTGGAGAAAATACAAGTATCAAAAAAAAAAAAAAAAAAAAAAAAAAAAAAAAAAAGAAAGAAAAAAAAAAAAAAAAAAAAAAAAAAAAAAAAAAAACAAAAAAAAAAAAAAAAAAAAACAGCCCGCAAAAGCTTTATGTCCAGGATGGAGCTTGGTTGGGGGGCAAGGTAGTAGGATACAATTAGAAGGGGGGGGTCGGGAAGGCTACTGGACAGGAACAGTTATTTTCACTAGGGTTGTGCATCTAAAAAAAAACAACGAAAAGGTTTGTTAAAAACCAAGTATAGCGGGAGTGAAGAAAATTGTAGAATCGAAAGCCAAACCGGATGCTAATCATCAAAAAGGGGCACACTAGGAAGAAAGAACTTTTCTATGGTGATCATCAAAATAAAGGATAAGGAACTCTTCGCTGGGAAAGGTTTCACATTTCGCGGTGTGTCATACCTAAAACTAAAAGACTATGGAGGATTTGCTATGACAAAAATAAAAAACGAAGCAAGGTTGTAGCAAGAACACCAAAAAAAGCCTGATTCCTCTGCTGTAGAGTTTTCACAAGCAGAAAATACATAAGCAGTGGGAGGATTGGCTCCGGGGGGGGGTGATTCTTTAAAATACACAAACCAACTAAATAGGAAAATAGTGGCCCAAGACATGATGAAATTTCATGTAGAAAAAAAAGCAGAGCAAAAAAGTTGTCACCATTGAAGAAAATCTCCGTATCGAAAAGGGGGGGCAGAAGTTCGCGATTTTTCGGGATTGAGGAACAGGTCTCGATTCATACTGGTAAGGTTGCAGATCTGCCGACTCTCCTCTGTAAATAAGAGCTTCGTACAATTTAGAAAGGATAGCCAAAGGCCGAGTTGAAAAATGACGAAAGGGTCCTTAAGAAAACTAGGGCATTGTCAGTTCAAAAGGGCCAAAGAACCCACCAGTGGAAGGAAAAAAGGGTAACATAAGGGTGCATCTGGGGGTCGGACTAGTATCAAGTAGGGGAAGGGTTAAATCTTAGGGACAAGAGGGGATTCGGGAAAAAACTATCTAGAGAAACAGATGTGGTTGCAGAGGTCCTAACATGGAGAGATAAAAAATACAAAAAAAAAAAATATCTCCCCACACTGCGGATGTCCACTGAAGCGTTAAAAAAAAGGAGGGCTGTGGTAAAAGATTCTGCGTGGGACTGAAACAGGGAAAAGCCGCCATTACGGAAAGGCCTGTTTAGGTTCTAGAAAAAAAGGTGAACAAAGGCGGCCCATTTCAGAGAGAGAAACGTAGAAGGGACCACCTGGGGTAAAGACCTTGATCGAGAACAGAAAAAAACAACAAAGGGAGGAGGAAAAAAAGAAATAGATTGCCTAGGCTGTATAGACACTTGGAACGAAGGACTAAGAAAAAAAGGGATCCCATCTAAGTCCTTAAAAAAAAAAAAAAAAACCCTATTCCTGTTGCCTAGGAAACAAAAAAAAAATCTAACCCCCTGTCTCGGCTGTGTGGCACAAGGACCAGCTATCTCGGTTTCCTATACTCTTCTACATCGCGTTTCCCGTAGCTCCTGAGCCGGCAGAGAAAAAACTAATTATCCGCGAGGGGGAAGATCAGCGCGCAAAGACCGGCGATGGGTACTGACAGCCACAAAGGGGTACGATTCAGAAGGAACAGAAACAACTACTAGGCGCAGGAAAGAACAAGCAATAGCTAAACCCCAAGAATAACGCTCGTTTTCCATCTTTTCAAAAACCGCTGGATCCCCTTTTGGGCCGGGGGTTGACTGATTTGTCAACCCCGTCGTAGAGTGGCTTTAATCAGGGCTCTTACTACAGTAGCCTCGTCTGACTTTGTGTAAGTGCATCGTTCCTCCGCAGGGAGGGGGAAGACCCTAACATTGTAATAACTCTTCACCGATGACGAAAACGACGGGACCGATTCGCAAAAAAACTTACAAGATGAGAAATACATAAGGAATACACGACCTCCGACAAAGAGAAAAAATGAGGATGGAAGGTGGGTCTCGATAAGGAGGCTATTTCCTCAATTGTAAAAAGGACTTGGCAGCTCGGATTATAGGAAAAGAACAAGGCTAGGGGCCAACATTTTTGGGGGCTATACCAGGAGGGGTTTTTAAGAAAAATTGAATGTAGCAAAGGAAGGCTCTGTAATGATCGGGGAATCTACGACGAAACATTCAAGAAAAAGAATCACCAACAGGGTGGCGGGATGCTACCAACCATACTCCTGTGGGGTGGGTAGAAATTCCTAGCACACAAAATTCTAAGATCGGGTGAGGGTTGTGCCAACTAGAGAAGGGGACCACCTTGCAATAGGGAAAACGCGAAGAAAAGGAGGAAATCGAAACGAAGGGGGGTAGACATCAACCAGGGAGGATTAGCAAAAGAAGGGGGTCGAAGGCTTTCCAATGGGAGGGAAAAAAAGGCCGGGAGAAAGACGCGTTACGGACACACCGATGGGGTTTATTCAGAGGCGGTGCAAAAGTGACTCTAACCGACGACAATGGGTGAAAGGACATGCCTCCAAGCAAAAACAGTTCACTCAAGTCAGACACCACTGAAAAACGAGAAGGGGCAGAAAAAAAGGACCGGGAGAAGCGAAAAGGGAAATCGTTAAAAGGGGGTATGAGTACACGTTCTACCCCCAGGAAACAATCACTCGATAGTAACTCAAGAAGGAGGAAAAGAAAGGTCGACGGGGAGGGGGGGAATGGAGAACTTTTCTCACATATCAGAAGCCAGACTGACGGGTGGGGGGAGGGGGGTGGCTCGACGTATCGGCAAGGAAGTGGCTACCCTTGAGCCCGTGTGTCCCCCGCGGGAAGCCGAGGAGGATGCCTGAGAGATGGGGAGCCATAAACAGGGGAGTAACGACGCAGAGGCAAATAACCGGGGGAGGATTTTGAAAAAAAGAATCGGGCTCGGAAAAATCTTGAAATATCAGACTCCTACGGAGAGGAAAGACGTACGACTCACTTGAGTGGGAGAAAGAGAGGGGGGAGCAGCAGGGAGAAAGACAGTCAGTGCAGGGCAGAAACAGAGAAAAATTGCACATACCGAAACGAGACGAAGGAAATGTCGGAGAGCATAAGACTAACCGGGGGAAAACAAGAAAAGGGAAGTGACTACCGCCCCAAACCACAGAAAAGCGGCATGCTATGATTGGAAGAAGGGGGCCGTGATCCAGGGCACAGGGCTTTCAGTTCGAAAAAAGTAAGTTTTATGGACCAGCAAGCCACAGAATTATTGATCATCACAAAGTTGTGAACACCAAGCCCTTACTTATGGGTCGGGAAAGCAAAGATCCAGAGCGACCACGTCAGGGAAGGGGGGGAGATTCTCGGTAGGACAAAAGACCTGACTTGCGATAGTTCTCGGAGGGGGGGGAAACGGTGCAGGCCGGGGTCGGAAATATGGGTTAAAAAGGGAAATCGGAAACCGGCATGCAGGGTAATAAGAATTCTCGTGGGAGAACGGATAAGCACGAGGAGGACATGTGAAAAAAAGGCCGAAAAGAAAAGGTCCTCGAAGTATTCCTTTTGGGGAGGAGAGTAGAACGGAAAAAAAAAAAAACGGACTTGTAAATTGGTAAAATAGAGCGGGGGAATGAGGAGAGGAGATCTCTGGTTAATGGGGGTTGGGAAGCAAGCGATGCAGGGGGGGACATCCCCTGGGTGAATAGAAACATTTGGAGGCGGGTATCGACGGAAGCTCGAAGAGGAAGGTACCTTCCGCCCTCATATCTAGGAAATCAGGGACCAAGTCAATCGTTAGAAAAGAGTCGGTGCAAGCGGGGCGGGGGAAAAAAAAAAAGAAAACAGCAGAGCACGGAAGGGAGGGGGGGGATGATACATGAATAGGGAGGGACGTCTTGCATTCTGAAACAGTAAAAAAAGATAAACAAGAGTGTCTAGTACAAACAAGAAAACCAGATTCCAATCGAAAATATCCTAACTCTCCCTCAACAAACACAACTATTATGAACAGACCGAGGGGGCATAGCGCTGGTCAGATCCCGTTTACACGGCAGAGCACTAGGTCTCCCTATCTGATTGGGCTCCAAAGGACGACTGACGCCCTCAGAGTTTCAGGAGTGGGGGGTCTACAGGGATGGGCACTCAAAAGTATCAGCCTCCTCACCTTCATCTTGTTCCTTTCAATCGCTTCACGGAGACCAGTCTCAACCGGTTCCCCGAATCCACATCAGCCACAGATTCGGACGGGACTAAAGGTTCAAAAAAACCGAGCCGCATTCCCTCCTCCTTCTGAACTCAGAAAAGAAGGGTAGGGGCACTCAAAGAGGCTCTACCTTTTTGTGCCGCATTCGCAAAAATGCTTTTCCACCTCTCAAGCAAAGACCGAGTACGACAATCCGACGGAAGACTACCCCAGTTGAAACTAGATCTCTTACAATTGAAGGAAAAGGCATGACTATGTTGAAACAGCCCCTCATCTCTTTAGTCTCGGAAAAGACGCGAGGGGTTGTGTCCCGTCGAGACCACTCCTCGGGTATAATCTCAAAAATGAAAGCAGAGAGTCCAGCGGACAGACGCTGCCAGTCCAGTCGCAATTACTTAAAAGAGACCTGCATCAAGAAAAAGCCTATCTAAAAGGGAGGGCAAAGAATGGGTTTCTCTTACTAGGTATACAAGAAGGGCAAAGAAAAACTACACAATGAAAAGGGGAAACCGCTCTGATTAGGTCCATAAATCGCGGGGACTGGAAAGTTGAATAGAGCGGTGGTCTGAGCAACAGATCACACATAATGGGAAAAATCAGACAAACTTGCTCTGAGAATAACGGCGGGAAAAAAGGAGAAACGGGGACCTGGGCAAGGGGGGGTTTTGCGGTAGCCAACCGAGTGTGTCTTACAGGGGGGGTGCTGAGCCTGCCATCCCCATTCAACGTTTCGGTAGGGGAAACAAAAAACAAAAAGGGTTACCACTTGACAGCAAAAAATGGATCGAAGGGGAGCGCTAGCTATGAGATCAAATCGTAAACGAAGGATGGAATCGTAGAAACAAGAGGTCGAATGGTCGAGCGATGGCAGTGCAAAAGGCTTCACCGGTGCCGAAGACATCGTCTTTACGGACAACATAGTGGGGATGGCAGCGCGAAGGAAAAGAAAGGGGTGGGTAGCCTTCCCGCCCAAAAGGGGACCGGCCAGAATAAATAGGGGAAGATCCTGAGACAGAACCAAAGAGGTCACACGCCTCCGGTCGTTCTAGGGAGGTTTTATTTTCTGGGTACAAGGGGCGAAAGTCAACCTCAACCAACGTCGATCTCACAAACAAGGTAGGTACGGGGGGGGAGGAATGGGGGGATATTAAGCAACAAAAAAAGGAGAAACATACTCGACACGGAGCGTTGGAAAGGGGGGGGAGGAAAAAACTACGCGGGGTTCAGGGGGGGGGGGGAAGTGATCGGGCGGAAGGCTACTGGCCGGGTATTACAAGGATGAGAGATAAGGGTTTTTCTCCTAAAACATCCGGGGGGGGTGCAAGGGGAAAGAGATGAGAAAAAGTGAGAAATGGAAAAATAGAACCGAGTGCGATTCAGAAAAGGGGGGGGGGCCTACGGGAGTAATCCTATCGAGGGATAGAATAAAGGAGTAGCTGCGAGAAATGAAAAAGTTGTCAGCACAGCTGTCATCTGGACCATAAAAGAAGGGTCGGAAGTCGGGATTGCAGGAGGAAGCCGCGAACAATAAAAATCAAGTTGACAAAAAACGCGGGAAAGGCCGAGTAGGATATGGGGCAGTCGTCGCTGATAAGAGCAGGGGGGGGAAGCGAAAAAGGGGTGAGTCACGACACAGAACAGAACATAGAAAAAAAAGGGGAGGACCCAGCCTGCGGAGTAAGTTCTCAAAGAAAGCGGAAAAAAGATTCTAATTTGTCTCCATGGGAATAAAAGAAGAAGGGATTCGTCGAAAAAAAGGGGTCAGGGCTCGCGCGGATGAGTTCAGGACTACGGAGGTCAGATCAGGGGGGGAAAAGGGAGGAGAACTCTCCCCTCGAGGAGAGGTGGAGGACTCTCAGAGCTTATTGACCGTATAAAAAGGGGGGGGACGGGGTTACACAACGAAAGACAAGGTCCTCAGCAGAGAACTAGAGGGAGGACAGAAGGAAAGCCAAGAGATATGAATGGGCAAGAGAAACGGTTACCGGGGGTTGAAGGGGGGCGTCGGAATCGGAAGGGAAGGGTGAATTGTTTCTGATCGGGGCATGGAGGGCTATCACCAAGGGAGAAAAGAGACCGATTTGGAAAAAAGCGTGGACGAACTGAAGGGAGGAAGATGAGTCAATCGAATCGGCGAGGGGGAACAGTAATATTAAGCGCAAAAGAATGATCGGGTAATGTGAAATGGGGCCACGCCACTCCAAATGATATTCCTGGGGAGGAGGAGCCCATGAAATCTGCTGATCGGAAAGGTTAACTTCCTGCGAAGAATAGGGGGGGAGGCGGGAGGGGACATACCCCCCCTTGGCTGGAAAATCTACACCTTGCAATGAGAGATCAAAAACACAACGTAGTTATGATGAAAAAAGAAGGGAAATGGCCGTAAGATCATTGGATCGCCTGGGGCCGCTATCCAAGGGAAAGGAGACAAGCGTATTACCGGAAGCGCCGATGACCTTCACAATAAAAAAAACGGCTCTATCTGGGTGACGTTCACGCCGGACCCTCAATGGGAAGACCATTCCACAAGACAAAAAATTGACAAAGCCTCCTGAACCAAACGAGTGTCTTACCGTCGATCAACTCAAATCGGCTGAGACTACCATTGAAAAGGGAAGACGAAACTCCGATCTTGTTCCAGATAAAAACAAAGACGAGGACTCAACGAGAGAAAGTCCAAAAAAAACAGGGTCCCGTCAGAGGGGAAAAAAAGGGAAAAAGGGACGGTGCCGTTGCCTATTTAAAGAAGCCCTAGTTCTTAGGCGAGGAAATGATCGCTGGTGTGAAAAAGCAGGGCAACCTCATCGGGTCTATCCGTTCACCCCGGGGGGAGGGGCTCGGTTTCACGCTTAACGCAACTGGCCTGAATGACTGACCAATATGAAACTCTAAAGACGAGACACTAACAAAAAAACGAGAACGGGTGCGGCAAGACAGTTTAAGGGATCACTTGACGATAATATATCATAGGTATTTGTACAATAGAGAGGGGTTGCCTTCTGGATTATGGGTCACATAAATCCAGGCTGGGCAATTTTTTGCGTTGTAGGGGGGACGGGGGGCGACTAGCACAATAAGAACAAGAGCCATTGCTCTGGTATCAGCGACGAGGAAAAAAAAAATTCAAAGCAAAGAGAAGTACACAGTGGGGGGGGGGGGGGGGCGGAGCAGAGCCACCCAAAATGGGAAGTAAATGGTTAGGGTTCAAATGCAGAAGCGCCAATACGACATGCAAGCACGACGGTGGTATTTTCCCCAGCAAAGACCAGTGACAATAGGAAAAGGGGGATTACCTCTCTACATCCGCTATGAGAAAATAAATAACGAGTACACATGATTTGAACACCGTAGGAACCTTTGCGAAGGAGACAGATTGGGCTTCGATGGCTTTAAAATGGGATACCGTTGGCAATCTTCGGGGACCAACAAGGGAGGGTGTTGGGGGGGGGGGATTGATTAATGCAAAAATAATCTCATAACCGAAAACTGGGGACTGCCATTAGGCAGTCCAGACACAGGTAGAGCCAAAAGGGAAAAAAAGGGTGAAAGAACGGGAAGAAACAAAGATTACGTCACCGTCGTCTTGCTTTATAAGGTGTATGGGTACATAAAACAATCGTAAAAAAACCCCCTGAGAAAAAGGACGATCGCGCCGAAACCAAACCTGGGAGGAGAAAAGAGATCAAGGGGGTGGGTTGGTCGAAACCCCAGAAAAAGGATAGCAGACAGTAGAAGTGTTATGGGGGGACGGAGAAGGAGATGGTGTATCATTGATACCCTTGATCAGGGTCTTTAATTGAATTTAGCTAAAAGTGCTTGTGACTATCGGTATTTTTGGGACAGTGGACGATTCCATCAAAAAATCCGGTGATTGGCGGACACACTCAAATTAGCGGCACAGAAGAAATTTGGCAAGACGCCATCACACTCACAGGCAATGGGGGGACGAAAAAAAAGGAAGCCCAGGGGGCAGACGTGCAAATACGAACAAAAAGTCGGGGGTCCGATTTAGTGAGACGAGGGGGGATTCAAGCAAAAATGCAAGCAAGACGACTCCCTGCCTCGCTGAAAAGGCACCCACATGGGGACGGGTGTCCTCAGCCTAACGAGGAAACCTTCGTGATTGGCAGATCAGCATCAAAGGGAAAAGCACGGGGAAGGGGTGGTATCTCCTACCGAAAAAAAAACTCCTTGAAAAGCATAGAGATGGGCCGTCGTCGAGGGGGAGAAGAGGGGTGTCCTGATTGCTCCCCAGTAATGGGGGTTAACGTCCGCCCAGCCAAACAAGAAAGAATTGCTCTAAAGTGAAAAGAATGGAAGGGTCTGGGAGCGCAAAAGACGACCAAGCAGTTTGTCCCATTTGGCGAGTATTCTCGGGAAAAAAAAAGAAAAAAATGTTCCGACACGCTTCGCATTCGATGTGCTTTAGGAGGGATTTCTAAAAGAAAAAAAAAAACTTGGGGAGAGGACGAAAGCGGCCTCTGCGACTTGATCGGGTGATAAGAAGGAAAATCGTTGTATCCGGGTAAAAAGGGGGGGCAGATGTTAAAAAGAGCGAGTGTCCTCGCTTAAGAAACTATGTCTTCGAGCAAACCATTCCACCTGGGGACCAATTTGTAACAAGGACGACCGTTGGTTCTTCTGGGGAAAGGGAGAACGTTGGTCCTCGTAATTTTGGGTTGAAGTTGGTAAAAGAGCGGCGGGAGCGGGGCCCTTAGAGAGCCGAGGCTCGTTAAGATATGACCAGTAATTACGGAAAGGGAGCGAGCGTATAACTTAGGGAAATCCAGTGAAAAGCTGCGCTGTTAAGGGAAAAAACGGTCAAGAATAGGGGTGGGGAGGATTCCTTGGCTTGATAGAAAAAGAGCGAGATGGTACTACAGAGGGGAGACAAAATCAGCGTACGCCGGGATAGAAGCGCAAAAAAGGGCCGGTGAGAGAAAACAAATAAGAGGAGGAAACGGGATAAAAGGAGACTGATGTGGAAGTCTCCCGTGTACGCAAGAAAACCCTCTGAGTCGCTGAAGGGAAAAATGGCCGAAAAGGGACCGTTCTATCACGCAAGGACAAAAGAAATCGGGAGGGGGGGGAACGCACCGACCCGCGAAGGCGGACAACGGAGCTTCGAACGAAGATGGGGAAAAAGAAGCGCCTGGGAAGGGAAGGAGGGGTCTTAGTCTCGCGGAAGGGACAAAGAGGATCGGAGTAGGGGTTTTCCCTAGCAAAAGATGACCCCAAGATCAACAGAACAAGGAAGACTCCTAAGAAAAAAGAACGAAAAACCAGTGAAACCGGGTACCCGACTACCATTTAAATGAAAAGAACGTTGAAGGAGTTGAAAAAGAAGACAATCAAGCACTAGTTCTTATGCTAAGGAAGGATGGGGGGAAACTCGGCCCTCCATCGGAATAAAGATCACACATTGTAAAAAGATACTCGTAAAAAAAAAGACGAAAAGACAAGGATTCGCAAGTCTGTACCAAGGGCAGAGAACCTAGCATAAGAGCAAAAAAAATCCTAAGAAAGTCAGTGGGGGGTTGTAACTTCTCTTCGAAGGGGTAGAAAAGGGGGACAAATAAAACGGTGTCTGCCCCTGGGGGATGATGGAACATCCAGCATTCTGGGGGGTTTGTGATTAAGTCCTGCTGGGGTGGGCGGACGATCACCAGTCTGGGACAACTGGAAACTGAGGACGACGGAAGAAACATCACTGTCTTGAACATAGGGTGGGGGCGGGGTACTACACCTTTCCGTTAGGGGGGCAGTGTGGGACCCAGCGAAAAATCCGGACCAGACAGGCGAAACTTCGCAGGGGTGCCAAAGAACCGAGGCTCACTTTGTCCAAGACATGAAGGAATTGCTCGTAAACAAAGAATACAATGCGAAACGCAGGGTAAAGGAGGACAACGCCAACCACCAGAGGACAGAAAGAAGGTCGGAGAGGCTTCCAAATATGGAATCGTCCACCGTGCAACGCAGAAGAAACCCCTACGAGGGTGGGGGAGGGGGGGGATATCGCAAAAAAACTACCAGGCCAAAAGAGGGGGATCGGACCAGTCCGTTCCCCACACACTTTACGCAAGGGGGAGAAAGAGAAATTTAAAAAGGAGATAAACGATTCCCACGAATCCCTAGGTCGGACACTTTTAAGAACTTGTGTTGATGGGGAGTACAAGGGAAACCATGCCTCAACAAACGTACAACAAAACACAACAAAACGGATGATAGGAAAAAAAAAAGAAGACGTCGTGAAAGGGGGGAGGGGGTGGGGATAGAACTTGTACTCAGCAACACAGAAAAAAGAACAAGAACAGAGGGGGGGCGGGAAATCTGGTTTCTAGAACAGGGATAGTTATAGCTAACAATTGATCACAGGGGGGCGGGAAGGCTAGGGTGTAACAAGGGGGGGAGTTAAAGGAGGGGGGGGTGCAAAGAGAACACCCAACACATCCGTTGGGCTTAGGAGACAGGTGAAGAAAAAATGGGGGGGTAACCTCGCTTCGAAAATTAGAATTCAGATAGACGTACGGATATCAAGACAAGGGACGGATGCAAGTATGCACAAGAATGTAGACATCCCGAATTATTCCCTTCATCTTGGGGCACCAGAAGAAGTCCAGAGAAAAAACTATCAGGAGAGGGAGGTGCAGGATAAGCCTGAAAGAAACCAATGAAAGGCAAGGTGGGAGGAAGAACAAAAGCCCAAACCTCCTGAAAGGACAGCTGCTGCATTAATTGTCCTAAAGTGAAATTTGGGACCGGAGGTAGAAACCAGTAATGGTTTGCAAGGGGGACGAGCCAACAACTAAGGAGGGACGCTATGCAAAAAGGGTGGGGGAAAAACCCCAGCCGGCTGATGGGCATCAGAATCGACAAAAGCGGGGCTGAAGAAACAGCGATTCTCAATATCGGAAAGCCAAAATGCTTGGGGCTGCAAAGGGAGAGAAAAGCGGAGGATGTCCGCGACTGTCTCGAAACGGAATTAGAGCCGAATCGGGCCCAGCGTAGTACCTCAAAGGTCAGGGAGAAAAGGGGTGGGGGACTAGCAAAAGAGAGGGCCGAAAAGGACACAACTCGCTAGAGCATTTTCCTCAAGAGAACAGCGGCTTGGCTTGCTTTCAATCTGCGGACACCAGGTATTGAAAGGAGGAAATCCCTGAAGGGGAGGATTGGGAGGAGCAGGGAGTCTTCCATCTCGGGTAGATTGTGGATCTTGGGGGGGAAAAAAAACATCGGCGGGAGTCTTTCAAAATCACATGTATATGAATGAAAAAGTGATCTACCGAGCTTGAAGTTGTTCCTGCCGCAGAGCGGCGAGACTGGGCAGTAGAGGGAGAAAGAGTCGGGGGTCGAAATTGCGGGTAGGGGGGCTGCACCTCCGGAGACTTTGAGGAGTAATTGATTGAGAAAGAAAAAAAAGGTCGAGAAACTGCGGAAATGACGTAGAAGGAATCGGGCGTTTACAATAGTAGCGATAAGCGCTACCACATATTGCTCTCTCAACAAAAGTCTTATTCTTCAAAGATGAGAGATAGTGACTTAGGCGCTTATGCCCGTTACCCTCACCCTGAACCTCTGATGATGGAGCCTACGATTACAGATCTAAGTAAGAAGAAAAGCGTCTAGCGTCCTGGCAGGGCCCTTACCAAGGCTCTTCCACCCCAACTAGAGAGAACTAAAGATGATTAAAACCGAAGGAAAAAGTCGAGTTCATTAAAACTACTGTCGGAATAGGATCACGCAAATCGTCGGAAAAGATAAGGGTGTGCCCTCAGAGCGCCGGACTTGGACCCAAAAAGGGAAAAAAAGAAAAAACTGACATAACGAAAAAGACGTCCTAAGACACAAAAAAAAAAAAGGAACAGTTTAAGAGTAAAATTAGGCCCATGGTCCCTATTTGGAGCCAGCCAAGAGCTGGAGGAGTGGAAGACAAGGACTCGAGTTGTTCATAGGCCCTCCTCGTGAAATTGAAATCATCTTTAGGAAAAAAAAGACGAGCGCCCAGCCACGGGAGACAGGTATTCGATGACCTCCTAAAAAAACAAAGGCCGCGGGAACTTGGGCAAAAATTTGGACCGAAAAGTAAGAATAATCGATAGCATGAAAAAAAAAGGAACTCTCATACTGGGGGGCCAGGCCAGTAAGGCCTGGCCACAGGGGGGAAGAAGCATGGTGGGTTTGGGAATGTTAGACGTCAAAAAAAGATGGAGGCTGGCATCGGGAAAACTTGCGAGGAAAAGACGGGGGGACCTTCAGGCATCAACCAGGCGGGGAATTTGGGGCGGGAGCACCGAGCCGTGATGGGTTAGGGCCAACCGACATTCTCAATGAGAGGGCGGGGAATGGGAAAACCCTCGACAGAGGCCACTGGGACAAATGAAGGGAATTCCGCCTCACTCTATGAGTATGCTCGAAACGAAGGGATCCGTAACGAGTGAAGTTCGCAGATGTCGAGAGGGGCTTGAAGGAAAACCTGAAAAGATCGCGTAGGAAAACCACTACTAGGATGTGGGGGGGGGCTATCGGCGTGAAGACTCTTCAGTCAAAAGTACCTGGGCGGATAGCGCAACCAAGGGCTCACGGGGTATCCAAAAGAAAGGCACGATCCGGGGCCAGCCACACAAAGGCCAAAAGACTCCATCCTTTCAGGTCTGGTCGTGCGGTAGGGGGGTAAAGTTCATACGCAACGGATCAAAAAACGCGACCTCAACCAAAGAGGGAAGGGAAAATGTATAGAGAGTTTTTGAGGAATTAGACTTTTACTCACAAGAAAATTATACTACAGCACTGGGCTGGAATTGCTGACGTATCGGGCAAGGGGGTAACCCGCCCGTGGGGGGGGGAGGGTGAGGTAAAACTGAGGGGGGAACGAGGAAGGCGTGACCGGGTTATTTTGGGTTCACGCCACAAACCATACTGTAGCGGGAGAAGCGAATGAGCGGCACCGGTGTCAAAAAGTTGAACTCCATCGAGAAAAATTCGGAGAAAAGACAAAAGGGGCCATGAGGCAAGACCCGGAGATTTCGGTTGTCGAACATAAGGAGTAGCAGACAGGAGGAGTGAAACTCCATTCTTTTCATGGCAAAGAGGAAAAAAGGGTGTCACATACCGACGATAAGGGAGGGATATGTCAGAGCGAACGAACAGAAGACAATGGGGGGGTAAAAGATCACGACCAACCTCCTGGGGAAGGTGAACTGAGGCAGGAATGTGGGGGTACGTCTCTCTGACTAGAAGTTGTCCCTGATATCAACCAGTATTTGTGATCAAAAACGGCCCAAACAACTCAGGAGGGGGAGAGAAAAGAACCCCAGAAGGAAGGAGGCTGGAAAGAAGACAGAGGAGACAACATTAGGGGAAAGGGAACGAGGACCTTAGGTTACTATAATGCATGAGAAGCACGACGCGCTCTAGTCTGAGCGACGAATACATATTGGTAAAAGAGTAGGCTCCCGGCGCGTCGGTCCGGATAAAGTAGCTGCAAAAGTACCATCGTGGGAAAGGGGAGAAAAAGAGAGGGTCCGATTTCACAGACTCAGACTTGTGAAGCGCACATAAGAAGAGAATTGAGTGCAATAGCCAAGGACCGGGTAAGGGGGGGGAAGGGACAAGTATTGGGTCTAGTCGGAGGTAAGTATCCTCTGGGGATGGTGATCTTAAAGCAACGCTCGGTACGTCTAGGAGGGCAAAAAAACAAAGTTAGAGAGATTGACGCGTGAAAAAAAGACTGCAGAGGGGGTATGGGACCTGCGCGATCTGCGTGGTCAACGTAGCAAATCCGTTCAGGGAAAGCTGGGGCATGGGGGGGGCGGTTGTGGTGGAGACGCCAAAACCCGCAAGGGGGGAAGTCGGAAACTTGATACCCAGGAATACGGGTCTTCCTCTTTTAAACAAACAAAAAAAAATAAAACAGCTGATCGGCGATCAGGGAGGAGACCCCTCAAGAAGGAAAGAGGTAAATCCTTTAG
>Ga0179593_1370709_pt1 | contig 14625 bp, 20 predicted proteins | sample CZODoug2_1_08_16_FD_185931 | JGI IMG/M metagenome (GOLD analysis project Ga0179593, IMG submission 185931) | Vadose zone soil fungal communities from Angelo Coast Range Reserve, California, USA - CZODoug2_1_08_16fungal (PacBio error correction) | ecosystem: Environmental > Terrestrial > Soil >...
AAGGCTAGGGAAACCCTGCCGAAAAAGCCGTATTCGGGAAGGGAAAAAGGCTCGACCAATCAGACAAACCCCCCGTACTCACGATGTACAAATCACAGCAAAGAAAAAAAGACAGATGGAAGAATAACTGAAGTGGCACCGCCAAAGAAAAAATACCAACACGGTGCCGCCTCGAAGGAAGAAAAAAGCACTTTCGGCGGCATCGAAGATCGAGAACGGGGCGCTGGGGGAAACGAAAAATTCGGCTGAAACGCAGGGAGGAGAGGGATCAGCTGGCGAACATAAAAATCCAAGGCCTAGGAACAAATCCCTGTACTCAGAAAAAAGGATCGGAAGGGCTAGGGTCCGACAGTAGACCCATCCGGCAAAGGTGGTGACCAACTTGCCGCGGCAAAAATGAAAAAGGGGCAAAAAGAAAAGATCATCGGCAGATGGCAAGCACAATCTGGTGGTTCAGAATCCAACAAAAAAAAAAAAAATCCTTCAAAAAACGAGGGCAGGACCTTAGTCCAGCACGCCCAAAATCAGAAGTGTCAGAGGTCCAAGGGGGAGGACGGGGAACAGAGAGGAAAGTACAGAACAGACAAAACCTTCGCCCACGGCCCGAAAGAAAGGGGGTGAAAAAAAGCACTCGGCCCCGCCATGGCAAGGAAAAAAAGGGGATCAAAACCTTGCCCCAGGAACTACCACTCGACATAGTAGACTCAGGGAGGGGATTAGCAGCAACAGCTTGAACAAGACTCCAAAGGCCACTAAAGGGGGGGAAGGGGGGGGGCTAGCAGGGGGGGGGGGCTTGGTCAACTTAAAGATTATGCAGGTACGACCTGCACGGTAACGGGGCCAATGGTCCAGATAAAGATTGGGCAGCAAAAATGTCTGAGAAACATGGCGGCCCTCGAAGAAGGGAAACACAAAAACACCACAACAAACCTGTTCCCGGTGAAGAAAACGCCATCAGCTAGAACGGAGCGCGAGGCAGGCTGACCGAAAAGGTTGTGGGCACAACGAGAGACAAACAAAGCATTGGGTTCAGGGGGAAACGGGCGGGGTCCTTCACCACCGAATTCCGCGACAAAAAAATCAAAAAAACCAATGGGTGTGCAGTGGGTGCGAGAAAAACTTGGGGAAGCAAAGAAGGGTTTAAACAAAAGGGCCACTGGGCCGGAGGGAGGAAGAGACCCGTCATCGGGCGAAATGAGCGAACAGCTAGCTGTTCAAGCGGCCGGGCCTCGCCCAACAATGTGATTCGACAGACAACAAAAGCGCGACGGCGTGCTGAAGAAACAAAAAGGGTTTCTATCGGGGAAGGAGTGGGCAAAGGAGTCCAAAACGGATCGGGAAAAAAAAACCAATCGACAAAGAAAGCAGGAAAGAGGCACGCCAACGGACAAAAGAAAAGAGGAAACGCTCGAGGAGGGGCTGTCCTAAAAGAAATCAAATCAACAAACAAGGGATAGGGCGAGGGGGAACAAACCAACCCAAAAAAAAATTCCCGCGGAGAAAAAAAAAAAAAGGTTCACCCGAGTTCCCTGTAGGGGGGGGGCAGACAGCGAGCATTTAATCCGAAAACGACGAGGTTGGATTCCCAGACCACGTTTGCGGGAACAAAGCGGAGTCCTAAACAACATTTCGGGTAAAACAAGTCAGAAACGCAATCAATACGCCTACAGGTTCTATACCACCTTTTCGTAGGCTGAAAAACAGAGAAGGCCTTAACCTGCTTCGGCTGGAAAAGGGGAGGCGTGATCCAACAAGCAGACGTACAGTTCTGAGAAAAAGGGAAAGGGGAATAAAATGGGTCTCAGTGAAAAGGAAAAAGGGGGAGTGACCCCGTGGCAAACCTCGCTGGCCGGGCCACACGAGCGGTACTGTTATCTGGGGGGAACATCCGCAAAGTGGGTTTGGAATTGGGAGCCGAAAAAAGACGGGCACAGAGCGAAAAATCTAAAGGCCCCAAAACGACGAAAATTGGGGGATCCCAAAATTCCAAGGGGTACACGCCTACCAGGGAGGTCCAAGAAAAAAAAAACGATCGGCAACAACCCAGACGTCGGGGAGGGGGGGAATGACATAGACCGCTGAGGTCACAGGTGCATCCAACGCCAAACGTCGAATCTCGAATTCACGCAAAAGATAAAACCGACACACGGAAGCATTAAAGGGTTGGAGTGGGAAAGGAAACAAAAGCAACAGTCGGTAACTATCAAATGACGTCAGCGGGGGCAAATAAAAAAAGCTCACAGGATGGTCGGGCAAGCGGCAAAAAAGGGGGGCTACAATCCGCTACGGCGAGTTGCCACAGCCTCTTGCGCGGACGGATTCTCAGGGATAAAGGAGAAACAGAAGAGAGGTTGCGGGGGGGGAGACAATCCTAAGGTCCTCAAGAAAATCAGTCAGAATCGTTCAGGGCATAAGGGGGAGGGAATTCATTTGCCGCAATCCGGCACACCCGTTGTCGGGAAAGGAATCATAAAAAATGATGTGCGATACGGTACTCTATGAAAGAGAAAAAACCTAGTCTAAGCCTCTTGTTCAGGCCAGAACAAACGGAAAAAGGGGCATGACAAAACAGGATATGAAGGACGGTGAAAAACAAGGGATGCATACTCTGGAACGGCCGCCTCATGATGCGGAAACCATCGGCAAAACCACGTCATCTTTCGCCGCTAAGAAGAGACCCAAAAAAAAGGCTTACAATGAAAAGAGACACATGGTTCCAGAATGAAAGGAAAACCTTTAACGATAGATGGGGAACAGAAAAAAAAAAAAAAAAAAGGCCCAAGCAGGGAGGCGACCTTCGTGGAGCAAGTCCTAAAAACAATGAAGGAGATACCAAAAAAGAAAAAATTAGTAAAGGGAATATAACGAAAGAAAAAAAAGGGGGGAACGGCCGCCCGCATTTCCGCACTTCGACAAACAGGACATGCGTTGTTAAAAGGGGGGAACGACCTTAAAGAGAAGAACAAAATAACGATGGCTAACCAAGAAAATGAAAAACCAAAAGCACCCGAACGTTCCGCCGGGCACGACAATGATGGCAAAAAATCAAGAAAGAAAGAAAAAAACAAAAAAGCGACCAAAGGAGTGGGAAAGAATTGGCGTTACTGCTCCCCTTGGCGAGATGCAAAAAAGGGGGAAAAACGACGGCCGCGGCGCTTTTCCAAATCTCAAACACAAAGGGGGAATTAGACCCCCATGAAAGGAGGGAACGGAGCACAACAAGCAAAATAAAAGTACTCCACAAGTGCCCTCGCTCGACACTTCCACCCTGAAACGAGCAGGCTGCGCAAGGAAACGAGGCATCATGGCTACAGTGTCAGGAAGGAAGCCAAAAAAAAATACCGTGCGGCAAAGGCAAGCGCCTGGGGGTCAAAATGAATTCGAGACGCGGTTAAACGCCGACGCTGCCGGCGGGGAAAAAAAAAAATCTCAAACTGCACGGCCCCTTAATTGGTAAAGGGGATAATAGGACAAATCAAATCTTAGACTCGCGAAGATCCAAAACCGGACTGGAATGACAAACTACGGTCACAGGGTTGGCCAAAGGCGACGAAACCAGAGAGACAACAAGGCGTTTTGCAGAAGGCAGGCGGCCAAAATTGGGGTACAAAGGCCCTAGACAGGGGGGGGGGTGTTCAGGGCCGGAAAAGGGGGAAGAAACCACGTTTTTCGGGAATCAAAAGTTGGACGGATCAAAAGCACTGGCGGGGGCCCCGAAAAAGGAGGTTGGGGCCAAGGACAACCGAAACAATGAAAAGAAGTGGCCAGCCTTGAATCGGGGGGCGGGCAGCCAGCGGGGGGGGGGAGAGGACCGGCCCAAAGAATGGGGCAAAAACGGCGAAGGGACAGAAGGGTCCTCATTGCAAAAAAAAAACGAAAGAGCACACTTGATCGAGCTGGGAAAAACAGCCGCATCTGTGGAGCGGAGTAACTGCAAACCGCCAGTGCACGGGGGACGGTGGCACAGGGCTGCTGAGGACTATACATGGGGGACCAAAGGGAAGGAAACACAAAAGAACTTCAATCACAGAAGACAGTACACGCTCCACTCACAAACAAAGAGTCAGATAACCCACCAAAAACGAAAAAACCTGTGCAACGAAGCTCCCTCCAAACGTCCAAAAAAAAATGTTGCCCGTTTGACAGAAAGCATAAGCCGTCGTTAGCAAAAAAAAAAAAAGATACCCGGGGCAAAAAAAAGTAAGCTCAACACAAAAAAAAGAAAAAAAAAGGCAAGCCACGTGCACATCAGGAGGCCGGTGAAAGGGGGGTCAAGTAAAACAGGTGAAACCTCGGCAAAAAATTAGGCCGCTGGGGGGAACCTGGGAAACACCCCTGGTTCAAAGGCAGCGAAAATGTGGGTACTCTTTAAGGAAAAACCTGCAAACGCGTTAGACAGAACTCTGTGGGGGAAAGGGAACATTCAACAAGACGGCCGCGCGAGGGGAATTTAAACTTTTAGAGAGGGAAAGAATCGGGAAGAAACTGACACGTCGGGAAAAGATGCAACTCGTAGGCGTACACTAAAAAATTACAGGGGCGTAAAGTATTGACAACGGAGGAGGGAGATCGACGTAACAAAAAAAATGCGAGTCAATCGTCTACAAAAAAAGAAGAAAAAGGCCATCCGAAAACGGTGGCCAAGGAAAGCATCCGCCAAGAGAACAACTTGGGATGTGACCTTTGACACGTTGGACGAACCTTCCCATACGACATGCTGTTGTGGAAGAACTAACCAAAAGACCGGGGGATCTCAGGAAAAATCAAACAAAACAACGGGGGGAAGAATAGTGAACTGGGTCCTGAGACAACACTGAATTGAGTGAGTTCTGAAGGTTAACAGACCATTCAGGAGGAAAAAAGAAAAAGATAAAATCCAAAAAAAAAAGAAAAAATGGGCCCAAAGGGTCTATTTCTGTCGAGTCAGGGGGGAACACAGAAATCTTAGGGAAAAAAATATCCATTGGAAAAATATCCGACGACCTCAGGAGGAAGAAATAATTGACTAAAATGTGTCATTTGGAGGAACAAAGACAGGGGGGGGTGAAAGAGAGAGACGGGTGGAAGTGCCCCCCGAATGGGACTTGGGTCACATCGTATAAACTCGTGCAAAAAGGCTCCGAGTCTGTAGGAGAAAGGGAAGAACGACAAAAAGTCCCGTGTTGACGAAAGTTGGACAAGGTTTGCGGACACCTAAAAGAAACCCCCACGAGGATAAAGGGCCGGGAAAGCAGTCGGGGACCACAAAGGAAAAACTGAGAAAAAAATAAATGGCTTCCAGGAGGGTTGGGCAACCCGAGGGGCAAGGTAAACATATGAGGGAGGGGTCCTTGGGGGGCTACAAAGGAGGAGAGATAACCACTTTCCAACAAGCGTGGGTATACAAAGCCATGTAGTGGTGGGGACCGCGGAGAAGTGGAATACTTCGGGGTTGACCGGCAAATGGTTGAAAAGATAGGGGTCCACCGCGTGGTGCAAAAAGTGAACGGCGGGATGCCCCGTTCCCAAATGCCAATGCAGTCAGAGAGGAAGGCAACAGGGGTCCGGGCGTCAGTTGTACGCCTGCCTGCCCAGAACGAGCACAGGGTTTGTGAATCCATCGATGAATACATCAAGGAAAGGAAGCAGAGACCGTCAGGGGAGAAACCGAGGAGAGAAAAAACATCAGGAAAATCCCGCGCCACTGTGACGGAAGGGCACAGCCCCGAACGAAGAAGAACTTAAAAAAGGAAAACAAATGTAAAATGTCGAGCGAAAAAGAAAAACAAAAATTCTTGGCAAAAGCCACAAAGTTGGATGCAGAAAAAAAATGTGCCACGATGAACCTGAGAAAAAATGTGCGGCCGGGGGCCGCCCTGCCGCCGTCACACGAAAAAACCCGTAAAAATCGTGCCGGAAAAAAGGGGACTTCACCGAAACAAACCGGGGGGGCGAAGTCGCACGCCAGGAAATTGAACGTAGAATTGGAGGGAAAAAAGCAAAGTCGGGGAGCACCCAGAAGCCAGAGGGGAAGAGGGTAGAATAGGACGGTCCCCAAAAGCCAAGGGGTGCCCGGCAGGTACAACCAAAGAAAAAGCCAAAAAAAAGGTACTATGAAAAACCTTCTAAAAAAAGTACGCATTTCGGGCCACTACAGAAAAATAACGCTGTTGAACAAAAGAAAGAAATGGAGCCAGACGAATTTTGTGCGACCCCGGGTGGCAAGACCACGACTAGGAAAAAAAAGGCCTGGCGTAGCCTGATCGAACAGCCGGGAGCGCGATGTGGGGAAGAAAGGTTAAAGAGAACAGGGAATTGGGGGGCATCCCGCGCAAGACAAAAGAAGACTGGAAAACCGGTGTGGGGTCCAGCAGTGGAAGCCGCAAACGGAAAAACCTCCGGAAACGGCGCCTAAAAGGGAACAGCTCATGCACCTGGAAATGTGATGGTGTAAAAACTGGGGGGGGGGAGGATGTTGGGAGAAACAATCAAACAAAAAAGCGCATTTCTCGCGGTAGCCAGAATATTGGGGAAAAACAATAGGCTCAAACATAACAGCAGGTCTAATGCGGTCATACAAGGCCCTCACGCTCACCAGGAGAAGGAGGGGAAGGAAAGGGAAAGCTAAATGGAACAAGAGATCAGCGTGTCGCAGTTGGGGGGGGGAAGCGACGGAACTAGGGGGCGCGGCGGGACTTAAAAGGAAAACAGCGAATTTACCGAGGAGAAGAAATGAAGGGGGGAGGGAAAAGTGGGAATTGAGAGTGACATGAACCTAGCCGTAAGCGGAAACAGGAAAACAAAAACCGCGATGCGAAATACCGAATGATTAAAAAAGAGGGGTGCTCGGGAGTGAAGAAGCGGACCACCGAGGAGGCTCGTCCTTCAGATCCTTTTCAAAGGATCAGGCGCCAGAGGATGAACCCGAAAAGAGGTCGAATTAGGGGTGGTCAAACAAGAAAAACACTTCTAATATCTAGCACAAAAAGAAAAGAAAAAATGATAGCCGGGGAGGAAAGGAAACAGGGGGGAAGTCAGGTGCCGAAAAAGTGAATGAAGGACCAGATTGAAAAAAGAAAAAAAATTGGAAGACGGGTCGGGGGGACCTCTGAAAAAAAAAGAGAGTCGGGGGCCAACGGAGAAGGTGAAACTCACACAAACGAGCCGCCAAGGAAAAGCCGCAGCCACGGTGTGCAAAGGAAACAACTGAGAAAATCGCCCCAGTTCCAAAAACAACACAGACAGAAGTTAGGGGACACGGCCCACACCAAAAATGGAAGTTGACGTGGAAACGCGACGCACAGAAGCTGGGATGCAACCCAGAAGTACCGAACGTGGGGCAGGGGATCAAAAAAAGATTTGTGAAAAGTCTCCGTCCGAGACCGGCGTAGGGAAAAGTGACGAACTCACGGGGGGGGGTGGGGGTTCACAGGAAAAAAAAAAAAAAGAAAAAAAATAGCACCCTACGGCGGTCCGGGTTCAGCATCCTGGTGGTACCTATCCAGGAGCTGCGAGGGGGGGGAATGAACCAAAAACCTAAAAAAGTTCTTTGGCCTTCGTATGACAAACTCGAACCCGACCTTGCCATTATAGGAGCACTTACGGGCAACTACACGCAGAAACCTTTGGACAAGGGGAGGCAAATAGGATCCGGCGTAAAAAAAAATGACGCACCGGCAGCGAGTCCAGGGGAGAGAAAGCCGTTCAGACGCGTCCACAAACAAACGGTCCGCAGCCAATTAAAAAAAGAGGGGACTACCAGGGAATCGAAAAGAAGGGCAGAAGTCAGGAAACTAAGAAGAGTTATAGACACCGGGATTTCGTGCGACAACGAAGCGGTTCAAAAAAACTGCTTCAGGGGGTTGGTCGACAAAGCAGGTCAGTAAACGGAGAAAAAGGAAACGAAAAATGATGTGACGTCTACGGAAAAAAAAGGGGGGGCAGTGAAAAGGTAAACATCGCCGGAGACCGAAAGTGTGTGTTGAGGAAACGGATTTTCGCACAGGAGGGGGAAAGTGGGAAAGACAAAAGTGGTTGTGACCAAACCCGGAAAAACCTGACAAAAAAAAGTCGCACAGGAGGGGGAATTGAGGAATGAGAAAGATGAGTGAAACAAGAAGGGGAAGGGCGAAAACCCTAAACAAAGGAATCAAGGAACCTTTGGAAGAGTCAGAGAAGGACACAACCAGGGGATCATAGCAACCAAGGGCTCGACCGGTGCCAAAGGGTTGTCCGAAACAAAAATGAGAACCGGACAATTGCCGAAAAAAAAAGGGTACCCCAAAATGCCGTTCATTGAATAGCACAAAAAAAACAAACAAGGGTTTGGGGAACAGAGAAAATGATACAAAGGAAGCTTTACAGACGAAGCACAAACCGACAACAATACACTGCGTTGAATCATGGCAAAGAAGATGAGATAAAAACGAAGCAAGCGGGGGGAAGAAATCTTGGGGGGGGAAAAAAGCCAGGCCGGGGGGAGAGGAAGTCGAAAGGCAGAAGGCACGAACCCGAAAAGGAAGGCAATCCGGCCAACATTGAAAAGGAAAAACGCCCTAAGAGTCCAAGCTCACGAAAGAGTGTCTGGAAAAACGAAACAACGACAGGGAACGCACAGGGAGAAAAACGGTGCATGGCAATCATCTGGGACCGGACCATAACACAACAAAAACGTGCAGCGGACAATTGGGTAAGAAAATATTTGAACTTGAAAAGAAAAACTACGCTAGGGGGGGGAGGGGAGAGAAAAAAGGGCCAACTCCATTACTAGTAAAACGGAGGGGAGAGGGAATAAAAAACGGGCGCGCCTGCCTAATAGCGCGGTCATAAAAAGAAGAAAAAAAAAACAAGGGGGAGGGTAGTGGGTGACAGGACAACTGGGGAAGATAGGAGCAACATGCAAATTTCAAAAATTAGGCCATCAGAAACGGGGAAAGAGGTTTTGGGCGTGGCGGAGGTTGAAGTGGCAAAAAAAGGGGAAAGCATTAGAGAAAGAGGGAGGACGGGGAGGAAGGAAGACAGGAAAGTGTCGGGAATATGAGGAAGCGGAGGAGGTAGCCTCAGAAACACAGGAAACGCGATCTGAGAAACGGGGGGCCAAAACGAGCAGATGAGACTTGGGAAAGAACCCGGTGGGGGGCCGCCGCCCGCGACGTATGATTCCGAAAATTGGCCTGCGTCCAAAAAAAGTAAAGGAACTCTCCTCGTGGGGGTTCCCGGAAAACCTGTAAGCGTCACAGGGGAAGGGCTAGACCATGAGGACTGAAACATCCAAAGCAGAAAAAAGAAGCGAAAAAAAAAGTATCAATTCACGATCTTGCAGAAAAAACAGACCGCAAAAAAAAGTGCCTGGGGGGCTCCGCAAAACGGGCCGGTGATGTGACCGTGTCAAGGGAAAACAGGAGTCTACGGAACCCGACTGTCATCATCAGGCGACACAGTAACACCCAGGAATTCTAGCTGGTCCGGGAGCCAAGGACAATACAAAAAAAACGGTTCATAAACGGCTTATCTCAAAACCACACAAAAAGAGAAAAGAAAAAAAAATAAGAGAGTAAACCGGCGCGGAGGACAAAGGACAAAGGAGGCACGGAAAAGAACGCGACCCGGCGCACAGGGAAGGGGAACCGCATTGGCCATACAGCCGCGAATCGTTGACCCAAGGACCGTAACAAAAGAAAGTAGTCAAAAAACACAGGGCAAACGACATGTGGAAGCCCCAGAGGGGGCTTTAGGCGAAGCAAGGGAAAATAAGAATAACGGGCGGGAAACACAGGGTATCGAGGGCAAGGGAGGATATCCTGGAAAGAAGGGACAGGTCGACAACGCGCACGGGTGGACAAGACATCAATTGAGTCCACAGACAAGGAGCAGCCCGCGATTTCGGAAAAGGAAAAGAAGAAGGCAAGGGGGTCAGGGAAATAATTGCAGAGGCGGGCAAAAAAAAGGCCTGGTCCACCATTAGCCATGAAAGCAAAGAAAAAAAACGCGCCACTTCGATCAGCCGGCAAGAAGAAGTCTAGCACCGAACTAACACGAGACGAAAACAAACTATAAGCCAAATGAGAAGGGGTGCAACACACAAAAAGAAGAGTCAAATCTGACATTCTGACACAGCGACCGTCACCCTATAAAAAAATAGAAGACACGCCAACAAGAACATATCAAAAAACGTCCCCAAACGAGGTGAAACCATAATTCAAAACACGACAAAGAAAAAAGAGGGTGCCCCCTAACGGAACCGAATCCCCATGACCTAACTCGAGAAAAGCGTCGGCTGTTAAGAAGGAGAGCATACTTCACCCTATCAAAAAAAGAAACGGGAAACTGAGTAAGGATGTGAAAGGGTGGCTAAGCAACTGAAGATGAGGGAGTTTCTGAATAAATGTATTGGTTCGAGAAAAATTGGAGAACCAAAAGACGGGGGGCAAGGGAAAAACGAAAATTGCAATGCAAGGCTGGAGCACAGGTGTGAGGGAAAAGGTCGTAGGAACTTTGAAAGGAAAAACGAAAACCACGAGCCGGACTAGGGGGGCGGCTGACCCGACACAGTGAACAAAGTTTAGGTCCGAATCAGAGGAAAAAAAAAAAACAGGGCGGGAAATAAAACGCGGGGCCGGGCCAGGTAGAAAGGGGAAAGAAACCAACAGATAACAAAAGAGTGTGGCAAAGTTTGCGCAGGGTTGGAGGAACCTCTACTGGGGGTGAAGAGCGAACAGGAAACAAATCTAGTGGTGAGGTGGGGTGAGCGCGAAAAATCAAGCGTCGTGAACTAGGAGAAAACTCGAACAAAGAGTAAAAAAAAAAGGAGGGAAGACCACAAAAAGCCTGAAGGAGACACACGTGAAGGAATCGACAAATTGCACGAAGAAAAAAACAGGCCAGGAGCCATGGGGAAAACGAGGGAAAGAAAAAAAGAGGGAAAAGGGAGGAGGACGCCGGATCGGGTTTCGCAGGCCCGCCTAATGGCTCCACCCAACAAGGAGAACGCTGGCAAAAGAAAAAGACGCACAAAAACTCAGTCAAGGCAACACAACCATAACCGCATGGGGCGAAAACGGTCGGGGGGCTGGGGACAAAGCGCGGGGGTCAAAAACAAAAACCGCTTTTCTCGAAACGGAGAGGGGAAAAAAATGAACTGAGGACAAAAAACAAACGGCCCACAAAAGCTGCAAGGAAAGGAATGGGGGTGAATTAGCGTTCACAGGGGGAGCTGGGAGGACAGAAAAAGGAAAAAAGAAGAGTTTCCGAAAGAATGAGGAATACCCCTAAGTGTAAAAAGGGAGAAAACAAACAGCAAGGAAACTAACACAAAAAAAAAACCTGAAAGAAGAGAGAGGGTGGGAAAAGCTCCACCTCCGTGAAAGAGAAAGATAGTGACCCTAAAAAGGACTCACGCGCAAGAACTGGTCGGGAACGCCTTGAGCGCGGAATACTGTGCATGGAAAAAAAGAACGTGTCTGGGAGGACCTAAAGACTACGAACAGAAACTTTTCGGGGAGAAAAACGGATGGGAGGGAAAAAAAACAAAAGACAATAAAATGCGAAAAGGGAAGTCAGGGAAAAAAATCTGTGGAAAAAAAAAAGTTGTACCAGCAACAAGCAGAAAGGACAATGAGCACGCGAGTGTAAAAAAATTGGGGGGAACCAAGCCGGGCCGTGAAATTAGAAAAACAAAAGAAATAGACCCGTGTAAAACAGACCTGACGGGTCGGGATGGGCCACAACCCGGCGGGACCGGGAAAAAAGCACTACAGGGGCGGGGTTTGTGAAAAAGCCGTATACCCCCGAATCGCCGGAAAAACAAAAAAAAGGCAGCGGGGAACTCGAAGGGATGTTTCATTGAAGACAGAAGAAAAAAAAATCAAAAAGGCCAGGAAAAAAAAGGATAAGATTGGGTCTTGAAAGAAACAGCCACGGTGAACGGGGGAAGAAAGAAAACAACGCAAGGCCTGGAACGGAGGGGGGAAGGAGAAAGGAGGGGGAAGAACGGTGCCAGTGGGAAAAAAAAGGGGAGACGGGGAAGTACAAGTCGTGAATCGGGAAAACCTGCTTTTTCTTCTACCCGGTCAGAAAAAAAAAGACGACCTATAACAGGAGACCAGGAAAGGACGGAAAAGCTACTAGAAAGAGGTCGTTCACCCAAAAAAAACAACAGTCGTAAAGAATGGATCTTGTTCCTGGTCATAGGAAGGTACGTAAAGTCCAAGGACGGCAAACAGGGTTCGTGGTCCCCGCACAGGTCGACAGAGATGCGTGGGGGGCCGATCGGCTAAATGAAGAAAAACTCAAAACTAAAAAAGCAAGGAAGAAAAGAGACTCGAGGAAGAGGAATTGCAAAGTATGGAAAAGGAATCAAAGATAGACAGAGAAGCGAGAAGAGGGGGCAGCCCCCGGACGGCAGGGGCAGGTTGGGTCCTCCAGAATGTCGAACGCATTACGGAACGAACTAAAAAGGCTCGGAAAAAAGCGCCAAACAAAGAAAATGCACAAAATCGAGAAACTTGGGGAAAAAGATTTGATGAACGCGGTAACGATTAGATGGGGGTGCAGACAAAAAAAAAGAAGGCTGCACGAACCGGCGACAAAAAGGAAAAGCTAAGCCCATAAGGAAAACAAAAGGACTCCTCGAGTCTAACGGAACAAAGAGAACGGACCAAAGAAAGAAGTAGGAGTTCTTGAAGTAAGATGAAAGTTGAGCACTACAAAAAACGATACGGATCTCTTGATGGGCATGAACTCCCATAAAGCCTTAATCAAAATCGACCCCCCACCAGGAAGGGAAGGAAACGACGAGAAATTCTGAAAGAAACGGATTGACTCATGGGGGAAAAAAAAAAAAACAAAAATCATCAAAAGATAAAAACATCACATCAATGGTAGGAACCGGAGACTGAGGGGTACCCAGGTCTGCTGGAAGGAGAAGAGGGGATTAGCCCCCGAAGGCCCGTATGAGGACGGGGCCAACTTTACACACTCCCAACACAAAAAACCCACCCCACAACAACACAAAAAACAACTTTGTGACGAGAGGACAATGAAACGCCGGGGAAGGAGCGGAGCACACCTCAACGCGGGGGACTACCTACCAGGACATCTGACAAAAAAATATCTCAGAAAGATTTAAAGGCAAGAGGGAACAACGGAACTTATCAGTACCCGAGAAAACCAGGAACGTTGTCAGTTCCAGGAACAGCCAAAAAAAGGATCGGGAAGAACAGGGGCAAGGGGAGTGGAATTTCCGAGAAGCACGCTGCTACCCATTCGGACGAGGGAAAAAGGAGGGAATCAGCCTCCAAAAAAAGAGGGCAAACACATAAAAAAACGGGCAACCCCGGACGTGGGTGATCAGCCCAACGAAGCAACGGAAGAGACAATCAAAACGAAAAAAAACCGAAAAATAAAAAACCGAAGGGAGAAGCAAATAGAAGAAAGTGGCGCTCGCGGCGGCAACCATACGAAACTGGCTTGAGGGGATGGGAGGCCCGTGGCACAGAAGTGGTTTACCGGGCCAGCAGGACGGAAAATGCAGTGCGGCCACCGGACAGCCACCCAGAAGGATGGGGGGGTGAAAATCATTATCATGACAAAATTCCCCAGGAAGGCACCAGCAAAACGGGGAGTCCCTGCAGGGGAGATCGAACATGCAATCGTACAAGGGGAAAAAAAAGGAAAAAAGTGCCCCACGTGGGACGGCATCCCGCAGGGAAAAGCGGGACGTTGGCCAAGGGAGATGGGGAGAAGAAAACATTGGCGAAAACGGTGCCAAAGGAAGGGGGGAACAGCTCTTATCCAGGAGGAAACAAAACATCCGGGAAAAACCGAAAAGTAAAACAATCAGAAAAGTTCAAAGAAGTAACTGCCTGCTATTAAAGAGGAGTAAATGTAAAGGTACCCCTCCTTCAAAAAATAAAAAGAAAAGGAACTACAGGACCCCAAATTCAATAGATCAACAAGAACAAACCTCAGGACCCCAACACCAATCAGCGATGACGCAATGACAGAAATAGAAACACGAAAATACTGGAACGACAAGGGAATGTAAAAGTAAAAAACGAGGGAAAAAAAAAACTCACGGCGGCAAAGAGTCCAAAACTTCCAAATCCAAACTTTGTACAAAGAAGGGGAAATACAAGGGAAAGGACCTGGGGTTTCAAAGTGGACGCGTGGAAAAAGCGAGGCGCAGTTTTACTAGGTTCGTGGAAGGAAAATTGTAGCCCCGGAACCAGGGGGACTAGGGTTGGGCGGGTCGGAAAAAAATTAAGTGGAAGAAACCTTCAAAGATCCAGGAAAAATTCACAAGCAAACTGGGGGGGAAATTGAACTGGGCCCCAAGAAGGACAATACATCAGGAGACAACTGGGAGAAAAAAAACTTGGGGTAAAAACTCCCTGGGGCCATTCGTCGCGGCAATGACAGGCTTCAAAAAAAAAAAAAAAAGGGGCAGAAAAAAAAGACGCAGGGAGGGTTAATATTAGCAAAAAAATGCGGGGGGAAGAAGATTCTTCTGGTGTTTTGAACCGGCAAAAAAATTCGGGCACTGTTGGAACAAAGGAAAAAGAGTTAGACACCTGAAGGTGAGAACGAGGTGGAACTGACTGGGAACGGTACTAATGCCGCACGGACCATGCCGGAGCAAGACCAAAG
>Ga0179593_1507939_pt1 | contig 14625 bp, 13 predicted proteins | sample CZODoug2_1_08_16_FD_185931 | JGI IMG/M metagenome (GOLD analysis project Ga0179593, IMG submission 185931) | Vadose zone soil fungal communities from Angelo Coast Range Reserve, California, USA - CZODoug2_1_08_16fungal (PacBio error correction) | ecosystem: Environmental > Terrestrial > Soil >...
CAGAACGGGGGGAAGCCTATCCGGCCTTCCTAAGAGGGGGTTCCTGTACCCAGAAAAATCTTAAGAAAAGGAGTGTCGAAACGGCACTCGGGCTCCCGCAGCCTTCACAATCGTTTGTATCAGGGGGGGGCAGGAAAAGGGAATGAGAATTTTCGGCGCGGGAAGGTCCCAAAAAAATGAAAAAATACCAAAAGAAGGGGGGAAAAGAAGTCCCCGCGATTATCTCCGTGCTGTACACTGAGAGGCCACCCCTTAAAGCGGGTCCGCAAAAATGTTCTCAAAAAAACACCAAGGAGGGGCTCTACATCTGATCAGCGGGCGGGGTGGTCTACGATGCCTCGTGTTAGGAAAAACATAAAGGGAAGTGACGAGTACGTGAACGGGAAAAAGGCCATATAAGGGGGGGGGGGGGAAACTCATTCATCTCCGGCCAGTAAGAGAGTGCTCTAATTAAGGCGACCTAGGGGTGGGGCCTTGCACCGATTGCGTAAATGAACGAAAAGAAAGGACGGGGTTCCTTAGAAGGTCACGTCGTGAAGGGGGGGGGGCCGCGGAGTGCTGGACCGTGCCCGACCAACCCGAGAAATGCGGAGGGTGCGCAATCAAAGGGGGGAAAATCGACAGGGGGAGGGGCCTCACTCTGGCAATTCAAGGCCTCTGCGGAGGTTTCGACAGCAACAACCGCCAAAACCCCTGGACACCTTAAAAGCCACCGATGACGCGCCGCACGATGCGATAAAAAAGGTGGGAAAGGGACGGTCGAGAAGGAAAACACTCGGGAAAAAGGGGAGGGAAAAGGGCTGATCCTATTCTTTATCCCTTTACCCCATCGCTGTCAACAAAAAACGAGGAAAGGGCATAACTTGGACCTTATAGGGAGATGAAGGCCGGCCCTCCAGCTTTTCGGGGGTTCCTGTACAAAAAGGGAAGGAGGGAACCCTGCAATTGCCGGAGGATAGGGGAACACACTTTACATTAACGCCGCAACGAATTGGACACACAAGGTGTCCGGTTTGAAAAAAGGTATCCCGGAGGAAGACCCAACGGGAGAAAAACTGTGCCTAGGCAGCCATTCTAAAAAAGGGGCGGAAACGGGACGTCGGGAAAGGGTCCTGTTGGTAACATTAGGGGCTGCTTCTTCAGGGCGTTCTTTGGCTCTAGTAGGTCTCAGTTTAGAGAATCCGTATGCCAAACCACTTTGGGTACCTTGAAGTACAATCGTTTTACACATGAAAGGCTTCGGGGGAACCTGGTGGCGTCGGCTCTGGGAAATTGGAGAAGGCAACTCCTCAAAGGAAATCATGTGCAAGCTCGAAACAACTCTTGCTCATTAGCATTGCCATAGCGCAAGCCGGTGTTACCCAAGGGCGGAAAATGACAGGTATTAGCTGGCACAAGACCAACAACAAAAAAGTGAACCCCCCCCGCCACAGTCCCCGGGGTCTCGAAAAACTAGATCAAAAACAGTCCCGGGGGGGGCCATCGAAACCAAAAAGAGAAGGTGCAAACAAAGTAGGCTGGAAAAAGGAAGTCGTACGGCACCTTATTCGAAGGTGTGCCGGAAAAACTGCCGTTGGGGGAAAGAGGAGGAAGAAAAGAGTGTGCCCAACAAAGTGAGAAAACCACAACGACTGCGACCAAAAAAACCCGGAACCACGTTCTAAACAAAAACCCGTTCGCCCAGCAAAAAAAAAAAAGGCGGGGACAGCCAACACAAGGTTCGCCACCAAAAAAGGGCAGGAAAAGAACCGCTGACTGGCTCGAACCGCCGCCGGGTACCGGGGCGGTACACCGATTCAGCAGGGAAGAAGAGAGGCAGGGTCACGAGACATTCATTGGGGAGGAACATGGAAAAACCCGAAAGTTACCATCACAGGACGAGATGGTCAATCTGGTAGGTACTCATGAGGGCAAGAAGACGTTACTGGAATGAAGGGAGTCCAACAAAAGTGTCGGGGGGCCGGAGTGCGCCGTATAACCGAGGGTTCACCGCGGGAGGATGGGGGCGCACAGGGGGGAGAAGTGAGACAAAAAGGAGGAAAAAAAACGCTCGGTCGCAGGCGGGCAACGCAAAGAGGTATAGCACCAAGGTTGTCGCGGCGTGTGCTCGGAAAAGGGAACTTTCTCGGAGCCAAGTCACCGGGGGGGAAAACATGGGCTGGTCGACGTACTCGCCCTGCACCCGGAGAAAAAAACATGGGACTACTTTCAGGGGACCTCGGCTACCCGGCTCCACGTGCGAGCGGCCTGTGCTTGAACTGGAAAACAAAAAGATAGCGTGGGGCAGAAACGTTAAACAAAACAACAGGGAACGCAACCAACTCTCGGAGGGTCCCCTTCCTCCGGGGGTGAAAGGATGTGTGGGACTAGCTCAGGCTTTAAGGATCGGCAATTGGCAAAGAGGGAGGATTCTGCTGCGGACCAACAACCTCCGGGGGGTAATTTATAAAGGGGAGTTTTTAAGAGGGGGAAAGGTGGAAGAAGGGCCCTGCGGTCTGTACGTCTTCAAGGAAAAGCACGACTCCTCGTCCCGTCCGGGTGGAAACCAAGCTTTCGAAAGCATCGAGAATCGAGCAACTGGGGACTTGGAAATAGAGGGAAAGGACGTCGGAGTCCGTTGCTAGAGGATCAAAAGGGGTGGGGGGGGGGGATGATCTATCATCGCGCGGAGTGGAACATTCGGAAGAGAAGGGCGCGGCGCTTTGTTCTGGGGAGGGAAAAAACGAGACGTCCTCGCCGTACTTGGCCCTGGCATAGCGAGGAAGCAAAAAGGGCGATTGCACGGAAACCCATGACTCCACTAAAAAGTTCGGACCGGAGGGGACGAGGTCGCCGGCCACCTCCTCAATCACTGTCAAGGGGGGGGTTTAAGAAGGTCAGGGGGAAGGAAGGGAGCTCAAAGGCCCCTTCAAAACCAAGAAATCCTTCTAAGCCGGTGCCAGTGATTAGGAAGGAAAAGCCCACTACAATTAGAAGGGAGGGAGAAAAGTATAGTTACTTCCTGCAGGGTCTCACATCAGTCTCACCCCTAGGGGGATCAAAATAGAGGTACTCCACTGCTAGCTGGTACTTATCGAAAAGATAAGGTCGCGTGGTCGGGGGCCAGGGTTGGGAGTCTCAGAACGGCTGGTAAGGGAAGGGACCTGCGGGGGCTGGGAGGGTCCATGGCGACGCTGAGCTACTCAAAAACAAAAAAAAACGGAGGTCTACGATCAAGGCCTCCACTTAGGTTGGGCGACCTTCGCAGATGCGGCAAAGGGGGGGGGAGGGTTCCTTGGAGGCGAAAGCCGGAAAAAAGAGACTGAAAATACAATACGGAGGAAGGGCATCCAGGTGGGGGAACTTCAAAAGTCGCAAGGGCTTACCAAGGCAGTTTCCTTAGGGGAGGGGAACCTCGCAGCGGATGATCGACTTCATCAACAGCCCGCAATAACTGAGGCTAAATGACAGGGAAAAAAAAAAGCGCGCAGGTGGCAGGGACTGTCGACAGTCCCGGTGGCGAAAAAAAAAAGACTGCTGAGGGGCGCAAGAGTGGCCAACCAGGCAACCGTAGGGAGGTTCGAAAAACAGCGAAGGAAGAGGATGAGGTGAAAGGCGAGCTGGTCCCAAACAGTTCCGTCGGGAGAGGAGAAATGACACCCGTCGCCGCTCCGGGGAAACAGACATTCGACAGGGGGAAGTGAGAATCAAACGACTACTACTCCTGAAAAAAAAAAATCAAGACTGAATAGGAATCAAGGAAAGGGGTGGTATCCGATTCCAATGCGTGGGTGTCCTCACGCGGGTTGGGAAAAAAACTTCTCTTTGTGGACGGCCCGGCTCCTAACATGAGTCTAAGAGGGGGGGTTCGGGCAGACGCGGGTGGCGTCAAGTTAAAATGGCCCAATACCGCAAGTGATAATCTTTGAGGGGGGGCGAGGACGTCGAACTCCAGGAAAACTTTTGAAAGGGAGGGGGGGGGGAAAGGGGGGGGGGAGCAAAACAATCAGGGGAGAGGTCACGCCAAAGAGGGGAAACCGGGGAAGCTCATATTGAAGGAACGGTCGCCTGGCGGTGGAGAGTTGGATCAAGAAAGAGAGAAATGGTCTCACAGCGACGCGGTGAAGCAAGCCTTAGCGAGTCACAACCTCTCAGGGGGGGAAAGGGTTGATGAGAGCGGACATGGGATTTGAGGGAGGCACGTGCAACCGGAGGAAAGATTGGTGGGGGGGACAAGGGAGTAAAAAAAAAAAGGGAATCCGAGGGGGAAAGTCCTCGAACGCGAGCTCTGGCCAGGGCTATTTATGGTTTGAAGGAACAGTAAAGGACGGGTAACGAAAAAGTGAGTCTTTTTTTTTCGACAAAAGACATCTGGGTGCTTCGACTTGTGGGGTGGGGGTCAGGAAAGGGTTGTGGTGCGCGCACGGGTTTGTTTGGGGAGACGGTGACGTGGGTAGGGGGACTCGGATCGGGACTCAAGGGGGGAAGGGTGTGAAACTAGGGTAATATCTCAGAAATAACAGACGGACTTAGGCATAAACACAGTTCTACACAAGGTGGGAAGGTACGCCTACGCATGTGCCAACCCGACTTTGGTGGGGGACCCAGTAGCAAATGTGTTTCGAAAAGACGTGCTGTGTGCAAAGGAGGGAATTGGGTTTCTTCATACGGGTGGGGAGCTTGATAAAAGCTCCCTGTGGGGGTTGGCGGAGTTATAAAAAAGGGGGGCTTTTTGAAAGAAGTAAGGTCTCGGAGCTCCTGGAAGACTTGAAAAACGTCACGGAGGTCCCTCAATCCTTTTCAGGCGCCAGGGACTACGTGAGGTGTACGAGGGGAGGTTGGTTTTAGGGGCTCGAAGGTCTCCTTTCCTGGAAGGGGAAAGTGGCCCTGACCCACACGTTTAATAATTCCCTAAAAGAAACCGGTGAAAAGGGACTGGAAGGGGTTAAATCGGGGTCACAATTAGAGAAAAACCACTCTGGATAAAGGCAAACGGGACTGGGGGATGACAAAAACACATCGGAGGCCGTCGGCAGGGAACCAAGCATGGGTCTCAAAAAAAAGGTAAACAAAGCTCGCATGAAACACAAGGGAGAGAAAAGGTCAGATCAGGTCACCCGCTCGGAAACCAGGGGAGAAAAGAGAATTGTGTAATGCAAATAGACAACCCATGCGAAACAAAAAAAAAAAACCCAAGAAAAAGTCTCAGTCGTCGGGCCGTCGAGGCCCGGGGGGAAACCCGCAAAAGGGTGGAAAAAGTGCAAACTCGCGGCCCATCGTCGCAAAGCGCGGAAGCACCTACAGGTAGGCCAAAGGGAAGGGTCTCAGAAAGCCTCTAGAGTGTTGCTCCAAAGTAGGGGGACCATATAGTTGATGGGTGTCAGGGGGGAGAAATGGTGCGAAGTGCAATCCAAGCGGGAAGGGCAATAGGGGCGCCGGGGGCTGGAATTCGGAAGGATCCCTCAATCCGAATCTTGATTAGGAAGAGACCTCTGGGGGTGGCAAAGGCAAGGGAAAAAAAAAAAAGTGTAATAAGGGGGGGGGAGGGGGGTCAACTAACCTTCTGGGCTAAGGGGAAGCTTTCGAAAGATTGAGACCTTCTGTCGGAATTGCAGCACATTGCCTCTTCTTTGCTGCGAACCCCAGGGCGTTGAGCTAAGTTCTCGGGAAGCTCCTACATCAGACTAGCCTCGGAACGCAAGCAAAACGAAAGCTTCGGCAGCCAAGGACAAACTTCCTATACGTGAGAAGTTCCCGCTCCTGTCTAGCGAAACCGCGCAAACGCGGTTACCCCCATGAGCTAACGCTAGCCAGGAGGATCGGTCAGTGAATTAGTCCCGACTGTTACGTCAGAGGAAGGTCCCGCAGGAAACAGCGCGTAGCGGGAAAACACAAAAAGGGGGGACGATATACCCAATCGATAAGTCATGATGTAGAGGCACCAACTAAACTTGGTGGGAGAGGCTCTCACGCAGGGGGCTGAACAAGGGCTCCTCGGTTGCACCCGTATTAAATTTAGCTAGGTGTTAGAAACAGCACTTGAACCTTTTCTGTGTCCGGCTGAGACCAGTGGGTGGTTTGATCAATTAAGATGGCTGTGTTCGAGGCTGAGTTCCGCCGACAAAGGGCTGAAAAAAAAAACATCGAAAGGGGGATATCAAAAGAGATAGAGGATGATTACAGATAATGTTGGGACTCCTTTCTCCGCACGCTCCCGCAGGGAAGTCTAATAGATCGCCAGCACTAAAAAAGATCTAAAAAGGTGCCGAAAAGCGTAGGAAACTCCTTCCACGTTAGGCTCCGACCAAGGGCGTAAAAACATAGGGCGCTCATAAAACCAACGAAGTTAAAATAGAGATACGATGTCTCTTCTACTCTTTGGGCGGAGCCTTACCTTAACTTTCAAGCGGGGAACGGATAACCGTCACGCCGTCATTGAGGATAAAGGGTACTGAAAGGGGGGGGCGAAAGAAACTACTGGTTGACAAAAGCCTTGTACCGAGGAGGTTTCCCGACCCGGGGGAGGGGGTAATGTCAAAGCGGCACTTGTAAATGCAAATACTGTGGGAGAGAAAGGGGAGACGTGAAGGGTTCCATAACAAGACTGGGAACGGGTGTCAACTAATGGTCAACGATTTATTTCCTGGTCTTTGGGCCACGCGCAAATCAGACGAAAATAGCCAAGTTCGTTCGTGGGGCAATAACCAAAGTCGGGCAACTAGGCGGGGGGGGGGGGGGGCAGAACAAACGAGTTTGGGCTCACTCTGAAATCCTTATAAACGGAGAGTGTGGGCGGCTTAACCGGGCGGTGGGAGGTTCCCCTCTATAAGAGGTGAAAACCTTCGGACGGCAGGGACGCGGGTGCACCAGCTTCTGGAAACTTGAAAAAAAAAACAGGCAGAGAAAAATCGGATGCTAAAAGTATGGTTTGGGACGTTATGTGGTTGGGTACTCGCAGATAGTCAGGGCTTGAGAAGGACTCTGGCGTGACTTCTGAATGGACTTCTGGGTGCAAATCCTCCGTGGTTCTTGGGGGAGTGAGGGCTAGTGACTCGGCAGCGCAGAAACCGACTGTTACCGACCATGTCAGTCTTTGTGCGTATATGACGTTTCACGACCGCCTACGTCGATGCATTGCCGGATAAATCCGAAAACTGACCGCTGTCGAAAAAGCAGTCTAAAACGGACCCGCTCGACGCGCACATGCCGGGTCCCTAGAGAGTTACCCATCCAAGGAAGAACGCTTCGCACGCCAGGTTGCTCCTTACGGTCTAGGGTCTCGTGCCCCTTACTCTACGGGCAACTATAGGCTGAGGAGGAGTAAAGATTATCTAGAGGATCTAGACCGTCTTGAGGGAACTCACAGTCGCTCGGTTCATCTTTCTCACCCTCAGTCAGAATCGCCTGTGGGAACACCCCGCTCATGCCATTTGAAAAAGGTGAAACGTTGGGGGAACACCAGGAAACTTCGAGGGATAGGTACAGGCAACGCTTTGGTCGTTCTTGTTGCATCACGTGTAAGAAAAAAAACGTCGAAAGGGACCTATCTGTTGGGCGGGGGCATGTGTGTTCGGATTTTCCTCTAAGGTCCCAGGAGATACTGGAAAAGTAATGACGGGTTCACCGGGGTAAGTGTTCCTGGATTTTAAATGCGGCGACCACGGCACTATGATCAAGTGAAATAGTTCGGGGTGGACATATCCGGGGGGCTTCTAGCTTGGGTCTTATCCAGGGGTCGTTGTTGTCCGTCTATCATGGCTACAGGGAAATAAGTTGCGGTCCGACGAGGGCGGGGGTAGGTCAGACTAAATGAGGTACGCGTTTTTTTCTCCTGGTTAATGGATTTCCCCACGCATTTTCCGAGGTTTCCGTCTTTGGAATCAGTGATTGCATCTTTCCTCGTGAATGGGGAGTCCTTTCACGCTCTCTTTGGGCCTTGGGGGTGCAACTTGCGGGAGGATCAGAGGATCCTCCTCAACTCAGGAAGGAAAAAAAATGGCTCCACCCAACGGTCGAAAACTTATAAGTCTATTCGAACATGGGGAACCCGCAGACGTGACGTTGACAAAATACTTACGTGAGGAGCTGGCACACGCCCCGACTCAAGTATCATCAACAGGGGGCATCCGCACAGTCAATGGTGATCTAAAAAGACCAAAGAAGCTCCATTCCCGGGTGAGGAAAAAAAAAAAAGATCGGGACACTTTCGAGGTGGCAGCAAAAAAAAATAATACGGAAGGAGTTAAACTGGTGGGACGGACAGAAATCGGTGTTTCAGCTAGAATAGGGACCAAAACTCCGGGTGAGCCCAAACAACGTGGGACCTTTCAAGAACAAGAGGAAACTCCGCAAACGGTCGTCCCCTACCCCTCTTGAGGGACCTTTCCTGCAAGGACCAAAACACCGGGCCCGCCCGGTTGGCTAAAACCTCGCAATCAAGCCCTTTCTTTGGTTAAAGGCTCGAAGCCCCGCGCTTTCACGGGGGGGGGGTGGAGCTCCGCCTAACACGCGTTCGTTTCTTCCGGCCACGCGACGGCGGGAATGTTTTGCACTTCTATACGTATTGTCCTTGCATCTCTGTGGAGCGGACTTGTTGCTAGTATCACCTGGTTGTGTGTAGTAGAGAGAGACCCGGTCTGGGCGCCAGGTTTTAGGCGAGACTGAATCCTGGGAGGCCTACTCTGGTTATTGCTTGGTCGGTCCCGGGGGGTGGCGGGAGCGGGTGGCTGATGCACCTCAGCCTGGATGATGAGGGGCGGAGATTCGGAGAAGTCAGAGGGTTCGCGGAGAGTCCACGGGGAAAAGGGGTTAGGTGTGTGTCACAGACGCGTCGGTTTCGTGGGACTGAAATACCTTCCTAGGGGGACATCGAGTCCGGTATTTTTGGTAGTAGGGACAAGGAAGGCGGTGACCAGCAGTTGGGTGACCGGTGCGGTTTGGGACCTTGCTGGTATGTATCAAAGTAGAAGGCACCGGCGGCTTGTTGGGTGGGAAGAAGCCTCGTACAGAGTAGGGTTATGAGTTATTGAGTGGTTGGGTGGCACTTTGCGTTCGATTTGGACTCCACGCTCTTCATGCCAGCCCTTCATCTTTTAGCCGTACGAGAGGAAGTTCCCCCCGGGGGTCTGAAGGCTCTGTTCTCCTCAGGCTGTTGCGACTGTTGACCCGGTCGTCATCCGCACTCTTCCATCCTTTTGCTCAGGCTCCGGTAAATCGCCCCCTGACCGCCGCGAAAAGGATCTATATCTGGGAAAGTTTCAAACGCGCTATTCGCACCCCAGCACAGGGGGGGGGGGGGGTGGGGGGGGTAATCGCCCGGTGCTAAGGAGGGGGCGAACCACACCCCCGCGGGTTTTGTCCAAAACCTTAAGTCACCACGCGGGCGGAACAAAAAAAAAAAAAACTGCATTTGCAACTTACGGCGCTAGTACGGATCAAATGGAGATATCGGGGTGGCGAGAAATAAAGGGATGGTAATTCCGTGGGGGGACTGCCGTTCTAATGGATTCTGTTCAGTTTCACAGTGAGAAACTCGGGATACAAGGGGAGACTTAAAGTGTGACTACAAAGTGGGTTGCGAGAGATATAAGACCTTAATCGTCGATTAACTGGTGGATTCAATGGAACATCAGAAAATCGGCCAGTAAAAAAATAGGGTGTAGGCCGGTAGCGCCTTCTTAAGTTAGTCTTCTTAGTGTCTTAAGGCTAATTCCTCTTTTCATCTTTGGTTATAGTGCGATCATCCGATTGTGCACTTCCACGGAAAGGAAGGCGGCGACCTTTATTTGGAAACAAGGGGGTGCCGTTAAAACACATCCTTTTACTAGCGGAGCAGGAGGGCGAAGATACGGGGCCCGCTAGGCGTCCAAGGTCCCATCGAAAAGCGAGTGCACACCCCTCGCCGCCATCACGGGAAAATCCGTGACAGCGCTTCGAGGGAGGGTCTAAACAGCGGAGGGGAAAAATGTAAGCAAAAAAAAAATCTGCCGGCGCGCAATCTTTCCGTGAGACCGACGCCACGGGCGAAAAAAACGAAGTGCGGGTCGAGTACGCGACGCATGTGGCAGGAAAGCCATTCAGCCAAACACAAAAGGACTATACTCTTAGCTGGTGCCCGCCAAAGCACCCAAAGCACTGCGACGGGCGGGGGAAGCCGGGGAGGAAGAAAGTCACCCCCCGGCCGGAAGAATTTCTTTCAAATAATAAAGCTTGGGGCTTCCTCGGGGAGGGAAAAATGGACGTGATGGGACGCTTTCGGGAGAAAAACTTACGGAAAGTCGATTAGAAAAAAGGGCGCTGGTGCTGGGCACCTCTCCACACCTGACCGGTTCTAGTCTCCAGGATCACATCAGTCACACTTGGCCCTCTACTAAAGTGTTTTCACAATTCTCTTGAAAAGCTATTGTTAATCACATCCTCTTTACCTTCGGAATATTTAAGGGGATCGGCGCAAAATACAGAGAGAGGATCGGAAGGAAAATGCAACACCCAGAAAACCACACCGCCGTCATCTGCGTCAAAAAGACGGGGGGGGGGGCCACAAGCCGACGAACTCTGGAAAAAAAAAAAAACGCTGTCAGCGCGGGGTAGGAGCATTGCCTTTGAAATGTCGCGCGAGGAGGTGTTAAGGGCGGGCACGAGGTGGGGCCAACCCGGGGAGGAAAAAGGTCGGTACTCATGAAGGCGAGGCAAAGGGCCGAGTTCGGGCGGGAAAGTCCACCCCTGGCCTAGGAGCGGCCAGGAAAAACCAATCTCCATAAACAGACGAGCAGCAGGTCGATCCCCTGACACTAGGACTGGCCACATCGCTGCAAAAGGGGGAGGGAAATCGCGCGCAGGTGGTGTCGCTCCAATGAGGGGGGGGGGGGGGTCAACGGCACGTCGTGTTCTACCACGAGTGTTGGCCGACCGAAAAGTGACTGGCCTACTCTGAAGGGTACCGGTGGTAGAAGGGAAGGGGCCCGATAGACTGGGGAAAGTCTGAGGTTTGGCGAGTACGGACAAGGTGTGTCTCTTCGGGCGGGAGATGGGTCTCGAAACCGGATCGTAAGCACGAAAGACTAACAACTCCCGGGGTCCAAAAAGATCACCGAGGGTTTTAACTAACGGCGGAGCGAGGTGGCAGACCTTCCACTCACGCCGTCTCACGAGCCAGACCGGACGCGCAAAGTAACGCAGAAGAAAAGTTGGGGGCGGGGCTGTCCGTCAAAGGATTCCGGTGAACGACTACGGGTAGACTTCGCTCCGACGCACTCTCCCGTAGGGGTGCAGGTCGAACACGGAATCCCGGTTAGATGAAAGAGGGGAAAAAAAAGCGGAGAAGGCTATTCAAGCCGGAACAAAAAAAGATTCCCTTTTCAGCTCGAGGGGATGGACTATGGAGGGAAAGGACAACTGGTTTGGGGTAAGGGTCAGAAACGGTGTTTGGTCTTTCGGGGCGCACTGGTTTTTTTGATGGCGCAAGGGGGGACGCTGGGGGGAGCGTAAGGGTTCCGGGATCACGTGTTTTGAAGGGGGGTCAAAGGAGGGCCGCCTAAACGAAACCTTCGTGATAGGCGGACAAACCAGGGACGAAGACAGGTGGCGGTATCTCTATCAGTGTGGGGCAGCCCTCAGGAAACCGGTGGCCCCATGCTGTCTTTGCGACAACGTGGGAAGGGGAACGGGGGAAAGGGGGCGAGGAGGACTGTGGACAGAGAAAAAAGGGGTTTTGGGTGGGAGATCGTGGGAAACAGCGAACCGTCAGGGCTTTCCGGTCCAGGTCAGAAAGGGAGGGGACGGCGCTGGGCCGCTCTTTGCTCAGGAGGGAGAAGTTGGGAGAACGTTATGTCGGAAAACAGGTTGAGGGAGGGCAAGGCTATAGGAAGAAAAAAGAGAAATGCGACCCCCAAATCATTTGGAAGCATCCTTCAAAAGTAAAAAATTGCACCGGGGGGGGACGGGGCGCTCTGGCGGCGCAACCTGGAAAATAAGTGCAACTCGGCACATAAGGGTATAATTAAGGCCGAAAGCTGAAAAAACCATTCGTAGCGATCTGGTAATGTTCGCTCTGACCCAGAAGACCACTCAGCTCGCGTGGTGGTTAATTCGGCTTCCTCCAGGCGCTGGACAACAAAAGGGACAACTGTTATCTCGAAGTTTGGCCGTCATGGACCTGTGAACTATTGCTGAGCCGACACAGGCCACAGGCGGAGGGACATCGCCGTAGGCGCTGTACTATAGAAGAAAGGTAGGGGAAGAAAATCCAAGATTGGGCCCAACAGACAGGTTCGAGGGAAAAGTGTTCGATGTGGGGGGGGACACCTGCGGCCGGTCAGGGCGCCGAAGTTAAGGGCAGGGAAGATTATCATCGGCTCGGCCCGCTCTTGGGCTATGAACCTCTTGGGAAGCGGGGGAGGGGACTGGTGGAGGTGGACCGCGGAGTTGCGTGGGTGGACGGGGAAGTTGACTTGTGAAGACTCAGGAGGCCAGAAAGCACATCAGTTATCCTTCGGCGGGGCTCACCACAGCCGCGACAAAGTCGGGGGGGATCGGGGCTCTGTGAAACCTCGCTAGTCGTCACGGCGGGGAAAAAACTCCTAAAGCCTGTCGGAAAGGAGTGTTTCCGGCTACGTTAAAATGCTCTTCAAAACTATGAACTGCCATGCCGACAAGTACTATTCTATTTCTAGAGGATCTCACAATTTGCGAGGGTGACGCAAAAGCAAACCTGTCCGGTCCCCCATTCTCACGCAGTCGTTACGACCACAGGGGTCGGGCTAGTAAACGCTACAAATGAACCATCCCTCGATGGAGAAAATAGTGGGCACGGGAAGTCGTCCGACACGGTGTCGGAAAACTCCAAGGGGGGATCATCCGAGTGATAGCGTGCTTACCAGAGAGGGGATACAACCGTTCGAACGTCGCCCTTCTCTTCTACCAAAGGGGGGACTTCAGCACTCAAAGGCGGTTCGTAAGATAAAGTGGTCCTGCAGGCTAACGGACATGATAAGCGGGGGTCTGTTTAATTCCAAAGCGTGGTGATACTTGTACCGAGAGTGAGTGGCCTGTGTTCTGGGAACCACATGAACTATGCCCTTCTAGAATCAGGCCCGGGCCCTGAGCCGGTTCAAAATTGAACGGTAAAGGCTGACTCCGGGGAGGAAACATATCTCCAACAAACGAGGGGATGTCACCTCCTAGATCGGAGGCCTTACGTGGGAAAGGAAGCGGGGTTCAAAGGTCAGTGGAACTTATACATTCGGTAAGCGCCGGAATTAAAAAATTAAAACTCCTCTGACGTGGGGGCACTTCACAGCGGTTTCTATACTTAGCCGGGGGGGTCTAGGGGAAGGGATCCAAAGGACTGTGATTCGGAGGGCAATAGGGGATGCATTCACCTAGCGGTCGGGGGGCCATAAACGCAGCGGCCAGCGCGTAAGACAAGGTGAGGCTCCGTCGGGTCTCCAAGCTTCATACTCGGGGGGAGTCAACATGGGGGGGTGCGGTGGCGTGATTCTCCCCTTTTGGGTGCTAGTCTACACACACCTTTGTCTTTTTACGAAGATCCGGAAACCGGTTCTGGGGGTCTAAACGCCCCCTCTGTGGGGCTGTCAAAAAAAGCGCTCGAGTGAAGGGGTGAGCGTTGGCCCTGGGCAAACAGAAAGCGTCATCTCGGAACATGCGGGTCGGAAATCAGTCGGAAATCTGGATCGCTTGGGGGTGGAACCTCATATTTCTTCAAAGGACGTTTAGGAAGGGGGATAGTTCCTTGCCGGGACTAAAGGGGGAGGCTGATAAACGAAGCCAAAGAGAAACAAAGCGCAACGCTCGGGTGGGGGGAGCAGCGTGATTTTGGAGGACGCGAATAAGCTGGAACCGCGCGGGTCCGTTTAAAATAGTGAGTACAAACGCTGACCCAACACAAGTACACCACACTCAAAGGACACACCAGCCAAAGAAGCCAAATCAACACGATTAACCACCGTAGGTCGGGGGGGATGGGCACTAAAGTCCGGGGCTGGAAAACTTGGCCGGGCACAGTAAATGAATAGGTGGTTAGCCTGCAAATCTGGAGAACCACTAACATACTGAAAAGAGGAGGAAAAATTCAAGTTGCATAGTCTTTTGGGGGGCAGGGACAGCCCTCAGGATCAGTCGAGTCATGCGAGCGTCGTGGAAGCTTTGGTGGGTTCCAGGATGAAGGCTCTTCACACCAGGGACCTTTAAACTTCAAGCAACAAGCGGATCAAAGTCCTGGTGTGGCGGCTTCGGGAATTATGGCTGTACCTGGGCCGAGCGGGGAAGGCCTTTAGCGCTACAATGGGCGTTCTCGGCAACGAGCAACGGGGTTGTGGCGCTGAAGGTTTGGAGAGATCTGCAGCGGGGCATTGTCGGCAAGCAAGAGGTCTCAATCGATGCTTGGACGACGACTAAACAGACCACAAAAAGGGGGGTACCTTCCTTCCTCGCTGGCAAAAAAAGTGTACAAGAATCCCTGCGTTCCGGGGGTCAGCACCAATAGACTTTAGGGGGGGCGAAAATTTTGGGGTCGCCAAGGTTCAGCTTCATCGCCGGAATCTGAGAAAAATCTCTCTCACCCTCTGAAACATGAGCAGTGCCAGAGATAGGGACCTTTTGTTGAAAAAAAACTCCGAAGGGATTAAG
>Ga0179593_1282578_pt1 | contig 14623 bp, 24 predicted proteins | sample CZODoug2_1_08_16_FD_185931 | JGI IMG/M metagenome (GOLD analysis project Ga0179593, IMG submission 185931) | Vadose zone soil fungal communities from Angelo Coast Range Reserve, California, USA - CZODoug2_1_08_16fungal (PacBio error correction) | ecosystem: Environmental > Terrestrial > Soil >...
GGGGGGAAGACTCTCCGTTGCCAACAACAGGGAAACTGGAAAAACGGGGTCCGGCACCACCAGTCCAAAGGAGGGGGGGTGGGCAACGGAAATAGATTGGGCAGGAAATAGAGCGGGAAGGTGAACTTCTAACAAGGTGCCGGCGAAACCAAGGGAAAAAAACCCGGGGGGCCGGTTGTTAGGCTTAAGGGCGGGCAAAAGACAATCAGGGGGGTGGCACGAAGAAACCCGCCCAGTGGTTTTTCTTGAAAAATAAGGGAAAAAAAAAAAAAATGGGGTGGGGTATCATCGGAAAGGGAGCCGTCAAGTTTGTGTCCACCCAAAAGGCCAAGGGAACAGGCCGAAGAGACGTATAGAGTTGCGGTAAAAAAAGGGGTGTGGGCAGCAAACTGCAATTGCGAATGCAAATGAAAGAAAGAATCCTATGACCACTCGGGGGCCGAGAAGTCAAAATATTTTGGGTGCAACAAAGCACGCACCAAAAAATGACTGTGTTACAGAATTGGGACATGAAATCGACAAAAATGGGGTTGGCTCCAAGTTAAGGGGAAAAGCAATTGAGGGGAAAAGGAAAAAATCTTTCCTGCGACAAAATGCGGAAAAGGCACCCTTGGGACAACAGGGGGCGGGGGCAAGGGGGAAACTAAAAAACGCCCCAACCAAAGAAAGGGGTCACCTTTTCCACGAAAGGACACTATCAAAGGCCAAAGGGGGACCGCTGGCAAACGCCACCTGGTTCCGGACCGGAGATCCTTGCGGGGGAGCGGGTGGTTGCGGTTAAACTCCATGGGTTTTGGGTTTCCACGTCCAGACGGGAAAATCACGTGCAAGCACACAATCAAAAAAAAGGATCACAGGACCCCTTATTAAGACGGCACAACAAGGGTCTACCGGATTGGGGGGGGGGACAGCCTTGCCGACTCACGCACAAGGAACCGGGAATAGCAAAACAAAAAAAACCCATTAAACAAAGGGGGCGTCGTTGAAGGTGAAGGAGAAATTGGTTCTAAATTGCCACGTTGAGGCAGGAAAAGCAAGCAGGGGGCAGCTGCCGGGGAGGGGACGTTTGGGGGGTGGTTGGGGAAGATTGGACTAACTTTTCGCCGATCAAAAAAAAAGTGCATGACCAAGGACAGATCGGGGGAAGTTCAAAAGATAAGGAGTTGCCCACATTCACATGAAACAAAAGAAAAAAAGCATACAACCCGGGAATCGATAAACAAAGGATGAAGGGCAAAAAAAAAAAAAAAAAATGCAAATCCGAAGGCAAAAACCGATATAACTGGAAAAAACAAGGGAAGCAAAGCCGGCACGGACAATTCAAAGGGCCAAGCACGAAAAAAAAAAAGAAACAATTCACAAGGGAAGGAAACCTACCAAAAGAAGAAAGGAAAAAAGCAACAAAACACGTACGGAAAGTTAAAAAAAGGAAGCCTCGACGAGGGGTGGGTGATTCAGTACCGACAAAAAAGTACTAACGAATCTGATCAAACGAAGAAAAATTCGGGGGTGGGCAAACGAATTCGAATTTATGAAGTTCGCTGCTATTGAACCCATGTGTCAAGATTTACGGCCGTTCGGACCGTTTGACTAAGCGGTTTAGATCGGGAAAAGCAAAAGGAACACTGAAATTGTTGCTCAGTGAAGTTTGGCAGCCCAAACGACAGTGGCATGGCTAGAAACGTTCGGATCCCCAACCATTGATTTTATTAATTCAATGCAGAAAGAAACAATCAACAAGAAGAAAATGTCTTCAGTCAGCGGGAGGACTTCTAAGTAGGCCGCAAAGAATTCCCGAGGTCGGGAATCACCTATACCAAAAAAGACAGAAAAATTATGTTTTCACTCTGCGATGTGTGGCAGTGGGTCCATAGAATACACACAGGGTGTAGACAAGAATACACCTGGCACGTTTTGAAACGGGGGTCCTCAAAAAGGAACCGAATGGTGATAAATCAACAACCGATAAACACAATGGAGATGAAAAAACCGGACACAGCTAAAAATGGGGGGTCTACTCAGCGTGAGTCAGGGGGCGGGGAGGGGTTGGGCGAACACTGGCTTTCGATCGGGCACCAAACGCCCGTAATCCAAAACAGTGGGAACGAGACCGCCAAAGGCCCCCCCACCACGGCAGAGGGGGGATGGAAAAAAGAACCCGTGCACCCCACTAAACGCCGGGTGAGGGGCAAGGTGAGGTTTGCAGGTAAAAAGACAAAAGACGGTAAAAATGGAAATGCGGCTTAGTGCCGAGACAATAATGCCTAAAACAGGGTCAAAGTCTAAAAAAAGCAAAGCGAGAGAAAAGGAGAGGAAAAAAAGGGGAAGGAAAGGACTATTAAAAGTTAACTCCCGGGGCACAAAAGACGAAAAAATCAAAGGAACATTATCAAAAAGGGGTGAGAAGGCATTTCAGATGGGAAAAAGGGGGAATGAAAAAAAAGCCCAACAGGTCAAAACAAGAGAAATCACCGCTGACGGCCCGTGTCCATTTGGGGGGTCCAAAAAGTGAGGAAAGGGGGTCCCCCGGGGTCACACACACACCCAAGCATACCAGGATGGGGGAAAAGAAGGTGGTAAAAGCATCTCTCAAAACGGAGAGGAAAAGAGAGAGATTCGGACTTCAACCGGGAGATGGGGTTGTGCCCAGGGCAAAAAAAGGCCCAAGTGGTACGATACCAGTGTGCAAAAAATCACAACCGGAGGCATGAGTCAAGAGGATCGAAAGGCCAGGGGGGCGGGGGGCAATGGATTGAAACAGTGGGGACAAAAAACAGGAAGGTTATCATCGTTCCTGTTTTGACTCGTGTTGGGAGGGGAAAAGGAGAAGCCGGTGAAGCGCGAAAAAATTCAAAGGGACAACTATGGGGCGGGGAAGGGTGGGGATTTGTGGGGCAAAGGGGTCAGGGGGGTCCGGTAAAGCAGAAGAAAGTTGGTTTTCGCATATGGGGGGAGTTGGTCGCTCCAAACAATTGAAAACCGCGCGGGGGGGGGAGGGGAAAAATGGGGGGGACTCATAAAGAGGCGGGGGCTGGGGAGAGCAGGGGGAATGGGCGGAAAATGCCTGCGGAAGAAAAAAGAAAGATGACATAGGGAAAAAAACACAAATCAAAATAAAACAAATGAATAAGACAGAGACAGAACCGTGTGGTGAAGGCTGGTTAAAGGGGGGGTTGAGACGAACAAAATTTTTGGGGGGGGAGTTTTATTCACAACTGTGGAGCACGGAGGGAAAAAAACGCATTAAGAAACAGCAAGCGTGGTAGGGAGTGAAGTTATCCTTCAAACCTTCTTGTAGGAGGGATCAAAGAAAAGTGGATGCAACTAAAAAGAACAGAAGAGTGGCAGAAGACAAAGTACTCGACATTCAATCACTGGAGGTGCACTTGCTGCTCCTCTCCGTCAAACGAAGTGAAAAGACTCACTCAACTTTGGGAGTTGGTTTGTTGTGATCAGCGGGAAAGGGAGAGGAAAGGGGCAATGGTTGGGAAAGAAGGACTGTGAGAACCAATTCAGAAGACCAAAAATGGGGGCAACCTCCAACCAGGTACAACCTGGCGCAAAAGAATCACCGGGGGCCGTGGCTTGGTGCAAAAAAAAAAAGATAAAAATCTCCAATTGACAAGATGACTGCCCGAAAAAACTTGGGGGGGTTGGCACCAGGGCAAACGGCCATGGCAATAAATTAGCAAAAGTGGGGAGGTTGGCACACAAAGGGTTTTTTTTGTTGGGTTGTTGAGAGGGGGATAAAAAAGGACGGGGGAGAAAACTGAAACAAAAAAAACCATGGCAATTCGGTTACAGTCGGAAGACAGCGGGAGAGAAGAGACCAATGTTTGTTGGAATTTGCGGTTCCAGCTTGAAATTGGAGGGGCAGGTTGGGAAAAAAAAGTGAAGTGAAGTGGCAAAGCTGGGAAGCCAACGAGCTTAAAGAGAAATCTCTTAAAGGAGAAAAAGAGGGTACAAGCACATCAGGCAAGATAGCACGGTCGACTCGAGGAAAACAAAGGATGATGGAAAAAAAATGAAAACGCAACGAAAAAGGACAAGGGAGTTGGGGGGGGGACAGTGGGGAAAAGATTCCACCGGATGAAAAAAATTTTCCAACGGGACGGAAAACAAAAGCCAAAAAAAAAACTGATTGGGGCAGTTGCCCCCATTGGCAAAGATTGAGAAAAAAAAACAAGGGAGGGAAGGGAAAAAGTTCAAGTTGAGAAATAAAAAGACGGGGGGGGAAGGACGGGAAGGGCCGGCGAACCGTGTGAAAAAATTGCTTGATATAAAAAGAAAAACAAGCAAGGGAAGACCTGGGGGGGTTGTTCCTAGGGTTAAACGGGAACCTTAGGGAAGTATAGGGGGGGGAGAAAGAATTGGTCCGATGAATAGAGTGAAAACAATGTCCCAAAGATGACAAAGGAAAGAAAGACCACGACCTTATCGTACCGTAAATGTTAGGAAATCTGCACAATGGGAATGTAAGTATTGCGGGGGGGGGGGGAAGGCGTTTTATTAAAGGGACATTAAAATTGAATTAAAAAGGAAAGGGATACCTTTTGTTCGAGGGTAAAGGGTTGGGACGAAAGAATCATTTCACCGGAAAGTAAGGTTAGGGGAAAGAAACAACATGACAGAGTGGGTTATGAACCAAGGGAAAACAAGGGGGAGGAAAAAAAAAAACGCAGGGGGAATGGTGCTTACGATGTCAGCAAAATATTGCTGGGGCTAAGCCAAAAAGAAGTAGAGGAAAAGGGTAGAGTTCCATTACGCCAAAAATTGCACACGAAGAGAAAAAAGCGGTCACCGGATAACAAGAGACGACATCTTCTATCTAGTACCCCTCGAAGGGTTCCGACATGTACAAGGAAAGACGAAGGGTCGGGAGGTAATAACAATTTTGGGCAGACAAGGTTTTGGAAGAAACAAACAAAAAATGGGGGGGGGGGAATACTTTAACAGTTGTGGAGGGGGGGAAGGAAGAACCCGCGAAATGGAAACGGCACGGATTCCTCTGCGTCAACGTCGGACACCGAATAAGAGTTCGAAAGAAAAAAAGACGGATTAAAAGACGGAGGAAAGAGAGGGTCTTGTCACGGCGCAAAACACCGCCGTTTGGTATTGTACAGGAAAAAAAAACCCGTGTCCCCCCCGGAGGAAAGGGAAACGGGGTTGGGAGAGAACAGAGGAAGCACTGGGGACGAAGAACGGGGGGGTAGTAAAGGGGGATAACGAACAGAGGAAACGACAGGAACCCAACTGTGTCCTATTAAAGGGGAAAACTTTTAAAGAAAAAAACGGCAAATCAGACCTCATCCTTCCGGCCGATGTAGACACCTGGGGAGAAAGTCGGAAGTAGATTGTACGAAAGAAATCATAGTTGTGAACAAGAAGCTGTGGGGTTTTACGGGGAGGAACGTTGTGGGGAGGTAAAATAGTTCAAACAATTCCAAGAAAAAGAGTGGGGGGGGGAAAAAAAGGTCAAAGAGGGGTGAAGAAAAACCCAGGAGGAATGTCGGGGGTTCTATCACACAAGGGAGGGTGAGGAAAAAAAATCGTTCGGGTGACCAAGTTAAAGAAGGGGAAAGCCGAAGAGAAAAAAAAACTAAAGGACAGGCAAACAGCCAAAACAGGAAATGGGGGAGCGAAATGTAAGAGGGGAACAATCTGTCAAAGACCATTTCAACCGCAAGGAGAAAAATCGGGGGGGGGGTAGTTTGAAATAAACCATTGTTTGGGTGGTGGTGGGAGAAAAGAAAGGGGTCAAAAAAAAGTTCAGAGAAAAAAAAAAATGGAGAAGGAAAAAAAAAGAAAAGGGGGGGGCACAGAAATTCGAGTTGAAGCAAAGAGGGGGAGAGGGGAACAGCCACCGCGAGCTGAATCACCCTGCGTGGGGAAAAACAGGGGGGGGGGAAAAGAGAATAAATCAAGTCAACACAAGGGTGGCACAGTTTTGCAGGGGGGGTAGGGGGCGGTGGGGGGGCAGATTCATTAAAGGACTGGGAAAAAAAGATGCGACTTCTCCCACCGAGGACTGGGAAATCAAGAGCAACGAAAGAAAAAGAATGGGTTGGGAACCAAAGTGTTGTCACTTCCAAAAATGGAAAAAAAAAGATTGGAAGTGGGGGTGACATGAAAAGTAAAAAAGGACATAAGACTAAAGGAAAAAAAACCGATGGAATGGAGGGGGGGGAGACAATCGAAAGGAAAAAAAGCCCCCACACCAGAGTTAAAGAAAAAGGGTTCTTACCCCACGCCCTGACCGGAGGCACTGGAGGGCTGGGCCGTTCGGGGAGGGGGGGTTTTTGACAAAAAAGAAGAGGCAGGGGGGAGGGCGGGGGGAATTGCGGGGGAAACATTGTTGGCGGGGGGGTGACCCCTGCCCCAATCTAAGGAAGGAGAGAAAGAAAAAAGCAAGACACTTGGGAAAACAGGAAATTGAAACTTTAATGCAAAAAAACCATGAAAACCGTCTTTGTGTTGGGGAAAGAATCTCGGAGGTCAAAGATTACTTCGGGAAGACTAACATTAAAAATACGGGGTTGTCTGACAAACTCTACCCTAGACTGGGCGCGCCAAAAACTGACTTGGGCATCCACCATTGGGAGAATTGTTTGGGGATACAAAAACCTTTAAAACCTATCCAAATATACAAGACAATGATTGGGGGCAAAGACGGAAAAAAGGTTTGTTGGTAAGGGTACCCCTTGGAGGGGAAAAAAAAAGGGTTGGTCGTCACTCCGACGACCCGGGGAAGCTTCATTCACGTTGGGCACAAAAGAGAAAAAGGAACATGCCAGAAAGAAAACGAGAAAAGGCCGAGTTTATTGGAGAGGGGGAAGCACGGGATGGGAATGTTTGGGTTTGTGAAACGCGGACCTTGGAAAGGGAAAAACAAAGGGGTGTGGATGAGAGCGGAATTACGCTAAAAAAAGAGGGACGGGCGGTCGGGACGGGTACAAAAATAGTGGTGTGGGGAAACTTCGGTCCGACCAAAAAAAAAGGAAAAAGCAACCGCGGCAAGTGGGTGACAATGCAAAGGGAAGGGTCCAAGAAAAAAGAATCAAGTTGGGGGGGAGAAAGGGAGGTTAAGGAGGAAAAATCTGAAAAAAAAAACATGTACGAAAAAAAGAACTAGGAAGAAAGGCATGGGGTGTCAAAACGAAGGCTCAAAGTCTTGGAAGACCAAAAAATGGGGTTAAAAACCAGCAAAAAATTAAGTACCAATGAAAAGGGAAAAACATGCTCTCTGGGAAAAGGGGCTTGAGGGAACAACATCAAAACTAACGACTTGCAGAAGTGGGCGACAGGGGTTAGAAGGGTGGCCTCTCTTTCATATTACAGATCAAACACAAGAAGATAAATCGGAGAAGGGGAAAGAAACGGGTCTGGGAAAAAGGGGCCTTCAAATGGGGATTTTGTAAAAACATCAGAAACCTAAAACGAACAATTCACACAAACTCACGTCCAAACAGCATAAACCACAAAGGTTGGAGAAAGGTCGAAATGTGGGGGGGGGAAAGGATGTAGTAAACTTGTTTTTTGCGAATAGGTGGGTAAAACGGGGAAAAAAATCCAGGATGGGAGGGCGGTTTAGTCGTGGGACGGGGGGGGACAGGGGAAAGTGTTTGAATTAATAAGAAGTCCAGGGGTGACGCGAAAATACGAGGGGAAAGGTTTTGGGGTTGGTTGCCGGGGGGGGCCATCGGGGGTGAAAAGGTTCAAGCGGAGTTCAAATCTCAACATAGACAAACGGGACAACACCAACAGAGGGAAAAAAAAAAGAGCAATTGAAGGGTGGAAAAAATGAAACGAATCCGCAATAGGCAGAAGGGTAAACCTCTGTCAAGGGCCCTTGGGGAGCATTGCAAGAAAGAAAAATGAAAACGAAACAGCAGACATTAAATAAAAAGAACACAACCTTCAAGGAGGAAGGCAAATAGTGGGAGAAAGCAAACAGAGGAAAAGGGTCGGAACTGTCAAGGGAAAAAAACAAGTAAGACGAATCAAAGGGGAAAAAAAAAAGGCTTGGGAAAAGCATGCAAAAGGGAGGAGTGCGATGAAAAAGGGGGAAAAAAAAACCAGGTGCAAGGTGGGGGACCAGGGGAGTTAACAACCACACGGCCTTGAAAAGGGGGTAAAAGCGGGAAAAAAAGCAGGGGGGAAAGGATTCGGGTGATCCAGAACTGGGGGTGAAGGGGGGGGACCAGTTAAGGCCAAAAAAAAAGGGTGAAGGGAGCCGAAATCGATCAACAAAAAGGAGGTATAGCAGAAGAGGAGAACAAAACGTGTGGCCAGCGAAAAAGAAACTGCCAGGAGAAAGGTAAGAAACGAAGAAACTTCCCCGAGAAAAGCGGACGGAACGAACATGCCACGGTACGTTGGAAATCGAGGGGTTCTCTGTGTGTACACCACAGAAGGAACCGGGGCAGGGAAGAAAGCACTTACAAGCAGGGTGAGGGCAGACGGGACCAAAACAGGGACGGAGTGCCTCTCACTCGGTTTGAAAAAAAAAACTTCAACCATAATACCATGGAAGAGGGGCAACAAGTCAAAAATACAAAAACTGGGTGGAACGCCTGCAGAGGAGGCACTAGTGTCTTGCTTTTGGGGGGGGGGTGCGGACAGGGGGGGAGCGGATTAAGGGGGGGAAAAAAGAAGGAAACCGGAGAGAACCAGCCCAGCCCAAAAGCTCAGGAGTGAGTAACAAAAGAGACCAAACAAAAAAACGCAGCCGTGCCAAAGGTGAGGGGGGGAAGATCAAACGCAAACGATCGTCAGGGAAAAAAAAAAAAGGTGCGTGAAAGGTACCAACGGAACCACGAAAAAGAAAAAAATAAAAAAAAAGAAAGGGAAAATGTCAATCATAACAAAGGGCAGGGGGATCCACAAAGACTGGGAAAGGGAATAAGGGAGGGTCGGGTGAAAAAGAAGGAACCAAAGGGGAAAAGAAAAAAGAGAGGAGTCTGGGTGTGTCGCGAGCTGGTACGAGGACATTTCCATGGAAAAAGCAAACCAACAGGGGGAAAAAAAAAAATCACGCGGGGAAGAACGGACGAGGTGGGATGGGGGGAAGGGACAAAACTTGTATCAGACCAGGGGGGGGAAAAAGGGACCAAAAAGACGCAAAGGAAAGGTAGAATTGGGGATCGATCACTAAACCAAAAAAAAAACGAATAGGGAGTATAAAATCAAGATCAGTCCTTTCAGAAGGTGGGGGTGGGTTTGACAAATTCTATAAAATTCGATAGTGAGGAAAAAAAATCAAAAAAATCCAAGGGGAGTTAAAAGAGGTCACTTGGAAACGTGTGGGGAGAGTTGACAAGGGAATACAGAAAAAAAGACTTAGCCTAATAATGATGGGAAAGGTGCCTGTTGGGGACTTTGGCACCAGGGAGAAAAGAAGCGTACGTAAGGTTACCAGGGGGAAACGTTCGCGAAGGGGACTTCCGCATGTGGTGTAAAAAATCATACCTTAAAAATGGCAGTGTATACTTCCTGTAACCGGGAAAACAAAAAACCCTGGGGAAAATGGTAACAGGGGTTTAAGGTTTTTCTACGAGGAGGGAATTTAAACGCTCAAATACAAAATCCCTTAGAGGGTGGCGAGGGGGGACAGAATCACGGGAGTAAACAGGGAAAAAAATGGGGGCGAAAACTCTCGGGCAAAAAAAAATCCTATAAAAAAAAAGGAACGAAAAGAAGGAAAAAAAATCACGGGAATAATAAAAGAGGCACCAGGTTAAGTGAAAAAGTTTTGGTTGAAAACATCTCACATTTGTGTTATTGGGGTGATAAATAAAAAGGGAAAACTGCTTTAGGGAAAAAGCAGAAGAAAAAAAATCCCGCTTTTTTAGGGCCCGGGTCCGAAGGAAGGCGCGGAACGAAAAAAAGAAGATGAAAAACGACAGGGAGAGTGGGAACCTGATCTTAAATACTCGGGGAAAAAAAGGAGGTGCCACCTCCTTACTAAAAAAAAAAAAAAATAAAAGGAGCTCTGGGAGGTGGGGTGGCAAAGACATACGCAGACCAGAAAAACGCAATGGGTGGTAGAGCAATGGTTCCTATCATGCCAACGAGATGTGGGGACAGAAAACCAAATTTCAAACACCAGGGGGGGAAAGCAAAAATGAAATAAGTGGGGTGGGGCTGGGAGGGGGGACCCAATATAAAATAAATGAACGACAAAAAAACAAACAACAACACATAAAAAAGAAACCAAAAACACAAACAAAAAAAGGAAAAAAAAAAAAAAAAAAAAAAAAAAAAACAAACAAAAAAAAAGAGAAAAAAAAAAAACAAAAACAACAAAAACAGAGGTCCAAACAACACACTACAACAAAGATAAGGGGAACCGCAAAAAAACAAAATAGGAAAAAACATCAGTAAGGTAAAGGGCAAAAAAGTGACAAGTCGTGTGATCGATCAGGGAAAAACAAAGGGGGAGGGTGTCAAAAAAACTACGCCCAAAAACCATTCGAGCAAGACAAGTTTAAACTGAAAAGGACAGGGGGGGAACTGGTGCGGGTCAAAACCTGGTCAGTGAAAAAAAAAATGGTACAAGGTACGGTGCAGGTGTATGGGGAGTCGGTCTAATGGGAAAGGCCGGGCCGTCCAGGAAAAAAGGAAAGGTTGACATGAAAATGAAAGAGGAGGTGGTAACCGCAAGGTGGGGGACTAGAAAGACAAAGGTTTTCCTTCGATTAACATGTTGGGGGTATTAGGGGGGAGAAAACCCTCCATGAAAATAAATAGGGAAAAAGTGGGGGAAGGGGGGGTGCAACAATGGGGTGGGAATATCCCCGGATTGAAAATTGTTAAACACGGTCGACTGGAAACACCAGAGATGACTAAAACAACCAGGGGGAAAGGAGTGGGCAAAAACCGGTCAAGTGGACAGGCGCCGTATCAATGGGGAGGAAGGGGGTGCTGAGGGCGACAAAAAAAGGAAAACCAAAGGTGAAATGGCCGTGAAAATAAGAGAGTTGACTACATGATCTTTTTGGACCACCTTGGGAGGGGAGGGAAGGGCGATGGTGAGTCGACGTGTTGAAAAAACGACTGGTCCTAGGAAGGGGAAGGTACAACAGGAAAAGAGAAAAAAAAATCAACCGCACCAAAATCAGCAGGGGGAACTAAACCCAACCTCCGGTTCAGAAAGAAGCAGATTTTGGTCTGCCTAACCAGCGACCATTGATGAGATGGGCCAGGGGGAAACATCGTTGGAGGACAGCACCTGAAGCCCTAAATTTGTGGCAAGGAACCTGTGTAAACCTTCGGTTTGGGCGGAAGAGGATAACGCACCGGGACAACTGTAACCATGAGTAAAAAAAAGGCGGAGGTTGGGAGGGTAACCTGGCAAACAAGAGACAAGCAGGAGTGGGGGAGGAAACTGGAAAAAAAAACATAGTGGAAAGTCTATAACCGGAGAGAGAGGAAGTAAAATGAGCAAATGCAACGAGGGGAAAGAATCTAGTTCCCAGGAAAAAACAGCAATAAGATCAATCAGGTACTAACTCGCCCCTCACGACAACCCCCCCACAAAAAAAAAAAAATGGAGGTCATCGCCCTGGGCAGCAACCACCACGGGGGGAAAAAGGAAAGAACCTGGTCGGGGAAAGTGGGATACACCGGGGGGGAACAAGGGTGCACCAGACAAAACAACGGTTGAAGATGTCCAACAACGATTGGTCGGAAAGGGGGGGAACCTGACCTCCAAAAAGTCAAGAAAAAAAAAAAAGGCACTGTAGAAGGATCGCCCATACCCCTCAACCCGAGGAGGGTATGGGTCAAAACGGCAGCGAAATCACGATTACACTAAACGAATGAATTCGGTCCCAAGAAAACCACTCAGGGTGGAAGGGGGGTGTGGGCAAGGCACCGGTTGAAACATGAAGGGGGAAAAAATTTAAGAAAAAAAAAAGCCAAGAGTTGTTGCGCATGGGGGAACGAAAGGGGATAAAAAGAAAACAGGAAAATCAAGGGAAAACAAAGAAAGTAAGTGTTGGTCAGATGGAAAAAAGTTGGGAAAAGAACGAAAGTGGGAAAAAAAAAAAACTCATCACAAGGCGGGCCAACTTGACCTTACCTGACGAAAGAGCGGCTGGAAAAGGGGAAGGGGTTTTACCAGTACAAAACAAGAACATAAAAGTTCAACTGGGGTTCAGTAAACGAGGGAACTGTGTTAAAAACATCTTGGTGGGGTTCCCCCTGGAAGTCCAAAAACAAAAATAGGGGGAAGAAAAAAAAACAAACGAGGAAACAAATGGGATTCGAAAAACAAAACGGACTAAATTGAGGAGGGAATATCTACAGCAGTCAGAATTGTACGCCGGAGTCAGTTAAATCCCGGAAAAAACTCCGGAAAATAGAGGTACGGGCGACCATAAAGGCGGCCAACGAAAAAAAAAGGCCTGCACAAACAACCAAGTCGGGGATAGAGTTAAGGAGCAGGGTGCCACAGAAAAGTTTAAAAATTTCACGCACATATGAAAATCCGTCTGTCGGGGGGGGGGAACTATACACATTGGGGGGGTGGGCTAACAGCGGGACATGGAACGAAAAGATAAATCCAAAAAAACAAAAACGGATGAGGAGGAAAAAGAAGGGGGGGGGCGAAGGGTGGGGGGGGGGGGGAGCAGGGGCTCTACAAGTGGGGGGTGGGGGGTGGGGGGGGGGGCGGGAGGGGGGGGGGTGTCCTGCCCGGGCCGCCGAGATATCTGAACGGTGGTGGACGTGCGGGGGTGGGGACCGACGCTCCGAGAGAAAAACGAGGGCCTTGGGGGGGGGGGACGGGGAATTGTAGGGGTCAGTGGTTCTATGACACGTTGAACAAAGGGCAAGGGGGAACGAAAAACGAAAGGGGAGACCCTCCGCGTTTGGCGTGGATGGATAAACCGCAAGCAAAGGACTCACATAAACGAAGGGAGGGGTTGCACTCACAAAGCATGGAACGTAAAAGAAAGAAGATAAAAAAATACAGGAGACAACGGTTTGGAGTAGTCGGAAGTCCCCAGGGTCAAAACGTGACGACCTCCGGCCAACCCGGCACCTGATGCTGCTGTAGTCCAACTCCAGGATCCGCCAGCTTGCCTACCCTTGTCCTTAAAACATGTGGCCCCGCTCACCGGTCCGAAGGAACAAGGCATGGCGGTTGGACAAAAGTTTCACGGAACATCATTCGAGGGCGTGGAAAAGTTATGTGTTGGGGTGGTGTGGGGGATAATGGGACGAACCAAATCGCAAAAAAAAAAGAGGAACTAACCAAAGGGGGGGGCAACATCAAAGAGGGGGGAACGGGAAAGGGGGGGAACCACCGAAAAAGAGTTGGTTAAAAAAAGGGATCAACATTGGTCGGGGAAAACGATGAGGAGAGGTCTCAAAACGGATACTACGAAGTGTGGCGAAGCGACGGAAAACATTGACAGGTGGGGGTGGAGGGGGAGCGGGCCGATTAACTCAAGAACATACATTGGGGGTTGGCAACGCCCCACAAAAGGTTTTTGTCAAAGGCACATGAAAATGGGGGTAAGAAAAAAAAACGGTCGGTGAGAGGGAAAAGGGTGTGTGATCCCAAGGCGTCACGGAAGAAAAAGGGAAAGGGCACGGAAGAAAAAAAAATTCCGAAGGATTGGCCGCAGGCTGAACGCATGAATTGAAAAGAAAAGGGCTCAAGGTCTCTCCTTCAATGTAAGGTGGGGGGGGGGTGGGAAGAGGAACTCACCAAGGACTGTCTTTTGAAGAGGGAAAGTAACATGAAAAAAAAAGGGAAAGTGGGCTCAACCGTGTAAAAGGGGAGGCGGAAGTCTTCAAAAGCCAAAAGAAGGGAAAAAGACAGGAAACCATGTTGCAACGGGGGCATGGAGTGCCATCCCACGTGGGTGGTCAAAACCGCACGGAAGTAACCACCCAAAAAAAGGGGACAAAGGGCAAGCAATTAAACGGCCCGGGAACGGCGGGGGAAGGGAACCTTACAACGGAACCGGCCTTGGAGAGGGTACGCACCAAAAAAAACGTGGGGGGACCAAGGAGGTGGGGTCATAAAGGCAAAATGAACAGATGGAAAGGAAAAACCCGCAAGACGACAGGCATGGCCCAGCAAGGTAACACATGTCCATGGAGGTTTGTACCAAGCGTGGCACAGGGGAAACAGGCCACAGTAAACGGGTGTGGACGACGAAAAACTCAGAAACTTGGGATAAGGACGCAAAGTGGAAAGGGTCAAAGGGGGTTTCTAATCTGATGGGAAGTCAAAAAAATCAAGAAAAAGGGACTGGGAGGGGAAAGAAAGTGGAAGGTCGGGTTGTCAAGGGGGCGCAAAAAAGAATCAACGAGGTAAAGAATTCCAAAAGACTGTAAGTTGGAAAACGGAGTTGGTTACACTAGACATAAAAATCACCAAAGGAAAAATAGGGGAAAAAGGACCTATGAAAATTGCGTGCAAAAAGGACACGAGAAAGAAAAGAACATCGAGTGAAAAGAGGGAAAACACACAAGGACCTGGCCATCCGACAAAAAAAAAGAAAAACTGCAGGGGCCGCAAAAGGCAATAGTGCAAAGCAAAACCGTAGGTAGGTAGAGACAGAGACTGCGCAAAGGGGGTGTAGAGCAAGCCGAACGGACGATCCAA
>Ga0179593_1302689_pt1 | contig 14623 bp, 11 predicted proteins | sample CZODoug2_1_08_16_FD_185931 | JGI IMG/M metagenome (GOLD analysis project Ga0179593, IMG submission 185931) | Vadose zone soil fungal communities from Angelo Coast Range Reserve, California, USA - CZODoug2_1_08_16fungal (PacBio error correction) | ecosystem: Environmental > Terrestrial > Soil >...
TACAAGGCAGCCTCAGCGGCGGACCTAGATGTTAGGGAGGGGAATTGAGGATGGGAGGCAAAACCAAAAAAAAAAGTCATTAATCTGGAGTTCAAACACTTGTTTCAAGAGAGGGGCACTGAGAGAGGTGGGAGGAAAACGTGCAGAGTGAAGGCGGGCAGGAAAGCATCGCAATAGGTGGCCTATGTGGATGGCTATTGAACCGCACGAGACGAATCCACTTCGGGTTTGAATAAAAGGTACGTACAAAGGGCTACATCCTGAGGTCGCTTGACTATTAGCAAGGAGCAACGGACCGGCGCCAGAAAATGAAGGGAAAAGAGAACCATACAGTAGGGGGTCAAAAGACCACTTCTCTACTGACCAACCGAGGGGGGTGTGGGGGTAGCAGGGAAACTCCTAAAAAAAGGAAACCTGCTGCGAGGTTCAGTGCCCTTACACATGGGGCCGCGGAGAAAACTGAACCTTCCTCTTAGACATGATCCACTAAAACGGAAGGAGAAGTGTGAATAGTAAGGTGGGGGGGTTGGCTGCGATCACCCGACGGGGTGGGGGAAGGGTTACTGTCAAACCCATGGCGAAGGCCATAGCAGCAGGTGGGGCTTTCAGGAAAGTCCGTTAGGGCTCTCAACGAGCTGAAAGCGAAGGGAGACCATCGACGTGGACCGTGAAAGAAGACGCGAGGGAGGGCTCTCGGCCAGAGACCTTAGGGAAAGCAGGTGTATTACGTCCGGAGGACGAAAGAGAAAAGTCGAACAAAAACAAGGTGCCGCTGAGGCGCCTGAGAAGAGGAAGCGCTGCGCTAATAGGAAAAACGGAAGAGTTGGACATTAGAGCTGATCGTTTTGCCAGGGGGGCCAAAAGGAGAGATTAAAAGCAGAAAGGCTCATACGCCAGGGGAAAGAGAAAGCCCGGGATCGAAATCGGGGGGGATTAACAGAAGCGGGATGTCCTCTTTCAGTGTCTGGGCGAAAAACGGAATGAGGAAAAAGCCAGGCCACAGAAAGGGAGACCTTTATAACGCAGGATGCGGGAAGGAAGGAAAGGCGCCGCGAAAAGGAATTAAATATCGTTAGGAGGTAAGGCCCTATCAAAACAGGCGTGGCGGGGGATAGGTGCGAGAAAGAAAAACGTGAAACCCTTCGTTCCAGGGTCGTAAGGGGGAAAAGAAAGGCAGAGGCGAAGTGCAGAAAAGAAATGAAGGATTAGAAAAGGGGAGACAGCACACATTTTCGCTCTTCGGGGAGAACCTGCAACGACAGGGGAGAACCAGCCGGTCGTCGCCGTAAGCACGTCAAATGGGATTGAAAATAAAAAGCAAAAAAAAACCATAGTGGTTTCCGCCTGACCGGTTGGCGAGCATGAAGGGGAGGAGTAACCTTACTGGTGTTGCAGAGAAAAGCAGGGGGAACTGAAGGCTTTAAAACACATCTCCAATCATAAAAGGGGGGGGGGGGGGGGGGGGTGAGAAAACATAGAAAGAAGGTATATTCCGGCATAGGGATTGACTAATCAGCTCGGGGGACGTTAGGGGGCAAGCGACCTTTTATATTACACGAAAGTCGGCCGTCCGGGTCGAAGAGGTTGAGGAAAGCGAAGATAAAAATGTGGAGAACGGTCATGTCTCCAGAGTAAAAAAACAAAACCAGGGAGGAATCGCGGCTGAGCGGGAGGGGTCCATAAATCCCAAAGGCTGATTATGGAATAAACAATCCGAGATCAAATATGCAGAGTTTCGCAGGGTGCCGACACGAAGTGGCTAGAAAGAGAGCGGGACGGGCGAAGGAGACCGAAACCAATCGACACCACGAGAATCGTATGTGCCGGGAAACCTCTGGAAAGCTACCCAGGTATGAGAACATGAGGATGATTTGAGGAAGAACATGAATGTCACTAAGGAGTCCGACGGGATTGCCACAAAAAAGATAATCCCTCCTCAAGGGTCTACCGTAATGAATTGCGTGCCAGGAAACAAAGAGGAGGAATTCCCCAAAAGGGGAAAAAGGGCCCGCAGCCAAAAAAAGTAATCTTCGCAGACAAGACACGATCAGCTCGGAAATGGAAAAAACCAAACCCTAATTGGATCAGCGCTGTTGAAGAGAAGAAAAGAGAGGTGGTGATGTCTTTCCGAAAAGGGGAAATGCGCTACGAAAAAAAATGTGTGGATATCCGGGGGACCCAGGCAGGAGGCACAGAAAAAAGGTCGCATCTCCAAGTTGTTGAAAAATCCACAGATCCTGATCCAACGAACTTGTAAATGTCTCAGCAAAAACAGGCTTGCAGAAAATTCCCGACAATAATAGATAAATGGGCTGTTCGGGACGATGAATGTCTGTGCCGTAAGACCGTGAGGGCAAAGAAACCAGGGGAGTCCCAGGAACCAAAGGCCTCAATACGTGTGGGAGGACGTGAAGAACAGTCCTCTGACTTGCGGGAGCCCAAAAACACCCCTCAGATTACGGGGGAAAGTCCGCCTCGGGCCCTAAAAAAATCCGGCGCCAACAAACGGGAACTCCAGTTGCTGTCTCATCCTTGCTAGGAGGAATGCTGAACCCGCTAGAGAAGCGGAGGCTTTCGGGGGATGACATGTCATTCACTTGGTTAAACATAACTGATGTCCTACTAATGTCCGTGGTGTGGGGGGGGGAAGAGGAAAGGAGGGTAACTAAAAAAACGGGAGGGGAGGAAAACAATCGGAAACTAAGTGGGATGGAGGGAGCAAGGTGGAAGCCGCCTTTGAAGATCAAGGCTCCTGCGAGCTAGCCGGACTCATATGGCGCAAAGGGCTGAAACAGAACGCACCTACGTGTGAAGGGGCAGATTGGAAAAACCCGGGTACTATATAGAGAAAAGCGAAAAATGACTAGGGCGTAATAATAGGCTTAGAAACAAGATCGTCGTGAGCGAATGGCAACGCAATAGAAAAGCGAAGATCAGATATTCCCTTGCGTCGACACACCCAGAAAATCAAAAATCCATTGAATGCATCATCTACCGAGGAGGGGTCGAAGGAAAGGGTGGGGAAACAGGAAAATGCACACAGCTGAGGGGGGCTTGTAACAACACACTATGACACGCGAAGGAACTGCTAGCATCGGGAGCAACCCTGGAGTGTCACAGCCTTTAAGCTCCGGACGAGGGGGGCGGTCAAAGCCGAGGACCAAAAAAGGAAAAAAAAAAAGCCTACTGCCTATCCACAGTTGGGAAGAACCTCGGTGACGAAGGAACAGGAGCTAACCTCCAAATGACCAAAAGACGAGAACACTGCAAACAATGCACGCCAAAGGTTGTTCCAGGGAGATCCGTCAAATAAACAGGGAGGTGTCAGCGTGCGCTAACCGCATCATTGAGAGGAAGTTTGTGACCAACCCGCAGACAGGGGTTATATCTGGACACAGAAGAGTTAACAGGTGACGGGGACAGGGAATCGGCCACGACGAAGTTAGACCGGAATCTGAGGTAAATAGGACGCAGAAAGGAGAGAGATGACCCCGTGCTGGTCCAGTGAGTGGGGCCGTACCGGACAAAACTGCTTCTGTACACCGAAGAAGGAAGAAACCTTGACCGGTTGAGAAGTTGGACTCTGGGAAGTCGGCCCAACGATTGATGTGGGTTTAAGCAAAGGCACTTCTATAGGCAAGCAACGCCCCCCAAGTGTTTGGGACAACGGACGGGGAAGCGCTCTGATTGTCGGGAGGAGTTGGCCGCCTACACTCAACCGAATGTTGAGAGGGAGGAAAATCCGGGGGTGGCGCGGGAGAACTACGGGATAAATAACAAAGGCTGATGAGAAAAGAGAAATACGTAGGTCTCGGCACCCGGCCTTGGTGCCGCCGGCGCACACCAAATTGGTGGTTGAAGGGGGTACGCCAACACCTAAAACCACCCCCGACTGCCACGCGTGGACCTAAACCAGGGGGGCGGATTGCCAAGCTCTCTCGTGAAGAAAAGTCCACGCCAATAAAAGGAGTTGGTCAACGCCCGCCAACCTGCTAACAAAAAATTGTTCGGCGTCCTTCGAAGGGAGGGGTCATCCGAAACTAACAAAAGAAACACCACGACGTCATCGCTCCTAAATCTTCGAAGAAGGGGACAAAAGTGTCGATATAAAGAAAAGGGAGCTGGCCGGGAAAGGGAACCGGGAACCTGTTACAGCGGAACCGAAATTTGATTTCACCTTAAACAAGGGGCTGGCGGGGAAAGGAATCACGCGCGAGTTCAACTAGCGAAACTACGGACACGAGTGGAAGCAGCTCTGGGGAGGACCATCCTGTTCGGCAGGGTTGCAAGTGTGTTGGAGGAGGGGTACGGGGATTGGAGGCGAATGTAGGGGGTCAGGACCGATTCGCACCGGTGAGGCAAATGCTACTCGCGTGGGTGGGGGAAAGAAGGGTACCGGTCATGTCGTGCCGTGCTTACAATGTCGTGACCGATCCCAGAGGGATCGAGCGGGCGAAAGGGGTCGGGGTTTCCGGGCCAAGTGCCGCACGTTTCCAACCAATAAAGTACTTCGATGAGGGATGGCTGCTAAATATTCGAGGGCAGAATGTGAGCAAGAATATCGAAAAAATTCTTGGAGAGGGTTAAAAAGGCGAGATAGCTTCGAACAGAACCGGACCCTCAATGGGCTTTGACCAGGACAGAATGTCGCTCCAAACTATCTGCGAGCGACATGCCACGAAGGTGGAACCTGCAGTCAGAACATCAAGGAGACACTGAGGAAGGCTCTTCCACCACGGCGACCATATCTGAGAAACAATAGGGTCCGCGCTGTCTGTCCATGCGGCCTAACGCAAGAAGGTCCGCTCACCCCCCAGAAAGTACTATCCAGATCATGGTATGTCTTCGGAAAAGACAGGACATAAAAGCACGCACACTCTCTTCTGGAACTAAAAAAAAAAAAAACAAAGAAGCGAGGGGGGTTGACATGCCCTGGGAGGAGGAAAGATGCTGAAAACGGAAAAATTGGAGAAGGCATGATGCACCGAGCGGGTCCGTGAGAGGAAGCTTAACGTTCCGACAAGGGAGGGGGGCTACATGCACGGGACTAACCTGACTGAACGCCGCGAAACCCCGCGTCCTTGGCGGCAAGTTAAAGGGGGAAGAACTTCAATTCTGGCAGAAAGGTGCACTGCGGCTAAAGACAGTCATAGTCCGCCAATACTAAGGGCAACTCAGTTGGACTGGGTCGACCATAAATGGGCGGCCGGAGAAACTCAGATAAGCTAATGGAGCGTGGGGGATGAAAAACGCCTGGAACTGTCGCCGTTCGAGGGGAATCTTCCCAAAAAATAGGAATCAAAAAAACAGCATGATTCACGAAAGTTCCTCGGGCTAAAGCAGAACACCCGATCCGCCGCAATCTAAGGCAAACTTTTCCGAGGGAATGGTTTTCTTGTCACCGGGGCGGGAGACGTCCACTTGTGACACATTACTCAACTCTGTAAGCTGCGGGGCTGCGGTCACGTGCGGGAGGAAGTTCACGCAAACTGGCAGTGGAGTCCAGGGGAAGAAACGTCCGGACGGACCAGAGGGTTTAAAATCAAAAAATCCCGGGTCGGGTAAGCGTGGCGGGGAAGCTATTGCGGCGAAGTGTGGGCAACAACAAAAAGACACGCATGTTGGATACAATTATGGTCGACCTTACAGATAGGCGTCCAAGACGAATACGTGGGTTGTAGGAGGGGTAGGTAGGACGGGGGAGCCTCTCCAAACTGGGGCTGATGAAGCTGTGGGCGAGTGAGTGGGGGAAATCAGAGCCTCCCAGTTGGGGAATTAAGTTGGAAAAGAAGCCTCAGCGGACTCGGGAGCTGGACAGAAGAAAAAGGAGGGGGAGTCCAATGGGCGCTTACCGTCCTATAGACAGGAGCCGTTCGAACACATGTTTTATCGTAGACTTGCGAAGAGTCTGACTTCTAGGAGAAGTAAAGAGAACCTGCAAATTTTAAATCCACGCAATCTTAAGGCAGCACATACACCAGGAGAAAAGAGAGAGGGCGCAAGAAGCCTTAGGGAAATAATCGCGAAACGAGCCAAAAATCACAAAAAAGAGGGACGCAGGAAGGCTCGACAATGCGGCGGACCCCAATGGTCTTTGGATCCACTCAGGAAAAATCTATCCAAGGACCGGAACGGGACAGAGGGGTGACCAGTCGCGGCGCTGAACAAGCATCAAAAAAAGGGGGAAATGGGCTGGCGACGCAGGCAGAGAGGGCAGCGTCCTCGAAGCTGACGTACATTGGAACTCAGAACTTTACAAAAGGAAGAAGGGTAACGGGAGAGAGGAACAAGACGCCGGTGGTCCTCTAAGTCCCTCCCTCCGCTGGTAGAGGAAGGGAAGCGCCACAGCATGTCCGAGAAGACGACGTGGGGGTAAACAAATGGAGGGGGCCTGGGAGTAAGGCGTCGCACAAAGATCTATTCCGAAGCGTTCAAAAAGCGGACAAGCGATCTTCACAGGGACCGGCAGAGAGGGGGCCGAGGGCGCGGGGGTCAAGGATGCCACCCTTCAACAAGAGGGAACGCAGAAAAGGGATGAACGGAATCAGAAGAAGCTAGACACTCGAGACTGGGCTACGAGTTCAGAGCAATCTTGGGCTACGTGTCAGGGGGGAAAAGGGAGAAAATCGTGACTATGAATACAATAAATATAACTATGGGGGTCCTGAAAACTCGAGAAAACAAAAAAAGCTCGAAAACAATTTGCCCTCAGGAAAGTCAAGAGGAAAGGCGGCGTCTGCAATCGGTCTCGAAAGTACTAGGACTTAACGCCACTATAGGGGGAGCTGGAGGCGAATACGGCACGGTTCAAGTACACATCTGGACCTATCGCGAAAACCCAGCCAGTCTATTGGATACAATGCGCGCACGAAGGGAAGACGTTGGTAGGATTTTCTGCAATGATTGGGGTACGCAGCCTGGAAAAGGGGGAAGATGGAAACCGAAGCTTCTCTTATAAAAAAAAATGCGAGGGGAGGGGGGGCAAAAGAAACACAAACGCCAGCGGTTGTTAACCTAAGGAAGTTTTAAAAAACAGAGTATAGTTTTGGGGATCAAACGGAGAAAAAAATTGGTAAGGTGGAGCGTTTGCCCATCAATTAAAGCCTAGCCTCAGAGGACTACCCGGCTGAAGAAATTTTAGGGGGTCAAACACTGACAGGGGGACGTGGAGTAGGTTTTGCTGCCAAATAGAGGACAATCAAATGAGGGGGAAATAAAATTCAAGAAAAAGACACAGAGACTTCCGCACCAAACGAAGCCTTAGAAAACACGAGGAAAAAAAAAAAAGGGGGAAAGGAAGAGCTTCATCACTCTGCTTTGGTGACTAATAAAAGACTAAAATCCAAGAAAAAGGACAGCATCGAAAAGAAAGGGAAAAAAGGGAAGAAAGGGGGTTGGAACGCAGGAGTCAGAAAGAGATCTCAAAAACAACAGTGAAAAATAACCGGGGAGTTTACAAAAAGCCGTGGTCATATCCGCTACGGGCACTGGTTAGGAACTCAAGCAAACTGGGAAGAGTAGTGGGAAATTATGAACAAAAAAAAAAAACCGTAAGAAAGTTCAGGCCAGCTTCCAGAATGGTACGGGAAGGAGGGGAGCTGGGTGGCGGACAGGATCGTCAGATTTACGTACAATAAACCTCCAGGGGAGCCAACGAGGTTGCTGATGGTGTCCTCACATGGGGGGCAAAAAACCTCCCTGCGCAGCGTCCAAAAGATGACAAAAAGGGGGAATTACCGCGGCTCCAGATGAGGGAATTGTTAGAACAGAAGGAAAAACTCTCCTAGCGAACAATGTAGGCAAGAAAGTGGGGATACAACTAGACCTGTTAAAAAAATCTCTACTGGCTCAAAAGACGAGTGTTGAGCGTTTGCCACTCCCACGACAATCCGCTCACAAAAAAAAAAAAAAAAAAAAGAAAAAAGGCAAAAAGAAGGAAAAGTTGGAAGGTTCCACCGGGAACCACTCCGCTAACCCTCCTAGGAAAAACGTCCATGAAGGAGCGCGGGCGCAGGGTCAATAAAGGCGTCGGGAATCTGGTCCACGACGTGGAAGGAAAGGGGGGAAAGGGAAACCTCGAAAGGAAAGGAAATTACAACAAAAGAAGATGCTTTACCTTACGTACGTCAAGGGGGCGCGCGCAAAGAAATCGAGCCGCGCAGTTCCAGTCGAACAGGGAAAGTAATATAAGAACGAGGCTGGAGAGAAGCTTAAAACATGGGGGGTTATCTCATTGTGGGAAAAGAGGAAGAGGCGCCCTCAAAAGGCACTAAAAGTTGGGACCGATGGGAAAAGGGGAAAGCCATGACGAAGGGGGAGGATCGATTACGATAGGTAACGCGGCAAGGTAAGAAAGGGGAGTGAGAGGGGTACAATGGGGGGGCCAAGATCAGGCGGAACATCTCACTGAAACCCGCTCCTGCCGGAAAAATGTATAGAGAAGAAATAACCCTTCCTGTTTAACTCCATTGAGGGGAGGAAAATCGTACGGGGCTTGGAGACGCGACTGCTAAATAACCAATAAAAGCCCCATCCGCCCAAGGTTAGAAAGAAGAAAAGGGGATAAAAACGTGCTCACACCCCCGAACCGGAAAATACAGGTCTGATTTGAGGCCCGAGAACCACCAAGGCGGGGAAGATAATGTCCTAGTCTTCATTGAGACACGTTACCGCAAACCCCGAAGCGTTGAAGGGGAAAAAAAGGAGTTTAAACATACATGAATCCCTGAGATCGCAAAGCAGGACGGCCAATTATCAAAAAAGGAAAAGGTCGAAAAAATGCTAAAAAACGATGACATAAAAAAAACCGATGGGTAAAAAACGAGAAGAAGCAAACACAAGAGGCTGTCATAATCAGACCGTAAAGGAATGTGGACAGGAAAGATCTTACATCTTGGTGTCCGGGAAAAAGCCTTGGGGAAAGAACTGGGGAACCTGGCGTATCCACTGTGATGGGGTTGAGGAAGCAGGGAAAGAGCGGGATTGACACATATAACGACCGGGGCGACAAAGGAGAAGAAACTGTGCAGGTTTGGAAAAACTCATCCCTGGGCTCAGGAAAAGCGGAACAGGTTTCAGAGACACGTCACGGGGGAAATAAGGTGATAGGGAATCACAAAACGTAAAGTGTTGGGAAAAGGGCATGAGAAAAAGGTGCTCATCACCAAGGGGGAAGGGCATGGAGGCGGCTGAAACCTTTAAAGAAAACAATATAAGCTGGAATGAGTAAAACAGGAAAAGACGAAGTGTATTAGTTCTGAGGCTCACGGAATTTTGCAAGGACAGGGGGGGGGGGGGGGGGGGGGGGGGGGGGGGGGGGGGGGGGGGGGGGGGGGGGGGGGGGGGCAAGTCGCGGAGAGCCGAGATAGAGCCGTGGTGCTCGGCACTTCATCAAAAAACCAAAATAAAGCGGGGGTCCTAGATCTGGGAAAGGCAGAAAAATAGGGAAAAAAATCTTGTTGTGAGGGGGGGCGGGAGAAAGGATTGGAAAGAAGCATACGTGGGAAAGAAAATATGACCCAAAACTTGCTTAGGTAAATAAAGAAAGCAGTGATGGGGGTAGAATGCGTTCTTTCCCGAACTACCAAGGAATGGATTGCGGGAAATTCATAAATAAAATACCACACATCGTCAGGAAAACAAGAGGGCGATGTCGACAAGCCGAACTAGCAAAGAGAACAAGGGAACCAAAACAAAAGTGCGGATTCAGAGAGTAGAGGCAGATGAGATCGGGTAGGCTGGGGAGGGCCTGTAAAGGCCTCGAAAATCTCTCTCAAGGGGTTAGAAATGAGACGTGGCCCTTTTAGTCACCGGAAGCTATCTCAAAATGTTTTAAGTCAAAGAGAACTTAGGCAAAGTGGAAGGGGGACCCGGTCGCAGCATTGCAGTGGGTAACGAACGAAATTCCAGCCAAAACAGCGAAGGTGGGGGAGAAACGAGGTGTCAGGAAGCTGTAAAATGCACTAGGAAGAGGCCCTGGAAAAAAAACAAACGGGGGGAAAGAAAACGGTGTCACGTGAAGCAGACAAGAGACTGGAAGGTACCAAAAAAAACTACTGGGTCGGAAGTGGTGCGCAAAGAACCCTCTAAAACGAAGCATGCGCCACGCAGACAAAAAAACATGAATGTTGGGCAGAAGAGTGCCTTCGAAGTGTAAAAAATCGGATAGAGCAAAAAAACACCGAAAGGAAGGGCTTGAAAAAGGGGTGGGGAACTGGGAGGGGAAAATGAAAGGCAGGTAGAAACATAACTCTGGCCTAAGAAAGTTGTCGGGGGGGGGTAAGAATTCGGGCAAGAGAAAATGACTGACCCGACTAAACAGGATGAGAATGGGTAAAGATGGTGAAATAAGTTCCTCAGGACAGTTCGAGGGGAGAAGACATGAATTCAAACAGGAGGGATGGTCGAAAAAAGAAGAAGTTACTCGAATGAATGGACAGTGGTAAAAACCCCCCAGTCACGGAGACTGGGGGAAGAAGCAATAGAAAAAGGGTCAACAGAAACTAAAATTACCTTTATAATATGATGGAGGAAAAATCACCTCGAAAAATAATTTGCGTCAAAAGAAAGTCTCAAGAAAGATCGTTCAAAAAAGGCCAGAAAGGGGGGGAACGGACGAACCATGCAGAAATGATCAGTATGGACTCTTGGGTTTAAAAAAGCCGAAACCGACAACTGGGGGGGGAGGGGGTAAGGCCAGGGAAAAAGCGGAGCAACAAATGGGAAGCTCACGGTGGAAGGAATTATGCGAAAGGGAAGGAAACCACCCGGGACCACAGAGACACCGGACAAGAAACAGCCAAGAGGGCAAAACAAAAATCAAGGGAGAGCATTGGGGGGGATGGTCCTTCATCATCCCATTGGGATATCAATTAAAGGAAAAAACAACGGTTAAAAAGAAAAGTAAAAGGGGAGAAGTTAATAGGGAATGAAACCTGGGCCAAGAGGGGCGATCATTGGGAAAAGTGAGGTCAGTCGGATCGAAAATCTTCAGAGAGAGGAGAGCATACCGGTTGGGGGGATTTGGACCGGGTAAGTTTGAACACAAGGCTCTTCCAGAGAAGAAATGGAATCCAACTGAAGGTTGAGCATGGAAAAAAAAAAAAACCGAGGGGGGGGATGGGGTAGTGTGGAAGAGGCACCACATTGGAAAAGCACGCCCCAGGGGGGGGGGGGACAGACGTGAAATACGGAAGTCTTGATGAAACGTTGGAACAGAAAAAGAATCAAACAAAAAAAGAGGTGGGGTTGTAGACGGGAGGCAAAGCCGGGAACCGAGGAGGCAGTAAGAGAACGATCAAAAACGGAGATAAATGCGAGAGACGGAGAAGAAACGGAAAACCGCTGTTTTCCGCAATCTAAACCCAAACGAATGGGGTGGGGGGGAGGGGTAAGAAAAACCTCACAGGAAAAAAAGAGGCCAAGGATTGTTCCGAAAAGGGGGGGATTGAAAAGAGTATGCCAGGAACCGTAAAGCCAACAATAAAATGGGGGGTAAACAAGACCAGCTTCACACCAATGCTCCCCAAAGGTGGAAGGGATCCGATAAAGTCGGGTCCTGGGGCCTAAACGAAGAAACAAGAGCAGGGAGGGATCCTCTATTCGCTGGAACTAATTACTGTGGATGGGTGAAGAAAAATGAGCAGGAAAGGTCCAAAGTATTACTGGGGTAAAGTCGGAGGGAAACGATTTCTAACAGGTTGGGTTGGAGAAGCGAAAGAATCACCGGGATGAAAGGAAAGAAAGAAAAAGGGGAATAGAGATTGAAAAACCTTGCGGGGCAGGTTGCATGTTTTCGATGGATGGGGCCGGGGGGAGCGGTCGGGCGAAAGAGGTCGGACAAACTGGGAAAAGAGGGAAAAATCCAAGACAGTTTGTCAGCCTTTAACCGCCAAGAATGTCTGTGGACCTGCTGCGGAAACCACGGATTCTGAAAGGAGCAACATGGGAGGGAATTGGGATTCAGTCTAAAAGTGAGAGGTACAAAACGATAAAGGGGGAGGAGGGAGAGATGGGGTACTAAAGAAAGGCGAGGGCTCGGTAAAATGAGTAAAAATGTCTGCTTTTAGGGGAGGTGGCTCGGAAGAGCGGTCTCAAACAGAAAAAGCTAAAAGAACAGGGGAGTGGGGCCCAGGACCGATGGGGGAAAAGTAACGGAGGATCGCAAGCTCACTCAATCATATCCGAGAGAAAGGCAAGACTGAAGGTCTCAAAAAAACAGAAAAGACAGAGAGAAGGACAAAATGAGGCCACGTCTACGTGAATCCAGAAAATAGAGACGGAAAAAAAGGGTCACGAGTCAAAAAACAGCAAACGACATCGGGGCCAGAGAGGCTGAAAAAGGGGAAAAAGGAACAGACTTAAACAGAAAACCTCGCTGTGAGGAAGAATTGGTGGAAAAGAATACCATAATCATGCGCCAAAGGGGGGAAAAAAATCATGGAAAAGGGGGAGGACTTAGGTCAAAGTATCGGCGAAGGAAGGGATGGCACGGAAGGCCCAGTTTGGGGGGGCGACAAGCGCGGAGAGGACGAGGTCACGCCGCGCCAAAACCCGGCTTGAGGAAGACGGGTTTCAGGGCCGGGCCCTGACGAAGGGGAAAAGCGGTCTGAGTCGGAAAATTAATAGTAAAAACATTAGGAGGGGACGAGATGGGCGGGGTGTGGAACGGGTGGGTAGAAAAGAAGAGCGCGGGGGGAGGAAAACTTAATAGGAGTTGCAAGAAAAAAAACGGGTAGTAAAAAAACTGGGAGAGACCGTCTAGGAAGCCCTGGAGGGAAAAAGATCCACGAAAAACAGAGAAAAGATCGTTCGCAAATGAGATAAACTCAGCGAATGAGCGAGAGAGCAGGACGGTGGAAAATGGATTGGGTTATTTGGTAAAAATCTAAGTGGACCGCGGAAAAGAAGAAAATTCAGGTTTAGCTGCGTTGACGGGCCAGGGTAGTTCAAAAAGGGATACATGAAAAGTTTAGGGGTCGCAGGGCACAAACGTCTTTACGGCGACCAATTTAAGGTTAAAAGGGCCAAAGCACAACCAGGGTCAAGAAGGGTCACGAAGCAAAAGAGAGGGCGGGAAAATCAAGAATCCCAAACAACAAAAAATTTTCGAAGAGTTGGTCGAAGTCCAGAGAAAAAAATGATATTGGGGGGGCGATTGGGGGCGGAGTCGGGCAAAGCAGAGATCTAAACGTCTTCCAAAGAAATAGCTCCAGTAGGGGGAGCTCTCTCTGTAAGGGGGGTACGCCGATCCAAGAGGGGAAAGAGGGCGAGGGACAGCGCTAAAGCAGAGCACGCAGGGGAAGCAGGGAAGGGGCAAATGACCTGTTTCTAACAACTTTGTAGAAGGGGAGAACACAGAGGAAGAGTCAGGACAGGGGAGAAGTTATCTCAAGTACTTGCGATGTTCCTTCGGTAATTCATGAACCAAGGAAAAGATCTCAACGAACGGGGGGACCGAAATCGCGCCTTGATATAAAAGGGGTGATCAAAACTGTCCTGCGTCACGTAACCTCAGGACGGAAAGGCTCGACAAGGGGAGGGAGGGAAAACCAGATTTGGTGAGGAACGTGTCAACAACTTCCACAATTTAGTAGGATCCTCAAAGCGCCGGAAAGGGAGGGGATGCGCGGGAGCGCGGCGCGAAACTGGCAGCTGAAGAGGCGGTTCTGTAGCATGGAGAGGAAATAAGAGGGGGAAAGTCCAAAAAATCATCGGAATCTTCCTTCATTTATGGTAGAGGGGAAGGGGGACCAAAGACGCAGAACGTTGAAGAAGGGAACAAATGACGAACGCGTCCTGGAGCAAGGAAAAACAAGAAGCACGAGGGATAGGCTGGAGGTCTAAGCCCAACATTTCCTCTCCTCTTCTGGAAGTAGACGGGGAATGGTATTGCGGCGGAATGCTAAAAACCCGGAGGGCAAAAACAGGCTTCATCACCATAGTAATAGGAAAAGGGCGTTCAAGGGGAAAAAAGAGACTTGGGCCTCGGCATGGTGAACGATCGAGAGGCCAACACCCCCCCCCCAAGGTTTGGAAAAACAAAAAACGCGCACGCGAAAGGGGCTTAAAGAAAAATCAGTGAAGAGGAGAAAACTGGAGAACAAACGGCCGCAAGAGCCTTGGGAAATTGCATGGAGGGGGGGGGACTTGGTCCGATTAAAAAAGTGACTAAAAAAACACAGGTACTAACGTGAGAGATACAAGCTCTCGAGAAGCAAATGAACGCAGATACTGAAGCGAGCCGAAGAAGAGAGGGAAGCAACATACCTGATGAAGCAACGACCTATGGGGGCTGTGGGAAAAGCGAAGCGCGGCGACATCTGACCAAAGGAGGGTGAACCGATCGCGCAAAAAAAAAAGAAAAGAGATGGGATCCAAGCGCCGCAGCGAACGTCATGACGTGTAGGCAGTGTTACTAGAAAAGAGGGGAAAGGTGGGGGGATCGCTAAGTGTAAACTGAAGAGCCGGACTTAATAAAGAGGGGAAAACCAACAGAGGGGGAAAGTAGAACGGGGGTTCGTGTTGAAACATCAGGGAGGGGGTGGGATCAACGGTGCGAAAGCCTTGGTCGTTAAAAAAAGTGGAAATTGGTGGGGGGGGGTTTGTTGGGTTTGGGGGGGGT
>Ga0179593_1334713_pt1 | contig 14622 bp, 21 predicted proteins | sample CZODoug2_1_08_16_FD_185931 | JGI IMG/M metagenome (GOLD analysis project Ga0179593, IMG submission 185931) | Vadose zone soil fungal communities from Angelo Coast Range Reserve, California, USA - CZODoug2_1_08_16fungal (PacBio error correction) | ecosystem: Environmental > Terrestrial > Soil >...
AGCTGGGCAAGGAGGTTGAGCGAGTAAAAAAAGCTATCCGGTCTCCGCGAGAGGAAAGAAGAATGAGATCGAGTAGTGGGTGCTGCAAAGAAAGTGGGAAAAAAACTAGAAGCGCGCAAGTGCATGAAACCGAATTGCACAGGAATGTCACGCTAGAGGGTACCAAAAAGAGGGGACAACTAAAAAAAGAAAAGAGGGGGTCGAATCGATTTAAGGGACCAGATCTCGCGGACTCGCTTAAATTAGAGAAAATCGCAAAAGGGGGGATGGGGGAAAAGGAAGACGGGGCAGCGGGGTCTAAAAGGGAGAAAAAAGAAGGGAAAAGAAAGGAAGGGAAAGCCGTCTGGGTCAAAACGAGCGCACCGGGTGGGCAGGAGGAAGAGCGTATCAATGAAGGAGGATTTGGGGCGGCGAAACGAGAAACTATAAAGAGAGTTGCAACCTGCGCGACAGAGGAAAGTCGCTGGAGGGAAAGCGGTGAAAAAAGGAACCTTGCCTCGGCAAAGGAGGTATTGCAGCTCAAAAAGAAACCGCCAAGCCGAAGAAGGTATCGTAGTTGGGGAAACATAGGCAAGCAGCATGAAAAGATATCGTCCACATAAGGAGAAAGTAAGACTGGGGGGAAAACCGTGTAAGAGATTAAAAAAAAAAGACGGAAAACAACTCCGGCTCCCGAGAAAGTGGGCAAACAAGGAGAGGTGGAATCGGGACCTAAAAAGAGTAATATAATCTAAAATAATGACAAAAAAGGGACCTTGGGGGGGGAGGGGGAGTCGGGTGCAATAAAAAAGGAGGAGGGTATATCGTAAGAGGAATAAGTCTGGGGGACGGTTAAGAGGGGCGAAAGGATCTACAGCTCCAGGTCAGGACAATCGAGACCTCATTTATGGCTGGCAAGAAAGGGAAAGGCTCAAAAAGGGGAGGTCGTCGAGAATACCCGATATAATTTTTAGGAGGAGAGAACTACTCACAAAACCGCCGAAGAGTTTTTGACAAGGAGTTATAGACTGTCAGGCTAGGACACCTTGGGAAATGAATAAGAAAGTAGTTTATAAAGGGTTGAGGAGGGGAGAAAAAAAAAAACGGACAACGAAAAAGAAAAACGGGCCTCAACGAGGAAAAAATTTGAACCAAATGGCTAAAGGGAGGGAAACGACTACATCATAACGGAGGCGACATAAAATACGGTAAGGGGGGGTGTAAAAGGGCGATTAGCTGGAAAAGGGGAAGCATAGCAAAAGGCAGGGAGACAGGTCTTGTCTTCGCCGGGAGAAAAATTGGAAAATCTTCAAGGAAAAAAAGGAAAAACACGGATGGCGCAGTGACCCGCAACGCACGGGGAAAGAAAGATAAGCCAGGGCGACCTGAGGGATGTGAAAAAGGGGCGCCAACGCACGACGCAAACGGAAAAAAAACTGAATCGCTACTGTGACGCGAATGGTCTTCAAGAAAAAAAATAACCGCCCGAAAAAAGAAAAAAATAGCGCGAGAGGACTCAAGGGGAAAAAGAAAAACAAAAATCTCAAGACCCGGCATCCACCGGCGAAAATCGAAGGGAAAACAAAATAATAGCTACCATGCGCTCGGAAAAATCGTGAAGCAAAGGGTACGTGAATCCGAGTTAGAAGAGGCCTAAAGAAAAAAAGAAAGCTCAGAGGGGGATAGTATCGCAAGGGGAGCTCAATAATCCACAAAACCCGGAGAGAGAAAAAAAGGAAGGGAGAATCGGAGCCAAAGAGATGACGAAAAGGGTTCTTTCGGTACTCTACTCGGGAGGAAAGAAGTCACGTATTTAGAGACCTCTTTCGACTAAGGAATGATTTTGGGAGAAGGGAACAGAGAGCCGGGTAGGACCGGGCAGGGTGGGAAGCTTGGTTTATGCATAATGCGCGGCGAGCGAGATCTGCTGGAGACTGTCGGGGGCTGGCAGGGGCTTTCCCGAAGGAACAAATGAGCGCGATAAAAATGGCGAGATGAAAAGTTCGTTCGAGTAGGGCTAATCCCGGGGTCCAACATGACAAAAGCAAAAGGGTGATAACACGGATTAGATCATCATTCAAAAGGGAGACCGGCCCGTTTTTTATTCGTGGTCTGGATTCCTATGGAAAAACTTCGGATTTAAAAGAAAATTTATCGGAAAAGGGGTGGAAAAAAAAAAAAAAAAAGGCAAATTTTGCGCACTAAAGAAGGGGTCTCGAATTGTTAAAAAGAGGAAAAAAAAGGTATTCAGGGCAAGACAGTGATGGATAGGGACGAAAGGGGGGATCATGGCCTGCTAAAGTGAGCGAGGTTATGAAACAGCTTACGGGGGCGATTCGCGTGGCGGGGGGGGGGAAAAAAACCGAAGGGCTTTCGAAAAAGAGGGGTAAGCAGGGGGAAAAGGGTGAAGAAAGCCGACAGCAGATAAAATTATTGGGGGGAGCGGGGGGCAGACCGAGCGGGGGGGGGTTCCGGTGTTTGTGGGTGAGGGGAATGGACTAATAAGAAAGGCTACAGGGTCAAAGCAGAAAAAAGGGTGCCAGTGTCGGGGGAAAGAGAAGAAAATGGTTAGACCAGAAGAAAAGGGGCGAGTAAAAAAACCGCATCAAGGAAAAACGTAAAATGGTGTGACTAAGATGAAGAAAATAAAAGAGATACTGAACAGCAAAAGGAAAAACGGAAGCGGTGGGAGGGGAATTAAGTTACTTTTTTAATCATAGTTCCATCAGATACGCAAAGAGAAGACAAAAAGGGAAAAAAAAAGTCGCGGTCCGAGAAAGACCGGGTTTTTCGTAAAATGGCAGAAAAAAAAAGGTGGAAAAAGGCAGGGAAAGCGCTTGACAGATCTCAGCCTGTCGGATGGATGGGAACGCCATTATCATCAAAAAAACGGGAACAGAGATAGGGGGGCGAGCTACCTAAACAATAGAACCTCTGAGAAGGGGAGAAAGAAAAAAATGTAACTTTCAAAAAACGTAAACGACTTTTACGCGGGGCACACTCGGTTGCAATCGAAGAAAGTGCGATGAACGTAAGACTCATGCTAAGACGCATCTGCCGCATGAAGAAGGGGCGAGAAGGGGAAACCAATAAAGAAATGCATAGGGGATTAAACGCTACGGGTTGGACTCTTCACAAAGAAAAAGAGAGAAGGTCAGAAAAAAGCGCAGTCGAATGCATGGATCAAATCAAAGAGGTGGCGATACGACGAAACAAAAAAGAGTTTTGGGGGAAGAAAGGGAGAAGAGAAATTCGAGAGGTGAGGGTTGAAATTTCTGCGGGAGAGAGAATCGGCCAACGCGAATCGGTACGCCCCGTGAAATGCCAGGGAGGGAGGGAGGGGGGAACTCGATGAACGTGGGAGAGCGAAAAGGCTCAAAGGGGGGTCAGATTAAGAACAAATCCGCTGGGAACCAGAGTGCTCACAGAGGAGGAGAAGAAATCGCAAAAAAGCAATGAGACGTGGCGAGAAAAGAACGTGACCCGGAGAGGCTTCGAGTCCAGAAAAAGAGAAGAAAACAAACAAAAAGGAAAGGGGGAAAGAATATATTTTCGCAGAAAAACGTAAAGCACTGGTAGGCAACGAAGATTGCGCAAGAGCGAGGGAAGGGAGGACTAAAAAGACGGAGCTTGATCATTGAATAGGATTTTTGGACAGGAAAAAAAAGTTGGCACAAAAACGGGGAGCAGTTGAAAAAAAATAATCCCGGCAATTATTCAAGAAAGAAAGAGGCCTGAACCGGTGCAAGTGCACAACACGACTTCGAATGGGAAAGGGGGAGGCCAAACTTCAAAAAGCACAAGTTCGAATTCGATGTTTCCTTTCAAAAAAAAAAAAAAAAAAAAATCTAAGGGGAAAGAGGAGGGAAAACGCAAGGGCAAGGGGGATGTGATGTTCAGGTCAAGAAGGAAACGCGATTTCTGGTCGACTCGGAAAAAGCTTTTTGGAATAAAAAAAAAACAAGCTTTGACATAATGCATAACTGTGCCTAACAAAGGAATCTTTGAGAGAACAAAAGGGTCTTGGCAATCTCAAACTTATCAGAAAAGAAGATGGACGGCGAAAACGACCAAGCAATGGAGAGATTGCCAACCTAGTTTCGCAAAAAAGTCGTGTGGGGAGGAAGAGGGGGGGAAAAGAGAGAACGGGCGAGTCAAAAGAGGAGAAGGGCTAATTTCGATTCAAAAAAAAAATGGGGAGAACGCCAAAAACGCCGAGAAAGGGTATCGGTGAGTTGGGGGGGGAAAAATCGGAGAAAAGCAAAAAATGAAAGGGGCAGAACAGGGGGGGGGGGGGGGGTGGGGGGGGAAAAGGATAGGAAACAAATACTGTGCTGAAGCCGTTCAGAAGGTAAACTATAAAAAAGTTTACGAAGAAAAAAAGGCCGAAGGGTCAAAACTCAACTCTACCACAAAATAGCAGTGTGGACGATAAAAAGAGGGGAATCGGGGACCTATTAAAAGATTAAATTATCAAGCTACATAACATTGAACATTCTACATTTTTTGAGGGACGTAGGAAGTGAAAAATGAGGATGGGGAGAAATATTGAAAACCAAACCTGAAGGGGTTCGCGGACGGAAATTTTCTTAGGGGGGGTTTTAGGGAGAGTCGATGTGAATCACTAAAATCAATCGACATACAAAGGCTGAGGCAAAACCTGAAGGACAACAAAAAATTAGGAGGTCGAAATACTCGAGATAGGGGGGGAAGGAGGGACTGCCCCGCATCAACAAAAAATAGGAAGGCGGGGGGTGTGTTCATATTTCTTCAAAGGGAGTTAGAGCGGTGGAAAAAAAAAGAAAACAACCACGGTGGCAATTACCTAAACATGATTTTCCGACAGGAAATGGGAAAAGGAGAAACAAGGCAGGGGAAGACGGAAACAGGGAGAAAAACGCGGGTGGAAGTAAAGACTAAAAAACAACCTTTGAGCAGACCCACTGAGTAAAGGGGAGAAAAAACTATACATCATAAGGGAAAAAAAAACAGAAAGCGGTAAGAATTGTGGTAAATTTCTATAAAAGTTTCGAAGGGGGAGGCAAAAGTGAAGGGAAGGTCAAAAAGGAAGGGAAAACATTGTTAAATTCAGAAGGGGGGAGAAAAAAAAAGGACCATGGAAAAATGAGAAAAAAGAGAAACGCTGCGCGGAAGCACGATAATAAAAAGACGGTACAACGGGAGGCAGGGGGGAACCGGCTTAGCGAGAAAAAGAAGCACCTTCATCTAAGAGTTCAGCTAGAAAAGAAGGCTTCAAGGAAAAAAAAACGCGACCGAAAGCTGAAAACAAAATCTCCTCGAAACTAAAAAGACTACATTGACAAAAGAAAAAAGGAAAAGCACCTGGACAGGGAGAATAAAGACGCGAATCAGAAAAAGCCTCTGCAGGACCAATAGCTCGAAAAATCGGAACGACAAAAACGCTGGGGGACGAAGAGGACGAGTCCATAATAAAAAAGGGAGTAAATCGTCTGGAGATAACGGAATGTAGACTGAGTCAAAAAAGAAAAATGTTTTAATATAGAAGACACCCTATCAGACGATACGCTTCCTCCTTTTAGGTTACCTGGAGAGAAAAAAAAAGAAAAAAAAGAAATAAAGATCTCAATATGTCTATCGCCTGGGGAGAGATATGGTAGACGGGAGCATGGGAAAAAAGGGGGTGGATCCCGGTCCGGTTAAGGCTGTGGGGAGGAAACAAATGAGTCAGGCTCAGCTATAGTAGGGATTTTCCGGAAGAGGGCGTGAAAAGGGGAAGAAAAACAGAAAAGAGAAAAGGGGACTCTGACTTGGGGAGGGGTTCGTCAATTAATTTAGACCGGGTCACCATTACATAAAGGTTACGCTAAATTATCGTTAGAAAGGGGGGAAAAAGCCGTGGGGGGAAATAGGAGTTTTCTGGGGAAAAAATGGGCATAATCTGAATGTTCAAAAAAAGAAAATGGAGGCGGCCTGGGCAGATGTCCGGAAAGGCGAAGAGAAAAATTGAAGAGGAAAGTTAAAAAAGCGTTAAAAATGGGTCTCGAAAAAAACGTATAAAGGGGGAAAGGGAAGAAGTTTCGCCAGGGTGTCTCTGACCTAAAGGGAAAGGGAGTAACCCGGATTAAGAAGAAGTCCGCACGAAAAAAGATGAGGTCTAAAAGGGGAGGCATTTCCACAACTGGAAAAACTAGCAGCCACGAGAAAAGGGAAAAGGTTTTGTACACTCATTGCAAAAAAATCTTGATGGGGGCGTGGTGTGTGAAAGAGGTACTCAAAAAAACTAAGAGCTAAGTAATTCTAGAAAGAAATACATAGCGTGAGGGCAGGAAAAAGGAGCGAAATGTAAGGAGAGTTGGCTGGGAGAGAAAAAAAACACCGAAACGACGCGAAAAAAAACCGGAAGACATTTTGACCGTCAGACATAATATTGATACTGCACAAAGAAACGAAAGCAAAAAAAAAAACTGAAAAAATGGCGTGTGGTTGAGGGAGGAGGATAAGGTATGGGTTTCACGAAAGTCCCCGGAAATAGACACTAGATAATGACGTGCTCCCTGGACGAGGAAGAGGAAAAATGACAGGCCAAGGGCGAACCGGTTTGGGATGAAAAGTTCAAAAGCGGAAGATAATAGCTGGGGGCAAAAGGGAACGGTCAGGCCTTATGAGGGAGCGGAGCGAAAGCCTTTAGGAGGGTAGCAGTGTTCCTCAGGAAAAACAAAAGGATAAGGGAAAAAAAATAAGTACCTGGGGATTCAGAGGGAAGAGATCGACTTTTGGACGAAGAAGAACGATCGAGAGAAGGGGAAAAACGAACAAGGATGTGGGACGAGAGGCAAAGAAAGAAAAACTGTTGTCTGATATACACTCTCAAATAGAAAGAAAAAGAAAAAAAAAAAGAAAAAAAAAAAAAAAAAAAAAAAAAGAAAAAAAAAAAAAAAAAAAAGAAAAAAAAATAAGGAGATCATAGTGGAGTCCTAACAGAAGCAAGAACAAGTAAGATTGCAACTTTAGAGAGAGAAAAAATCTAAAGGGGGAGGAGGAAACGTCGTGGTGAGAGGATCTAAGCGAAAAAAAAAGGACGACCCGCAAAATGCTGGAGGACAAGAACATCGGTGAAGTACGGAGAAAAAAGTATAAAGGCAGACTGGGGGGGGCTCGACAGGAAAAAGAGAAGCGGAGGAAATTGGGAGTGTGGGGGGAAGAGGCCGAGAGAAGGAGGGAACAAGACGAGGAAGGTGACAGAATAAACCTGTGCAAAAAAGAGGGAGTCAAGGAACTAGAAAAGGAGAACTGCGGGAAAATGCTAAAAGGTTTGTTCAGAAAGAGAGGCAAAGAGGGATTCGGGAAAATCTCTGAGGAAACAATGAAAAGAAAGGAAAAACTCAAAAAATGGTCCGAGAACGTAAGGGACATCTAGAAAGAAACAAAACAAAAAAGGAGAGATAAAAAAAAAAAAAAAAAAAGTGCAAACACTCGCGCAAAGAGAAAAGTCTTTTCGCACCTGGGAAAAAGCGAGAGGTCAAGGGGAAACGTCTACGGACTAAAGGTAAGCGTATTAGTGAAAAAATCCGGAGTGGGAAACATTGGACAGTGTCAGGGAGAGCAAGGGAGAGAAAAAATAAATCGGCAAAAAAGAGGAAAGAACCCTATCTCGTAGTTTGGCGGGGGAAAACGCAATATGAAAAAAGAACCTCGATTAAAAAAAGGATGGGGAAGTCTGGCCAAGAAAAATCAGAGACAGGCGCGGATACGTCACCGATAGGTTGTGAGAAAAAGCGGAGACGGCAGGGGAGAACAGGAAAGAGTTTGATGAAAAAAAAAAGGAAAAAAAAAAAACCAAAAAAGGGGACATGAACGTCAGGTTTAGAGAGCGCAAAGGGGGAGGGATTCATGGCAAGAAAATGAGGAGGAGGTGGAAAGGAACGGAAACTTAGAGGAAGATGGTGGAAAGTCATTGGAAGGACGAATAACAAATCTAGGGGGGGATTGAAAAGGAAAAAGAAGCCCAAAAAAAGATAGGGTCTAGGAATTTCTCAAAAAGGAAGAAAGAAACAGACGGGCCTCCATTACGGGGGGAAAGGTATTCAAAAGATAAACACTCAAAGCCAAGGACGAGATCGGAAAAAAAAACTGCACTGAAGGCTACGTTGACAAGTAGAAAATGTGACGAACAGTCAACCCGAACTGGGAAAAGAACAATACCGATGAACATTGTCAGAGAGGAGTGCGATCGGGACCGTTACATAAATACTAAGGGGACCGCAGGAACTTTGTTGAATTGGAAAACAGGGTGCGGAGGTGGGTCAGGAACATTATGAGTGGAGATAGGAGTCACACAAATGCAAAACGGGGAAGTGGGCGTCTTCAAGTGAGGGACGATGGAGAGACCATTTCAGCTAGGCACCAAGGGGAGAGGAAGAAGGAATTCGCAAAAGGGAGGAGAGGAAGAATACTCGATGAAGTGTCGGGGTGAGTACAGGCTCAAACTCAACCAAAAACCGTAAAAGTTGTTGGGGGAAAGAGGCCAATGGGAATTGGAGAAAAAAAGGAGGTCGGAGTCACACCTTTCCATGATAATAAACTGGGTTTAGAAAAAAAGGGGAAAGGGCGGACTCAAAAGAGGGGACCGACGCAAAAGGTGAAAGAAAAACTAAAGAAGAACTTGAGAAGGCAACGGGGATAACTTAGGAAAAATCATAAATAAAGAGGAAATAGCGACATGAAAGGGGGAACAATTTTGGTGAAAGAGGGGGGAATTGGTCTAGGGGACTCAGTGGACGGGGGGAAGTTTGCACAATTCCGAAGAAACATTGAAAGGGAAGTGGACAAAATTACAAATATGAAAGGAAAGAAAAACTAAACGGAGGTGCACGTGGGAAAGGGTGCGATAAGGATAAAGGCGGTCAAAGTGAGGGGAGGGTGGACCACCGAAGAAAAGACGAACAAACTAACCACGAGCGCATTTTCTCGAAGCATAGGATGAAAAGGGAACTCAACCTGGGACAAAAGGGGGAAAAAAGAGATTCAAAAAAATCCATGGAGAGGAAAAGAAAAAGAAGGCAAACCGGGGGAAAAGGGAAAAAAGGATACTAAAGAAAATGACGGGACCAATCTCGACACATGCGCCAGGAAACATCGGGACTTGATTTTAATCCGCTTAGAAAATAGAAAGAAAGAAAAAGGCGAGGGGCGAGGAGATCCAAAAAGGGAGAACGCTCAAAAAACTTAGGATAAAAAGAAGATACAGACGCTCTCCGCGAAAAGGAAAAGGGGTTGGAAGTATCTCGTCCTATGTAAAAGCTTACAAGGAACTGTCTCGACAAGGGTCGATCACGGGTTTCGAGGGGAATTTGATACTGGACTGGGCAGAGTAGAGTTGCTAATGGAAGGGGGAAGATTGTAATTAAAAAAAATGGAGTGAGAGAGACTCTCTAGATGGAGATGGCACGTCGGAGGCGGACGGGCGGGGAAGGGATAACCATCTCTAAGGAAAATGAGAAGAAAAGAAAAAGTGGTGGCCCGTCGCGTGAGGAGAGACAGGGGGACAAAGGAAAAGGGGAGAAATGAAGTATCTTGAGCGGGCCACCGGGATCAAGAGGAAACAAAAAAATTTGGGTAAGATGTGTCTGGGAAGGGCATTGAAACCATGGAGAGAAAATTCAGAGTCCCTCCCTTAAGACGGAAAGGGGGCATAGAATGGGTGGGGGGGTCCACCCCGGGGGGTGCGAAAACAGTCCAAAGGGGTATCGAATGGAAACCAACGCTGTACAGTTTTGTCGCCAATTCTGATGGGAGAAGGGAAACATTATCAGGGTCAGGCAAAACAGGCTACAGGGGTAGCTCGAGTGGGGGTAACCCACGGGGGATGTACGTGCGAGGAAACGTCGTGCGGGGGGAAGAAAAAAAAGGAAACGGATTTCGAAAAAGTGTGGGGTGTAGCATGGCCAAAAAGTGGTGAGCCCACGGGGCCGATGAACGGTAGGGTGGAACTTGAAAAACCGCAGTCATCGTGGGGGGAGAAGTCCAGCACCGACACTTGTCTCGGAGTCGCGACGAGAATCTTTGTTACGTCAGAAGTGACTGTTAATCTCCAGGGGAGGCAGGGAAAAGGGAGAGTAGAGGAAAAACCACCATCACATGCCGTAAGTCCCCCGCAACGGACAATTGACTAAGGCATACAAGAATAATTGAGAAGGGGACACAAACTAAAAAACTGCATAGGGAAAATTGTTTTAGTCATTAAAAGTGAAGAGGGGGGACAAGCAGTCCACGGGAAAAAAAACATATCAAGGAGGAAATGGCGAGGCAGGGACAGATGGACAGGGGGAGGTCAAAACACTGGAGAGTACGGTGGGTCAATGTACCTACGGCAAGAAGGTCCGAGAGAGGGGGGGACAGGGCGGGCGAGGGTGCAATATTTTTCATGGTAAAAACTAAAGAAATGGATTTCCGGGGGGGAGAGCTAATTTGGAGGACATACAACAGAAGAGAAAGGGGTGCGTCTGGAAAAAAAAGGGAGGGGGGGAAAAAAAAAAAGCTTAAAAAGACAGCAAAAAAATTAATAAGCGAGAAAACGAAACAGAAAGAGAAAGGATGGGTGAGATTTGACGGTTTCAGCGGAAAAAATCCATCCCGAGGACGCATAGTCCTGAGGTGCAAGACGGTGCGAGCGAAGCAAACGACGGCGAAGAAGTAGATGAACAGATGTGGGTTCTCTGGGCAGCAAAAGAAGAGGCGACACAGCCGCCGGAGATAAGAGCGGTCTCAAATAAGCGAATAAAAAAGCACGAGGCCGGGCATCTCAGGTGGGTTTAGGGGGTGGACAGAAAAAAATCGAAGGAGGGAAAGAAGGGGGGCGGGGGGGAAGAAAGGGGCAGCGCAATCACCAATCGGCCACAGGGAAGCTCGTGGACATCCAAGGGCAAGGCCGAGGTGATGAAAGGGGGAAAACGAAGGGGCAATGGAAGAGCTAAAAGGACAAAGGTTGGGTGGTTCCGCACTCTAAGGCGACAAAAAAAAAACGAGAGATAACTCGCAGCCGTCGCGAAACTAAAAATGAAATCTACTGGAAAGAAGCAAAACACAGTTGATAAGCCTTGGCAGGGATCGGAGAGGAAGGGACTCGAAAAAGAGAATTCAAAAACAAGGAGTTAAAAAAAAAAAGGGGGGAAGGAAGAGCGCAATCACGCAAGGAGGGAAGAGGAACGAAGGATTGGGCTCCAATCAGGAAGGGATGGGGGGATGATCTAGCTGAGAAGATGGAGAGAAAGATTGGGGGAGGCCATCCTATTTTTAAAAAAAATGGTAAAGAGCGAAAAAGTGCATGAAGGGGGGAAGAAAGAATCTCTATTAAGGACCAATGTCGCACGAGCGGAAAGGTGGGGAAGAAGGGAGGCGCAAACTCAACACAAACGCATCGATTCGAATTCTGGGATTGAGGAGCACAAAATACAACGCTCAAGGATCTCACGGGGATTGGGAGAAACGCCAGCAAAGATGAGACTGCAAGGGGGGAGAAACTGACAGAGGTTAACAAAAAAAAGATTTGGAAAAAAGCACTGGATGGAAATCGGGGAGGGCGCGAAAGGTGTTTGTAGGAAATTGCAGAGGCGGATACATGGAGGGAGGAAAAGGTGGACTTCGAAAATCTCACTGATGCAGGGGGAAAAAAATCCAGGGGGCGAGCACGAGACAAGTAGCGGGCTTGCCTATTTTTAAAATACTCACGGGAAAAATACAAAGGCGAGAGAGGGAGATGGAGATGCTCAACGGAGCAGACCCACAACGGCAAGACATGGCGTTGATGAGGGAAAGCGGAAAAGCAACGGAACCCAGGACTAGAGAGGGTAACATCCCTACGGCAGAAGTCGACAAAAGTAAGAGTGGATAAACAGGAAAGGAAGGTCAAATATCGAGGAGGGCTAGCTAAGTGCATTCAGAGATTGGCTATCGGGGACCGTCTGGAAAAGCTTAACCTTCATAAGAAAAGTAAACACTCAGGAAGGGGGGACTGGGTCAGGGTCTGCAAGATAAAGTCATTATTGGTCAAAAAAGTTTGTCCAAAGGGTCAGGGTCGGGGGGGGAGGAGCCTCCTGGAGAAGTTTTAAAAGGGAAGAGAAAGGGGAAAAGAGCACATACAAAGGGAGGAAACTTAAAAGCTTAATTCTCCTGGTAGACGGCAGAAGAAGAACTCGATAAGGGACGAGAGGAAGACTAATAAACAAAAAAAAAAACAAGAGGTTTGGGGAAAGCATGGCCAAATCATGAGAGATGGTAGGCTGAACAAACGGGGGGGAAATAGGGAACTTAGTTGGTAGAAAAATAGGTATTAGGAGGACCCGAGGGAAAGAGAAACCAGGAAGACCCTGTTTGAAACGGAAACACCCCCTCGGGGAAAGAAAAAAAAAAAAAAAAAAAAAAGATCTAAAAACGGTGAGAATTCAAAAGGGAGAAACTTAGCAGTTACGGAAAAAAAATCGAAGGCAATAAGAAAAGGCTCGATCCGGGGTTTGGGTGGGGTAAAAGTGCGATTAAAAAGGGAGAAGGCCAAAAACCAAAAAAAAAAAGTGTTCAGCAGGGAAAAAAAATGACGCAGACAGGAGGGACTTAAATGGATACATATGAAAGTCAAAACAGAAAACGGAGAGGAAAAAAGAAGGACGGAGGGTGAGCACGAACAACGAATACCTACCGTGAATGGGAAGGGGAAACAGGCGTCGGAAAAAAAAGAAGCATACAAACGAACCACCCTTCCTCTCCCTTGGGGCTCAAAAGGGCAAAATAAAGGGCTTCAAGGGAAAATAGACGCGAGACTGAATTCACCTCTACCTCTCCAGGGAAAAGTCAAACCACCAGGGGGGGGGGAGAAAACGAAAAAGCCCGGAAACGAGAATAACCGGAGACTCGCGAAGTCGACCCGAAAGAATCTCGACAACGGCTCAAAGACCGCGGGAGAGGACAGTTTACTGGAAGAAACAAGCTGTGCAAAAGAGATAAGAAAAAAAAGAGGAAGACGTCGGTGAGGAAAAGTCGCTAGACCCAAAACACACGTAGGGGAGATAGTAAATAGATCAGCCTCGACGATGACGAGGGGGAGTTAGGGAGAGAGGAATGAGAAATAATGGCAGGAAAGGATACAAAAACGATGGAAAACAAAATAGTAATGATTTGGAGACTTGCGAATAAGGAAAAGGGGGAAACTGAGAAAAAAGAAGTTTCTTGTCTAAAATGGAAATCTAGAGGGTCGATGGCCGAGGGCCGAGGAGTCACTTGAATCTTGCCTAGAGGAAGGGGGGGGAGTTTGTAGTAGCGTTTTAGAGAAGGGGGTCCGAACAGTACCTCATTGTACGCGCCGATATCTCTAGGAAAAATGAGACGGCGCAGCCGTTTGGGGAATATCGGGGATGATTTACAAAAAAGAAGGAGGAAGACATAATGAGGGAATATTTAGGAATTGGGGGGGGAAAAGGAAAAATGGGCGCACGAAGAAAGGTCTAAGAAAATTGTTCCACCTGGAGGTACGCAGGAGTAAAAAAGACGTATGATGGAGGCGGGAAAAAAGGAACGGGGGCCTGCGAAAGGTGGAGGAAGCGCGAGGGGCACGCCTTTTAATTTAACTAGACCGTCAGTCCGCAGCGACAGGGCATGGTCGAAAAAATCAGGAAGTATCAGTAGAAAAAGGTGAGCATACAGCTAGAAAATTAAGGGTATCTTGAAAAAACCAATAGGAGGGGGGGTGGGGGGGGAAGAACATACCAATCTCTATCTCGAAAAAAAGGTTGAGAATTCAGAGTGAACAAAAACAATGGAGAATATGTAAAATTTCTATGTAGAGAAACCAAAAGACAAGAAGGGAAAGCAAAACGTCAACTTAATCGGGGTGACGAAGACCGATGGATACGGGACAAGACAAAAGACAAAACTTTCCTTCAGGTTTTAGGAGGATATGGGATTGAAGAAAGGGGTGGCCACGAGGAAACGCAAACTACGAACACTGAACGAAGGGACGGCGACGGGGGTTCGAAAAAAAAACGGTTAACAAAAACTACGGGGGCAAAGAGGAGGGGGGTCAAGAAAAGGGATGCGGGGGAAGCTCAGCAAGGAAGCGGGAGAGGGCGAGGTATGGACTGAGAATACACCGATACCAGGTCCCTGCGGGGGAGAGGAATTGTTGGAAACGAAGAGGGCCCGAGCTCAACCTTGTTAAGCACGGGAGTAAAGGGTTACAAAACGAAGAAAATCTCCTTTGAAGTCAGGACGCGAAAAAGGGGAAAAGAGAAAGAAAGTGCGATGGTCGGGACGGGAAAAGAATCCTCAGGTGCGCCGAGGACATCCTTCAAGAAACGTGCGCGGACAAAAACCCAAAACGACGCCAAAAAAAGGCGAAAGGCAGTTGAGGTGAAACGATTAGGGGTGCTAGGAGAATAGGTAAATCCAACGGAGACAGGAGATGAGAGGAAAGAATCAAAAGAGTGAATACGAGACGCGGATACAGTTTTTGGCTCAGAACGAAGCAGGAAAGAATGGGAGTTTTGAAGAAGGGCGCGCAGAAAGCGCCAATAAAAAAGAGAGCTGGACATGGCCCCGAAGAAATTTAGGAACAAAACACTTGAAGCGAAAAAAGAAAAAAGGGTTGGAAAACAATAAGGAAGGAAGCCCAGT
>Ga0179593_1350652_pt1 | contig 14622 bp, 20 predicted proteins | sample CZODoug2_1_08_16_FD_185931 | JGI IMG/M metagenome (GOLD analysis project Ga0179593, IMG submission 185931) | Vadose zone soil fungal communities from Angelo Coast Range Reserve, California, USA - CZODoug2_1_08_16fungal (PacBio error correction) | ecosystem: Environmental > Terrestrial > Soil >...
CGAGAATGATGGAGAGGATGGGACATTTCGAAAGCTATGAGACAGCTGTGATTACTTAGTAAGGTGGGGACCACGATACGGTCAAAAGGAGGAGGAGGAGAATGGGGAGAAGGGAGTGGGGGAGGAGGATTTGGGCATCAGGCAATGGTGGGAGAAATGAAAGAAGAGGGATAAAAAAATGCCGTAGCATTGAGATGCAGGGACGACTGGAAGGTTTCGCTAAGAGGGGGGAACATTGCCAGATGAGGTGGGAAAACGAAAGTTAAGTGGGGAGATACAGGAAAATTGGGACTGGGGAAATAGAATGGTCAGATGACTCGGTCTAGAGTGGGAGGGAGACATCGCCAGGGAAATAGTAAATACACCAAAAGTGAGAACAACCCAAGGATACTGGACAGGGGATTTTGCAAACATAGGGGAAGGCCAAGGGGGGAAAGGGTCCAATGAGAGGAGGGGTGTTAGCAATGCCAGGAGGGAAGGGCATGGAACTGGTGGGTAGACCAGACAGGGGGTGAAAGTGCGATGAGGTAGGTAGAAAGGGGGGGAATAATGATGATAAGTTCACGAATAACAAAGTGGTTCTGGTGGAACAGAAAAGAGAGGTTATCTGCATTGAGAAAAAGGGAGAAGACTTATATACTAGGGAAAAAGAATACTGTGCGTCGGGGGGATACAGGAGAGAGCCAACTAAGAGGGGGGGAAGGTCTGCAGACGAGTAGAAAAGTGAAGATCCGGCGTAGTAGGAAGGGAAGGAACTGTGAAAGGCTTGTTAGCGTCAGGGGGAAAGGGTTTCAGAATGGAAAGGGGTGAAACTGGAAACAAGAAGCGACCAAGAAGGAAGAAAAGGAGAGTCCCCGTGGACATGGAGCGAAATACTAGGGGAGCGGTGGGACTGGAGGGGAAGGTTGCATCTATGTCAGCGGGATGAGATGTGGGGTTGATATGGGGGAAAATTACAACCTGTAACTGTGGCAAAGGAAGAAGAAGGGGAGTATGTGGAATGGGTTCATTAAGGTGATAACAACAAGAATGACGACGGGGGAAAAAAGGGGGAATAGAGGAAAGTACATGTGAAATTAATGTAAAGAACCTTAAGATAAAGCTTTGAAAAATAAATCCGGCAACATAATCAACGGCGGCGTCTGAAAGAAGTGGGATAAAAATAACAGAGCTGTAGGGACATTACTGAGCGTCTGTCAGTTAGGCTTAAGGGTTGATGCAGTAGCATCAATGGGCGGTAGGCCATCGTCCAAGATAGAAGTAAGAGAAGTATCGTAGGCAGGTTACAGGGAGATAGGTCAACCCAAGATGAAAAAGACAAGATTTAAAATAGACAAGAAATGAAAGAAAGAAGAGGGACACTAAAGGAAGAGAAAAGGGAAAATGTATAGGCAATGTTCCGGTAGCGGAGGGTTGGGTTGGGAATGGCTTCTTTAGGAACCAGTTTATGGGGTGGAAAAGGTTACCTTCCTGCAACCAAAAGGGCCCGTAACGCAACATTTTACCCTAAAATGGGGGGGGCCAAAACTCCGGTTGGACCGGAGCTGTCTTTGGGTCAAGCCCTTAAAATGGGAAAACCGGAAGGAAGGGACTGGGGATTAACGCAAAAGGGGAAACGCTCAAGTTAAGCGAGAGGCTGGAGCCAGTAGTTCTGTCCGGCAGCGCATAGACGATTTGGGGCAAGGGGGGGGGAAAATGCAGGGGAGGGGGGGGTGAATCAAAACATAGACGATGTGGGTTGATGCGTCGAAGAACAATAAGTAAGGTAACTTTTGTGATAGAAACAGAGGGTAAAAGGGAAAAGGGCGAAGGGGAAGCGTGTCCTGAGAGGGGCAGACACAGTCGAAAAATGAGGGAAGCATGGTGCGCATGGGACAGGGCTGCCTAGTTTAGGGAGACAAAAGGGCTCCAAAGTTACTCCATTTGAGAATTGGGAGAGAGTTGGAGGGAGGTCTTACGTATCAGAGGAGGAGAGAAAGCGGGACAGGGATCAAAGAGGAGACGGTAGAGTCCAGGAGAGGTCCGGGGCGGTAGGATGTGAACTTTAGTCCAGTATGCTAATAGCCACTGAGAAGCCTAGAATAGGGGGGGCGCAAACAAAAAACACCAGTCGGAGGATCAAAGGTAAGTCCGCATGGTGGTTGAGGGTGAGAAGGAAACTTAAGGGGGGGAAATGCAAGTGTGCTAGATCAGCCGATCCGTGCCGTATATCGCCGTGGGAGTCCGGTTAGAGATCTGCAGAGAAGGCACTCAAAGTGGGAAAAATTCGAAAGGGAAACAACTGATAGATGAAGGAGTAGAGCTGGTATGGCTGGAAACAAGGGAAAGAAAGTCAAAGGCCTCCTTCTCCAGGGGCTCTTTGATGGACAACGAATAGCGTCCGCGTTTTCTGATCAATGGCAAAAAAGTAGGAAGCAGTGATACCGGAAAGCCAGGCACCATTGAAGAGGTTATGAATCTCATTAAAAAAGGATTGATGGGCCACATAAACAAAAGTCAAACCAGTACGCATTGGGGAATCATGGGAGGGGGGAAGAGGGCTCGTTCGATAGACAATGAGGTAAGTTGTACTATTAATAAGAGGAGATTGTTCAGTGATGAAATTTGATCAATATTGAGGATGCGCGTGGGGAAACTGACAGTGACAGAAGCAGAAATCCGCATATAAAAAGTGCAAACGGTCAGGGGGAATTCTGGGGAAAAAGAAACCTTGTGAAATGACTGTAGGGTACTTTACAAGGTGAGGTAAGGACGTATCTTAACCTGGGACCAGGGAAGGCAGGGAAGGGAAAGTGGGAGCAGGCCGTGGTGCCGTGGGTGGGAGAAAAAAGGATCCTCCTATTCCAATGGAGAGCGGGTTAAATACCCAGAAAAGAGAAACCAGCGAACTGGATCAGGACTTCCGCAGGAAGAAGCAATGCGAGACGATCATGAAAGCAAACAGTGAGTTGGAGGGGGATTCACCGAGGCGAAAAGGAGCACGGAAGGTGTAACGGTGAGAGGGTCCTCTTAGACTTAAACACTCTGGTGAGAGGGGGGCCCAAAAGGGAAAGACTAACGTCTAGAGTCAGGCATAAGCGCGGCAAAAAAAGTAAGCAGCCAAGAACTCAATGGGGGACATATCGCAAACTTTTCATAGTTAAGGTGAGAAAGGGAAAAAGAAGAGGACAGAAGAAGCAAGGTCTAATGAAATGGAAAGAACCAAAAGAAGAGCAGCCGACAAAAGGGGGGAATTAGAATAGATTAGAAGTTACTATGAAGAAGAAGGGAAAACCGATTGTGGAGGAGGGAGGGAAAGATGCCGAAGAAAAACGCTAAAAATCCAATCCGAACATCGTGAGATGAAAAGCAAATATTAAAACAACCCGGTATCAAACGGGGGAGGGACAGAATGGGAAAACACCAGGGGGTGCTCCGGGCAGGGGAAGAAGAACCGAAGCCTCAGGTGGAAAAGTCAGACGGGGAGCTAAGTCAGGAGAGTATCGGGAGAAAGAAAAAAAGCCTAAAGCCACTAAAGAGGGGGCAGAGATAGACTCAGGGAGGGGGGAGTGGAGATGGCGCGGAAACTCGTAGACCGTGGGTCAAGAAAGGTCCGGGGCCTGGGGGATAAGTGATAACGCATCACCGGGAAGTAAGACCCGTGGGCTGCTCGCCAGGGACAAAGTATACTCGGAAGCGCGTCGAGCCGGAAGACGACTATCTGCCGAACCGCCGCCCTCCCTTTTACTTCGAAAAAAAAATCCCGGCTGCGAGAAGAGAGATAAGGAATGCGGGAAATTTCTACCTGGAAACTGTCCTCAATAAGAGATCTGGAGAGGACATTCTGCAATGTCCTGCAGCTCCATGCTCTAGAAGAAAAGAATGTCGAAGGGGGGAGGGGGGGGCGGGAAGAGGAAGAAGAAACAAAGAGGAGGAAAAAGAAGAAAAGGGAAAAAGTTTAAGTTTTAGGGCGGAGGAATAGGAGTGGAAGGAAAAGGGAAGTAGAAAAAAGAAAAAGAAAGGAAGGAAAAGAATAAGTAAGGAAGGAAGCGAGAGAAGGTTAAAAAGGAAAAGAAAAAAAGGAAGGTTTCAGTAGATGAGAAAAAACGAGACAAGCCCTATAATGAGGTACGAAAGATAATGCGACTTGGAAGTTCTCCCCACAGTCACGAGGAGTGTCTAGAGTGGGTGTGATCTTAGAAGAATAATAAGGAGATGAAGATTTATACATGATAGAGATAAAGTTACATGTCAGACAACCGGAGTATCCCGGCGCTAATTATCAACTTAGGATAGACCCCTTAAAACGACTAACAAACAGCCCTTCTGTACTCAAAGCACAGGTGGGGGTACATACATTAGTGTTATGTATGTGATCCTCAATACGAGAATTTTTCAGAGTAAGTGTGACCTTTGAACTCAAAAATGTATTTAAGGCGTAAGAGTCTAGGCAAATGTTGAGGAAGCTTTAACGACTCCAACAGACGATTTCGAGACTAAGACGTAGCAAACTTCGTGACGCGGAACTTTGAGGAGAGTACAAATAGGGGAATGATCCACTTTCTCGCCAGGTGAGTATACGAATCCCCGCGTGAACGGTGTGGAGTGCGGATATGCTCTGATTGGATGGTGGGTGGACAGACCATATGACATAAGAACGTCCGTGCGATTTTTTGAACGCCTGAAGAAGAAAGCACTGTCCACCGTCCAAGCGTGGTTGGAGAAACGTCACTATCATCAATAGATCGCCTGTACTACGTGGCACGCCCGGTTTGTCATGGTAACATCCAGGACTGTTTCGTCGAATAAAATATTCTTTAATTGTCGTTTTTCAGTTTTCTTACTGTAGCTCCTTGATGACAAGTAGTACGCAAATGCAGAAATTATCCTCTCGTCAGTTTCTAGCCCATTTATCTGCTGGTTAGGGGGAGCACCTGGTCGTACATCATTCGAAGGCGCCTACGTTAGGATGTAGCCAGATAGGTTAACATGCGGATCGTTCCCAATGGGATGGGATGCTTCTAAGATTTGATAAGGAATGTTCGGACACTGTCGATGCTTCGGACAGGTATGGGATGAAGACTCTGTCGGTAACGGTCTCCGAGGTAACAGACGATAGTTTGATGTGAGAAATACTGGCGCGGAGTTTGAATTGATAACGACGAAAAACCTCCCTTGGGGCGGGTCTACGATATATTAATATAGAGAGAGTGGTTATTTATAATTTAGACGAGTTAAGTCGTCGTATTACCTAAAGAGTGATGGAAAGGTTATAATACGGTTGAGCGAAACATGCGAATAGCATTTTTCCGAGTTGAGGGATGATTGAGATGACACAACAACTAAAGGATTTTCATCCTCTGTCTTCGCTGGGAGGGTTGGCAGAGGATTTTAAGAGTCTGGATGGATCAGAGACAAATCCTTAACTTATACCAGGTGGGACGGAAAACTGGAGACTTCAACAAGACGTTCGTTAAAGAATGTGACAGCAGGTAAATTGAATTTGAGTTTGAGATAGTAAAACTGATCTTTCGAGACATTCCGCGCTTTCGGGATAATGTGGTCATGACACTAGTTGGGGGGAATGGTGCGAACGACGGACTTCCCCTGCACTAGATTTGGTCTTGAAACAGAGAGGAGGGGATCTTGTTTACGGGGGGAAAGAGAAAGTCTAGCCCTTGTCAGCGCTGGTGGCAGGGGACTGCGACTTAATTGTTACAGGATGATTGCCGACTTCACCATTGACAATAGGATTTTAAGTCAGAGGGAAACCTTAGAAGAGAGGGGATAATACGGAATGGCAACAATGAAGGAGCGCGGTCTATCCACAAGTGAACAGAGACAAACGCGAGATTTTGGACACTGAGAATCCAGTTCTGGAGACAATGCAACAGGGATAAAACTAGGACTGGGAAGGAGGACAGGTAGGTAGCGGAAGCGGGTGCACAGCTCGAACACTGGTAGCTATGGGAATTGCGAGAACGAGAAAAATAAGCATTTGTACACCTAGAGAAGTCCTAAGGAGGAGAGAAACTTACCCCTAAGTTAGTGCAGAACGAAGTCCACTTGAGTAAAGAAAATTGTGCACAGCTGTAGACTAAAGATGAGGGTTGCAGGTACGGCGGACTATTCTCACGTAAGTTGCCAATAAGGAACATTGGGGAGTTTGACAAGAATAAACACGATCGATCGTCGACTCTCTCAGTGGACGGCTGCAACAAGGTGCTGACCTATGATGGTAAAGAGATGAGTAGTCGAGGAAATGCAGGGAGAAGAAGACGAAAATTGGTTGATGTGTTTATAAAAGGCGTAAGTTGAACGAGGCAGTTATAGTGGAGCAGGCGAGGCCATGTACGCTTTGGATGTACGAGTTTGGCGTAGGAGATCCGGAATTCTGTTCAAATACACAAAAGGTGGACAGAGAGAGCTTTCAATGACAAGATAATCGAGGAGTTTAAGTAAAGCGCCAAAGCAAGCACGGACTCTAGGCTAGAAGGTATTCTGGCAACAAATCATCATACCTACCTGGGGTTACCCGCAGATGCAGATACCATTAGATGGTAGGCCCTATCCCGAAAATTGTGTAGACAAACTCTATGTCTCGAATTTCATAAGAACATCACGCGGGGGACCAAGCAGGACGGGTTATGTGTTTGGAAGAAGACATAGTTTAATTCTCAATTTAAAACGCGTAAAGCGGATGAGTAATTAAGTGGAAAGGAGAACTGGCAAATTTTGTACGCCCGGACGTGTTCCGCGATCAATAACTATCAAAATGAAAGAGAGTAATTACCAAGGAGAAAGGGAGAAAGCCCAGTTTAGTTTGGAAACCGCTGTCTGATGTTGGCCAGGAAAACGAATAAAACGACATTTGGAGAGTGGACGTGTGGAGGGGAAGGCTCCTTGACGATGGCGTAAGAATAGGGTTTGAACCCCGTCTATAGTTAAAAGTATTGGACAACTGTCGGGGGAGATGTGGTGTCGAGGGCCGCAGATCCGAACATGGTTGTCCAAAATCGAAAGGAATATATTAAGGTAGGATTTTATACCGCGAGACTAAGCTGCTTCTCTAAACCTTGGGGATGCAGAGATGTTAAGGAAAGTACCGAACGAGATCTGTGAGATTAGTCTCCGTGGTCCCCAACGTTTATATTTTGAAGAAGCGATATGGAATGGTAAACAAACCGATATCGAGAAATCAAAAGAAAAGAAACGAGGATTTGCATGTAATCCGTGCATTACAGTCGAATTATTAACCCCGGACGTGAGCGCCAGGTTGTACTGGCTAAGACATGGGATACTCGAGGCGAGCGGATTGACTGTATTCAATGAAAACGGCTATTGACAAAAAAGGGGGTCTTTGCTCTTAGGGAACGTTAAAGCCATAACAGGGGAAGGCTATTGGAGAAGATGTGTTTGAAAAAGAGGTGGGTCCTCACTTATTTCCTGAAAAGATTAGAGGAATTATGGGTTCCCTAGTAGTGATCTCCCTAGATTCACGCAAAAAAACCACCTCGCCTGACGATCACTTGGATTCTTTTCTCTTAGGCTAGATAAGGTCATGCCCTGCCGGTATCTTAGCCTCTTCTCCTCCTTATTAAAGGACAGCTAAGGGGTCTCTTTATTTGGTCAAACCTCGCTCGAAGTTGGTAGATAAAAAGAAGAAAGAGAAGAAAAAAGAGGGAGGGGGAAGAAATCGAGTTTTATAGGGTTAGACAAAGGATCTCAAGGAAAGAAATGAAAAGGGGGTGAAAGGCGCGCGCCCGGGCGGTTGAGGTCCGGATAACTGGGGCAGTTACACAGGGAGGAAAGGATACAAGATACCAGTCTGGAGTTCCTACCCCTAGGCATCAGGAGAAGGAAACAAAAACCGGCGAAAGGACCACTCCTTGAATATCAGATAAGATTGTCTTTGAAAAGGAAAAAAAAATTCCATGACCTTGGGGAACACTAGAGGGGTAGTCTCCGAAAACAAGTCACAAATACTCGAAAAGCATGAGGGAACAAGCTTATATGAAGGCCGAATAAAGGGGGTTTGGTTATCAAAGAAAGTCGCAATCTAGAACTTGCGTTCCCTCTCTATAGGCTTCAAGAACCGAAGAAAGGGCGGAAGAAAGAGGCTCACAAGTCTAATGAAACCTCGTGAAAGTAATGAAGAAGCAACTGGGCTACGCCTTCTCTCCTAAGAGCCCTAAATGAACTCCCTTGAGAGGGGGGAGATCGTTACCCCGGGAAGAAGGGGATCGATCTCCCGGTGGAGAAGAAAGGTTTTCGGTCCTTCAGGAACAAATTTATAGGACATCGGGATAGGCGGCGAAGAGAAAAAAGAGAAAGGAGGTCGATAGGATAGAACGAGCATTTGGAGAAAGACCAGGGGGATCTAAGGGGGACCTCCCCTTTCGTGGGCAGCCGTTTTCCAAAAAAGGGGACGCGCCGGGCAAGGCCGCGTTCTAAAGCATCGAAGAGAGAAAGAAGGTCATCGCCTAACGCTGAACGCGCAGAACAAGCGTCGGGTCTTCCGGGGCCAGCACGACACGTCATAGAATGAAAAGCGGGTAGATATACGCAGACAGAAAACTAAATGTCGTGGGAACGACTAGCAAGGGGAAAGGGCTACAGAGTCCTACTTAGTTATGGTCAGAAGAATTGGGGGGGCCTTGATCTGAAACGTGAAACTCGGAAAAACTGATCCCAGAAGAAAATAGGTAGAAAAAAAAGCAAGGAGGGAGAAGAACGGACCCGTCAGACACAATCGTAAGTTCCATCATCGTCTAGGCTCTCGCGGAACGTTTTATCAGAGCAAGAAGGGCGTGAGGAGAACGGAGCAAAAAGTCAAGAGAAGGTGAAACCTATCAGCGCCGTAGAAAGAGGAGTTCACGGATAAACAGGATGCAAGAATACATGGGAAATAGAAGAAGAGTCAACAGCCTAAGGAGGGACTCGTAGGAAACGAAACGACAGAGAGGAAAGCGGCACTCAGTCCTCGTATTCCTCGTGAGTCGAGAGGGGTGCTAGGATCCTAGGGACCTCGGAGAAGGGAGATGACGGGTCTTCCAGGGCAGTAAGAGGGATGCAAAACGCTTTGCTGTGGGGAAGAAAACGTTAGACGGAGTGCAAAAAATGAGAGGAGTATCTCAGGGCCGCTGTCGAGAGAAACAAGACTTGGCAGCGAGGGTCAGATGCTGCAGCAGACGGATTTCTATAAAGGGGGGAAGGAAACGTGAAGAGAGTGTGTATTCCCGCGCTGGCAGACATCGTAAAGAAAGGGGACGGGAAGTATGATATGAAAAAGGAGAAGTAGGGCCCGACAGCACCCTGGAAAATACCGGCCTCTGCTTCGAAAAAGAAAGAAGAGATAAAGCCGATCATCTGAAAAAGGAGTCTCGAAGTTGAACATGTGTAGAGTATGAAACTGCAGGGGTCGGAGGATATCATCTCGAGACGGCGCGTCGGTAAGCGAAATGCTTCAGACCAGCGAGCTCTGGGGAAGATAACGCGGGCAGGGGAAGAAGGAAACGGAAGATCTGTGAGATGAAAAAGTTTATCAACGAGAACGCGATGGGAAGTACTAAACTATTCAGAATAGTATAAAAAGGCGGAGAGGGTAGCATTCTCAAAAATCGTTCAAAAGACAAGGAGTAGATGGGGTGAAGAAATCGAGCAGACAAAGTGTAAGACTCAGGAAGTGTAGGGACAGGAGAGTCCCTTAAGGTGACGGAAGGGGAATCGTCATGAAAGACTAACAGAAAAAAATACGGGGAAGACGGAAAACTAAAACTAATTACTGACTATGAACGCGTCTGGGGGGGAAATCGAAGAATGAGTGGAAGATGATGGGTCCCGGACTTTATATATAAATTGAGCGCAAAGGTGATGACGGAATCAACGCATGAAGATCAAAATCGTAGTAGACTGGGAAGGGACGACGAGGGGCCTTTTTTGACTCTTCTGGGGGGGGGATCAGAGAAAAGGAAAAGAGTCGGAGAACAAAAGGAACTAAACTTAAGAAGAAAAAGTTGAAAGGAGTAGGTGTCGAGAGAAGTAGTAGATGGGAAGGCTGGCCGGAGCCTACGCGAAGAGTTGAATAGGGGGAGGGACAGGGAGACCGGACCGAGATCAAAAATTTTCAGGCGGAGTGGGGTAAAAGGGGCAAAGGTCTCGAGAGTACTACCTCTAATCGATAGAAGGGATCATAGAGGTGTACTCAAGAAAAGAGGGAGGAAAGGGGGAGGAGGGAACGCTGAGAAGTTCTACCATAGGCAGACCACCTACCTGGCCTTTGGGGGCTGACGTTCACAAGACTGTGCCGGTATACGTTTGAGAGAGTGAGGCGTCAGGTACGGAGGGAACAGGGTGTCTTAGATGACAGGGGGGGCGGAGACGCCGAAAGAATCAAGTATCAAACCGCTAAGAGGAACACAATGTCAGAGTCCTAAAAATGCATCGGGAGACGCATTAGAGTCACTCTATAAATTTAAGAATCTGAACCTGCTCGCAAAACTCTACTGAAGTAAGAGATGGGAGGAGGTTGCACCCTTCGATCGGCGCGCTGAGAAGTAATAGAGAAAGGGAAGGGGGGGGGGGAAAGGGGGATCGCTCGAGTAGTATCGGACGATGGTTTTAAGTCACTATTTCATGAAGGCCGCCTGTCGCGCCTTCTTGCGAGCGATCGATTAATGAGGATGAGAAAAAGTATATGAAAAGAATAAAATTACTGGTGTGATCGACGGCGCTGGGTAAAATAGAGAAAAGTTCACAATTAGCGAGAAGCACGGGGGAAAGAAGTTCAAGGAGAGTCTTCGAATGAACGATTCCGAGAATACAAAGAAAGGGGGGGGAAATTAGATCGTCATGAGGTTCAGGACTTGTCTGTGAGGTGTTAGCATGTACTACAAACACGTCAAGTGGTCCGATATACGTTGTGAAGGGATGGGGCAGGAAATAGGTACTCAAGACCTGTTGAGGTGCTAGCATTGACCTCGGTGGGAGTAAGCAGCAGAAAAAAGCCTTTAGTACCTATAGTTCGAAGCTGCGGAGGGATCTCAAAAGGGGGAGCTGGAGTGGCGAGGGGCTCACTGGACACCAAAATGGGGGGTGCAGGGAAGGACAAGAGACCCGAAGGGGAAAACCTCAAAAGAAAGGGGTCGAGATCCGGAAGGAAGGATCGGGCTTGAAAGATGTACTCTACAAAAAAAAAGCTCGCTAAGAAAAGCAATAGGATTTCTGGATGAAAAGGGACGGCTGACGGGCTGCGGGAGAACCGGGCGCTCTGAAAGATGAACTCGAAGCAGAGAGAAGACCGGCGAAAAGAAAGCGGTCGAATGTAGGATCACTAAGGAGGACGAGCGACCGATGTTCAATTGTTCGAGAAAAAAGAGGGGGGGGGGAGGGAAGCAAGGGGAAGAAGAAGGGTAAAACTGGCATGTACAGTCAGGAAGGATGCTAGGCGTCTGAAAAAGTCCGTTAGAGGAAAAGCAAGAGGCTTAAAGCGGGACAGCAGTAAAAATCTAGGGGGAAATCTCGCAGGGGGAGGGCCTTTCTCTAGAGAGCAGTGTCACCTTTCGAGGTCAAGATAATAGTCGGTGGAGAGGAAATGCTATAGGGCCGAGCTTCGGCGCGAGATAAACTGGACTTCTAGGCAGGTAAGTGTAAGGAGTGTCCGAAAGGGTTTCTTTCGATATACATGAGATGGCAGGAGCGAGGAAGGGGAAAAAGGAGGACCAGTGTAAAAGACGGGGAGAGAAGAACGAGCAAGGCCAAATCGACGAAAGGGAAAATACCTAGAGACAGAAAGGGTAGGAGGGAAAAACGTGACCGTTCGGAAAGAACAAGCGAGTCGGGTGACAGGAAGGATAAAGACGGCACCGAGGGAGGGGGGGGGAGAGCGGAAGTAGAAGAGGTATTGGGGATCTGTCTTCGCGCGGCGTAGAGGAAGGGAGAGGAAGGGAGAGTCGACCCCGCAAGGGCGTTTGGGGCACAAATATTGAAGCGAAATATTATTGGGTGTAGCGGGAATTTATCGAAACGAGGGGAGGCAGGGGAACCGCCTCGAGTTTTGGCTGCCTCTCGGTTTATGGAGAAAGAACAAAAACCGAGATGATAGAAAACTAGTGAGGGGGCCGAGGGGGGAGATGGGCGCGAATCATGAGGGGATATGAGATAAATTTAAGGAACGAGGGAAGAACCCCGGGAAAAATAAAACGGGCTTGGAGGGAACTCCCTTGTCAACGGGAGAGTGGTTGGGGGACCAAAGAGCGTGTTAGAGGGGAATATGTAAAGAGAAAAGAAGTATTTCCTTGGAAGTGGAGGGAGTTAACCTAGGGGGGACAAGCGGGGAGCTGCCGAACAGGGGCAGTGGAGGTTCCCGGAAGTTCTCCTGTGGAAGGATGGAGCGGCAGATTGCGGCGGGGGGAAGGAGGGGAAGGGGAAGGAAAGGGGAAGGGAGGAGATAGGAGTGGAAATAGTGAGGAAGGGGAAATTGTAGGGGAAAAAAAAAAAGAAAAGGGAAAAAATAGATAGAAGAAAGAAGGGCCCTATCCATCATGGCAATAAGGAAGGGCCCATGGAAAATAATGAACATAAATAGTGCGAGCTTAGGTACCCGATAACCGTTAAGTGTATGTGGAGGGGATAATCCCTTAAAATCATGGGTGTAGAGATGAGAGCGGATAAAGGAAGAAGCAAAGGAAGTAAAAGTCAAGGAATGACCCCTTCCATGAAAGGGTACAAAGTCTAACATCAACCAGGTTAAAAGGGGAGACAGGGGCCGCAGAGGCAGCAGTGGGGTCTGACCGAGAGGAAGATGCTACAAATGGGGTAGAACAAGGAGACGTAGGCAAAAAAGGCGCGTCTTCGAGAAGGAACCTGGGAAGTAGGGAAAGAAGGAGAAAAAGGGGTATCGCTGTCTCGACGGGAGATTCAAGGGCAGCTAAGGCAAGGAAAGGAAGATGGGGGGGGGAGGGAGAGAGAGGAAGAGGAAGGGGGAAGGAGGGAGGAGTGAGAAAAAGAGGAAAGAAAAAAAAGGGAAGGGGGGGAAGGGTGAAAAAAAGAGGGGGGAAGGAGAAAGGGGAAAGGTAGGGGGAAAAGAATACTACCCAAGGAGAGATCATTCAATGGGGAAGGAGGGGGGAAGCTAAAGTAAGGTCTCTCCTAACTCTCCTCGCGGGGGTATACGATCAAACCTGATGGGACCTGTGAGGTGTTCCAGCATGGACCTAAGAGGTCAAGAGAAATTTCGAGGTAAGATGGTAATGGAGAGGGGGCAACGCGGCGAGCAGGGAAGAAAGCTAGCCGTAGGCAAACGAAATGACAAGGAAGAAATCTGGAAAAATGTGAAGAAGGAGGAGAAAGCACGGACGAATCAAGACGAAATACAAGGTGCGCGAAAGACCGCGCCTTGGGCCTGAAACCATGGGGGGGGGAAATGATAGAAAGGGGAAGGGAAAGGTAGATAGCTACCGAGAGGTGGCGTGGCAAAATTGTGCAAGATTAAGAGTAGGTAAAAAGATCGTCAATACACTATAGAAAATAACGGCCTTGATAGGAGGTGGAAGAGAATCATGTATGGACCGGAATTCATGGGAGAAAGTGATCCTGAAAAGGGATCAAAAGCCCTGAAGAACAGGTAGAGAGGGGGGGCAAGGAAAGGGGGTAGGGGGATTGTTTGAAAAAAGGTGGAGCAGAGGCCCGCTATTAATGAGAAAAGATTACGGAGGTATGGTAAAGGTAAATAAGAGATTTACAGGGTAGAAGTAAAGAAAAGATGAGAGAAGGCGATAAGGTCCCGATCAGGGAAAGGAGAGAAATCCCTAGGGGAGAGGATGGAATAAGTGCGAACAGGAGGGTTAAATAAAAAAATAACCCCAAGACAAGAGGTGGAGGGGGGATATGGGGAGAGAGTACGACAATGGAAACCGTGGGAGGGGGGCCAAGGTGCAGGTTTCCGGTTTAAGGTATAATGGGAAATGGTCGTAGCGATGGGGGGGGAGAGTGGAAGATCAAAACGGTAGGAGAGGACATCGGGAAAGAGTGAGTTGGGAGAAAGAGGGGTGAGGATGCGGTTGATGCGTGTCCACAAGACATCTCATAAGCTCTTCATAGAAAGTACAAATTGAAGATCTGCAGGAAGGGGGAAAAAGAGGGGGTGGCGAAGGGGGAGAGCGTTTTAATCCGAAGGTCATGAGAAACGGGAATGGTATCGAATGAGAGGAATGGGAGTGCCATCAAAGGGAGGGGATAAGGCCTTTAGTGGGGGGGGATGGAAACTGGGTGGAATGAGGTCTAAGGACGGGGTGAGGGAAAAGAAAGGTTGGGGGGTAGGACAGAAGGAAAAAAAAAGCACAATAAAGGGCAAAGAAAACAAGAGCCAGGAAGAGGAAGGGCCTGAAGTGATTGTATAACTTCGGTGACAGAACAGGGGCAATCAGAGGCGAGCGTGAGAAAATGATGTGTTTGTGTATATTTGTTTATGACAACATGTTGAAGCATGTGGTGTCTAAAAAAAAAAAAAAAAAGCAAGACTAAGATGGGAAGAGGTTTCAAGTGGAGGTACCAGGATTAGAAAACTGGGTAAAGAAAGGAAGGAGGGGAAAAGGTAAAGGTTGAAAGATTAGAAACAGGTCCAAGATAGTATGGGGTTTCTTG
>Ga0179593_1420501_pt1 | contig 14622 bp, 26 predicted proteins | sample CZODoug2_1_08_16_FD_185931 | JGI IMG/M metagenome (GOLD analysis project Ga0179593, IMG submission 185931) | Vadose zone soil fungal communities from Angelo Coast Range Reserve, California, USA - CZODoug2_1_08_16fungal (PacBio error correction) | ecosystem: Environmental > Terrestrial > Soil >...
AAAGGAAACAGGGAAAAGACCACCTGTCATGGAAATTCGCAATGGGGGTTATTGGGGACCAAAGGGAAAACCGAAAATCAAAAGTACAGGTGTGCTTGGGTGGGGGTTGGGCTAACCCGGCAAAACCTCAGGGGCCTCTGGGGGGCACAGGGTGCTACCAATGCTTGGAAAAACACTTCAAAGCAAATGGGCAAAAAAAAAAAAAACCCACCTTTCCAAGAGGAAGGGTAGGCTGTTTGGATAGGAACAGAACCGAGAGTGGGCAGAAAAGCCGATTCTCGGGAAAACGCTGCGGCAGGGGCCCGGGGCTTGGTTGAATGTTTGGGAGAGCAAGTAACCCATGAGAAAGTTGCGCGGGTGCCAGGGGAAGGTGGGGAGAGGGTTCTTGAAAAGGGTCCCGTTTGGTGAGGACGACGGGGGACGGTTAAAGGAGAATGATATTACGCCAACGGGGTGCGCACCCCGGGGGAACAAAATGCCAGGGAGCAAAAACAAAAACAACCGACGCAAGGGTAGTCGACCCGATGGAAAAATCGAAAGCGTGCCCCCGCCAGCCCATTGGCCCGGGAATTAAAACCCAAAATTTGAGAGTTGGATGCCCGCCGAAGAAACCCGTTTTGCGGAAAGAGAGAAGGAAGTGGGGGAGTGGGGGAAAAAAAGACCCGAAAGGGTTCCTTCACAAAAGTCCGTCACAAAAAAAAAAGTGGAAAAGAATCAAACAAGGGGGGGGTCCGTGTGGAAGCACCGAAAATGCAACCAAAAGGCTGAATACGACGGCCCAGGGAGAGAAGGAACCATGGTGCCCCGCAAGGCGAAGTTTGGAGAAAAACGCAGTCACCAGTTGAATGAAAGGAGCTTACCGGATTTGTAAAAGACTGAATCAGTGAAAAAAAGCACTAGGGGGGAGGAATGGCTAGGACGTAAATGAACGGGAAACGAGGTGGGGTTTTGACTAGGCAACAAAAGGAACGGCGGGGGGCGGAGGGTGGAAAGAAAGGGGGGGTTCCGTGAGTACCTGGAAAGGGACACGGGCCTTGTTCGACACCCATGGGGGGGCAGGGGCCGGGGAAAAAAAGGAAGAGGGAAGCGCGGGGTCCAAGAGTATGAAACAAGGTAAAACAGGGGAGGTACGCCCACTTTTGACGGACCGTCCTGAAAATGCCGGGGGTGTGAAAGACGTAAGGGGACCGGAAAACGTTTGTGAATCTGTCTTTTAGAAACGACCCGACAGACGCCCAGAAAAAAAAAAAAACCTTGGCCTGGTAAACAAACAGAGTCAGGCGGCAAAAGGCGGGCGACGACCACGTCCAAGTGGAAAAAGAGAGTTTGGGTGCTGGGGGCCCAACATTCTTGGGGAAAAAACTGCGTTTGGGGACGGGGGCCTCAACGAAACAGGTCCCATTGGTGCGGAGCCCAAGTGGGAAAACTGAAAACATGGGTTAAACTGGCCGGTTGAGAACGATGGCAAAGTCAACAGGATCGGGGAGAGCAGGGAAATTTTCGTCACCACTTACATATTGGTATTGCGGCCGGTCAACAAGGCACCGCAATCCCAAAAAAAAGGGGGGCAACAACCTATCCACGTTATGGGACGGGACGAGAAGAAAGTGGGAACGCCGGGGATGGAGGCCATTAACACGGGTGGCCCAGGGGTTTTTGAAAAACCAGTCACATAAAGGTTTAAAAAAAAAAACGTTGGTGGGTAAATTGCCCGGCGGGGGGGGGGGGAAGGGCGCGGGTCCCACTACTGCCACAAGAACGGCAAAATTTGTGGGTGTCAAAGGGAGCAACAAATCTGTGGGGTAAAAAGCACTGGCGGTGACAAAAGGTCGGACTGTGACGGTGACGCGCAGGGTGCAGGGGGTAACGTCAACCACAGGGATCATTACCAAAAAGAAGAAGTTCCGTTGGGGAGTGAAACAAATCTGGGGAAAAAATTGGGACGATTGCGCCGTATGTTTGGGAAGGGTCAAATGAAATAACCGGTCGAGAAAAGGGTGGGAAAGATTGAGGAATAGGGGGGGGGGCGACAAAAAAACAGCCACAAAAACACCCCCCCCCCAGCCCGCACGCCGAAGTGGGGATGGGGGAAGAGGGGAAATTAAAAAACTTTGTGTAAACAAAGGAAGAAGCAAACAAAAAAACCAACAAAAACACTCCGCCGGGAAAAAAGAACACAAGAGGGCAAACCGTCCATCCACACCGGATGGAAATCACAAACCCAAACACCCCCACACACTTCCCCACCTGCGACAGAGGGCACGGGAAAAACCCATAGGCGTTAATGGAGGCAAACAGAAAGGGGAAACCCCCGCGGCCTTGTGAAGAGAAGCAAGGGGAGACTTGGACAGAAAGCCGCAAGGTGTCTAAAAACAAGCGTAACACAAACGAAAAACGGAAGTTGGTTGGTGTCTAACCAAGTGATATTGGTGGCGAAAAGGGGCCACTTACTAAGGTGTGGGCGGCACAAACAGAGTGAAGGGCCGGGAAACCAACAAAAACAATCCTCGGTGGTGTTCCCCCCCTAAGGAGGGAAAAAAAAAAAAAGTCAGGGTTGCGTAAAAAGTGCTTCGAAATAGTAGTGTTTGGGAATCAAAGATAAATGAGAGAAAAGCAAACATAGGCTCAAACAACCGGGTTTGGGGGGTTGGTGCTGACAAGTTCCATCAGGAAGTAAGGGGACAAAGGTTATAGTACCCTTGGAAAAGCCAAAGGTGTCCAGGGGAACAAGACACGCAGGTGGAAAAAAAAGACCCCCGCCCAAAACATTAATTAAAGCGGAAAGAAAAGAGGGGCGGGAAAGGAAACGCCTTGTGTTGAAAAGCCGTCGGGTGGAAGGGGAGATGAGGAGGGAGGGAAGGGGGGGAGAGAGGAGGGGGGGGGAGGTGGAGGGTGAGGGTAGGGGAGGATAGGGGAAGGGGAAGGAAAAGGAGGACAAGGTGGGCGGGTAGTGTTGATTGGGGGGAAGGTGTGCAGGATGGGAGGAGGGGTTGAGAATTGTAATACGGATGAGAAGCGAGGATGAAAGGAGTGGGGAGGGGAATTGAAGGTGGAGGGAGGGTGGCGAAAGACTGCGGAGAGGGGTTGGGAGGGAGGAAATGGAATAGAAGGAGAAGTGGGGGGGTGGGTAAGGTGGTGGGGGGAAGGAGGTGTTGGGTGGGGGGTGGGGGAGGAGGGGTCTGGGACGTAGTTTGGGGAGGAAAGGGAGAGGGGGGGGCAGGGTGAGGTAGGAGGGGGGGTGTGGGGAGAGGGGGAGAGATGGGGAGAGGGTGGGACGGGAGGAAAGGTAGGTAAAAGGGAAAGGAATGAGGGAGTGGGGATGGGGGGGGAGGGAGGGCCGAGGGGTACGGGGGAGGACATATATATGCAAATGAACGAAAAAACCATGTGCACCAGAAAAGCAAGTTGAGCGTGACTGTCAAATGGTTGGGGTAAACGTACCAAGATTGTAACCCCAAAGTCCCTGGGGTGGGAAAAGAGAACCCCAGAGGAAGAAGTTTTGGTGGAAAATTCAAACCACTGGCAGGGAAAATGGACGGGAAAAAGTCCACCGAGAAAACCCAGAAGAGGTGGGAAAGAAAAAAGGAAATCCAGGTGTAAATAAGAAAAACTACTAAACAAGGGAGGAAAGAGAAGTTCACACTGGGGACACCAAGGGGGGAAAAACAAGATCAATTCCACCGCGGTTCGTACGGTTCGGGTTGACGTTACGAGAGTCTAGACCATGGACATGTGATTAAACCAAACCCCCAAAAAACTTGGGGGGAAAGAATAAAGGGGAGATACAAAACACACAAGCCGGTGGTGTTTGGTGGTGGGGAAGGGAAAACACAAAATGACTCAGAACAACTTGTGATGAAAGGAAAAAAGAAAAAATCAAATTCCGCAAGATTTAACTTGGGCCAAAAATCAAAACCTAAGTGGTACCGCAAAACGGGAAGGATTAGGGCGGGGTTTGTGTGGAACCAGGGGGGAAAAAATCGGGGGAAGTCGGGAAATTGGGAGATCACAGCGAAAAGGAAAAGAGTAATTTCATGACTTCGGCAACGATAAGGGATCACGGTTTAAAAGCAAAACACAGGGGGGGGGTTAAAGATGATTCGTCATTGACAGGAGGGGGAAAAAACCAGATATTACGACAAATTTGGAAACGAAAGAGCAAAAAAGGATCCAACCTTTTACCCGGGCCGAGGGGGAAAAGAAAGGGTTTGTTGACTGGCAGGGATTGTTCCAAAAAAACCGCCCCAACCAGACCGTAGGGCGACGGGAAACTTGCGCAAAATTGGGTCCGGGAAGGGAAAAAAAAAATGGGGGGCATGGGGTTTGGGGGGGGGTGAAGATGGAAGGTACAAGGGAGGGCACAAAAACTGGAGGATGGGGAAATCGAAAAATAAAAGGGCTGAAGGTCCAAAAAAAACCTTGGAAAGGGGTGGGCATACCAGAAGAAATATGGTGTCCGAACGCCATGTTGGTGCCCAGGATTTGACAAATCAAAGGGGGTGTATGGAATAACTTGTACCGGCAGAAGGTGTTTTTTCTGGGGGGAGGAGGTGCAACTTTCAGGGGACAAGAAAAGTTTGGGGAAAGGCACAAAACCGTCACCAAAGGGAAAAGCCAAACGGAGTGTTTGCACGGGCGGCTGTTGCGTTTGGGGGGGGGCCACAAAAAAGAGGGATCAAAGAGGCACCCCAGTCCCCCATACAGGGTTCATCAGGTTCACAGAAGAAGAGGGCAAAGAGGAAAAAACGTAAAAACGCTTCCCCCTGGGCCAAGGAAAATGAAAAAAAAGGGACCAATGGGGGGCAAAAAAAGGTGTTTCCTTTGCCAGGGGGGGGGAAAACCCGCACCGGGAGAGGGAGGAAAGTAACCAACGGGGTGGCAACCGGAAAGCGGGGGCCAAAAAAACCCTGATTATTGAACAGTATGGGGTTCCGAAAAAAAAAAGGGGAAAAGGTTTCTTACCTGGGTGGAACAGAAAAGCCCAGGACAACACGAAAAAAAAGGGGAAATTAAAAAAAAAGGGACAACCAACGATGGAGTTGACCAGGTGGGGGGGGGCAAAAAAAAAAAGGGGGAAAACCTTGTTTTGGATTGGCGCAGAAAAACCTTCCCACGGACCTGAAAACGGGAAAAAGGAAGGAAAAAATCAATTAAGTGGAATAACTCACGCAGGGAGGGACCGGGACCTCGTTAGGAAACCGAAGCCAAAAAAAAGAACTTCGGCCGAACGTCATGAGGAGGAGTAACATTTTTCAAAAGCGAGTAAAAAAAAACTGGACCAAGGGTTTTTGCCACGTTTGGTCGCACGGGGGGGGTGAGCACTGGGTGTTCACCAAAAAAATAAGGGTGATCGACCAACCGAACGAGACCGAAAGATTTAACAGGGGGGGGGGGAAAAAAAAGAAAAAAAAAGGGGGTGGTAACGGCGGACAGCAAAGCAAATAGAAGGAGAAGGCACCTGCGGACGGGGTGTGGGACGCCGACCTTGGCAACAAACAATGATGGTTGGTTAAAAAAAAAAGAAGAACCTGCGCGCCACAGGAAAGGTCGTCAAGGGAAAACGAAACGGACTGTGGAGGGCGGGGAACGGAAAACGAGCAGCTTCAGGACGAAGAGGGGGAGGCCCTAAAACTTAACCACAGGAGGGAAAAATTTGGAAAAGGAGTGGTCCCAGAAGACGCTTAAATTGAGAGTCGATTCAAACCAAGGAACGGACCAAGGGGAAAGACAGGTTTGGTAGAGGAGGGACGAAGGGGGGGTTGAAAAACTGAACTGACAAACATAACCATGGACCAAACAAAAACATGAGCAACACTAGGGCTAAAAACTTGTTTGCGCGGGCACACACGTCCGGGGGTTTGTACAAGAACTGACGCGCCTAGCACCAGTGGGAGGCAAGACCAAAACCCGACTGGGCAACAAAAAGAAGTGGAAACTCTGCGACGGTTGTCAAACGGAAAAGAAGGTCAAAAATGAAAGGCCGGGGGGGTGGGGGAAAATCGACAATCGGAACATGGATTTGGGTTGTCACACGGGAATAACCTCCCGCAGGTGAAAAGCCGGGGGGAGGGGGGGAAAAAACGCGTTTTTGGCCTGCACAAAGAGCAAAACCGCTGGACTGGACCGGTTTGGGGAAAGTCGGGACAGGAGTAGACCAAAAGAGAAGCTGCGACATTCAAAGAAGGGGGCGAGGGGACGGGGGGGGCAAGAAAAAGCTCTGCGTTCTGCAATGCCAAGGGCAGGGGAGGAGGAACGGATGGCAAAAGAGAACTGGCCCAGCGTAAAGACAAGAGGCGGTGGGGGGGGGGGGGGGTTTTATCACAAAGGGGGTGACGAAAACCTGGCGAATAATTCAAAACCGGAGAGGTCAAAAAAACGTCCAAAGGGGGGGGGGGGCGGCCAAACCTCTTGGACTATAAGACCAAAAAACAAAACGGGGGGGGGGGGGGGTGGGGTGGGGTTTGGGGTGGTGAACAACAGCGCGGGAAAAAAATCCTGAAGGCGACACGGAGGACGAAGAAACGGAACCAATGCTAAAAGAGGCGGAAGACACGGGGGATGAAAACAAAACAGAAGGAAATAAGCCCTTAGCCAGAAAATCTTAAAAAGTTCCTATAAAATTACAAAAAACCTTAAACGGGAAAACTTCGGAGAAAGGGGGGGGGCAAAAATTGGGGCGTTTGAAATGGTTGGGTTAAGTTCCCAAGGGGGGAGCCGTGGGAGTCCAACTGGGAGGGGTGAAGGCCCAATGAACAAAAAGGCAACAATCTACCGGAAAAGGAAGAAAGGAAAAAACCGGAAAAGAAAACAAAAAAAAGTTTACCAGGGGTCCTTGGTTCTGTGTAAGGACGGAGAAAACAAACCCAAAAAAAAACGGAAAAAAAGAGAGGGGGGGGAATGACCCCAAGACCACCTGGATTTAAACCTTGTAGAAAGTGTGCCATGTTCAACATGTTCCTACTCCGACTGAGGGGGATTGTTTCTGGTTGGGTGGGGATATAAAGAGTCCAAAAAAACAAGTCAGTGAGTGGTGGAGAAAAACTGTGGACACTTTTTTGTGCCACACTCTAACAAAAAGTCCACATCTTGTCAAAGTAAAAAGGAGTACTAAGTCAGCATTGTAAGACCTCCAAAAAAGAGGATAAAAAGAGAGTCGTACGCGTGAAGAGAACATGCATCTGGCGGGCCATTTGTGTAATCGAATTTATCGGAACCGTCCCAGGAAGAGGGGGGGGGAGAGGGAAGGGGGGGGAATTTGGGGGGGGGGGCAGTGGAAGGAAATATCCCTTTGAGGACGCAAACGTTGGAAGGAAAAGGGTCAAACAGACAAAAGGGACAAGCGGGGTAAAGGTCTTGAGAACCAAAAAAAGGAAAAAGGGAATAGGAGGACCTGCACTGGGGAACAGTTCATGCCAGCGCAAAAACCGCGCCAGCAGGGTTTAAGGGAAGGGGACGAAAAAGAAAGGTTTTAATGGGGAGGGGCCAACGAGCCGTGCAGGAAAAAGAAAGATGGGACGTGAGGAATCCGAAAAAGAAAGAATCCACATACGAAAAGTCATCTGTGGGGGGGGGGAGACAAAAATGTGGAGGGGAACGACAAAAAACCATCCGGGCAAAAAAAACGGCAGCCAGGAAAGAAAGGAGGGAAAAACAAATCCATTTCGAGGGACGATCTCAACCACAACCGCCCTTCGGAAGCCACCGAAAAAAAGTCGGAGGAGGGAAAGGGGGGACTGATGACTTAATGTAGTCTAGGGGGGGAGGGGAAAAGAGGGATTGCCTCGGAACTGGGGTCATCAGTTCGGCAAACAAACAAGTTGGAACTCGGAGACCCGAGGGGGGGGGGGGGGGGGATACGGTTTGAAGGGTGTTCACTAGGGACAAAGGGAAGGAAATCGCCGGAGACCAATCGAACAAACAAAACCAGGGAGGGGCACGCCAGAGAAAAGATAAAGGGAGGGAAGGAAAAAGAAAATGGTCCTGCATAAGAGCACACGAAAAAAAGTGGCAGGAAACGTCCCGAAGCAGCAGCGGCTGGGGCACGCACCTAAATTGGCCAAGAGGCAGGGGAGGGTTAACGACCGTGTCAAAAAACGGCCAGGAAGCAAAAAAAATTGGGGGACCAAAGAAAAGGAGTGAGGGGCAAGGCGAGACCACCCCACGGCAAAAAAGGGGAAGAGGGACAATCTATTTTGCGTGAGGGCGGTGCCCAATTCTGGAAACGGAAAAACGGAATGCAGTTCGAAGGGGGGAGAAGAACGACCAATGGGTAAAACTTGAGGGGGAGGACCAAGGGGGGGAATCGGGGAACTGGCAAACACAAGGTCCCCATTGCCGTTTTGAACGGAAAGTCCAAGGGAAGCGAGAGAGTGATCGGTTCAATCCCGGATCGTGGAGGGGGGGCAGGCAAAGTCAACCTGCACCAACAAAAGAACAAAACCTGCAAGGGCAGGAAACCAAAAAGTGATGCAAGAATATAACGAACATGCAGAAAACGGGGTGGGGTAGTAGGGACACATTAAAACAAATGCCTTGGTTTCCCAAAAAAAAAGGTGCGGGTTCAAGGGGTGGGAAAAAAGAAAAAAAGGTTGCCGAAAGTGTAGGGCGGAAGGGTCGGGGGGGAAAAAAAAGACGGGCAAAAAGGAAGGCTTTGGTGGAGCAATCATTCCGGTGTCAGGGGGTGGGGGGGGGGAATCCAAGGCTGGGAGAGGTCGGGAAAAAAGGAAGCGGCGCAGGAATCGCGCTCCCCTCAAAGGCAAAAACAAGTGTCAAGGCAGGGTTATAGTAAAAGAAGTGGGGGCATGGGGGAGCACGGGTCCCTGTAACTTTCCTGAAATGAAGAAAAATGGGACAATGCCGAGCGGGTTGGGGAAAATGGGGGATGAAAAGAGGGGGACTAAAATAACGCAACATGCCGCCCGCAAAACAACTCAGGACCTCGGGGGTGGGAAGAAAGAAAATAAAAACTGCAAGTAAAAAAAAAAGTGAAAGAAAAGATCCCACGCCCCAGAAAAAAATCCGCCGGTAAAACAACAGATCAAATTAACCCATCCACCAACCGGATTGAAATCTCCCTGAAACCCCAACAAAAAAAACCGCGCCATGCGGGGACCCGGGAGAAAACAGAGAAGGGAGGAGGCGGCAACAGACTTCAAAAAAACATCGAGCCACTGAGGGGGGGAGGAGGGGACAAATAAACCAAATCACGTTTACTGGAATCCGATTCCAAAATTGAAGCATTAGACACCACAAACACAACGTCGAAAGCCCCACCCAATAAAAGTGTGGGGACACTGAACTGAGCCGGAGGACTTGGTGGGTCTGTACGATTTCCGAGCGAAAACAGAAAAGAGAGGTGTGGGGTGCACTACTAAGCCCGTTGAAAAGGGGGGAGACTGTGGCAAAATTTGGGTTTCGCCGTGAGGAACAGAAAAAAAAGCCGTAAGGGGGGGGTTGGGAACTCCAATCGTGAAATTGGGGGGGAAGGGGAAAAGCCTCGCAACCAGACTGTTTTTGCTGCACGGCAAAGGAGGAGAGCACAACGGCCAACTATGGCAACTGGGGGGTACCCTAGTGTCGTGGGGAAAAGGTGAAACGGCGGGGTGCAAAAATTAACAAAAAGTACAACAAAAAAAACGCAACAACGAAACAACAGAACAGAACGAGGGGGACGGGAAGACACTAAAAAAAATGGAAAACTCCGAGAATAAATTCGATACGTTTTCCTTTAGGCCCAAGGAAAAAGCAAGGGACGGGGCAAAAAAGTTTTGGTAACAGGGTCAAACGATGGGGAAACATTTGTTGGTATCTCCCAAAGGAGGAAAGGAAAGCCAAGTTGTGTCGAGAAGAGTTGGAAGAGGAAGCATAAGGAACAGTAACGGTAACGAGAAAACCAGAAATCGTGACGGGGGGGAAAAAAAAAGAAAACTGGGGGTTTCTCAGCGGCAAGGTAATAACTAAAAAAGAACAAACAAAAAACGAGTAAGTAGAGAAAGATGATGGGAAGGGGGCGGACCAGCCAACGTAGGTCCAAAAACGAATTCCACCGCCTTGCGGTGAGAGGGGGGGGGACGTACGGAATAGCGACTCAAAAAAAAGACGTAAAACAAAAACAACGTGGGACAAAATCAGCAGGGGGAGGGACACCAAAAAACAAAGAAGGGGGACCCTCGTTGTGAAGGCCACAAACGGGGAAGCAAGAACTCAACGGGCGGGGGGGGCAAAAAAAGGGAAAACTCAATGCGCATCGGGTCCGGCTTCCACAACAAACCCGGAAAGGAACGGCTTAAAAAACAAGATGATAACTGGGCAGGTCAAAAGGAGGGGTTGGGGCCCCCAGTGTGAACCCCCGGTTTGTAAAACGAGGGTAAGGCGGGAAATGGGTGTGAAAACGAGGCTGGCGGCCCAGACGCAGAAACAAAAAAGTGGGCAAGGGGCTTCGGGCCTTTTCAAGTAGCCCCGGGTCCAAACACAAACATGGGGAAAGACCGGGGGGGGGGGGAGGGCAGGTCAAGGACATAAGTCTTAAACCTACAGCGCGGGAGGGGGGGGGAAAAAAAAAAAAAAAAAAAAAAAAAAGGACGACCGCGCAACCTTACACCAAAACCTTCAGGGTAAAAGGTGGGGGAAAAAGAGGCCGAAGGGGGGGCAAGGGAAAACTGGGAAAACAAACAAAAAAATACAAGGAAACAAATGGGAGGGAAAAAAAAAAAAAATGGGTCAGGGTGGGGGCCGTCCGAAAAACTTCTGTTTTGGGGCGAGGATGGGACATAAACAGAGGGGGGGGGGGGGGGGCAAAAAAAGCGCCAAAAAAAAAAAAAAAAAAAAACAAAACAAGAAAAAAAAAAAAAAAAAAAAAAAAAAAAAAACGACAGGGCTCCTTCTCCCGCCCGCCGGGCCCTGCAGTGAATGGACTCCATAATCCGTATACGGGTGGACTCAGAATGTGAACGGGGGGTTGGGTAAAAAAAGGTTGCCATAAAGGGGGGAGAAAAGGACCGTCTGGTTTGGTTAACCGGTGTTTTTTAACTTCCCTGGGCGTGGGGGGAGGAAAGGTCCAGGGGGGAAAAAAGGAGTTTTTTTAAAAAAAATCCCAAAAAAAATCCCAACAGAAGGCGGACGAAAGGGCGTTGCGGGAAACGGACACTGTGCTTGTTGACAAAAGTTTCCAGCAAAGAAAGGGTTGGAAAAAATTCCCAACCGCCAAAGGAAAGGGGAAGGACAAAGGGTGGGAAAGGTCAATTGTAAAAGGGAAAAAAAAGGGAGACCAAAAGCCCCACGAAAAAAAAACGAGGGGGGACTAATAATCCGGAACAATGGGGGAAATGAAACCTGGGTTGAAAAAAAACCTTTTTGGATTGACGGGCGAGGCAATGCATTCAGAATTACAGAAGAAAATGGGGTACCCGTCCAAACACGTTCCAAAAAAAACATAACAAAAGGGGATGAGGGAAAGACAGGAAAATCCTCAATGGTGAAAGCCAGGTGGGGGGCCGAAGTCACGTAAAAAAAAAAAAAAGAACGGGAATGTTGGAACAAACAGAAAACCATGGAGGGGGGGGACGAACGGGTTTTTCAAACAAAAACAACGACAGGGGCAAAGGGGGTTAAAAAAAATGAATGGCCTAACTGCAAAAACAGGGGAGGTCACTGCGGGAGCAACGTGGGAGGAAGGGTGGTGACACCCCTTAAGTCCGGTTGCCGGACAATGTGTGGGGGGTGGGGGGCAGGGGAAAGTCCCGCCCACCAAATTAACGACGACGTTTTTACCGAACAATGGCGAGGGGGGAAAGGTGGGTCCGAAGTGAAAATAACATTGACCACTTGGGAACGTTCCATTCACATGTGGTGGGTCAGGCCGAAATTGGGTTTTTCACCCCACAATGAGGAGGGGTCGACCACAGGTACCGAACAGGGGAAACGATGCGTTTTTCTTGAACGGTGGGGGGGGGGAACAAGAGCCCAGCCAACGCAAAAGAGGAATTCTCAATCAGGGGAGGAACGGGGGTTGGGTCTCTACCACCTATGTCGAAGAGATTGGGGGTTTGGAGCCAGGAAAAATGCACGGAGCCGGGAAAGGAAAAGGGAAACTTTCAAATCAATCAGAAACTCAGAGGGGGAAAAGAGGACCACAAGGAAAAGGAGCACACTTCGGTGATTTGAGTCGATGGGGGGTTCAAAGGATGAAAAAAAAGAGTTTATTCCAGAAGGGATTGGAGAAAAAAAAAGCGTAGAGGTGGCGCCGCGGCATGACTAAGAAAAAACAAACTAAATCTGCCCTGTTGTTATAACTTCTTTAAACAAAGCCCGGGTGCCGTGGTCACTGTAACGAAGCTCACGGCGACAAGAGGAACAGGGGTCGCCAACAACACGCTTTGGCTGTGCATGCCAAGGGGTTAAAAAAAAAAAAAAAACTTAACGGGGGGTGGGGGGCACGTTAGTGAAGTACGGGGGTAAGAAAGCATCCCTAATTTTGGCAAAAAAAAAATCAGCTCCAAAGCGTAACTTACAAAGAAAGACAGGGGAACGAAAAAGTTGCAAGGGAAGGAAGAATGGGGGGACACAGCCATCGGGTGGCACCGGGAAAAAGGCGGGGGGTTGGGAGACAAGAGGATGGAGTGGGAAACGGGATGGGGAAAAGGGCCGCGGAAGCAGTTGGGAAAAAAAAAAAAAAAAAAGGGGGGGCAAACTGGGGAGGAAAAAAAAAAGCGCAAACCCAACCGCTGACGGACGTGAAGGTGTTGAGAGGAATTGAGGGATTGGGGGAGCAAACTAAAAAGCTAAAAATCGACCCAAGAGGGGCGGAGGGCCAAAGCCTCAATGGGCGGTGGACGGGCCAAAAGGAAGGGGGCAAAAAAAATTCTGTGAACACAGGGGGGGGGGGGGTAAAGTTTTTCCAGACCAAGCGGAGTACGAGAAGACAAAACAATGACCAGGCGGGGGGTGGGGGTACCCAGGGGGAACAAGGTTGGGAAAACAGGACGCCCATATAAAGGGGGGAGAATAGAAAAGGAGACATTCAAACCAAGGCAAGCAGTCACAAACCCAAAAATTGAGAGAAGAAGAGAACAAAAGTAACACCTGCCTAAATCAGGACAGGACGACGGGACAAGGACAAGAGCAGATACCACCAGGGAAAGGCAAGAAAAGCAAAACGCAGAATATTACCACCAACACAGATGTACAAGAAAAAGAGCAGTTAGCCAAGAATAGGGGCCGTTTCAAATCTGATCACCAGTGTGCGGAAGACTCAATACTGGCGGGAGGGTAAAGTGTAACGTGGAAAAAGTCGTTGAAAGGGGGGTTGGGGCAACAAGGTTCGGTTGTGAGAAAAAAAAAATAGGAGCCCACCAGGTAGGGGGGAGGGAAAAATGGGTGTTATAGTAAAAAAAAAAAACAAAAACAAAATCACCATCAGACTTATAGGGGGCGAAAAAAAGGGAAAATGAAAGAAATGCCAAAACCGATAACATCAAGGGTGGGCTTGGGAGGTGGGTCCTCAATAACACAACACACAGGAAAAGAAAGGGGAAAAGAAAAGAGAGGAGGGGGGCCCAAAAAAAACGCACACATGGGATTACCTCTTGAAGTTGGGGTGGGGCAAAGGGGGGGTCGGTGCTCCTCACGAACCGGTGTGCTTTTGGTGGGTGGTTGTCCTAGAAAAGAAGGCAAAAATAGGGAGAAACAAGGTAACCAAAGGGGGTGGGCTACACAAGGGGCCATGAAAAAAAAAAAATTTTCAAAAAGGAAATGCCACTTACCGGTCAACAAGCGCGAAGACGGCAGGTTAGGAAAGGCTAAGGGGAAAGAAGGCGAAAGAAATCGGGAAACTTCGGCTAGGGGAGAAGGGACCATGGGTGGGAGAGAGGGGAAAGCGACGTCGCACTGCTGGCAGCACTACAGGTGTGGAAAAAGAAGGGGGGGAGTATAAGTCACACGTGGGAGGGGTTTGGCACGCTGAACGGTTGGGTAGGATAGGCAACCCCGAACATGGGAAAAAAAAGGACGGATGAAAAAATGGGGGACATACACAACGAATATGGGGGAAAAGAGGGGATGGAAACCAGGGAGCAATTCCAGGCAACCGGGGTGCCGCCAAAAGAAGAAATGAAATAAAAGACCGCACCCAATTAAGGTTTCTGAAAGACGGGACGGTTGAGGGGGAAAAAGAAAAGACGACGATGGTCGTGAGAAGACAGTTATCGAAAAAAAAACATCAAAAAGCCAGGGAAAGGAGGTTTTGCACAGGGGAACCCCGTGAGGTGAAAACAGAAGGGGGGCTCAAAGCTGCAGAAACCTCCCAAAACGTATGTCCCGGGAAAAAAAATGGGGGGGGGACCCGTCACTACAAGAAAGAAGGAGGGGGTAAAAAAAGAGGGGGGGGAGGGTGGGGAAAAGGAGGATTCAATTTTACAAAGGGGACTTAGGAAAGGGCAGTGAGGAAAAAGGGGAAGAAAGTAGAACTCAAGAATCCTGGAGGGGAAACAAGGAAGTTGGGGTTGACTCGCTGCACCGGCTGGGGGGGCAAAAACGGGGTCAGATTAAACAGGGAGGGTGAAAAAATGACCACCTTAACCGGAGAAGAAATGAAGAAAAAACCCCAACGGTAAAGGGGCAAGGGGC